>Ga0255055_10003397_pt1 | contig 10772 bp, 20 predicted proteins | sample JV7_2_27_MG_FD_188633 | JGI IMG/M metagenome (GOLD analysis project Ga0255055, IMG submission 188633) | Seawater microbial communities from Jervis Inlet, British Columbia, Canada - JV7_2_27 | ecosystem: Environmental > Aquatic > Marine > Inlet | place: Canada: British Columbia | collected... | reverse complement strand
TCCAAGCCCTCCTCCATCTTCCTGAGGGCATCGTAGTAGTCAAGGTGTTCCGCAAGATGATCGTAGGTGATCTTCCGTTGGACCTCCTCGTCCCCCAAGACATGCTCCTCCTCCACCTTGGTTCCCGCCGTCACAGCCTCGTCGGTAGATCCCTCCGGACGCTTCCCTTGGGACCTCCCTCCCCGTAAAAGGGCAACCAAGCGCCCAGCGAGGGCATACGCGGCAGCCTCCGCCTCATGGACGTCGAACCCCTCCCTCTCGGCCCACGCGTGCCAGTCCGTGTCAGAAGGCTTAGGGTTTTTGTGGAGGAAGTCCTGGACCGCTTCCATCAGCTTGGGCCGGTCCGCCTTCCCCAGGGCGATGGAGATGTTCCCCGCCCATTTCTTGCTTCCGTCCGTCTGCATCTGTTTCTCCTGCCGCCTGCTGGGCAATCATGGCTTCGGTCACGCGCTCGTAATTCTTCTGAGCCTCCGCCGTATTCTTCTCGACCCTCTTCTTGAAATCATCCTTCGTGAAGACGCCCTTCTCGATGAGAAGCTCGGCCATCGAATTCACCATGACCGCTGTCTTGACCTCTTCGGCGAAGAGAATGGCAATCTTGTCGCTGAGGACCTTTACTATCTCCGACGTCTCCCTCTGAACGGATCCGACGAGACCCGCCACCACTTCACGAGCCACTTGGGCCGCCAAGGTGGACACATCCTGAGGTGTCGGCATCTTCTTCTCCGGACCCTTTGGTCCACCCTTCACCACTTTCAAGTCTGGGCGGTTGTTCACTTTACCGCTCATGTTATCCCTCCTTCGTCTTCCAAACGTCGAGAGCCCACGACCCCCACTTCATCTGCGCTTCCTGGATGACGGACTTCTCCGTCGACTCGTCCATCCCGATGTCCACCACGATACGTTGGGCAGCATCCTGGAGATCCACCGCACCCACGGTGAGTACATCGTTGGCCGTATGTCCACGTTCCACGGCGAGCATCATCGCGAAGTTGACAGCCTCGGTCACATGAGCACCGCTCGCCCCGGCCTTCGCCAGAGCATTCGCAATCTGATTGATCTCTCCGGGATCACCAAGGAAGGAAGCCTTGCGGCGTTCCAGAACCCGCTTGACGATCCCCTCGGCCTCCTTCGGGCCCGGGTAGCCGACGGCCACCTTCACATCGAAGCGCCCCGGCCTCATGGTCAAGGCAGAGTCCAGCACCTCGGCGTAGTTACTGGAGACTATAGTCACGACTCCCTTGTTCTCGACCAGCCCGTCCAGCGTGTTGAGCAGGTCGCCCAGCAGGGGATTCGAGCCGCCCAGCCTCCGGTCGAGCCCGTACACGTCGGCGTCCTCCAGCAGAACGACCGAAGGAGCCAGCTCGCGGGCCAGCTCGTAGATCGATCCGAACCCGTCACCCCTCTTCACGTGCTGCGGCGTCGCCCACACGAACGTACAGTCGAGCGCCTTGGCGAGCACCTTCATGGAGAGCGATTTCCCGTTTCCAGGACCTCCGCTCAAGATGATCCCACGCTTGGCGGGGATCCCGAACTTCGCGTACTCGCCCCACCGCTCGATCATCGTTTTCACGTTGAAGAAGATGTCGCGCCTGGTCTTTTCCGGCAGAATCAGATCCTCCTCCACCACCTCGGAGAGGTCGAGGAACTGACCGTGCGCGTCGATCGTCTGGCCGCGGTAGAAGTTGTTTTCGGTCACCCACCGTTCGATATCGGAGAAGAGCGCTTCCGCGTCCTTGATCTGGTCCGCGCCTCCGACCACCGCAACGTCCCAGCACTGGTAGCCCTGCTCCACCACCACGACGAACTTGCGGTTCTTCCCGTCTTCGGCCTTGTAAACAACGGAGAACGCCATCTCCTTCGGAACCATCCGGGTTTCCTTCAGCGACGTGTTGATCGGCATGAAGGCAGGCGGCCTGTCCGTGTGCAGACCCACGCACTTGCCCCGGGCCCACTTGCCGTCCTTGCCCACGACTTCCTCGATCGCCGAACCCCAGAGAGGCCAGCGCCATCCGGGAATGTCCTTCTGGAACGACCTCTGCTCGGGGAAGGGAATGCCCAGCTCCGCCAAGATGAACTCGTTATGCTTCGACGGCGGATGAAAAGATCTCCGCAGGATTGGTTCCCACTCTTTCGGATCCATCACTTCTCCTTCTCCGGGAACGTCCGGAGTATCGGTTTTCTAACCTCGTCCCTCAACGTCATTTGCGCCGCAGAGAAGTGCTCCCTCTCTGGGGGCGGCACGGAGGCCTTCAGTTTCTCCAGGTGCTCGATAGCGGTGTCCGTCACCTCGACGACCTTCTTCTCCCTGTCGGACACCTTACGCTCGGCCTTCGCCACTTCAAGGCTTCTCTCGTTGAGGTTGATCAGCACGTGACCTGCGGTGATGACCTTGTAGGTGAGCCCGAGGATGAAGAGAGCGATGGCCGCCCAAACGAACACCGGCATCTTCGTCCTCTCGGTGAACCTACTCAGAAGGGACGGGTTCTCCTGCATCGTCATCTCCTTCGACCGCCCAGTCGACACCCAAATGGTAATCCTCGCCGAACATCAGTGTCCCGAACTGCTCGGCCAGGTTCGTAGTGCAGTTGTGGGCCCTCAGATTCCCGGTACTGCTTCCGCTGTGAAGATCTACCTTCGTCCCGTTGGCCCACTGCCCATCTTTCGGCAGGAACTGGTCGGATCCACTCCCGGTTCCCCACCACGGCAGACCACCCGACGGAAACGTCGGATAGATATGGGGCTGAAGGGGCTGCGACGGCGATGGGACCATCGGCATCTTCTGAGCCTTCTCGATGATCTCGGACATCGACGGCGCTTGGGCCTGCGCCCTCGCAATCTCGAAGAGGATCCCGGAGATCGTTTCCAGCAGCTCGACGATCTCTTCCTTGGACCTCGTCTCCAAGAGAGCCAGCCAGCACGACCGGCAGACCACGTGGAGCTTTGCGCCCCCGACGTCCTCCTTGGAGTCGCCGTCAGAAACAGCATCGCCCATCGCCAGCTCTTCAGCATTCACGATGGGACGCATCTCGAACTCGGATTTGTCTTTTCCGCACACCGGACATCGTTTCACGGCTTCACCTCCGTGGTACTATTCGTCTTCACCCTCGACGTCCTCCTCCGGGAGATCGTCAGCGGCATTGGGATTTTCAATCTCGGTCTCGGAAGCCATCTTTTTGAGCCACTTCCGATAGGCCGCCTCTTTCTTCTTCTCTTCGTCGGTCATGCCTTCTTCCTCCCAAGGGAAGCGAACCCCTCCATGTACGAATGGATAATGTAGGGGTTGACGTAAGACGACTTGCAGACCGCAGGGGTATGCCCCAGGGCCTCAGCCACCCGCCCGATCGCTTCCTTCACGTTCTCCTTCAACTCCTTCATGGTCGTGGGATTCTCCAACCCCTGGAGATTGTCGAAGGCCATCCGGCTGGCGTGAAAGGTCCTGAAATCCTTGGCCGTCACCTTCCACCGCTGGAGGTACTGGTTCACCTCGCGGGCGTTGATCGGGAAGACGAGGTCGTCACCCTCCCTGCCCTTCAAGAACCCCTTGATGCTCGCCACCAAATCGGGATCCTCGATCTTCCTATCCCAATCGACCTTGCTCTTACCCCGGAACTTCACCTGAAGCGTGCCGTCCGGGTTCTCGCTGAAATTCGACGCCCGGAGAGTCGAAGCACCTCTGGATCCGGTGTCCGATTCGGACTTGCCGCCTCCGATTCTCATTGTCGTCGTATCGATCAACTTGGCGACGGTCGCGGCGGCTCTCTTCTTCTCGTTCCGCGCCTTCAGATCCTTGTCCACTCGTGTGCGGATCTTGTCGATCACCTTCTCCATGCGAACCTGCTTCGCAAACTTCTTCTCTGACTTCTTCTGGATGTGCTTGTCGGTGTACTTGTAGGCCTTCCTGCCGTCCTTCCGGACGATGAGCGCCTTCAGGCCCCCAAACTTCTCGTCGTACTTGTAGGCGTACTTGATCAAATCGACGTTGACCTGCTCGAAGAACTGCTGCCCCTTCTTGGTCTTGGGAAGCGTCGCACGAAGCTCCGCCTCGTCGAAGATCTCCGTCGGTCCCTTCTTCGTCCCCAGACCCGGAACCTTGGAAAACTTGCCCCCATCACGCGGATGAAGTTCCTCACGCCATTGGGCCTTGGTCAAAGCCCCGACGAACCCTTGATGGAACTTGTCGCTATCCCTGGTCCTCATGCTGTTTCCTCCAGGAGCGACCTTGCCGCTGCCATGGCCTCGGCCTCATTCTTGACCTTGCCGTCCATCTGCATCTCGAAGACATCGCCAAGCACTCTTCCCATCGCAGGGCCCGGCTTCATCAGGCCTGACGAAATCAGATGTCTGCCCATGAGAATCGGCTTCAGAGGCTCCTTATCGACTTCCAGCTCCTTCGCTCTCGACAACAACCAATCCACCTCGGGAGACTTCCGGGCGAGGGCCTTCGATGACGTCCTCCCGAAGTTGTCCGCCCGTGAGAGCGCAGCCAATCCCTCAATGGAAGCAGGCGCGATCCGCTTCGCCAACCTTCTGATGGCGGAGTCGCTGATCTCGTCCCTCCGCTGGTAGAGCATCATCGGCGCAAGGTGGTTACCCACGAGGCTCGACGCTCGATCCGCCGTAGCATGATCGAGACCGAACTGATCCACAAGGATCGGACGCGCCTTCTTCTCCCCGGCCTTCTCGTGGCCATGAGACGTGGTCCTACCGTCAGGCTGGACCTCGGTGGTCTCGGGCTTCGAGATATCGTGCATGAGAGCAGCGTAGAGCACGTCCCGCTTGTCTTGTTTCGAGAGGTCCTTGGACTGTTTGACCGCCTCGTCGAGCACCAGTTTCGTGTGCTCGAAGACATCACCCTCGGGATGCCACTTCTTGTCCTGCACCGTCCCGGCGAGCTTCTCGATATCGGGATGCAGCGTCTCAAGAACGCCCAAGTCCCTCATCGCCTGAAGGCCCACGGATGGGCGATCAGACTTGAAGAGGAGTTTCTCCCACTCGCCTCCAACCCTCGAAGCCGGAAGCTCGTGCAGTGTCATACGGATATCCCGACACAGTTTCTTGGTCGGCTCGTCTATTTCCATTCCGAACCGGGCAGCAAACTGAGCCCCGCGAAGAATGCGGAGGGGATCGTCCGGAAACGTCGCAGGATCCGTCACCCTGATGACACGATCCTTGATGTCCTTGATCCCGCCGAACGGGTCGTACACGTCCCCCGTGAACGGATCCATGGCAAGCGAATTCATGGTGTAATCGCGACGCCTGGATGCCTCGGTGATGGTCATGGAGGGATCAGGTTTGGGGAGAAAACCCTTGTGTCCCGCACCGATCTTCGACTCACGGCGAGGGACGGATACGTCGAGATCCACGTCGTCGAGGGTGAGTTTGAGGATCCCGAACGACTTTCCGACGGCGTCCACCTTCCCGAGTTTGGAGAGGACGGCCTCCAGCTTGTCGGGAGCGAGACCGTACACCTCAAGGTCGTAATCCTTCGCCCTAATGTCCATTAGAGCATCACGGACGCACCCGCCCACCAAAAGAGGTCTGCCGCCTGCCTTCTGGATCGCTTCGGAGACATCCGTGACGTGAGAAGGGATCCATGACATGGGGAGGCGCTTGGCAGGCGCTATGTCCTCTTCGGGGCCCGCGCCCCCGCCTCGGATCTGCGACCAGCGCCCACCACGATCCCTCGGCTGATTCGGGTCGTACTCTTTGAGAGTACCAACCAGCCTGTTCCTGAATCGGTCGCTAAAATCCGTTCGCATGACGTCCTCCGACGCATACATTCTATCCGCGAGCCATCGACCACGCCATGCAGAAGGTAGTTACGACTCGTCACCTACGGCAGCCACCTGGATCATTTCCAATAGCTCGGGCGAGACGAAAGCGTCCCGGCGAACAAAGATCCCTTGGAACACCTCTTCGTCGTCCGTCACCGTGAGCCACACGTCCGCCTGCCGAAGCCTGCGGCCCTTCACGTGGACGCTGGCCGTCGCAAGGCGACCCCGAAGGGCGAGCCTCGAAACGACTCCCCGGGCCCGCACTCCGAACAGCATCCCGACAAGCTCGATCAGATCCCCGGCGATATCGTGCTCCTGCCACATCGCCAGAACCTCACGGTCATCGAAGATCGGTCCTCCAGGCTCTTCCTCCCCCTCGACCTTCGCCCACCCGTTCGCAACGAGGTCGAGAAGGTCTCCGTCACAGTAGTTGCTACACACCCGCATCCTCCTTCGTCGGCTTCGAGAAAGTGGTTCTTCCACCGCTTCCGTTACAATCTTTATGCGCCTCGCCGAAGGCCATCATCACCGCAGCAACCCACTTCACATCTCCCAAGGGAATCGGCACCTCGTCCTTGCACTTCGGGCACCGCATCGTCTGGGTCACCGCATCGACGATCGCCTCATCGCTCATGTCTTCCCTCGCGAATCCGTCAACCTCTTGGGCTGGATCATCTTGGGCAGCAGATCGACCATCTCTGGATCGGAGAGCTGAGCCGCTCGCCTACCATCAGGGAGCTTCATGTATGAGAAGAACGCGGCCCTCGCGCCCTGGACCTCGGACGAGATCAGCCTCGCCTTGACGTCGTGGTGAAGCATGGTCGCGGCCTGTCGCTTCGCCGCCCCTTCCTCGTCGTACCTCGAAGGGAGCACCGGCCACACCACGTCGAACCTGTCGCCTCCGAGCCTGAACGAGAGCATGAAGGCTGCACGGCCCACGCTCGCGTCACTCCCGAACGCCTCGCCCAAGACCTCTCCGTCGAACTTCTCGATCAGCCGCTTGGTCTTTTCAATCCACGAATCCGGCGAGGACTTGCCGGTCTTCCAGTAATTCACATCGTCCCCGAATGGTAGATCCATCAGTCCTTCTTCCCAAAATCCCTACGCCAGCGCTTCACGTCCTTCGCCCGCGCCGCCCGACACTCGGCGGCAGTTGCCACGCCTCACCCAGGCTCGCTGTGTTCGTCCCAGAAGGTGATCTCGATCTTCGCCTTGCGTTGATCGTCATCCGGCGAGAAGGAGCCCACCCATGCTCCGCCGCACTTGCAGTACAGGGCTATTTCCATTATTCCCCCACCTGCGCGGCCATGACCCGGGCGGTCTCGGAGTAGCTGGAGTTCGAGGTCAGGAAGGCATCGCGCCACTCCCATTTGTCCTCGACGAGGCACGCGAAGTCCTGCGCGGACAGCTCGATCACGTCCTCCGTACCCATCTCCAGCATCTTGATGGCCGTGTCGTAGGACGAGGTCTCGTTGGTGGGGACAGGAAGAGAGATCCGGTGAACGATCCGTTTGCCCTTCTTCACCAGCTCCAACGCCGTCTCCAGCGTCGCTTCCATCTCCTTCCGGTAGCCCTCCAAGGCCTCCTCGAAGATCTTATGGTGCTGATCCCGGTTCTTCTTCAGCGTCTCCAGAAGATCGGCCTTCTTCACCTTGGTCGTCATCGCCATCCCGAATCTCATGGTTCCTCCTTCTTCAAGTCCTCGATATCGACGTTCGAACAGAACTGCGCGAGCAACGCGCAATTCGGAGCGATCAGATCATCGGCGATCTTGTTGTTGATCTCAGACGGTTCGAGCTTCATCGCCAGCGCCTTGAGCATCCGGATCCGCTCGACAACATCCTTCTCCAGTTGATCCCAATTCGCCTTCCTGAGCGTTTCGATATTCGTCATTTCCCTCTCCTCAGTATCTGATCTCGTAACCCGCTTTTCTGTACTGCCTTCCGATGATCCACAGAGGTAGCGTCACCGGAAAACACACAATGGCGATCGCCCAGAGCAGCCCCCAGAGGATCCACTCCAGCACCGCCGAAATCCCCATCAAGAGGTCGTCGTCCATGAGTCCTACCGATCGTGCTTATTCGGCCACGAGTGGGTATGCCCGCACTCGAAACGCGGCATATCGCAATCGGAGCACCACCCGCAGCATAGGTGCCCGAGATTACCCTCCTCGGGGCAGTTGCACCGCTCCAGGTCATCCTGCTCCGGGGGCCGTCCAGTGGCCTCCTGGAACTTCTTGGCGTCGATCATTTCTCTTTCCTCAAACGCTCGGCGAGCTGCTTCGCATAGCGACCGATCGTCGGCTCGCTCAGAAATCCCTCTCCGAGTTTGTCGTTCTCGATATGCCCCATCATGATTCCCTCGACCTCCCCGAACGGAAGGTGGTCCCGGAGCAGCAAATAGAGAAAGACGACCAATGGATCGTCGGTCTTCATGCGCCGCGTCTTGAACTTCGGTTTCATTTCTTCCCCTTCTGCTGCTCACGCCAGCCAGGGATGTAGTAGTCGAAGACGGCCTCCGCGTTCTGGAATCGTCTACGCTTCCGCTTTTTGACCGCCATCTTCATTTGCCCACCCCATCTCCCTCGCGCTGTTCTTCATGATCGAAAGGAGCTGGGGCGAAATGGAAAACCGCTTCGCGTTCACCTCCAGGCTCCGCATGACGTCGCCGTCGTCGTGCCGCTCGCTGGCGGCCTTCCAATCGGCCAACATCTCGACCACATCGAGAATGGTCATATCGTTCACGCCGTCCTTGAAGTGCTCGGGGTGGTGGCTGTTCTCGCCGTAGTGGTGGGCGAGGGCGACTTCCATCTCGGCGAGGAACTTCTTGTACTCGGGGCTCCCGTAGGCCACTCCTTTGAGCTTCGGCGTGAACTCGTCGAAGATCGGCTTCTCCTTGGGACCGAGCTTCGAAAGGTCGTGCTCACCCCCGCGCTTCTCCAGATTCCCGCAGATGAGCCGCAAGATCTCGTGAACCCTGGATCGGTGTTTGTTCGTGTCGTCTGTACTATCCATCGTATTCCTCCTTCGTCACCTCACGGCACTTCACAGCGAACGGGCTGTCGTCGCAGCACTCGCACGGCGCAATGATGGCCTTCTCGTCCGGATCCCAATACGGGCTTCCTTCGATGCAGGCCCCCTCTTCAAACCAATCAAAGTCGATGTCGTAGGCCCCAAGGTGCTTGCCGAAAAGCCGCACCTTCGATCCATTCTCGGTGATATAGAACTTCTCAGGCACCCGGCGACTCCTCGTCGAAGATCACCTCGAACCTACCCTCCGGGCAGTAGGCGAAGGCCCCACACTCATCGCAGAGGATCAAGGCCCCATCGTACTGGAGCGCAAAGCCCTCCATGTCGCAGTACATGAGGCGCTTCGCCCAATCCTCCTTGAGGGCGATCTCCTGTAGATCCGGTTCCTTTCCGGTCTGCTTGTCGATCACCCTAAATTTGAGAGGCACTGTCTCGTTCACCTTTCTCTCCCATGACTTCGCCCACCTCTGCCGCCTCGACCAGATCACCCACGGACATCTCGCCGCGGTCCGGTACGAGAAGCATCACCGCCGAGACCTTCTCCTTGTAGTCCCTCAGCTCGTTGACAGCAGTGGTACGCTCCTCCGCCATCTCCTTCCGCATCTTGGTCTGCAGCTCCCGCTCCTTCTCAGAAAACGAAAGCTGATCCTCGGCGGCCTTCCTTGCCACCGTCTCCTCCTTCAACTTCTCCGCCGCCTCCTTCACCTGCTTCTCGAAGGAGGAGATGGCCTCGTTCACCCGCTGGTCCGCCTTGGAGTTCTTCTCCTCCAGATCCTTGTTCCTGGTGGACAGCCGATCCATCTCGGACTCCGTCGCGGGCGTCCCGATGACGAACCTGGGCTTCCGGGCGACCGCGCTATCGTTGAAGTAGTGGTTCGTAGGGCAGCAGCCGGGCGACGTGACGTAGGGGTACTCCTTGCTCAAGCTAATCACCTCGTCCTCGTAGACAATGGCAATCAGCCGCTTGGTCGGGTACATGGAGAGATTGTGCTCGTCCACGATTTGCACGTCCGTGTACTCGTCCTCGATCCGTACCGCATCACCCTGCATCCGTCACCTCCATCTTCGCCGGGAACCACCCCCGGATCTGAACTTCGCATTCGTCTTGGTTGTGAAACATCAAGGGCCTCGAACCCATAGGCAGCGCAACCTGTGGGCGCGGTGGCGTCAGGCTCAGGCTCTTGATCTCGATGGCCCCCTCGTTCGAGATCCCCATCATCTTCTCGGCAACCACCTCCTCCAGTGTCACCGCCCGCCCCCTCCCCATGGCCCCCTTGAGCATCCTCTCCCCGTCGCTCACGTGAGCCTTGTCGAAGATCACACGCCACGGTTTCTGCCCTGCGGCCACCATGGCGTCGCCCTCGTCCAGGAACAGAAGACCCATCTCGACGATGATGATGGACGCGTCCTCGTCCTCCATGAGTTCCACCCGCATCACGTCCGCATAGATCTGCCTGTCTCCTGCGAGAATCCTCAACCCTTTCCCCCCTTCATCGCGTCGGCGGTCCTCACCGAATCCACCATGTCCTTCAGCCGTACGGCCTCCCGGGCGTCCTCCCCAAAGGCCAGCACCGCGTCGGCGATCGCCTTCCGCGTCGCTTCCAGCTCCTCCCTCGTATCCGCAAGGTCGAAGGAGATCTGCGAGTTCTTCTCCAGAAGGTCTTTCACGACACCCTGCTGCTGGTTCACGTCGGCCTTCATCTTGAGGTTGCGCCTGTCGAGGATCTGGATCTTCTTCTCCAGCTGCAGGTTCTTGAGGGCGAGGTCCGGGTCGATCCCGTTCTCCCGGACGATCTTGTGAAGATCGTCGATCTGCTCCCTCAGCACGAGGATCGAAGGAGTGGTGTTGTCGCCGCACACCGCGTCTTCACACGCATGGCAGTTCTGCTCCTTGTGCCGCTGGCACCACTTGCTCGCAGACATGAAGCCCATTGCAACCTCGAATGGAAATCCGCTGGTTACTCCG
>Ga0255055_10003396_pt1 | contig 10774 bp, 10 predicted proteins | sample JV7_2_27_MG_FD_188633 | JGI IMG/M metagenome (GOLD analysis project Ga0255055, IMG submission 188633) | Seawater microbial communities from Jervis Inlet, British Columbia, Canada - JV7_2_27 | ecosystem: Environmental > Aquatic > Marine > Inlet | place: Canada: British Columbia | collected... | reverse complement strand
ACCCGCTCGAGGAGAAGGTTGCCGCATTCGGACTCGTCGCAGGACTCGATCAACCCTATCGAGACCTCGATGTCCACGATCTCCTGCAACGCATGAAGCTCCATCCGCTGTTCAAGCAGATCCTAGAGGGCGGGGAGCTCGTCGAGTGGGGCGCCAAGACGATACCCGAAGGAGGGTACTTCGCTCTTCCGGAGCGGCGCTCGGGAGATGGAGTCGTAATCCTCGGAGACGCCGCCGGCCTCGTCGACGTCCCTTCGCTCAAGGGCATCCACTACGCGATGCAGTCGGGCATCTATGCGGCGCACGCGATCTTCACGGCACTCAAGGCGGAAGACACGTCGGCCGCGAAACTGGCTGAGTACGATCGCCTCGTGAATCGGTCCTACGTCAGGGATGATCTGTACCGCACGCGCAATGTTCGGCTCGCCTTCAAGGATGGCTTCTACAAAGGAGGGCTGAAGGCGGGACTCATGACGCTGACCGGCGGGCGTTTCCCCGGTGGGCGGATCTCGATGCATCGAGACATCGACGTTCCTCGACGAGAAGGCGGCGCGGTTGCCATCACGCCGGATTCCAAGCTCACGTTCAGCAAGGTGGATGCGGTTTTCAAAGCTGGAAACGCAACACGCGATACGATTCCAACACACCTCATCGTCGGGGAGGATATCCCGGAGGACGTGGCCAAGTACTACACGTGTCTCTGCCCGGCCGGTGTGTATGAAGTCGAGGATGGCAAACTCACCGTGAACGCACCGAACTGCGTGGACTGCAAGGCAACGGACGTCGTAGGGCCAAGGTGGACCCCCAGAGAAGGGGGAGCGGGGCCGGCTTATACGAGGATGTAGTGTCGAGCGACCGCGAGGCGGTCGCTCGGGACGTCTATGTCGTCACGGGGTCAGTACGGCATCTCCTCGGTATGCTCCACTTCGTTGAGCCGTATCACTCGCGCGGTATCCCCAACATCGAACCCGTCCACGTCCTCCGGCACAATGAGTAAGGCGTCGGCCCTTGCCATTGAGCTCAAGATGCCGGATCTCTGTGGGCCGGTCTGCCGCGCCACGAGTACCCCGGCTTCCTTCGTCAGGAACACGCGGAGGAAATGGGTGAGTTTCGGGGGGGTGCTGATTGGATCTCCGACCCGGACTTCCTGAGTGCTCCGGAAGAGCCGAAGGTGACCCATCAGTCGGCGAATGGCCGGGCGGACGAAAAGCTCAAAGCTCACCATGGTGCTGACCGGGTTGCCGGGCAGGCCAACCCACGGCTTGCCGTTCAGAATGCCGAACCCGACAGGTGCGCCGGGACGCGTTTTCAAACGCCAGAACTTCATGTCTGTGCCGGCATCCTCGAGAATTGACCGGAGGTGGTCGTGCTCGCCGACACTCATCGCACCTGACGTGACGACGACATCGGCGGTGGCGGCATTCTCGAGTCGGTGCCGTAGGTCGAAGGGATCGTCCAGGGCAATGCCCAAGTTCATGGGCTCGGCACCGGCTTCGCGGGCCATAGCCATCATGGCATAGGTGTTGGATGAGGCGATCTTCTTGCCGGTGAGGATGGCATCCCGCTGATCGAGATCCACGATCTCATCACCCGATGTGAGAATGGCGACACAGGGTACGCGGTGAACGGCCACTTCTGATTGGGCGAGCGATGCCAGCACACCGATCTGGGCGGCACCGACCTCAGTGCCCGGGTCGAACACGACCGAACCGAACTCGATGTCCTCACCCTTTCGACGTACGTTTCGGCCGAGGTCGATCAGGCCATCGATGCGCACGGTCTGCTCATCGAGCCGCGTGGTGTGTTCCTGCCGGATGACGCAGTCCGTTCCCTCCGGAACGGGTGCTCCAGTAAACACCCGAGCGCACTCCCTGGGCCCCAACGTTGCCTGGGGGAAAGCACCTGCGGGAATGGTCTCGATGACCTGGAGCGTCACTCCTGCCCCCCCCGACCGCTCTGCCCCCTCTGCCCCCTCTGCCCCTCCAGTGAGATCGTCCTCCCTCACTGCATAGCCATCCATCGACGAGTTGTCCCACTGCGGGATGTCGATGGGGCTCGTGACCTGCTCTGCCAGGACTCTCCCTCGAGCCTCCAGCAGCGGGACGCGCTCAACGGGGAGGGGTGAGATCTCGGCGAGGATCGCTTGGGTTGCCTCAGCTGGTGTGAGCAGGGTCCTGGGAACGGGTGTTGGCATGCGAGTCCTCTGTGGTGGTGGACGGGCCGCCGTCCCGCTCACGGCTCACGCGGTGAGCAGACGCTCCGCTCTCTCCAGGTCGGCGGCCTCGTTCACGTTGAAGAACAGCCGCTCGGGATCGCCGAATCGACGAACGCTTCTGACGGGCATCGTACCAAGCCGAATCGCCGAGTGAAACGACGTGGCCTCGAACTGACGCGCTCCTAGACTCATCAGGATGGGGGAGGCACACCCCCGCCCATATACACCGCAGAGTGGCTCGACTTCGCGGGGCCCAAGGCTTTCCGGAAGGTAGACGTCGTGTCCGGTTGCCTCGCTCATGAGTGCCGCAAGTAGTTGTGGAGTAAGAAAGGGCATGTCCCAGGCCACAATGAGCACGGGGCCCGGCTCATGTGTCAGTGCGGTGTAGATCCCCCCCAAGCAACCACAGTTCGGCATGACGTCGGATATGACCGTGATGCCAGGATGCCAGGACTTGGCTTCAGGGTCGTTTGCCACCAGTAGCGGGAGTTTCCCGGTCGCTCTCTCGACGGCGTCGACCACACGATCGAGCACTCGCCGCCCCCCAATTGTCTCGAGACCCTTTGGGCGGCCTCCGAAACGGCTGGCGGCACCCCCAGCGAGAATTGCGCTTCTCACGGCTTAATAGCGACGACCGCGTCTCTGTTCGAGAACAATGTCGATGCCAAACACGAGGGCTGGCGAGTGTCCGATGAAGCTCTCGATCTCCGCTACGGCCAGGTCGTTGGCAGGACCCGTGGGTCGCTGGAGGACCATCAGCTGATCGCGAATCTCGGCGCGGATCTGGTATCCGGGAGACAGGGTGAACATGACACCCGCTGCGCCAGCCGCGAGCGGGTAAAGGGAGACGTCCTTCTCATCACTGATTACGACCCGTTCTCGGAGGGCTACGCTTCCATCGGGCAGTGTCAGCGACAGGCGGCCAGTCACCTGGACAAGGCTGGAACTCCTGATTGACAGCCCTCCGTGCAGCCGGACATACGGAGTGACGAGGCTGCGGGTCAAGAAGCGGAAGGCACCGCCCACGGAGACTCCCACGTTCGATGCGCTGGTGACAGTGGCGGCAATGTCGTTACACACCTGCTCGTTGCGATGCTGACCGTCGGGGACCAGGTACACGAAACTGCAGTCGGTGTCCTTTCTGAGCCCGACATAGACAATTTCGGCCGAAAGGCCCCAATGTGAGCTGCCGAAGAATGTCGCGTTGAGCCCGAGCGTTGGACCAGTGGTAAGGCGCCGGCGGAGGTTCAGGGTGTCGTGGAGGGGTTGGGGGAGCAGTGTCAGGTACGGCTGCTTGGGGATGTGCCACAGATCGCCATGTGAGGCGACTCCTCCGAAGATGGAGAAGATGAGTCTGGCATCGGGAGCGGTTTGGGCCGTACCACGCTCGGGTAGCGCTGCCGCAAGCGCTCCGATACACACGGCCGTGAGGGCCAGCTGGCGGAGAAACGTGTTCACTGCCTCACTCCTCTCCGAAGTACTCGGCATAGAGATACGGCTCTTCCTGCACGCGGACGCGATTCAGCCAGACACCGTCTGGGAGGCGACTGGCAATGCGCTCCCAGATATACACCGCAAGGGCCTCGCCGGTCGGTATTCGCTCACCGACCGCGAACTCCGGCACGTCGTGGTTGATGAACTTGTGGTCGAATCGGTCTGTCACTTCCTCCTGAAGGATGGAATCGAGGTCGTGCAAGTTCATGATCATGCCTGTGTCATCTTCCACCGTTCCAGCCACCGTCACGCAGCAGTGGTAGTTGTGGCCGTGACCATGTTCGCTGGCGCACGCTCCGAAGACCTCCTGATTCCGCTCAGAAGTCCAATCTGGACGAAAATACCTATGAGCCGCCGAGAACGGCACAACTCTGGTGAGATGAGCGGTAGCCATCGATATCGCGCTACAACTTCAGTACGAAACCCAGCGATACGAGCAGCATGAGATTGTGCGTCCACTCGGTGGTCTTGTTCACCTGTGGATCGAGCACTGGTGGGTCGGCGTCGAAATACTCGTTTGGATATGAGAGCTTCCAGAGCATGTCCCGGCCTTCGATACGCAGGAAGAACTGCCTGACAGGGTGCCACCGGAAGCCGAGTTGTGGTCCGACAATGAACTTGGTATTGAATGTGAAGGTACTGAGCGTATCCTCCGGGACGGATCCCCCCAACGCGAGTCCCATCGAGGCTCCGAGGTACGGTGCGAACCCGTACCAGGTCTTCTGGCCCGTGAATGTGAGGATGAGTCCTGCATCTGCCATGAAGACCGATTGCGTTGTTGTCCCGTACACTCGGTCGCCGGGATCGGCGTTGGGGTCGATCAGCTGTCGGTTGAGATTGCCCCAGTTGATGCCCACTTGAATGGAACCCGGGCCGGCGAGATGGACGTCGAAGCGAGCGCCCACGATCGGTCCGTTGGCGGGTCCAGCCTCGACCTTGCCCCCCGAGCCCCACGAGTATCCACCGTTGATCGAGGCGAAGTACTTATCCCTCAAGTCGCGGTAGGGCGAGGATGTGGGCGGATGACCCACCTGCGCTTCCCCGGTTGCTGTGAGGCTGACTCCGAGGATTAACGCGAAAAGGGCCGGTTGCAGCTTGCGACAAGGTATGTTTGACATGCGACTCCGGTGCTCCTACATATTCCCGAGAGCGAGAATGAGGCAATCTAGCCACCTCTCCCGAGCCCTACCAGCCTGTGGCATCGCGCTTGTCGCGATGGCAAGCGGCAGCGTGGAAACCCTGGCCGCCCAGGACACGTATCGTGTCATACGTACGGAGAACTTTCGGCGGGAGCCCACGGGGGAAGCGTCGCTCCTGGCAACGGTGAATGCGGGCGTCGAGATGGCCGCCGAATCGGTCTCCGGGCGATGGGTCGAAGTAGTGCTAGAAGGATGGGTCTGGGCCCGGTCGGTCGACTCGACGGACCGGGCAGGCTTCGATCTGACCATCACGGCGCGCGGTGGCGAAAACCTGCGTACAGAGCTGAATGGGTCGATCAAGGCTCGCCTCTCCTTCGGCACGGTCCTGGAGGAGTTGGAGCGCCGATCCGGTTGGGTGAGAATCCAACGTGTGGGTTGGATGTTCGGACAGTCCCTAGAGCGAACGACCGGGGCCGCGACGCCGCCAACCACAACGCCCGCTTCTGAAGCGGAGTCCGGGGTCGGGGGGAGCGGTTCCGAGAGTGCCGGCCCGTACCTGGACCGCGGGGTGACGGCGGATCGCACCACGCTGTATCGGACCCCGGACGGACCCGAAGCTGGCAGCCTGGAGGCGGAATCTCCGGTTCGTGTGCTGGCGCGCTCTGGTGAATGGGTCCGCGTGCAAACGGAAGGGTGGATTCGCGAGACCGACCTCAGATCGACCGCTCCTGGCGTTCTCGTGGGCGTGAGTGGAGCTGAAGTATGGGCTAACCCGCGGGAATTCGAAGGGAGACTCGTGCAATGGGTGGTGCAGTTCGTGGCGATCCAGAGCGCGGACGAAGTCCGCAGGGACATCCCGGAGGGACGTGCGTATATGCTGGCCCGAGGTCCCTTGCCAGAGTCGGGGTTTCTCTACGCGGTGCTGACAACGGAGCAGATTGAGCAGCTGGAGCGGATGCGACCGCTAAGCGAATTGGTGATCGTAGGACGAGTCCGGACCGCTCGATCCCACTACCTTGGGAATCCGGTGCTGGATCTGGTCGAGCTAGCACCACGACAGCCGTGAGGCCAATTCCGATGAACGAGAGCCTGAAATCGAAGCTTGCTGGGAAACTGGAGAACATGACGGACGACATGGGTCGCCAGGTTCTGGACTACGTCGAGTTTCTCGAGTCGAAGTACCATCGCAGTGTTCGGTCGCCCTCGACAGTTCAGAAGATCGCCGAGAATATCGAAGACAAGCTCGGCAGCGTCAGCATTTCCGATGTGGCGACAAAGGGCGGAGCGCAGGTCATGGAGGCGGCCGGGAAGCTCATGGACGGGCTCGCCGCAGCGAGTCGCGTCGTGGCAGAGGAACTCCAACCTCCTGAGGACCCCGCAGCGGGGAACGGGCAGGAGCCGGCAACTCCAGAGGCAGAGCCGCCCCCTTCCAAGGACGACGATAGTACCGCTTGACCGAGAGCTCGCCCGTCAGCTATCTTCTTTCATGGTAGCGCTAATTGACCCAGAAGAGACCCGCCCCGCACTCGATGCGCGGCGGGTTTTCGCGCTCATATAGGAGTTGGTGGTGATGCAGATACGGCCAAACCACGGTCTTACGTTCGACGATGTCTTGCTGGTACCGCGCTATGCCACGGTGCATCCGAGAAATGTCGACGTCCGTACGCGATTCACGCGCTCTATTCCGCTCAACGTCCCGCTGATCTCCGCAGCCATGGATACCGTCACGGAAGCAAACATGGCGGTCGCGATGGCCCGCGTCGGCGGCATCGGCGTCATTCACAAGAACATGCCGATCGATCGTCAGGCAGCAGAGGTCGATCGAGTGAAGCGATCGGAGAGCGGGATGATCCTCAATCCGATCACGCTCGGCCCCGATCGCTCCATCCGCGAAGCAGCGCACCTGATGGCACGTTTCCGAATCTCGGGAGTTCCGATCGTCGATAAGGATGGAAGACTGGTGGGGATCATCACCAACCGAGACCTGCAGTTCGAACGCAGCCTGGATCGACCGATCCGGGACGCGATGACGAAAGACAAACTTGTCACCGCGCCCGTTGGAACGACACTCGAGGAAGCAGAGCACATTCTCGGCGAACATCGGATCGAGAAGCTCCCGGTGGTCGACGAGAGTGGCAACCTCAAGGGGCTCATTACGGTCAAGGATATCATCAAACGGAGGCAGTTCCCCGACGCCAACAAGGATGAACATGGGCGGCTTCGAGTTGCGGCAGCCGTGGGGATCGGAGAGGACACGAGGGAGCGTGCCGAAGCCCTGATTGGCGCCGGGGCGGATGCCATTGTGGTCGACTCGGCGCACGGGCATTCGGAAGGCGTCCTCGACGCTGTCTCCATGCTCAGGGACATGTTTCCGGATGCACAGTTGGTTGGGGGTAATGTCGCGACCGAAGGCGGTGCGAAAGCACTCGTCGAGCGAGGCATTGATGCTGTGAAAGTGGGAATAGGCCCAGGGTCGATCTGTACGACACGGGTCGTGACAGGAGTTGGGGTTCCTCAGATCACCGGTATCCTCGATGCGCTGAAGGGTAGTGGAGACATCCCAGTCATCGCCGACGGTGGTGTGAAGTACTCCGGAGACGCCGTGAAGGCTCTTGCTGCCGGGGCATCCAGCGTCATGCTGGGGTCGATGTTGGCCGGGACGGAGGAGAGCCCGGGAGAGAGCTTCCTGCTCGAGGGACGCCGCTTCAAGACCATCCGAGGCATGGGATCGCTGAGCGCCATGCAAGACGGCTCGGCAGATCGGTACTTCCAAGAAGGCGAGGCGTCTGTCCAGAAGCTGGTGCCGGAGGGTATCGAAGGCAGAGTGCCGTATCGCGGACCTGTCGGCGATGTGATCTACCAGGTCATCGGAGGTATCCGGAGTGGGATGGGCTACTGTGGCTGTGCGACGATGGAAGCCATGCGCACGGATACCGAGTTTCTTCGAATCACGACTGCAGGACTTCGTGAATCACATCCACACGACGTTGTGATCACTCGGGAGGCGCCGAACTACTCCGTGTAGATCGCCTTGACTCCCTCGGTCCCGTCTGTAGACTTGTTCGACTCTTCCCCCGAGACCTCGGAGGGGCCTGCGTAGGCCTTGCCTGCCCCAGGAGAAATGCATGGACATCAGTCGAATCAGTGAGATCATCCTAGCCATCAACGAGTGGGTGTGGAATCCGTGGCGGATGCCACTCATCCTGATCGGGGTAGGCTTCTGGCTCACCGTACGCAGTGGCTTCGTGCAGATCCGCAGGTTCCCGATCGCAGTCCGCACGGTGTTCGGAGGGATGTTCAAGCACAAGAAGGGCAAGGAGGGAACGATCACGCCGTTCCAGGCGCTCTCCACGGCTCTCGCGTCCACGGTTGGCAACGGGAACATCGGTGGTGTTGCAACGGCGATCCTCGTGGGTGGTCCGGGGGCAATCTTCTGGATGTGGGTGTGCGCCGCGGTGGGAATGGCGACCAAGTACGCGGAGGCGGTACTCGGTGTGCATTTCCGGGTGCGCCGTGAGACGGGCGAGCTTGCCAGCGGGCCGATGTACTACATCTCGAGGGGTGTCCCCTTCACGGGCTTCGCACAGGTCCTGGCTGTCCTGTTCGCCTTCTTCGGGGCGTGCACGGCGCTCTTCGGCACGGGAAACATGGCGCAGTCCAACACCATCGCGCGCACGTTTGTCGAGGCCATGCGTGTGAATGCGGGCCTGGAAGTGCCGACGTGGGTGCCAGGGATCTTGATCACGGTGGCGGTTGGTCTCGTTCTCCTCGGGGGAATCAAGCGCATTGCCGCGACTGCTGAGAAGATCGTTCCGACGATGATCGTGGTGTACATCACGGCATCGCTGGCGTATATGCTGCTGAACATCGAGAGCATTCCCAGCATCTTCAGCCTCATCCTCAGCGAGGCGTTCACGCCGGCGGCGCCCATCGGCGGGTTCGTCGGCGCCTCAGTTGCCGCCGGCATCGCTAACGGCGTGAATCGCGGTGTTCTCTCGAACGAGGCAGGACTGGGATCGGCGCCTATTGCGCACGGTATTGCCGACGTCAAGCATCCTGTGGAACAGGGCGTGGTCGGTGTCTTTGAGGTGTTCGTCGACACCATCCTGGTGTGCTCCATGACCGCGTTCGTGGTGCTTGAATCTGGGTTGTGGACCGACATCGGCTATCAAGCGGCCTCTGGTGACCTCACCTCGGCAGCGATGAGCACGACCATCCCGTTTGCCTCCATCATCGTTGCACTGGCGAGCTTCCTGTTCGGGTTCTCGACGTTGATCGGATGGTGCTACTACGGCGAGAAGTGCATCGAGTACCTGTTCGGCTCAAGAGTCATCATGCCCTACCGCGTGCTATTCACGGGCCTCATTATGGTCGGCGCGGTCGTCTCGGTCCCACTGGCCTGGGCAATGGGAACGCTGCTCAACGGCTTCATGGCGTTCCCCAACTTGATCGGTCTGGCGTTCCTCGGTGGCACGGTTGCGAAGCTCACCAAGGATTACTTCGATGGGGATAGGTCACTCGGGGCAGTGAAAGAGATTTGATGCGGACTTCCAGTATTGCCGGCTGGCGCCTCCGAGGTGTCCGCCGGCCGCCTGCTTTCTAGCCGATGCCGTCTTCCAGTTCTCGGAGCCGCGGGATCACCGTTTCGGCCGCCCGGAGGCGGGGTGCCCAAGAGGTGCTGGATCTCCTCGTCCCAGGAATGCGGGTGGCGCTCACGACACACGTCAATGCCGATGGTGATGGCACCGGTAGTGAGGTGGCACTGTGGCATCTCCTCACCCGGATGGGCGTGCGGGCTGCAATCACCAATCCGACGCCGTTTCCCACCCGATATCGCTTCCTGCTCAATGGCCTGCAGGGTGTGGACAAGTCTCGGGAGGCCGTGAAGCACCTCGATCGGGCCGATGCGATCCTCGTACTTGATATCTCAGACCTTGGCCGACTGGGACACTTGGGGCGCGTCGTGGGGCAGCGAGACGTGCCTGTCGCTTGTATCGACCACCACGCAAGCAATGGGTCACTGCCGGAAGGCCCACGCATGGTTGATTCCGCGGCCTGTGCGACGGGGGAACTCGTCCACGACTTGGCCCACGTTGCGGGTTGGGACCTTCATGGGGGCGCCGCCAAAGCACTATACGTCGCGGTCTTGACGGACACGGGTGGCTTCCGGTTCAGCAACACTTCTCCACGCGCTCTTCGGGTGGCTGCTCACCTTCTCGAGCAGGGACTCGACCCCGAAGAGATCTACCGGGAGGTCTACGCGAGTGAGTCCGAGGGCAAGATCAGGCTGCTCGGCGAGGTGTTGGAGACGTTGGTTGTGGAGCACGACCGCGAGCTTGCGTGGGTGACGATTCCGCCAGGGGCGCTGGAACGTCATGGGCTGGATGCCGATGAACTCGAAGGTGTGGTCGAGTTCGCGCGATCGATCGAGGGAATACGGTTGGCCATCCTGTTTAGAGAGCTCGCCAACCATCGCATCAAGGTCTCATTCCGTTCGGTGAGCGGCATTGATGTTGCTCAGCTCGCCGAATCGTTTGGCGGCGGCGGACACCGTCGAGCCGCTGGCGCCTCACTCGAGGGGACTCTTGCCGACGTCCAAGCTCGTGTCTTGGCTGCCGCCCGTTCGGTTGCCCCGTCATAGAACCCCTTCTAACATTCGACCACTATGACCAATCAAATTCAGGCCCTGGTTGCCGGGGCACTCACGAACGTTCGCAATGCACGAGTTGACAACGATGTCATCTCGGCGGGAATGGTGCAGGACCTCGTCATAGAGGATGACGGCCAAGTCTCGTTCACATTCGTCCTGTCGCGGGAAGATCCGGCCGATCTGGTACGTGAAGCTCGCCGTGCGGTGAAGGACGTTGAAGGCGTCACCGAGGTGAAGATCAAGGTCGTCGAACCCTCCGCACCACAGGGTACCCCC
>Ga0255055_10003395_pt1 | contig 10775 bp, 7 predicted proteins | sample JV7_2_27_MG_FD_188633 | JGI IMG/M metagenome (GOLD analysis project Ga0255055, IMG submission 188633) | Seawater microbial communities from Jervis Inlet, British Columbia, Canada - JV7_2_27 | ecosystem: Environmental > Aquatic > Marine > Inlet | place: Canada: British Columbia | collected... | reverse complement strand
TTTACCGAAGGTCGTGGGTGGAGGCGGCAAACGAGTGGTGGGCGGACGCCTACCGGCGGAGGGACCAGAAGGGCGACCTGCTCGTGGCTGTAGACCCGGCCCGGTTCGGCCCAGACCTGACGGCCGTGGCCGTGCGGCGGGGTCCAGTGTTGGAGCAGCTCGTTACTTTCGGCGGTCGGTTGGACCTGATGGAGACAGTCGAGCGAGTGCGCGAGGTCTTGGACCGCGTTGGAGTCCGGCCCTGGTCAGGCGGCCATTATGCCTACGGCTGCGTCGTGATCGATGAGGTTGGTCTCGGGGGCGGGGTCCTCGACCGGCTGAAGGAGCTCGGATACCGCTGCAAGGGCTTCAACGGGGGCCGGAGCCCTCGGGACGGTGCCCGGTTCGCTAACCTGCGGGCCGAGTCATACTGGCGGCTGCGCGAGAGGCTGGAGGCCTTCGAGGTCGCGCTACCGCCGGACGAGGAGCTGGCCGAGGAACTGCTTGCTACGAGCTGGAAGGTGACGGCCGACGGGAAGGTGGCGCTCCCGCCGAAGGAGGAGCTAAAAGCTCAGCTTGGCCGGTCGCCTGACCGCGCGGACGCAGCCGTGATGGCGCTGGGTGTCGTGCCGCGGCCCGAGCCGTTTGTGATGTAGGAGGGCACTCCCCGCGACGAGGAGCTTGCCGGGAGACGAGTGTGCTCCTCGAAACGCTCTTGGGAGAATACGTATTTACGCACGGGAACAGGGAAGCGACGGCTCGGAGAGGCGACCTCTACGGCACGAACGACACCTCACCGTGGCCGTCACTGCGTGCCAGAAACCCGTGCCAGACCGGGGGCTCCGGCCAAAGCAGCAGGTCCGCCGTCCCGATCGGGCCTTGGAGCGCGCGGAACACAAGTCGGCTATGAGGAACGGCTGCCGATGAGCCACAAGGGTGCTACGGCCCACTGCTTTTCGCAGCCATCCTTGGCCTGCCGAGTCATTGGTAACGAATCCGGTAACCTCGACAGCGGGATCGAACCACGACCTACGGATTAAAGGGCGGCCTCGAAACACCCCCAAACCCCGGAAACTCCGAGCCATTCCTGGCTTTCACCCCGGAAGTTCCGGGGTTCCATTCGGGTGCAGGAAGAACAACGGGGGGCCGCGAAGGAGCCGCCCCCGTTGGGGGCGGCCCTCCAAAACGATGCAGTCGTCGGACCACATGCTTTCCTCTGAGCTTCAAGGATAGCGGGTAGCGTGAGTGGGCATCAACCATCCTCCGGCCGCACCCCACCCCTTGATGCCAGGCCACCGCCACACCCTTAACCCATTCCCTGCCCTAGGAGCGGTGTTCCTTGATGGTGCGGTCGCTAGATTGGCGGAGAGGCAGTTACACGCCTGAATCAGGCCGCCGATCTGGTCATGGGAGGCCAAATATGAACCGTTGGTGGGCTGAAATGGGTGCCGAGCGTTACTGGCTCGAGATCACCCGGCGTAAGGACCTCGGCGTGAATCTCAATGCGCCGACGAGGAATGAGGCCGACCAGCCGTACTGGGGATACTCCCTCATCCGGGAGATCGCGCACGGAGACATCGTGTTCCATTACCACCAGGACCGACACGCCATCCTGGCTGTTTCTCGTGCCGTCGGTGAGGTGTGGAACGACACCACGGTGTGGGCGGCTCGGGGCACTTCTGCGCGCGAATCAAAGGTCGAGCCTCATCCTCGTCCTGGCTGGTATCTGGGTGTCGAGTCCTTCACATGGCTCGATCCACCGCTCTCGCTCGACTCAATCAGGCGAGAAGAGCAGACAGTGCGAGACGTCCGAGAGGAGTTGGAGTCGCGGCATGGTACACCCGTGTACTTCCCACTGGCGGTTTCAGACAAGCGGGCGATCCGCCCTTCTCAGGCGTATCTGACGAAGCTGCCACGCGCACTGGTCGAGCACTTTCCAGCTCTCCGAGATTCCGTCGCGCAGCTTGAGGTCGGGTCGAGTCCGCCTTCGTCCTCGCTTCCTGGCACCCCGCCTCTCGGAATCGAATACAGAAGAGCCGATGAGTCGGCCACCCTGTCCGGGGTCGATCCCTTTGCCATCGATCCCGCAATCCGCGAGCGCGGGGTGCGCGGACACGCCGCAACGCAGAACGCTCTGGCAGACCTGCTTGAAGGCGAGGGGCATCAACCGAGGTCTCCCCGAGGCGACGAACCTGACTTTGATTTGGCATGGGAGGTCGATGGAGCAGCGTGGGTCGCGGAGGTGAAGAGCCTGACGCCAAACAATGAAGAGCGGCAGCTACGACTCGGTCTGGGCCAGCTGATTCGCTATCGCCACCTCCTCGAGCGAACGCCCGGGTCGGTCCGGGCGGTGCTTGCGGTCGAGAGAGAACCACGGGATCCGACGTGGTTAACCGTCTGCAATTCGGTCGGCGTCGAGCTTATCTGGCCAGCGTCGTTCTCCAGAGTCCTTGGTAGCAAGTGAGAATCATGGGATCGGCAGCGCTATCAAATGAGTAGGTCCTCCGCTTTGGGTGGCTCGGGCGGCTCCTCTGGAATGCGAGGCTATTCGTACCAGGCACGAGTGACCGCATACGTGGCGACTGTCATGCTCGCGGAGGAGTCGGCGGATCCTCCCTTCTTCCTCAGGGCACCCGTCGCCACGATCAGCTGCGAAACCACCGACGCGGTCGACGATCTGGTAGTCAGTTCCGGTGAGTCCAGAGCCTTCGTCCAGGCCAAGCGAAGGATCGAGAATCGGCTTACGCCTGTTGCTCCAATGGCGAAAGCGCTGAACCAGTTCATCGCGCAGTTTAACACCGATTTTGATCCGGAGTCCGACCTCCTCGTTCTCACTTTCGCAGAGGCATCGGCTCCGATTCAGCAGGATCTGGGTTCGATTCTCTCCCGGGCAAGCTCTCACCCTGTCGACGGCTCTCTCTCCGAGCTTGTCCGAACCGAAGGCGAGCGCACCGTCCTCATCAACATACAAGCGTTCGTTCGAGCCAACTGGCCCGAGGATGATCTGTCAGAATCCGATGCCCTCGCGTTTCTGCGGTCGATTCGTCTGCAGCAGCTTCAACTCGAAGATGGCCAGTCAGACGCGGCCCGTGCTCTGGACCTACTGCGAGACCCGATTCTGGTGGACTCATCACATGCCGACGCCGCGTGGGCCCAGCTCGTGCTGGAGGCCTCAGATCTGATCGCGACGCGTGGCTCCGCGACTCGCCACACATTTCGGCATGCTCTTGGCGACGCAACCATCCAGATCTCGGCTGCCCGGAGTTATCGGGACGACATTCGACGACTCCGCGATCACTCTCAAGGCGTAATCGAGAGGCTTGGTCGGTCGGCCCATCTCACGCTCGGCGACCGCGCGATCATGCTCGATCGCCCTTACTCCGATGCGCTTACGGATGCGGTTGCGGATGGAAACGTCTTGGTAGTGGGTGAACCTGGCGCGGGGAAATCGGGCACGTTGCACGGACTCGCCACCATGGCGGCTGCCCGTGGCTGTGACGTGGTTGCTTTCTCGGCTCTTGAACTCGCCGCTCAGAGCCTCGGTGAGCTAAGAACGGAGCTCGGTCTACAACATCAAGTTCTGGATGTGTTGCGGGAATGGCCTGGCGTCTCCAACGGTCTCCTAATCGTTGACGCCCTAGACGCGGCGCGAGGGAGCCCATCGATCGGGACTCTGACCTCTCTCGTAGAACGCGTCGGCCGAACGGCCTCCCGATGGCGCGTCGTCGCGTCCATTCGTGAGTTCGACCTCCGCATGAATCGGCGCGTCAGGGGGGCATTCCCCGGTGAATCGCCGCCTGGTCCCTCGTCGCCCTTGCCCGACATGGCAGCGGAACACGTTCGACATGTGGTGGTTGGGCCTCTCACCGACGGTGAGCTGAGCCAACTTGAGAGCTTGGCACCGACGCTCCATGAACTTCTCGATGGAGCACCTCCGAAGTTGTTTGACGTCCTGCGGAATCCGTTCAATCTCGACCTGGCGGCAGAGCTAGTCTCCCGCGACCTGTTTCCAGAGGATCTCGGATCGATCCGGTCACAGCGAGAGCTACTGGACCGATTCTGGGAGGCCCGTTTGTACGAAGCTGAGGAGATTGCTCTCGGGGTCGAGATGGAGAAGGGACTCAGACTCATCCTCGAAGCCATGGTTAGTGCCAGGCAGCTTCAGGCGGACCGAGGCGAGGTCATCGCGTCGGTTTCCGGGACCACGTACGAGCGGCTGCGGTCGACGGAGCTGATTGTCGAGTCGGCAGAGTCGGGGGCGACCGGGGGAAGCGTCAACCTCAAGCACCACGTTCTCTTTGACTACGCCGCGTGCCGTTTGCTCCTTCCCGAGGAACCCCAAAAGCTCGCGCACTGGCTGGGTGTCAACCGAGACCTAGTTCTTCTTCTGCGACCGAGTCTCCAGCTGCGGTTTGATGCTCTTTGGTCTCTCTCCGCTGATCATTCCGCGTTTTGGGAGACCGCCTTTGCCCTTATCTCGGAGCCCAGGATACCAGAGATAGGAAGGCTCATCGCCCCTGCCCACGCAGCGTCGCACGCTACCAGTCTCAACTGTTTCCGCCCGCTCATGGATGCACTGGAAGGCGAGGCTGCGAACGCGAGAGAGGTGGCTGGGCATGCCTTCAAACTCATGGCTGGCGCGATCATTTGTGAGGTCGGTGAGCGAGAGTCAGCTGGGCCGTGGCCTGCTTTGCTGCGTTGGATGGCCTCCAGATTAACCGGCGAAACTGTGTTCGCCTTCCGTGGCTTGCTGTATTCGGAGATCGAACGCTCGGCAGATTCCGGCAACAAAGGGTCCTCGGACTTGGGTGAGTCTGCCCGAGGCCTCCTCCGCTTCGCGTGGGCTCACCAGCCTTACAATTCGTTTCTTGCGCGAAACGGGCTACGCTTCACTTGCCGTACCTTCACCTCCGATCCCACAGCGTCAGCCTCCCTCATCCGACAGTCACTTGAACCAGCACACCTGGTTTCGCACGGTGCGGAAGAGATGCCGTTCGTGTGTATGGAGATCGCCGACCTCATGGCGCTGGACCCCCCGCTCGTGTCGGAGATCTACCTGGCAGTCTTCGGGTACAGGGAGCTGTCGGAAGAGCCGACGTCCATGGGCGGTGCCATTCTTCCACTTCGCTCCACCCGAAAACAGGATTACAGCGGAAGCAAGTACTCGCTGGTGACGGAGTTCTCGAGGTTCCTTGCGACTGACGGCCGGCTAGCGACCACGACGCTACTTCGGCTGCTTGAACCGTACCTCCAGGACAACCGTCACCTTGATATTGAGGCCGAACCCGCTGTTTTCGCGTTTCTCGATCAGGACGCCCAGCTGCTCGGCGATATGAGCTCCCTCTGGGACCAAGGGTCCGCGTATCGGCACGACGACGTTGTCCAGCTTCTCGACCACTTCGAGGGATTCCTAGAGCGGCTTGCGAGTGACAACGACCAAGCGTCCTTGAAGGCCGTGCTTGAGGTGCTATCTAAGGAGTCTCGTGTGGCGGTGGTCTGGCGACGCCTCCTAGAACTCGGAAGCAAGTTCCCCACCTCGCTCGGTGTCGTAATCAAGGACTTGGGAGCGGCTACGCCGATTCTGTCAGATTACGATACTCGTGATGCGGCGGCCGCCTTCATTTGGACGGTTCACCCACTGCTCGAGCCCGACGACCGCGCCGCAATCGAGCGAGCCGTTCTTGCCGTGGGCGAGCAAGAGCGGGGGCCGCGCGTTTCCGACCCGCAAGCGGTCCGGACGAGACTTCTTGCCGGGCTCTCGCTGCAGGAGCTCGTGACCGAGGAAGCTCGCGAGACCTGGCAGCAAGACGCGGACGAGAGTGATCTCACGCCTGAGGTGCCGCGAATCCGGACGAGTTCATGGGCAGGTACCGTCTCTGAGGCGGAGTATTTGGCGGAACAGGGTGTTCCGGTGGACGACCCTGCCAACGTGCGAATCCGAGAGCTCGAACAACCGGTCCAGGAATTCCAAACGTTGCACAACAATGAGCGTCCGTCTCGAGAATCGGTCGAGGAGATTCTCCCGGCACTCCAGGACCTGCGGGCAGCGTTACAGGATGAGAGCCAGGACGGCGCACACGTCCTCCAGCGGCACCGAGCTCTGGGTGTCCTGGTGGCCGGAGCAGAGAGGGCAACCCTCATGGAGGGCCTCGACTGCGACACTTTGCAGGGGGAGTTCTGTTACTCCGTTCTCATGGAGGCGTCGACCCACCCTGAACCGGAGCCTCGGGAGGGCGAGCTCGAGAGCTTCGACCGATTCCAGTCGTGGGGTGGGTACCAACCTCGAATCTACGCCGCGGGTGGGTTGGTAGTCTTGGCCCGGTCAGAAAGCTGCGTCACGCCAGAATTGTTCGAAGAAATCGAGCGGTTGGCCGGAGACCCGGTCCCCGCGGTCCGCTATCAGGTCGCTACGAGGCTTAATGCCCTGGCGGATACAAACCGCGAGTTGATGTGGAAACTTGCGGCTTCGTTTGCCAGCGACGATCCGAGCATGGGGGTACTTCGGGCCCTTCTGGGGACACCCATGAGCGTCCTCATAAGGCTGGACCTTGAACGCGCATTCCAGCTTCTCGTGACGATTAGAAACCGCCTCGGCGAGGGCCCGGGGAGTGACAAGATACGGAATGCTTGCGCCTCGATACTTGGTTCGTTGTATGTCTGGAAGGGCCACACCAAGAGTCGAGAAGCGATAGAGGAGATCGTTGCTGATCCTGCTCGCTTCTCTGCAGAAGCTGCAGACATCGCTGTTAAGCGCAGAGAAGACATCCTCTGGGGTGACGTGGGTGCTAGCGATGTGGAGAACCGCGTTGTCCGACAGCGGGCGATCGGACTGTTGGAGGAGCTGGTCCACTCTGGCTGGCGCTCGCTTATCGCATTGGGGGAGGCCAGCTCAGCGGAGTCCGCTGATGAGGACGACCCTAGAGTGGAGATCATGCGGACCCTAGCGGCGATGCTCGATTCTGCAGCGTTCGCGCTGTACTCGGGATCAGGCGCTCTTGGCAGTCGAGGAAACAGGGACGCGCCGGACCCGGCCGTGTCGCAGAGATTATACTTTGAGGCGGACAACCTGCTCGACGCCCTCACTGAAATCCAACTTGCCAGCGTAACCCACCACCTCGTAGAGGCGTTGGAGGCCTTCGTACCTCACGATCCGCGCGGAGTGTTTCTACGGACAGCCCGGGCGATCAGTTCGGGTCGAGGGTCGGGGTACGAATTCGAGACTATGGCCGAGGGCACGGTCGTCGGGATGATCGAGCGATACCTGGCTGAGTTTCCGGGACTACTGGCCACGGACTACGAGTGTCGAGAGGCGCTCATCGGCGTGCTTGATGTGTTCGTTACTAGCGGGTCTCAGCGTGCGGTTAGACTCAGCTATGAGCTTGGGACGATCTTTCGGTAGCGATGTGGATGCGCACGAATCCGCTCTTAGAGCGACAACACCCGCTGCAGACACGCCTCCATCTCGGCGAGAAGCGCCAGCACCTCAGGATCGTCTGTCGGAGTCCGCCCAGCCTCGTGCATGTACTCGTTGCGGGGCTTGACGATACTCGCCTGGTAGTGGCGTCTCTCGACCGCGGAGATTCGCGCTATCGCCGCGCAACTTCCGTCCTTCAGTGCATAGAGGTAGGACCCAAGCGAGGGTGGATTGGGGAGACAACCGTGGAGATCGGTGAACTCCTTCAGGGTCGAATCCAGCGCCCTCGTTGAGTGAAGGACCTGTAGCAGCCTTTTGCGCGACCTCTTGATCACTCTTCTCGCCAACAGAACCTCATCGAATTCTCGCTGGATGTCTCCATGTTTCGCGGTCCCAGACACGGGACTCCCCGCTACGAGGGATTGCATGGACCGTATCCGACGTCTGTTGTCGCTCATGCGTGCCCCCCCGTTGGAAGGGCTCTTAGTTCCTGGAGCGTTTGATCGAGTCGGGCCAGTTGGGGAGGACCGATTAGCGACCAGCCAGCAAAACAGGTGGCTCGAATCGCCTTCAACGGGTCGAACCGACTCCTGGGGACCTCGTCGACTAACAGCACATTGAGAGTCGTAGCCTGCGGGTAGGGTACTCCGTTGTCCAGAGCGGTCGTGCGAAGGAGCAGGCGTTCACCGCACCGCGCCAGCCGAGCACTCAAGCTCGGCCCGGATGCAGCAGTGACGATGGCATCGTCCCGTTCGAGTAGCGTCGGGAAGATCGTGCGCGTGCCGCGGAACCAGCTGCGGGCGACGACTGGTTCGTAGCCCTCTAAAGCTGAGGGGTCTATCGCGTCGAACAGCTCCCTTGGCAAGTCTCGCACCTGAAGAGCCACGCCATCGTAAGGCGCTGTCCGCTCAGGAGCGGATATAGGCTCCGGCGTGAGCCACGCGGGAAAAGCCTCTCGAAGCCACGTCTCCGACAGAGTCATGAGGGCGGCAGCCCGGTGATATTGGCGGCCCTGTAGCTCGAGCGGAACTGCCTGAGCACGCCCGTCGACACTCGACTCCAACACCTGATCGCTGAGGACTCCTGGCGAGTCATCTGGGATCGTGGCATGGAAGTGCGAGGTAAGCACCGTCATAGTGTCTCGATCAGCACCCTGGGAATCCCAAAGCAAGACACACACCGTGTGCTGGGGAAGAGCAAGTCGCGACAGCGCTAGGCGTGCGAGGAGCCGGTCAGGGGTCCGCTGCTCAGCCGACTGGAGCCTGAAGATGGCGAAAAGGCGGCCTGCGCCTCCGATCATGAGATCAGGTCCCCGTAGGAGATTGGGCAGGTCGGGACGGAGAACGACGACATAATCGTTCGGGAGCAGGTGTTTGACGGCCTGACATGTCTCTTCGACGCGCATGCGACAAGCCTTGTTGGGTACGCCCGTCTCCGCAACCGCCCGGGCCCCTGGCAAACTCGCGACGAGCGACGCGAGCGCAGGTTGGCGGAGGCGCTATCAGCGGCTCTTACATCTGTCGTGCGTTGGCCGCAATCCGACGACAGGCTTCGGCCCGTTTGTTAGGTCGCCAGCATGGGCCAGACAGCTGTCGCTCACGGAGGGGACGTGCGGTCAGCGTGTCGACAGCTGGGTGAGGTAGTGCTGCTGCTTCGAGTGGACGTACGCGATCTCGTCAGGAGACGGGTGATACAACTCGTATTCGTCGGAATACCGAACCCACGCCTGATCCGGTGTCATGATAGCTACGCCCAGCCCAGACTGGATGTCCGTCCGATGCTTGAGGAAGTTCTGGTCCACGGTTAGGAACGCCGCATTGGCACAGGTTGAACCGCTCGCAACAGTATGGAAGTAGAGTTGGCTGACATCCGCCCGCTGACGGTGGCTTAGGTCCTCGGCGCGTAGACTCGGCCAGATAATCTCCCTTGTGCCATTCCAGAGCTCGTTAGCCTCCTGTTCACTTAGGCTAAGCGTGGTGCCTGACGGACGGCTCCTGAAGAACTCCGTTTTCTTGAATCGGCGGTATCCGGTGTAGGGAAGATCGCCTAGAGAGGCTCCCTTGGTAATCTCGAAGGCGGTTTCCGGCGTAACACACAGCTCGACTCTACCTGCCTCGAAGTAATTCCACTCGAGCGGTGCCAGACCACTCATTCCCGCTTGCCACTGCGCGGGGTCCCCGAGGGCAATCTGGTTTACGTCGAGAGTGAAGGTGGGGACCTCGAGATTTACTTTCGTTCGATCTAGGAGAGGTAGAATCAGGCGGTTTGAAATCAGTCACTCCGTTTCGAAGAGCGTGTCGAGATCCTCTGGTCGCCTTGGGGATAGCTATCGACGACGGTAATGCTCCATTACTGAGCCCCGCGCTCCTTAAGCCGGGCAAACAAAGCGTTCAAGTTGACGCCGACGCCGAACATGTTCGGCTTTAGATCGATGATCGCGTTCCCGGCCTCCAGCAGATCCTCCTTATCCTCGAACTTCTCCAGGAAAGCCATGTCACGGTTCTGGGCGAATTCGGCCAACGCGTGAAAGAAGGCGTCGAAGCTGCCGAAACGAGCTTCAGCATCCTTGAGCGGCACCAAGAGGCGGAGGCTGTCCTCTTGCAAGTCCTCTGGATGGGCGTCGGTGAGGAGTAGGCCTGGCAACGAGTCTAGGAGATCGGTGTAGTCCTTGCCCAAGTACTTCCGCGCCGCTTCCTCAGATACCAGGTCGTCCTTGAGGCCCTTCACGATTGCGGCGGTTGGGCCAATCCGCTCGGCGATGCGAACAAAATTGTCCTCAAGCACGCCCGAGGCTCCGCCGCGCCAGGTGCCGTTGACGACGAAGATATAGAGGGTGATGTCATCATCGACCGGAACCTGACCCAGGGATGATACCAGATATCCCATTTGCGATTCCCTTTCTCTGTCGCCTTTTCTTGTCCCCTCGAATACCCCGCGCTTGTCGTCTCACATCCCGGGCCACTGGAGAGCTCGGCGTCAGCCGGGTTGCGCGGGGCCGCACCAGCGGGCGGAAAGCCCAGTGGACCTCTTGGATGTAGTCGAGCGCGGCCGATCCGCTCACGGCCACACGTAAGCCACCTGTTCGCCGTCCCAAAGGTCGGACCGGGTACCCTCACGCCTCATGCCGAGCCTCGTCACGAGTCCAACGCTTCCTTCGTTCGTGACCGCGACACAACCATGCACGGGGTCCAAGCGAGAGAAACGCTCGTTTTCGTCTAACTCAGCTCGAGCAGGCGATCATACTTCAAGCAGCGGCTACTATGGCCTCGGCTGACTTCTCGCGGTCCGGGTGGCTTCGGGCTTCGGGTCTGCATGCCCCCTCGCCCACCAGACGATCGCCTCCTATGCGGTTTCTGTTCGTCGGGCCGGAGCTTTGCCTACA
>Ga0255055_10003393_pt1 | contig 10779 bp, 10 predicted proteins | sample JV7_2_27_MG_FD_188633 | JGI IMG/M metagenome (GOLD analysis project Ga0255055, IMG submission 188633) | Seawater microbial communities from Jervis Inlet, British Columbia, Canada - JV7_2_27 | ecosystem: Environmental > Aquatic > Marine > Inlet | place: Canada: British Columbia | collected... | reverse complement strand
CACAGACCACAGCTACAGCTCCCGATTTAATGGCCTGATCCATATAATCATGACCATCTGTCGTGGTCCCTCGAATGGCATAAAACACCCCTCCTTCTTCCACCTTCCTCGAATCAAAGCATACAGATCCTATGTGTGGATTTTCAGGCCCTTTGCGGTCCAGTATCTCAACCTGGTTCAGTATGTCATTTAGTTGCTTCAATCCCTAAGTAAAGCTCATTGTTAACACTATCTTTTGTCCTTTTACTATCCTGTTGCCGGGGGGAATAGACTGCTTCAATACTTTTCCCCGGCCATGGATGATGACTTTGAGTCCCGCATTCTCCAATAAATAAACCGCATCTTTGACTCCCATTTCCCTGACATTGGGCACCAGGTTCTCCCTGATGGTGAGTGGATCCGTCCGGATAAAATCATCTCCCTTGGTGGTTTGTACCCATTCGGTCGCCTGCTGTCCCGACAGGGGTATATCCAGCTCTTTAATGACTTTTTCCAGGGCGGCCCTGTGACCATTCTTGGAAAATGGGATCTCGGCCAGATATCCTTCCTCAGGGACCAGTTCCTGCTGTATATCCAGGCTTGTTGCATATACTTTCCTGGATATCTCCTGGAAAACAGGTCCTGCCACCAGGTTGCCGTAATAGACATCATTGGTAGGTGCATTTACGACGACAATGCATGAATATTTGGGTTTCTCCGCCGGAAAATAGCCGACAAATGATGCCTGGTAACTGATCTTGGAACCCACTCTGTATCCATATTTCTCATTGGCGATCTGGACAGTACCTGTCTTCCCGGCAATCCTGAAATTCTCATTGCTCAGGTTTTTGGCCGTCCCGTTTTCCACGACTCCTTCCAGCATGATCTTTACCTTCTCCAGGGTTTCAGCCGAGCAAATGGAGTGGTCAATTACCCTGGTATTGAATTCTTTAACGGTCTTGCCATAGTATAATACACTCTCAACCATTCTTGGTTTTACCATTTTCCCGTTATTCGCAACAGCATTAAAAAAAGTGAGTATTTGCAAAGGAGTCATCCTTACCTCATAACCGTGAGACATCATGGGAAGGGAAATTCCTGACCAGTATTCATCCCCGGGATATCTTATCAGCGGTTTACCCTCACCCCTGATTTCAATGCCAAGAGGCTCATTCAGGTGCATGCGGTAAAGCCTTTCTACAAAAGCTTCCTCCTTTCCCTTGTAGTTATCATGGATAATCCTGGAAAGGGCAACATTTGATGAAACCTCGAAGGCTTCTTTAACAGTGATGTTCCCGTAACCGCCTCTCTTGGTATCCCTGATCACCTTATCATAGTACCTGACAGCACCCTTCCCGGTATTGATGGTGTCATCAAGGTCAATGTATCCGTCTTCGAACGCCACCATCAGGGAAGCCAGTTTAAAGGTCGAGCCGGGTTCAGTACTCTCGGCGATGGCATAATTATAGGACTCAGCATAATTGCCGTTACTTCTCCTGGCCAGGTTGGCTATGGCCCTGATATCACCTGTTTCCACTTCCATCAGAATGGCGCAGCCATGATGTGCCTTATGCATGGATAACTGTTTCAGCAGGGCATTCTCGGCAACATCCTGGATATCGACATCGATGGTCGTAACCACGTCGTATCCGTTTTCAGGATCTACTTCATTGGCATCATTGACAGGGATCCAGATATTCCCGGCTGTTTTCTGCATCAGCCGGATGCCTTTCACCCCGGCCAGGTAATGATCGTAAGCTCCTTCCATTCCCACGATGTTCCCGGATTCACTCTTGCTCAGGTATCCTATGGTGCGGGCAGCCAGCATTTGATGAGGCAGGACCCTCCGGTTGCTTTGTATGGTGATGAATCCGCCTTTATACATTCCCAGGCGGAAGATCGGGAAGGTTTTCATTTCCTGCAGTTGCTTATAGCTGACCTGGCGCCGGATCAGGTAATATCTTTTTCCTTCCTTCCGGGCACGTGTCAGGTCCCGTTTCCAGGCAGCTTTTGATTTATCTTGGAACAGCCTGGATAAGCGGTAACTAAGGGAATCAATTCCCTGCCTGAATGTCTCATTTTTCATGGCGCTGCTATTGAGATCCATCCTGATCTCATAGTAAGGAACCGAGGTAGCCAGCAACCCTTTCCCACCGGTGGCATAAATATCTCCACGGTTGGGTTCAATGGTGACGTATTTCAACATCAGATCCTCAGCCTTCTGCCGCAGCTCATCTTTCTTGAAGGTCTGCAGATATAATATCTTGAACAGAATGGCCAGGGCCAGAAAGAAGAATCCCAGGTAAAGTGCGATCACCCGGTCAACGATTATTTTTTTAATGGACGGTTTTCCCATTCTTGCCTTTTTTAACTGTGATCTTTATTGGCGGATCCACAGCCTCATGTAATCCCATCGAACGTTTTTCAATCATCTTTGCCACCTCTGACTGCCGGCTTATAAACTCCAGTTCAGAAGCTGTTGAGATGGCCCTTGCCCTCAATTCTTTGAGCTCGGTCTGCAATTGCATTGTTTCCCGTATGACTTTCTCCGCATGGTAGCGGTTGCCAATGTATAGAATGATCAGAAAGGTGATGAACAATACAAATGGAAGCTGTCTTACTACGGTATCCCTGGTCAGTAAACTGCCGTCAAAAACATCCCATACCGAACCCTTCCTGATCTCTTTCTGTTCGATTTTCTGGTCAACGAATTCAATATTTCTTTTTTGCCTGGTCATAAATCAGTCAGTTTTTCTGCAATCCTTAATTTGGCACTTCTGGCCCTCGGATTTTGCTCCGTCTCGGCAAACCCGGGCTGAATGATGTTCCTGTTTACCTGCCTCAGGGGACTGACAACATTGCCGTAAAAATCCTTCTCAATGTTTCCTTCAATATTCCCTGTCCTGAAAAAATGCTTCACCAGCCTGTCTTCTAATGAATGGTAGCTCAGGATCACCATTCTACCACCCCTGTTCATGAAGCGGATGGTTTGCTCCAGCATCTGCTCCAATGATTCCAGTTCATCGTTTACCTCTATCCGCAAAGCCTGGAAAACCTTTGCCAGGTATTTTTGCTGCCCACGGACCGGTATGCACTCCTGTATGGCCTCCACGAACTGGCCGGTTGTCATTATTCTGCTACTCCTTGCCTGGCAGACAGCATTTGCCAGCCTGCCTGAATTTTTCAGTTCCCCGTATTTTGAAAACAGTATTTTCAGATCCTTTTCGGGGTATTCATTCAGGATATCCGTCGCAGATTTTGTCGCTTCCGGGTTCATTCTCATGTCTATTTTGCTATCAAACCGGAAGGAAAAGCCTCTCTCCGCCTCATCAAAATGATGTGATGACACCCCCAGGTCTGCGAGTGCTCCGTGAATTGATTTTATACCATAATACCTCAAATAATTCCTGACATACCTGAAATTGCCCCTGATAAACAGCAAGCGTTCATCCCTGACGATGTTTTTTTCTGCATCCGGATCCTGGTCGAATGCGATCAGCCTTCCTTCCCCCAGTCGTTCCAGGATGGCTTTGGAGTGACTGCCTCCCCCGTAGGTGAAATCAATGTAGGTCCCACCCCGCTGAATGTTCAACCCATTCAGACTTTCCTTTAGCAATACAGGACGATGATACATTACTCTTCATCAAGATCATTAATCTCCCCCCCCAGGATTTTTTCCGTAAGAGCTTCCAGGTCTGACTTACCTTCCTTGAGTTTTCCATACAGCACCGGAGACCAAACATCTATTTTTCCTTCACGACCGGCCAGCAATACCTCTTTCTTCGCCTGGGCATGTTCGAGCAAGCGCTTCGGGATCAGGAGCCGGCTGCTTGCGTCCAGCACCAGTTCAGCCTTTCCTTCGTTGAACAGCCTGTTGAACAGTTCATGCTCTCTGTTGAAAGGGTTGGTATTGCGCCTGATGATCCTGTTCAGCCTTTCCCAATCCTGTATGGGATACATGACCAGACATGTCTCATAGATATCCGGCTTGATCACAAACCTCTCCTCTGTCCCTGCCGGCATCTGCTTTTTAAAAGCCGAGGGAAGCATGATCCTTCCCTTGCTATCTACCTTACATGTATGTTCTCCTATAAACGTTATCATACCTGGGTTTCCCGGGATATGGTGTAAAAATATTAAAAAATCCCCACTTTCTACCACTTTTCCCCATTTTTTGACACTTTGTTAAAAACTTGTGACACATTGAATTAATATTCTGTCAATCAATTCATTACACCGAATGTTTCTGGATCATGGATCAGATTCTTGATGATTTTTATAGTTTTTTCTTACTTTGCATACATACAAAAACACCCTAAATCGGGAAATTAAGATCTAAATGACTGAAATTCTAAAAGACCAGGAAATAGAGAAATTTGATATAAAAAAGGTATTTTATGAGAAGAGCCCGCGGATTGCCAGGCTGATGCCGGGTTTTATATATGCCTACCTGAAAAGGATCCTGCACCAGGATTTTATTAATGATTACCTGGGAAGGCATGGGGATAAAATGGGACTTGATTTCATGGAGGCTGCATACCAGGAATTCAATGTTGACATGAAAATCCAAGGAGAGGAGAACCTGCCTGAATCCGGGCGTTTCCTTTTTGTGGCCAACCACCCCCTCGGCGGATTTGATGGGAATATGCTGATCTATATCATTCGAAAGCATTATCCCAGGGTCGTCTTCCTGGTGAATGATATCCTGATGAACCTGAAGAATATGGATGAATTCTTCATCCCTATCAATAAGCACGGCGGCCAGTCACGGGAGAGCGTTAAACAGCTTGACGAAGCCTATCGTTCAGGTATACAGATTATTAGCTTTCCATCTGGTATGGTCTCCAGGAAACTAAAAGGGAAGATTCAAGACCTGGTTTGGCAAAAAAATTTCATTATCAAGGCCAAACAATACCAGCGGGATGTCATACCTGTACATATAAGCGGCCGAAACAGTAATTTTTTCTACAGGCTTGCCAATGTCAGGAAATTTCTGGGCATCAAATGGAACCTTGAGATGCTCTACCTCATTGACGAGACATATAAGCACCAGAACAAAACCTTTTCTTTTACGATCGGAAAACCCATTCCATATACAGACTTTGACCACCGGTATACACCGATAGAATGGGCTGCCAGAGTAAGGGATGTGGTGTACAGGCTGCCGGAGAATAAGGATGCATCCATACCGGAGAGAAAAAAATAATGCTTAATTTTACCGAAACAGCCAGACTTACATGAAGCCGATCATCAAGTCGATACCGAAAAAGGATCTCGAGGAAGAATTAACAGAGGATAAATTCGTCCGGATGACCAATAAGGCGGATAATGAACTATATATCATTACCGCCTATGATTCACCGAAGATCATGCAGGAGATTGGCCGCCTGAGGGAACTGACCTTCCGGGCCGCAGGGGGTGGCACCGGAAAACCCGTGGATATCGATGATTTTGACACTATGGAGGATCCCTATAAACAGCTGATCGTATGGGACCCGGACCAGGAAGAGATCCTCGGGGGATATCGCTTTCATCTCTGTGACAAGGAAGATACTGATTGCAGCAGGGCTAACCTTGCCACAGAAAAACTGTTTCATTTCTCTGAGAAGTTTAAAAAGGAATACATTCCGGACCTGATCGAACTTGGCCGCTCCTTTGTCCAGCCAGGATACCAAACCACGAGCCGGCAGGGCAAGGGATTATATGCATTGGATAATCTATGGGATGGACTGGGGACCCTGGTCATTGATTACCCCGAGAAGCAGTTCTTCTTTGGCAAGGTGACCATGTACAAGAATTACAACCAGCGTGCCCGAAACCTGCTCCTGTATTTCCTGGAAAAACATTTTCCGGATAATGAACAGCTTGTCTACCCGAAGGAGCCCCTGGAAACCAATATAGACAGAAACGAAATGAAGGGCATCTTCACTGGCCGTTCTTTCCTGGAAGACTACAAGATCCTTTCCCAGAACGTTAGGGCTTTCGGCGAGAACATACCCCCATTGATCAATGCTTATATGAACCTGTCACCTTCCCTGAAGACTTTCGGCACGGTCATCAATCCTTCTTTCGGGGATGTGGAAGAAACCGCCATCCTGATCACCACAAACGATCTCTACAAGCAGAAAGTAGAACGGCATATCGCCAGCTATATACCCCAGAGCAAGTACCAGATATACAGGTTGATTAACCGGATCAGGAGATTAAAATGGCAGAAGGGTAAACCGAATCAATAAGCTCGCTGGTTTTTTCCCTTGATATAATTGATAAAGGAAGTATTTACCACTTTATTCCCGCCCGGGGTGGGATAATCGCCGGTAAAGTACCAGTCCCCGAGATGGTCTGGACAAGCCAGATGCAGGTTCTCAACAGTCTGGTATACAATTTCAACCTCAGCATTTACATCCCTGGATTTCAATAATTCCCCGATCTTCTCGGATACCTGTTCATAGCTGAATGGTTCATAGATCATCTTTACGTAGTTGACAATCTCTTCCTTGGGTTTTCCGGCCTGTTCAGCCGAACGGTTGTATACCTCGTTGATCATCGATTCCTTTCCTGTATCTTTCAACAACGCGATGGCAGCCTGAAAAGCAACAAAATCTCCAAGTTTGGCCATGTCTATCCCATAGCAATCGGGATATCGTAACTGCGGGGAAGAAGAAACGACTATGATCTTTTTGGGTTCAAGCCGGTCGAGTATCTTCAGGATGCTCCTTTTGAGGGTGGTCCCCCTGACAATTGAATCATCAATCACAACCAGGTTGTCCTGCCCTTTGCGAATGGTACCGTAGGTTATGTCATATACATGTCCAACCAGGTCATCCCGTCCCACATCCTGAGTAATAAATGTCCTCAGTTTAATATCTTTTATGGCAATTTTTTCTATTCTGGGTCTGTGACAGATGATTTCGTTTATTTTATCAGCATCCAGGTTCCCGTTGTTTTCCAGCAGCATCCTTGCCTTTTCTTCATTCATATGGTTCTCTATTCCCTGGATCATCCCGTAAAATGCAGATTCCGCAGTATTGGGAATGAATGAAAAGACCGTATTATCAATATCGTAATCAATGGCTTTCAGGATATCCGGCGTGAGCAGACTCCCCAGCTTCTTTCTTTCCCTGTATATGTCCCTGTCGCTTCCCCTTGAGAAGTAAATACGCTCAAATGAACATGCTTTTTTTTCTCCGGGTGTGCGGATCTCATCCAATGAAACCTGGCCGTTTTTCTTAATGATCACTGCATGACCTGGATCAATCTCGTGAACCTTTACGGCAGGAACATTCATAACTGTCTGAATAACAGGCCTCTCGGAAGCTGCGACAACAATTTCATCATCCCTGTAATAATAACCCGGACGAATTCCCCAAGGATCCCTGTACACAAAAGCATCTCCATGTCCCAGGAGACCGCCAATCATATACCCCCCATCCCATTGTTTGCTGGCTTCGCTGAGCACCTGGGCCACATCGATATGATCAGCTATCAACCTGGAGATCTCGATATTGTCATGCCCCTCTGCCTTGAATTTATCGAACAAACGCTGGTTTTCCTGGTCCAGAAAATGTCCGATCTTCTCAAGGATGGTTACGGTATCAGAAAAATCTTTGGGATGTTGTCCCAGTTCTATGAGCTTATAAAATTGCTCTTCCACATTGGTGAGATTGAAATTGCCGGCCAGTACAAGGTTCCTTGATTTCCAGTTATTCTCCCGCATAACGGGATGCACATTATCCAGTTTGTTTTTCCCGTAGGTCCCATACCTCAGGTGACCAATATACAATTCACCGGCAAATGGAAGATTTTCCTTAGCCCAGATGGCATCTTTGAAACGGTCTGGTTTTTTTCTCTCCGGTTTTTTGAAATCCGCAGAGATTTTACGGAAAACATCATTGATGGCAGCGTTTTCAGCCGACCTGTACCGGGAGATGAATTTTTGACCGGGCGGAAGATCAAAATTTACGCAGGCCACACCCGCTCCATCCTGTCCACGGTTATGCTGCTTCTCCATCAACAAGTACAGCTTATTCAATCCATATCTCCAGGTACCGTACTTGTATTGGTAGTACTCCAGCGGTCTTAACAACCGGATCAAGGCAATACCACATTCATGTTTGATCTGTTCACTCATTCAACAGGAAAATCAATAATATCATAGACGATGAACGCGGTAGGAAAATCCCTTTTGATCTTGTTCAGCAGCTTCAGGGTTTCACTCTTGGACCTGTAGCCACCTATATATACCTTAAAATTGGGGTCATCATAAATAACATCATTCCTTATGCCTTCATATTTTTTCAAAAACCGCGCCTTTGTTTCATAAGCTTCATCCCTGGCCGAATGAGTCGATCCTGAATAGATCCGGATCCAATAGCAGGGAATCCCACCAAGTTTCCTACCCTGTTCGATAAAGTTTAACATAATCTCATCCAGTTTCTTTTCCTGAACGATCCGGACATTACTCCCAGCCGCACCCTGTTGGAATAGTTGCTGGTATAATCTGGATTCCTCCTCCTGATGACCCACAGTCTGTGCATCTGCTGATGAGGCTATCGAAATGATAACCAGTATGATAAAATATACTCTGTTCATTGTTCCAAAAGCTGCTCCAAAAATAACAAAAAAATTATGGGATTGAATCATTTCCATATTATATGCATATTTTATTCCGGAATTGATTATTTTGTAAATTGCAGACCCATTTGATCCTTTGAGCAGATGATTTCAGGAATCCCAAATAAAAAAAGAGGTGTAGAGAGACTCGCCGGTATTACAGCCTTGCTCATCACCTTCCTGGTTGTAGCAGCCATTCTGACTGCTATTGATATCAAACCAGATTACATCAATATCAATGAAGATCTTTCATACCTGGGGGATAATATTGACCGGCTCTGGCTGAATTCGATAATATGGTTCGTCACTGCAATACTCATCGTGCTTTTTGGTCCGCTGATACTGATGAGCTTCCTTCCATACGGCAGATCATCTGCTTATCTTGCCGCCTTTCTGATCTGTACCACTGGCATTTTATATTTAATCATTGCCATCAATGGATTAAACATGATAAATATGGTTACTGCTTACCAGGCTTCATCGGGACAGGAAACAGATTATATAGCCAACATCTCATATTTCATCCTGGTATCCAGATCCAACCTGCAACTGGCTGCATATACACTGGTGGGGATCAGTTCCATTATACTCGGACTCCTAATCGCCAGTTCCGGATTGCTGCCAAGATTTATCGGATGGGTGGCCATTTTTGGCGGACTCATTTATGCCAGTTTCGGATGGATTGGCATAGATCATATCCTTTTTATGGTGGGAAGGTTATTATTCCTGCTGGCCCTGATCATCCTCGGAAGTTTCTTGCTTCTCAGAGGAACAAGGAAAAAAACAGAAAAATAAAATCATGCTCACTCATTTTGCACCGGCTGAAAGATCTGTCAAGGATAAAATTTTCGAAGAATACACCGAACTTAAATCGGCCTCCTATATTAAAGAACTTATTGCTGCCCTGCCATACATCGCTGTTATCCTGAACCAGAAACGGGAGATAGTTTTCGGCAATAATACCTTGTTGCAGCTTATGGGTATAGAAAACATGGAGGGTTTACTCGGCCAACGTCCCGGGGAAGCTTTGAAATGTATTCATTCAGATCAAATGGAAGCGGGTTGCGGAACCTCAGAAAACTGTCAGGTATGCGGAGCCGCCAATGCCATCCTCAAATGCCAGGAAACCGGTGAGACGGTGACCGATGAATGCCGAATCCGTACCGTACATGATGGAGACGAGGATTGCCTGGATCTTGAAGTTACCGCGTCCCCCCTTCTCTGGGGTAAAAACCGGTTTACCATATTCACTGCCAGGGATATAAGCAGTAAAAAAAGAAAAGAGGCACTGGAACGCATTTTTTTCCATGATGTAATGAACACCGCCGGAACATTACAGGGTGTGGTAGATCTGCTGAAAAAAGTTGATGATCCGGTTAAAATTAACCAGTTTGTTAACCTGCTTGAAGAGGTGAGCCGCGACCTGACCGAGGAGATCCTTACGCAGAAATCACTTGTGGCAGCTGAGAACGGGGAGCTTGTGGTTAAGAATTTCGAATTTTACCTGAAAGAAACACTGGGGCATATTATCGAGGAATACCGGCGTCATGAACTGGGCCGGGAAAGGAAGATCATCTTTGAGGAAGATACCTGTGATTATACCATAAATACTGACCCGGTATTGCTAAAAAGGATCCTGGGCAACATGATTAAAAATGCCCTCGAAGCCACACCAGCTGAAGGGAAAGTGACGGTGGACTGTAACTTCGCAACCGAAGCTGTAATCATCCGGGTACATAACCCTGGTCATATGCCGAAGGATGTCCAGCAACAGGTATTTCAGCGCTCTTTTTCAACCAAGGGTACGGGCAGGGGACTGGGTACATACAGCATGAAATTGCTGGGTGAGAAATTCCTGAACGGAAAGGTGTCTTTTGAATCCACTGCCGGAGCAGGTACTGTATTCAGCCTGGAACTGGCTGTCAATTAAAAAACCTTTAAAGGTTGAAAACAGACCGAGCCGCCAGGTGGACCGGTCAGGTATCCATCGCTTCAACCAGGCTGTCGGTCAGTTCGAGGTTATGGAAGACGTTCTGTACATCATCGTCTTCTTCAAAATCATCGATCACTTTCATTACCTTTAATGCGTCCGAAGGATCCAACTCCGTTGTATCATGCGGGATCCTTTGCAGCTCAGAGTTTTCAGGATCCACCCCAAGTTCTTCCAGCTTTTTCTGCACGTTGCCA
>Ga0255055_10003392_pt1 | contig 10780 bp, 7 predicted proteins | sample JV7_2_27_MG_FD_188633 | JGI IMG/M metagenome (GOLD analysis project Ga0255055, IMG submission 188633) | Seawater microbial communities from Jervis Inlet, British Columbia, Canada - JV7_2_27 | ecosystem: Environmental > Aquatic > Marine > Inlet | place: Canada: British Columbia | collected... | reverse complement strand
CAAACAGGCCGGCGGCCAGCACGGAGCATAGGAATGAAAACAGGGATATTTGATTGGGCGTGATGCGGTGGTTCACCAGTCGACGGGAAATCCTCACCGATAAGGGCCGATTGATATAGCGCGACACTGGGCCATCGTTCGGTTTGTCCTGCAGCCTGGTTAAAATGGCCTTCTCGGCACGACTGAAGGTTTCCGGGTCATCTACATCAATCCAGAAGTGACCGTTAATTTCCACCGCTTTGGCCTTGCCTGCGCTAGCTAACATTTGCACCGCTGCAGACAGAGTGGTATCGCCGTCTTGCTTTGCGCTGCGCTCCAACACACTGAAAATTGCAGGAGTGCACTTAAAAATACCGGTGTCAAAGCCATTAAAGTCCGTCAAGCCCTTACCGATGTTGAGTATCTTATCGCCATTGGTTTTTACCCGGGTGACATCCTCCATATCGATAAAGGAATTACGGCTATTCCTGTCAACGCCGAGGGCGATTTCGCCGTCGGATAAAGGCCGTGCCATCAACTCACGGGCGATGGACGGATCAAAGAGATGGTCGGCCATCAGCAGCAAAAAGGGCTCTTGCAGGTATTGCCTGGCCCTTAGCACAGAAAGGCCGTTTTCTTTTTCCCAATCTTGGTTTAATATGGGGGTAATACGGCAGCCCAGGCGATGGGTCAGGTTGGCCAGGAAGGAGCGAATAGGCCTCTCCCGGTATCCGGTTACCACATAAAAATCGTCCACGCCGGCCTCGATGGCGCTGCGGATAACCCGTTCGATCAGGGGCAGTCCCAAAATGGGAATCAGGGGTTTGCTGTCACCCTGCTGCCGTAACCGGCTGCCCTTGCCGGCGGCGATGATCAGACATTTCATGCCCATTTACTTAATCTCCTTTGCTAACGACCAACTCCATGCGGGATGTTTTTCGTTTCTATAATATTCGAAAGCTTATGGCGCAAAACTTTGGCCGCTGCATGCGTGCTCTCCATAAATAAGGTCTAACTCACCTTTTTCAGTCTGTTAAGGCTTAAGTGGCTATCCTCGTTGATGAAGTCTTCGATCATGGTATAGGCTTCATCGTCGGTGAACTGGCGCGCAGGATGCTTGCAGAAATAGGCCGACGGTGCCTCAAGCACGCCGCCCTGACCCCGGTCCAACGCCAGCTTGGCACAACGGATGGCGTCAATGGCAACACCGGCCGAGTTGGGTGAATCCTCCACAGAAAGGCGCATTTCCAGGTTCATAGGAACATCACCGAAAAGCTTGCCTTCCATGCGAATGAAACAAACCTTGTTGTCTTTCTGCCACGGCACGTAGTCGCTGGGACCGATATGAATGTTTTCATCCTCCAGACGCTTGGCAGCCACGGCCTGCACAGCCTCGGTCTTGGATTTTTTCTTGGTGACCAGACGCTTATGCTCGAGCATGTTGAGAAAATCGGTATTGCCCCCGGTATTGAGCTGGTACGTGCGCTCCAGCTTGACGCCGCGCTTCTTGAAAAGATCGGTCAGGATGCGGTGAGTGATGGTGGCGCCCATCTGAGACTTGATGTCGTCACCGATGATAGGAATATTTTTGTCCGCAAAGCGCTTGCCCCACGCCGCATCGCTGGCGATAAAGACCGGAATATTGTTGACAAAAGCAACCCCGGCCTCCAGCGCGCAATTGGCATAAAACCGGGTAGCTTCTTCTGAGCCGACCGGAAGATAGTTTGTGAGAATTTGGACGCCGGACTCTTTGAGCACTTTGATGATTTGCGCTGCGGTCGGCTCCGGTTCCTCGGACAAAACGAACGTATGGTCGTCGGGATAATCCTTCATATGTTCCGCGACACCGTCCAAAATTTTGCCCATGCGAACGGTTACTCCGGATGGGGGAAGCTCAGGATAGAAAAGCGTCGTGCAGTTGGGTTTGGCAAAAATAGCTGCATGCACATCATGGCCGACCTTGCGTTGGTCGATATCAAAAGCGGCAACGACTTCAATGTCTCCGGGCTTATAACCTTTCATCTCATAGTGCATCAGGCCGATGGCGTCTTCCCGGTTTTTGTCTTGGTAATAGTGGATTCCTTGAATCAGTGAACTGACACAGTTGCCAACTCCGGCAATCGCAATTTTGATTTTACCCATAAATTGGTCACCTCCTTTTGATGATTCGTGCAAATGAGTACAAATAAAGAAACAGTCCGGTGAAGCTTCTCCCCAAGCCAGTTTTTCCGCAGACGGGATGAAGTTTGAATCTGGCTACTCAGGTTTTTGCCCGCAACTTAAATAAAATTGAAATAAGCGTAGGCAGAAATTTGAAATCTTAGCCGCGACTGAAGACTTAAATCAAGCCGTGGGGAATAGATGCGCTGGACGTTGAAACGCCTTGAAGGTCGCATCAAACGAATTGATGCCGGTCTCAACGGTATAAACAACTGACGTCCTTCTCGATGGGTTTCAATGCGGGAACTTAAATAACCCTTTCCCTATGAGAGGGGAAAGCGCTAATGAAATGAATATCTATGAGTACTTTCAATCTTTTGTTTCATCTGGCCCCTTCCGCCGGGCGGAAAATCCGCTTGCGGCCCAAAATTGTATAGTTGTTACACTATGCCGGTTTATGTCTAAAACCCGCTATTCAACACTTGGCAGGCAGAATAACTTGCACAGCAACTGATACCGGTAAACGTTTACGCGATGCAATGGAGAGTTGATAGTCTTGACGGCATCCTAGTCCGAATGGGGAGTGGTGGGAATAATGGGTGGTTTTTCAACCGTCCTCCATAAACCGTTACTTATATAGCAGAGCGAAGCGGCTGGTGTCAAACAGGTTTTGGAAGGCGATATTTTAGATTGTTATATTAAATGATTTGAACATTCTAGGGTTAGCGTGCCAGATGTTGAAATCTGGAAGGACTGAAAAGTTGATTTTGATTACGGTTAAATTCTCATCGCCTGCAGATGGATCATTATCTTTCCTCAGCAAGCATTTTCGCCATCAGGGCACCCATTCCCTGAAAACGCATTTTCTTTGTCCCTAAATTTTTCAAACTCCTGAGAAAAGCCTGTGCGGGCGGTGAAAGCGGTTGATTCTTAAGGTAAGCGATGCTCACGTCTAAAAAGATCGATTGTTTTTCTAAAGGGACCGTGGTCAATTTTCCTTCCTGAAGTTCGACAGCCACTGCCTCTTTCGCCAGGAACGAGACTCCCTCTCCATGTTGCACCAGTAGCTTGATGATCTCAGCATCTCCTGTTTCCATCAGTATATTCGGGGTGCAATCATTTTTTACGAATAATTCGTCTACCAGTTTGCGTGTCCCTGAACCCGGGTCTTTCATGATAATGGGTTCGCCGGCTAATTGCTCAAAGGTTATGACGCTTTTAGATGCCAAACGGTGGTTGGGAGGCAGCATGAGCACCAGTTCTTCCCGGCTGAAGGGGATGAAAGAAATATTTGGATTTTCCTCAGCTTTAGCGATAATGACGACTTCGTTTTTTAAATCTATCAGGCTGTGAATCATACTCAAGGAGCTGCCTTCATCCAGATGAATTTTAATATGCGGGTAAGCGTCACGGAAACCGGTGAGTAAAAAGGGCATAAAGTAGCGTGCATAGGTTCTGGCCGATCCCAATCGAAGGCTGCCTTTCTTTAATTCCTTCATCTGCTCGACAGCATCCTCTATTTTTTTCTCATACTCAAAAATCTTTTTGGCGTAGTTATAGAGTGTTTTGCCTTCGTCTGTAAGAATAAGGTTGCGACCCTTTTTTTTGAAAAGTTTTAGCCCGCAGCTATCTTCAAACAGCTTTACCTGCGCAGTAACCGCCGGCTGACTGACAAATAAATGCTTGGCCGCAACGCTAACATTCTGACATTTTGCAGCCTGATAAAATGCTCTGAGCTGATTCAGATTAATCATTCCAGCTAGCCGTTCTCCTTTTTCTTCCAATAAAAGAAAAACGCAAGCAAAACCAATCCATGATCGATTTCCTTGTTTTCGATTTTCGCGGCAATGGATTTCAAAGGAGTGTTGATTATCTCGATGTCTTCTCCGGCATCCAGGTTTTGCATTTGAACGCGGGTCACATTTTCGGCCAGATAGAAAAAACATTTGTTGCTTAAAATCGCCGGTTGAGGAAAACATTCTCCCATCAGCATGATTTCATTGGCCTTATAACCGGTCTCTTCGAGCAGTTCGCGTTGGGCGGACAATGCCGGTGAATCATCAGCCGGATCCACCAGACCGCCGGGTAGTTCCAGACAGACCCGCTCGATGCCGTGGCGGTATTGGCGCACCATTACGACCTCCTCATCGGCGGTAAGCGCCAAAATCAGCACCCAATCGGTAAATTGGATCGCTTGGACCTCTCTGGTCTTTCCGGTCCTGGGAGAGCGCACCTGTTTTCTTTGAATCTGAAAAAGCTTAAAATCCTCAGCCGGTTCCCGTTTTAAAACCGCCCAATCTTGAATCATCGTGCAGATTCCCTTTCATGTTTTTGGAGTTCTTCACGCGCCAATTTTCGGGCCGTGCTGGTAAAAAACCAGATCGGCAAATATTTGCGGAGACGATTTAATCCGGCCGCATAGGATTCGCCAAATCTTTCATTGTCAATATCAAATCCTTCCCTTGAGAAACGCCAGAGTTTGTCGGCATCTTTAACAATCCGATCATTTAACGAAATGGATTGCTTTCTGGAATCATGGCCGTCAATAATATCAAGTATCTGTGTTATTTCTTCGACATCATAATTTACTTTTCCAAGAATATCTTTGGCGATTTTAACACCTTCAACCTCATGAACGCGATTTAACTCAGGCATCGTCGCCTTAGGGCCAAAGGCCTTGAGATGTAACTCCTCCGGGACTTTTTTCCAGCCGACGTCGTGCAGAATGATCGCCGGAATCACAATACTTTCTTGGCCTCCCTCAGCACTCATCAATTGGTATGCGAACTGCATGGACATCTCAGTGTGGACATCATTGTGTCTCGTACTCAGATAGGGTTTGGCGAACTGATAAATTTTTTGATAAACGGGCTTTATCTTCATGTCTGACGGGGGCCGCTCCAATTCAAAATACGTTGAAAAACGTTAAAGTTTCAGTTTGGGCTGGTGGGTGTGCTGATTTCTTTTGGTTTTAAGACCCTTATCAATTTTAGGCTTGCGCATTTTGGAAACCTTTCTTTGATCCTCCTTGCGCTGGGCAAGCATTTTGGCCATCATCAGGCCGATTCCCATGGGATGCAGATCCTCTGACTTCAAGCCGATTAATGTATCCACAAACGCTTTAGCGGGAGGCGAAAGCACCTGGTCTTTCAGATAGGCAATGCTGACATCCAGATAAATCTTAGGTCCTTTCAGGGGAACCGAAGCCAGCTTTTTTTCTTTCAGTTCGGCAGCAACAGCTTCTCTGACGACAAATGAAACCCCTTCCCCACGCTGCACCAGCTGTTTGATAAATTCGGTATTGCTGGTTTCCATCAGAGTATTAGGCGTGCATTTTTCGGCTTCAAATAATTCTTCCACCAGCTTGCGAGTCCCGGAGCCGTTTTCTTTCATAATAAATGGTAAAGTTGCCAGGTCTGCAAAGGAGACGGCTTTCTTTCTTGCCAGGGGATGCTTCAGAGACACAATCACGGCCATCTCTTCCTGGCTAAAGGGAAGAAATTTGACTGCAGGATTATCTTCAGCTTTAGCGATAACCGCTACCTCAATTTTAAAACTCAGCAAACTGTGGATCATGTCCAGCGAACTGCCCTCGTTTAGTTGTATTTTAATATTCGGATAGTTTTTGTGAAAAGTAGTGATCATCAGGGGCATAAAATAACGCGCATAAGCCTTGGTGGTTCCCAGACTGAGAATTCCTCGCTTGAGTTCACGCATATCATCGATGACGTTCTCGATTTCTTTTTCATATTTAATAATTTTGGCAGCGTACATATAAAGAGAGCGGCCTTCATCTGTTAAATAGATCCTGCGACCCTTTTTTTTAAACAATTTCAGATTGCAAAATTCCTCGAATGACTTGATCTGAGCAGTAACCGCCGGTTGGGTAATAAACAGCTCGCCGGCGGCAGCCGTGAAATTCAAGTTTTTGGCGGCATAATAGAATACTCTGAGTTGGTTAAAATTCAACATGGTTTAGATATCGGGTATTGGGTATTCGTTATTGGATGACAGGTGTCAGAAGTCAGATGACAGAGAAAACAGGTCAGTCGAGTTTCGAGCATCCAGCACCCTTTCGAACCTAAGTTTTGTTTATGGACCAAGTTTATTCATAAATAAAAGTTATGCATACCATAAAATAAATTAGTTTGACAGATTTATTTGATTCCTTCATAAAAAATAAATCTTATTTAATTTCAGGCTTCTGTACGCACACCTCAACTGGTTCTGAATTCCATTTAGAGTTCCAGTTCCTCCGACCGAAAGCCTACAGACCGTTTTTCATGTATCTTTATTTGCTCTCAACGCATTTTTTTTAACCTACACCGAAAGGAGAAAGAAAATGGCCGAAGAATCTGGAAGATTCCCGGATCCTCACGAGTTTGAGGTTCCCTCTGAACTCGAAGGCTGGGAAGAAATGTATCCCTCACATCATCTGTTTTCTGCCGACCGGGCCGATTGGGAAAAAGAGCAATTCTGGTATCAGGACAAAATACATGCCCCGGAACCTGTGCCACCACTGGATTTGATTTTTCAGGAAGCCTGGCAGATTTCCCTGTCACAGTACACCACCCGCGTATTCTGTATTCCACCGGCCCAGGGAATCGCCCAACGAATGGTGGGATGCTACCTGTACATCTGCGCCATCGCACCGCCGCCAGAGGAAATCATCGGTGAGAAAGCTCAGCATTTTGAGAAACGCGTATTTTATGTATTTGAACATTATAATGAACTCTGGGACAAATGGCTGACCAAGTTTAAAGCGCTCGGCGAAGAAATGGCCGCGGTGAAAGTCCCCAGCGAGTTGCCGAAATATGTTCCCGATGATCAGGTTCTGCCGGCGCCCACCGGGGTGTACGACAGTTACTATTTGATCGAGTCCTTTGACAAGCTGGTCAACCAGATGTTTAAGGGCTGGCAGTATCATTTTGAGATGCTGAACCTCACCTACCTGGCCTATCTCATGTTTGCGGATGTATCCCGCAAGCTTTTTCCCGGTATCAGTGAAAGTGCCATCGGCAAGATGGTCGCCGGCGCTTATGTGTCCATGTTCAGACCCGAAGAAGAACTTTGCCGCCTTTCCAAACTGGCAGCTTCTGCCAAGGAAGTTTCCGCTATTCTCAAGAGTGACAAGCCGGCGGAAGATAAGATCGCTGAACTTCAAAAAACAGAGGATGGAAAAAATTGGCTGGCAGAGTATGAAAAAGCCAAAGATCCCTGGTTTTATGTATCCAACGGCAGCGGATGGTTTCATTATGAGGGCAGCTGGCTGACCGATCCGGACATCCCCTATAGCTATATTAAAGGTTATGTCGAACGGCTGGAAAAGGGCGAAACCATTGAGCGCTCCCTGGATAAGATCGAGAAGGAACGCGATGAGGTTGTTGCCGAATATCGCAAACTCATCAAAACCGACGAAGATCGTAAGGCCTTTGATGATGCTTACAATGCTGTCAGAACCATTTACACATACGCAGAGGATCACCTCTTCTGGGTGGAACACTGGTTTCACACCATCTGGTTTGACAAGATTAGAGAACTTGGAACACTTCTGGTTAACAACGGGATGTTAAACGAAGTCGATGACATCTTCATGTTTAACCGCTATGAAATCCCACAGCTGCTGACCGAGGTATCAACCGGCTGGGCACTGGGTGTGGATATCCCCATGCGAGGAAGCTACTATAAAGCTAAAGCCGAAAAGCGCAAAAAAATCCTCGAAGCAGCCAACAAGTGGAACCCGACTCCGGCTCTGGGGGTCCCACCCGAAGAAATCGCCGAACCCTTTACCATTATGCTGTGGGGGATCACCACGGATAAAGTAAAGGAATGGCTCAAAGGAGTCGATGCGGCGGCAGGTGCGGACGTCTCTGAAATCAAGGGTTTCGCCTCATCGGCCGGTATCGTCGAAGGTCCGGCCCGCGTGCTGAAACGCCTCAAAGACATTGTAGATCTGCAGTCCGGCGAAATCCTGGTCTGCCCGTCCACTAATCCGTCCTGGGCACCCGTGTTTACCAAAATTAAAGCTACGGTGACCGACATCGGCGGTCTGACCAGTCATGCCGCCATCGTCTGCCGTGAGTACGGCGTTCCGTCGGTGACCGGCACAGGAATTGCCACAGCAGTGATTAAAACCGGCGATATCCTCAAGGTGGACGGTGACAGCGGGGTCGTCGAGATTGTTAAACGCGCAGGCTAACCCGGCAGTGAACATAAACTGAATCGCTGCACGCTATTCGGCGATTAAAAGACTTTCGTCTTTCGCTTAAGGGAATCCATCTCAGAAATGTGGATCAGGGTTCATGGCAAGGCGCGGGTTTGCGAAAAAGCAGAGCATACACGTTAGTATGTGAGCATTTTGAGCCGATCCGCAACACAGCCATGAGCACTTAGACGCTTTTTTGAGATGGATTCGAGAATCCATTCTGAAACCTCTTCCTCAAGGGAGGGGGCTTCAGAAGGATGGGTGTTGAAGGAAGCAAATATGGATTATATCCTGGATTTTGAAAAACTGGATAAAAATTCACTCCCCATTGTCGGCGGCAAAAATGCCAGCTTGGGAGAGATGATCAAAGTCGCTATTCGGGTTCCGCCCGGATATGCGGTGACCACCGACAGCTACTTATTATTCATTACCGATGCCGGGATAAAGGACCGGATTTTCGATCTGGTTTCCGATCTGAACCCCGATGATATGGCGGCCCTCAATAATGCCAGTGCCGACGTGCAGAAGTTAATCAAAAAGACGCCAATGCCTGAAGCGGTCGGCAAGGCCATCAAAGACGGATATTCCCAGTTGTGTGAAAAATGCGCCGTCGAATCGATTCCCGTAGCGGTGCGCTCGAGTGCAACAGCTGAGGATTTACCCACCGCCAGCTTCGCCGGTCAGCAGGACACCTACCTCTGGATTCAGGGAGCGGATCAGGTTATCACCAATGTTCAAAATTGCTGGGCCAGTTTATATACCCCCCGCGCAATCGCCTACCGCATTAAAAACGACTTTCCCCATGACAAGGTGCTCATCAGTGTGGGCGTTCAGAAAATGGTCAACTCTAAGGCCGCCGGCGTGATGTTTACCATCAACCCCACTAATGGAGATGTTTCCAAGGTCGTCATCGAGGGCAGTTGGGGACTGGGTGAAACTGTCGTTTCCGGCTCTGTCAACCCGGATAAATTTGTGGTCGATAAGGTCATGCTGGAAATTAATGAAAGGACCATATCAACCAAACACATCGAATGTGTGTATGACCTGGAAAAAGGGAAAGTGGTCGACGCGGATGTCGATGACGATATGCAGTGCACCTGCTGCCTGGCGGACGATGAGATCAAAGCACTGGTCAGGGCTGCCAAAAATATCGAAAACCACTACGGCTGGCCAATGGATATCGAATGGGCCATTGATAAAGATATCCCGTTTCCCGAAAACATGTTTATCGTTCAGGCCCGCCCTGAAACCGTTTGGAGCCAGCGCAAGAAGGAATCGGTCATTGGTGCTAAAACCGGTCGCCAGCTCTTAATGGAACAGGCCATGAAACGTATAAAAATTCCGTAGGGAGCAAATTCTTAACCCAAAATACCTGCCTTTCTTTTTAATTCTATAACAAAAGCGATTTATGCGGAGCAATTGAGGGGGATATCAAATCGCAAATACAACGGTCTTGCGTGTATTTTGTTAAAAACCGCGGGGAAGATGAAATCATATAACTGTGAAAACATCTAATTATTAATTAACAATCTCTAAATAAGGTGAACAGTAGGGGAGTTTTACCGTCATGCCCGCGCCAGGCGGGCATCCAGCCTTCGTCCCCGCGCAGGCGGGGATCCAAACATAACATAGAACATTTCTGGATTCCCGCCTTCGCGGGAATGACAAGGTTGCAATGAAAAATCTCCCCGACCCCTAAAATAAGTTATTTAAAACCATTTTATTTAATTTTGGAAAGGAGGATTTTTTTCATGAAAGACATGAGGGATTTTGTTACACAGGGTGAAGAAGCGGGTCTGTGCAAACGAATCACCGCCGAGGTAGACTGGAATCTGGAATTGTCACATATTGCCAAGCTCAATGAAGAGCAACGCGGTCCGGCACTTCTTTTTGAAAACGTCAAAGGTTACGATACACCGGTCATCACCAGTGTCTGCACCACGACCCAGAGACTGGCTTTGATTATGGGGCTGCCCCTCGAATCCACGCTGGTGGATCTCTATGAAGCGTGGGCCAAGCTGGGTGAGAACCTGACGCCGCCCAAGATGGTGGAAGCCTCAACCGCGCCCTGTAAAGAAAACATCGTGACCGGTGACGATATCGATCTTTTCAAATTTCCGGCTCCCCAGTGGTACCCGCTGGACGGCGGTCGTTTTATCGGCACCGCCCATTTCATCATCAGCAAAGATCCTGAGACCGGATGGATTAATCTGGGAACTTACCGCAGCCAGCTTCTCGAGAAAAACAAGATGGGTACCCAGTTCATCAAGGGTAAACACGCCGACATCATGCTGAAGAAGTACCAGGCCCTGGGAAAACCCATGCCCGTAGCTTCCGTTATCGGATGCGACCCGCTGCTTTTTGTCTTAGGGGCGGCCCGCATGTCAGCCTTTGTCTCGGAATATGATGTCGCCGGGGCATTACGGGGCGAGGCGG
>Ga0255055_10003391_pt1 | contig 10781 bp, 3 predicted proteins | sample JV7_2_27_MG_FD_188633 | JGI IMG/M metagenome (GOLD analysis project Ga0255055, IMG submission 188633) | Seawater microbial communities from Jervis Inlet, British Columbia, Canada - JV7_2_27 | ecosystem: Environmental > Aquatic > Marine > Inlet | place: Canada: British Columbia | collected... | reverse complement strand
TCTCCGGAGTTGCAGTATTTGCGTGAGGGCATGGTGGACATGCTCCACCCGCGATTGACTGGCGAAGGCGTACCGAGCGCGGTCCATCCGTCGTGGACGGTCAAGCGATGGGAGGCGATGGGTGGTGGTTCCGATCTCACACCCGTAGCCGCAGTTGGCCTCGCACGGGAGATTGGAGCAGGGCAGCTCCTCATGGGATCGATTGTCGGCACTTCGTCGGCGTTCGAAGTGTCCGCGCAGCTCTACGCGGTTCCCGGCGGCGAGGAACTGGCACAAGTCACGCTGACCGGCGCCGAGGACGACCTCGTGGGTGGATTGGTGGACAGTCTCGTCCTGGCGCTCGTCGGTCTGCAGATTCAACCCGAAGGGCTTGGTCTCACGAACTCGTTACCTGCGATGCGGGAGTACCTGGCCGGGCGCGCGGAGCGGCGCCGAGGGAGCCTCGTGGCGGCGGCTCGAGCCCTCGATCGTGCGATTGCGTTGGATACGACCTTCGCCCTCGCGACCTTCGAGTTCTGGTACGCCTGTAGGATCTTTGGGAGCGAGAGCCCGTTCCGTTGCAACCAATGGGAGGCCGGGCGCTTTCTCCGGCCCCGTCCACAGAACCTCCCTCCGCGCGAGACAACCATCATCCAGTCCACCTACTATAGCTTCACGTTCGAGGAGCGCATCCGCTTGGCCGAGCAAGCAGCCGAACTCTATCCGGGGGATCCGGAAGCTCTGTTCCAACTGGCCAGCCGCTGGTTCTTCGAGGGCCAATACCTGTATCCGGATTCGATCTGGGTGCCCGGTGCCAGCGCCGCGATCGAGCGGGCGGTCGAACTGGATTCGACCAACCTCCAGTACCTCGGGAAGGGCATCGAGATTACGGCGTACGGCAACGACACCGGCCGGCTCACGCGGTTTCGCGATCTCTACCTGCAGCATTCGGACTCAACAGACCTACTGGGTCCGTACCACTTGTGGTTGGCAGCCAATGGACTTGGGGATTCGGCCGCGCTCCGGCAGCTGTTGCAGGCCAAGCGGTCGCGTGAGGGGCCGGCATGGACTGTCACAACTCCGCCGAGCGAGTATCGGATGCAGTTTGCCACCGGCTTCTTGGGCCTGCCGCACGATGCGACACTGGACGACGACTTCTATGGCGCAATCGTAGAGGGACGCGCCAGCGACCTCGCGAGGGCGGCGACCGATCCCGCATCCCCCAGCACAGGGCGCAGGACAGTGGCGGAAGTCATAGAAAGCGACGAAGGTGTCCTGACTCTGGCTCTCTTCACTACGGGATTCGACTCCAGCGTCCAAGTTGCGGAGGATTACTTTGCGCGATGGTGGGCCCAAGGGGAACTCTCGAATTGGGGGCAGGTGGCTTTCGCAGCGGTTGCCCTGGCGCGTCGCGGCGATGAAGGGCCGGCACGGGAGATGATGGAGCGATTCGGGACCTTTGAGGATTGGCGCCGGGGTCCAGCTGTGTTCCTCCGGCCGCTCCTCGAGCAGCGAACGGGGTCCGGCGACCCGTCTCAATCGCTGAGCGCTCTTGATTCTGTTTCCCGGATTGGTCCAATGTTCGGAGGAGGGTTCGACAACCTGCTCCTGGCAACACTGTGGGAACGTCAGGGCGAGTACGGCAAGGCACTCGCGGCCGCCCGCAGGCGTGTGCCGTGGTACAGTACGGCCGGCCCGCTCTTCTTCCTTCCGTACTATCTCGAAATGGAAGGCCGCCTTGCCGCCATGCTCGGTGATACGGCGGGCGCGATTGCCGCGTACGACCACTACCTCAAGCTTCGGACGAATCCCGATTCAGGCGTGTTGATGGAAGAGCGGTTGGCCGTGCAGCGGCACCTGGCGGTGTTGGTGGGGGAGAGAGGCCGGGAGTAAGACGTGCAGCGTGCGTTCAACGTTGAAGGTGCATGGTGCATGGTGCAGGGTGTAGGGTGCGCTTCCTGGCTTGAGAGCCGGACTCGGCGCGCTACGCGCGACTCGCCTTCAAAGGCGTGTGCCGCCGTGCTTCAGCACGTGTCGCGAAGCGCCGAGCCGGCGTTTTAACGCCGGAACACAGCGGACTCGGCCCCTGCGGGAGCCGTATTGAAGAACGGCACGAGGCCTCCGCGCTCATCCGTCCTTGTCCGCGCCAATCCGCGGCACTAGTGCCTCACCAACTGCAGCGCCCCCCGCATCGGCCCCCTGGTCACCTGAGTCCTGATGTACTCCAACTTCTCGGCCACCGTATCGAATCCGTCGAAGCGGTACACCAACCATGCGGGAACACCGCCGCGTCGAGGTGTCGACGCAGGTGAGGCCGCGCTCAGGCCCAACGCCTCTCCTTCGTTGCCCACACCGCCGTACGTGTACACCGTCTGACGCAGCACCTCCAACTCGATTGCCGGCATCGGGTAGTGCAACGGAGTTCCCTCAACCGGCCCCCAATGATGTGTACCTGGAGGATTGCCCTGGGTGCTCACCAACGGCCCCCAACCGCGCCGGTTGAAGAACGCGCAGCCGCTGCACACGTTGTGGTTCTCGATGTTTACCTCGTACCTGAGCTTGGCCAATAAGTCTGGATCGCTGCCCGATGTCGGTGTGAGGTTGCCTCTCCCGACGCGGGTCATGTTGACTATCGCCGCGGCTCCGTCCCTATCATTTGTGTAGTACAAGCCCTCGGCCTTGATCAACTGCTGTACCGTGTCCGACATCAGCTTGAAAGGAGCAGAGCCACCCGCGTCCGAGTAGGCGCTGTATCGAATATGGGCGTAGTAGGAGAACCGATAGCTCCCGCGTTCCCGGTCCCAATCGGGGAGCTGAAAGCGGAAGTCGGTGCCGGCCATCGTCGAGTCGTTGGCGTCTCCGCGGATTCTGGCGTCGGGGGTGTGAATTACAAACTCCTTACGATCGATGAGTGGGCTTCTGAGCCAGCTTTCGTAGTTGCCGCTCGTGTCGGCATATCCGATCTGCTTGTAGTCGGCTCGGCCCCAAGTTCGTCCAGACGCGTTTCCGAAGTACTGAGCGGCGTGCCCCCATTGCCCGTCCCAGAAGTCGTTGCCCTCCACCCAGAAGTCGCGTCCCAGGTTTTGGTCCACCTGCTCGATGATTGCCGTCCAGTTCAGCGCTCGCCGCTCTTCCGGTGTGCGCGCAACCTGAGTCATATAGCGAGCCTTGAACCCGTGGATCAGGCCGATGAACTCGGTGGAGGTGAATGCATTGCCACTAATCCACTCCTGGTCGAGACTCCAACTGGCCCCGCTTGCCAGCGCGATGGCGTCGTCGAAGTAGCCCAACGCTGCGTCCAGCACCTCGGGATATGGCACGCGTACCAACGTGTCGACCTCGATGTCGACCGTCTCGTCCAAAACCCAGGCGGAGTCGAACATCAGCGCCAGGTAGCCGTGCGCCAGTCCCTGGATGAACTTGCTGAATGCGGTGGCGCGGTCTACGTCTATCTGATCGGACATATCAAGGGAATCTCGCTGGATCTTGAGGAGGCCGTCGTACACCGACGACAGCGCAACGTAGTTGCCGTGCCAGGGAAGCTGCGTCACTCTACTGTACCCGTACGTGGAGCTGTTGTCCCACGCTTCTCGTGGTTCTGTATCGGTATCCAGCGCACCCCAATTTCCCCATGCGAAGCTCATCTCATCGGCGGCAGTAGCCAACGGCATAGCCGGATACCCTGAGAGCGGCCACGCCGGATACGCGTGGTGAGTGTGCTGCAGCCAGATCAGGAACGCACCGCCGATCAGCTTCTCGACCTCCTCGGCCTCTGCCAGCACACGTTCCCGATCGGGGTCGTTCTCGTTGGGCACCTCGAGGTCGGTGATGTCGCCCAACTCCTCGCAGCCAACCAACGACAACGTCACAATGGCGAGTGTGAGAATAATGCTTACGGTCTTCATGACAACGACACCTCTTGGTGGATACGTGTCTGGATCATGTTCCATTCGCTAGAACTCGATCTCAACGCTCCCCGTCCAGGTCCTCATGTTGGGATACCAGTAGTCGTCGACGCGGTAGATGGCGCTAGATCCTGAACCCTGAGCCACTTCAGGATCGTAACCGCTGTAGTTGGTCCAGGTGTGGATGTTGCGCCCTATTATCGAGAGCGAGATCCGCTTGAATATTCCGCCGAGCACACCGTCCAGCGCGTCTCTGCCGAACGTGTAGCGCACCGCCAGCTCGCGGAACTTGACGAAGCTGGCGTCTTCCATGAAGTGACTGTTCAATCGCTCCTCGCCGCGGGACAGCTCTTCGTAATATGTTGTCGGCTTCTTCCGGTTCTCGGGTTTACCGGCCTGGTCCAACTCGACCGCGGCCAGCTGGTACTCGTCGTAGAACAGCGCCAGCCAGCGGGCGCGGTTGTACATGTCTGCTCCCACCTGCGCGTCGAACAGTGCGTAAACAGAGAAGCCCTTGAACCGGATCGTGTTACCCAGGCCCACGCGGTAGGCGGGGAATGTGTTACCCAGAGGCAGGTATTTCGTGGTGTCGACGACCACGCCACCGTCAGCCAGCGTGTCCGTCAAGACCTCGTGTGCAGCCACAGGAAAACCCCACTTGAATCCCTGGCCGTCTATCGTGATTCTGGAGCCGTAGAGATTGCGGTCGATCCCGTCGGTATAGTGATTGCCGGCCCCCACCGGCACCAGATAACCGTCATCGTTCAATTCGAAGTTCTCGCAAGCGGTTCCGACCCCTAGTCCATTGCTGGTGAGAATCTCACCGCACTGGGTCGCCCATTTGGTGCCCCACAGCGATCCCAGCTCCTCCCCCTCCTTCATGTAGAAGCCGTAGCTGAACTTGTAGGGAGGTACGTCCAGTCGCGTTATCTCGGTCCGCGTGCGGTCCACCACGAAGTTCAGGTTCCAACCCACGTTTGCCTTCTGGATGACACCCCACTGGAGGGAGCCTTCCCAAGTCTTGCTCTCGAGCGTTCCAGCATTTTGCCACTGATCGAGGAATCCCTTGTAGCTCACCAGCGGGACCAGGAGCAGCTGGTCTTCGGTCTTGGTGCGTGCGTGCACCACGGTGAGAGACAGATTGCCAAAGGCGATCATGTCGACGCCGAATTCGTCTTCGGTTGCCAGTTCGGGTCTGAGATTCCTATTCCCCCAGGTCGACTTGGTTAACAGTCCCTCTTGCACGTCGAGTGTCTCGTATTGCGCCAGGAAGGCGGGGCGGCCACCTGCGGTGCCACGGGAGTAGCGCAACTTGAACTCGTTCAAGAAGGGCAGCGGCCACCACGGCTCGAGCGCCATGCGATAGGCGCCACCGATGCGATAGTACGTGTGCCACCGCTCGTCGCTGCCAAACAGAGAACTGCCGTCGCGCCGTACGAGCAGGTCGGCTATGTAGCGGTCCTTGTAGTCGAGGTTGGTGCTCAAGAAATATCCCAGGGAGCGGACCTGGGAATTCGATCCGCTAGCTCGGTCGCGCTCCGGGTTGGTGGCGTCGAAGTTCTTGGTCGCGGTGACTGCAAAGTCGCTGCCTTCTGCCTTGAACCGCTCGAACTCGTTGCGCTCGGCCAACACCCGGCCCTTCACGGTCGTGGCCAATGCACCAAACCGCTCGCTGAAGGTTGCCGAGAGACTGGCGTTCAGCGCCTGGTTCAAGGTGTTCCTTTTGGTTAACTCGCCCTCCGCCTGCCAGCTATTGGAGTAATTCCCCCAGCCTTTGAAGTAGTACTGTGTTCTGTGCAGGTCGGCCCGATCCACGCTGAGGTTTGCTGCAAAGTCGAGTATTTGCAGAGGCCGCCAGCGCAACTGGAGGCCACCCAGCAAGCGGCTGCGCCGACGTTCTAAGTCTGTGTTGCGAACGCTGTAGAGGGGGTTCTCATCGATACCGCTTGTCCTCGCGAAGTCGTTGCTGTCCCGCGGATTGGGGTTCAGCGTGTCGAGGTTGACGTCGGGGGCGGCCAGCTGGATGGCCTCGAAGGGGAACTCCCAGCCGCTGACCGCGTCCGTTACCGACTGTGAGTAGTACCCGTTGACGCTCAAGTCGAAGCTCGTCCCGATCCTCTGATCCACGTTGAGTCGTGCGCCGCGCCGCACGTAGCCATCGAGACCCTCGATCACGCCACTCTCTCTGGTCGTGTATGCCGAGGCCCGCAGGTTGGTGCTACCGGTGCGGTGGGAGACCGACAACGAATTCGTGTAGAAGCTGCCCGGATTGAAGAACAGGGCCAGGTTGTCGAAGGTGGGACTGGTGTAGGGATTGTCCGATACGGCGTAGTTCCACTTGGTCCAGCAGTCGGTGTCTCCTGGTGCTGGAACGCAGTAGGTGTAGGTACCGTCATCCTTCAGCACCGAGTCTCCCACCGCGAGGAAGAAAGTGCTATCGCGCACCTCGTCGATTTGACGCTTGTCGCGCGGCATGTTGATCTCGGTGACCGTGGTATCGACGATGGTGTCGCCCGGAGGTGTGAACGTCGTGTCAAATGCGAACAGCGTGTCCGGTGGGATCGGGTTTCCATCTGCGTCCACCCATTCACCGTTGCCGTTCTGCCTGAAGTAATGGCTCTCAGGTACCGGGTAATCCTGCTGCAGTTGGTTGCGGCCGATCTCGCTGCGAAACACGATGCGGGTTTCGCCCTGCGGGATCTCGTCGCCCCGCTTGGTCTGGATCGAGATCACGCCGTTGGCTGCCCGCGATCCGTAAAGGGCAGCGGCTGCCGCACCCTTCACCACCTCGATTTTCTCGATGTCGAGTGCGTCTACGTCTACCGTCGATTCGCCTAGGATCACCCCGTCAACCACGTACAGCGGCGCGTTAGAGCGGCCCGTGGTGTTGATACTGGTGCCCCCCCGGAGCAGCACGTCCGCTCCGGTACCCGGTTCTCCTGCTCCAGTCACTACCGTCACGCCCGCCACCCTCCCCCGCAGTGCCTCCTCGGGCGTCTGGGGCGGCACCGGTATCTCGTCGTCCGACACCTGGTCTACGGTGAACGGGAGCTTCACTGCCGCGGTCTGCTCGGCGACCCCGGTAACAACCACGCCCTCGAGCCTCAGGATGCTGGGTGTGAGGGGGAAATCCACCAGGGTTGGCAGTCCGGCGTTCACTTCCTGGTTAGTAAGGACTACCGATTGGAATCCGATGACGCTTGCCCGAATGTCGTACACGCCCGCCGGTATGCTGTCGATGACGTAGTAGCCGTTCTCGTTAGTAAGAGAAAAGAGGACGGTTCCTACGATGCTGACCCGGGCGCCGGGGATCGGGTCACCGACTTCTCGTTGTCTGACCACGCCTTCGACGCGGCCCGTCTGTGCCGTGAGACCTGCGGACGGGAGTACGACCACCATCATGGCGGCCAGTAGAGCGAGAGTGGCGCTGCGCCCGAAGGCTGAGGCTGCTCGGAGAGCCATGGTAACCTCTGTAGTCCTGCTCGCGCGATTCCTGATCTGAGTCTGGGACGCCCGCTGCAACGGGCGAGGGCGTTTGTGAGCCCAACATAGACCGCGGCTGTCAATTGCCTAACAATTGGCATACCCACCTCTATCAATTCGTTGTTGCGCAAAGAGTTACCTGGCCGGTTTTGGGCTCGACAGGGCAGCGATCGCGCGCCAAATTATCCAGATGCAGTCGCTGGAGCTGATCTGTCTCGGCCCGCCCACGGCGCGCTTGGCCCACCGGGAGCCGCCGCCTGACGTGTTGTGGCGTAAGAACCTGGCGCTGTTGGTCTACCTGGCGCTGTCACCCGACCTCACCCGCACGAGGGGGCATCTGCTCGGGCTGCTATGGCCCGAGAAACCAGAGGACAAAGCCCGGCACTCCCTCAGCGAGGCCGTGCGACGACTTCGCACTGATCTCGGCGAGGCACGCCTCGTGGTTCGGGGTGAAGAACTCACCTTGAGTGGGGCCGGACTCTGGGTCGATGTGCTGGAATTCCGGACTATGACCGAGGCCAATCAAGTTGGCGCGGTCGACTTGCTGCAAGGCGAGTTTTTGGAGGGCTTTGCCATCGAAGACGCTGCGGCGTTCGAGGACTGGGTCGCCAGCCAACGGCAGCAGCTCAAGTCGACCGGGGCCTCGCTGCTGCACACGCAGGGTGAATCGGCGCTGGCGGCCAACCACTTCGAGGATGCCCAAACGCTGGCGCGCAAGGCGCTCGATTTGCGGCCCACCTGGGAGCCGGCCGCCGATCTGCTGATGAGGTCTGTGGCCCTCGGTGGCGATGCTGTGGGTGCGCTGAACGAGTTCAAGCGGTGGCAAGCCGGCCTGCTCATGGAGGGAGGAGCCCCTCCCAGCACCCACCTGACTGCGCTTTCCGACCGCATCAACAGCGGTGAGTGGCACGTCAAGCCAAAGGGAGAGGTGGCCGAACCACCGCTGGTTGGCAGAACCGAGGTTTACCGCCAAGCCTTCGAATTGGTCGAGACCGGGCTTGCAACAGGACCGAACGTGCTTTTCGTGACGGGTGGCCTGGGTATGGGAAAAACACGTCTGCTCACCGAATGTTGCGAACGGGCAATGCTCGGTGGAGCGACTACTGCCCTGGCGCGGCCGCTCGAGAGCGATCACGATGCACCGTGGAGCACCCTGCGATTCATCTTGGGCTCGGGCCTGGCGCAGGCGTCGGGAGTGGTCGGCGCAGATCCATACTCGCTGGCGGTGCTCGCGTCGCTGTCACCCGAACTCGCCAAGAGCGCGCAGCCGGTCGAGCCGCGTGACAACGCCGAGGTGGCAACCGCTTTGGTGTCGCTGCTCGGCACGATTGCCGCGGAACAACCAATCGTTGTAGCCATTGATGATGCTCACTTTGCAGACGGGGCCACAATAGCCGCTTTGGGGGCTGCGATCAGGCAATTGGGGACTGCTCCCGTGTCGCTGGTGGTGGCGGCCGATCGGCTCGACGAAGCTGCGCCACGTGAATTGGTCGTCATGAGGGGCGACGCCACGAGAGAGTTGCGGGGAGCGACGGTCGAACTCGAACCGCTCAAGCAACCCGAGATGCGGCAACTGGTGCAGGCATTGGCACCGTGGTGCGAGACGGACGCGGAGATCGAACGCCTCAGTCGCCGCATGGTGGCCGAGGCGGGAGGCAGTCCGTTCTTTGCCGTCACGTTGCTCCACAAGTTGGACCGCACGTCCACGCTGCGCGACGATCTGCTCAAGTGGCCCTCGGCCGACACCAGGTTCGACACTCCGCTGCCGTTCAGCGCTCCCGATTTGGCGCGCATGGCAATCGTGGCGCGTGTGGGCGAGTTGGACGACAACAGCAAGCAGATCCTGAAGGTCGCGAGTGTAGGCGGTGTTGGCGTGGACGTCGACCTGGTCGCGACGCTGGCGGGACTATCAATGGATCAGGTCGAAGCATCGCTCGATCAGCTCGAACGCCATCGGTTTCTACGCTATGACGGGGTGCGCTACGCCTTTGCCGCCCACCTGGTCGCTCAGGTCATCAGGGGTGAACTGCTAACGCGGGGCCAGCGCCACCGGTTGCGCAGCCGCGCCGTGGACGTGCTGGCGGAGCGAGCGGACCTCAATTCCCAGCTTCTCAGGACTGAACTCTTGTCTGCGCTGGGTCCGAGCGACGAGGCGTTCACCCAAGCCATCGATGCGGCCAAGGCTGCCATCGCCGCCGGCGCAGATAGAGCAGCCCGCCGGGCGCTCGCCACTGCCGAGCAACTCGCGGCCGAGGGGAGCGAGGCGAGGAGGACCGAACTGGATGAGGTGAAGCTGAAGATGGCGAGGTAACCGCACCGCCCCACACATCCCCCAGTACAGAGTGCAGGGTGCAGGGTGCAGAGTAAAAGGTACAACGTGCAGAGTGCCCTGCCCATTTGCGTCACCGGAGCCGAGGAGTGGCCATCGCAGGGTGTCTCCCCTGCGGGGTGTGGGGTGGCTGTCTCGGAGTAAACCCGAGATGGCCACTCGCCGGCGCAGGCGAACAGCGAGGAAACGGGCCCATCACCTGCCAAAACGACAATGTCATAAGGGCACGTGCGGCACCTTCGAATCGATGACAGCGACACTTGCACCGACATCGATGAAATCAACGAGCTGAGCGGCCCATGCTCGAGCCGTGGCTCGTATCTGATTGGTAGGTAAAGACTTACGCTCTCTGACCGCGGTCGCACCGAGCGGCATGTTCGACGTTCTGAATGCTGCGTCCCAACGTACAGAGTACAGAGTACAGGGTACAGCGTGCTCTACTGGCGTCACCGGAGCCGAGGAGTGGCCGTCGCAGGGCGTCTCCCCTGCGGGGTTTGGGGTGGCTGTCTTGGAGACAACCGAGATGGCCGCTCCTCGGCGCAGGCGAACAGCGAGGAGTGAGACGTTCAGCCTTCCAGTGGAAGTTCAAGATCAACTAGAAGGCCGAATGTCGAATGTCGAAGTCTGAAGGCTGAAAGTGAAACTGTATTACCCTTGACCTTCCCTGGAAATCCACCCCACACTTCAACATGCGAAAACTCGCCGCCACACTCATAGCCCTCGCCGCCCTCGCCTGCGATTCCGACTCGGACCACCACGGCCCGTTCGACTATCTCTTCAGTACACCCGCTGGCCGATTCCTGCAGGTCTCATCGTACGACACGACCGGAGGCAACCGCGATAGGCTCGAGATTGCCGCCGGTGACAGCGCCACGTTGCTCGACATCGAGGGTCCCGGAGTCATTCAACGCATTTGGATCACGGTATCCAGTAGCGACCCACATTATTTGAGACGCATCGCACTGGAGATGTATTGGGACGACGAGAGCGAGCCGTCGGTGTCGGTCCCGCTGGGCGATTTCTTCGGCAACGGCTTCGACAAACGTCATTACGCGAGCCTGCTGATGGGTGTGTCGAGCGGGGGA
>Ga0255055_10003390_pt1 | contig 10782 bp, 14 predicted proteins | sample JV7_2_27_MG_FD_188633 | JGI IMG/M metagenome (GOLD analysis project Ga0255055, IMG submission 188633) | Seawater microbial communities from Jervis Inlet, British Columbia, Canada - JV7_2_27 | ecosystem: Environmental > Aquatic > Marine > Inlet | place: Canada: British Columbia | collected... | reverse complement strand
TTCTGCTCAGAATCAATAGTCGTGTAGAACATCCGAATATCTGACCCGGATGCACTAAATAACTGTAATAAACTAATGATAACGTCGGACATTATGCCGCCTGAATTTCAAGAAGTATCGTATATCCACCACCAGCTATGGCATCCGTGGTAGTAATATGAATGTCACCAGTTAAACCAGTTCCTTTATCCTCAATTTCGTCTTTAATACTACCATGTTCATGAAGAATCGCAATATCCCCACCAGCCGTCCTGTCAAAGTGAAGATCACAATTTAGTCCCTGCACACTCCATTCAAGTCGAGTAATTTTCACTTTAGTTGGTGCGCCCGGTAAATCAGAAATGTTTATTTTCTTAACATTAGCTTCGCCGGTCCCATCCGATCCAGCAGACAGAATAAAGACCGATTTATGTATGGTTTCATTAATAGTTCGTGATTTCGCCACATCTACCATAATTCCTCCTATTGACCTCCCATCCCGCAGGTCATAACCCCACGGGATGGGAAGATCTATAATTAACTTTGTGTCCCGACCTTAATCCAATCAGCGATGGAATCAGTTGCGGTCGAAATATACAGCTCGTAGTTCGAATCCACAATTAATTGTCCAACGACAGTAGGTGTTGCAACTGCCACATCAACAACGCCGGAGATCGTTAGAGCATCCCCAGTAATTTCGCCAGTAGCGTCTAACGTCCCGGTAATATCAGTATTACCAGTTATTGATGTTGCACCACTAAGCCCACCGCTTAATGTCGCCGCGCCACTCACAGTCAAAGCATCGGTGATAACTGCGTCGTCTCCGACGAGAAGATCACCGGTTGTCTGAAGATCTGTGAATGTAGTAAACGCACCGAAACATAACCCAACGATGGCAAAAAGGCCGAAGATTCCTGCTAAGAAACTACCTTTCATAGCGAGCCTCCTTTGCTTTAGGCTTGATTCTCGTAAACGTAACGAGTATCGTTTGCTCCAACTCCACCGTACCAAGACACTTTGAACTGTTGGATGACGTCTTTTTCGAATCCTTCTGACGTATCCTGTCCAACGCGAGTAAATGTCTCAAGCGGCCAAACTTCTTCCCATCGGAATTGCCGTTTGAATCCACCATACCACCAAGTCGTACTTGCTTTGACTAGGTAGGGATTTACCACAACATCGAACATGTTTTGGGCCATGTTCTTGTCGAGGTTGGCTGTTCCTTGTGGTCCATATTCGTTGTTCTGAAGTTTCCAGGCCAACGGGAACAATCCTGCGGGAACCATTAGTATCGGCTTATCACCAAAAACCCAAATAGGCTTTCCGGTGTTGTCGTCTTTTTTGTCAATGAGAGACGTATGCACGTTTTCCCATCCAGCCGTCCCGAGTGGATTGCTTGTGAGCAAGTTGCTATTACCGGAACTATAGAGTTCGGCATTGCTAAGAGATTGACTGAGAGCATCAACAGCACTCTCTAGAATCGCTTCTTCCCGGAAACGTGCTCCTTCTTCCCCGAGCTCACGCGCGCGATCAAGAAGTTCACCAGTTTGGTCGAAAAACAAGGATTCTTTTGTCAAATCCATGAGTCCACCATGTTTGAAGTTCCTGATTTGCACCGTTTTTTCATCGGGCGGATCGATTTGTCCATAAGGTTCCCTTTCGTTCACCTTACGGATTTTACCAATTGCTTTCCATCCCACAATTTGACTTATTTTTTGCTTGGAAGGAACAGTTCGCACTAAGCGGTCGCCCACTTTAGGGAATGCCTTATAAGCTTCAATAATCACTTTGGAGATGAGCTCACCAGCGATTGTCGGGAAAGCAGAACTCGAAAGATTTTCTTCCAAGTCCCGACGAGTCACTAAATGCTCCCATAACCCACGAAAACTAACGCGAGTTACATCGATCTTGTTTTCCTCGCAGAGTTTGTGGACATCTGCGCCAATCGCTTTGATAGCTTTCCGTTGTCCTGGTAGCGTACCTCCGGGATTGTGTTTTCGTTCGTAAGCTTCTACGAGATTAACTAATTGTCTTGACATATAATTTTACCTCCTTTAGATTATCGACAGTTAGGATGCATCACCGATGAAGTCTACACCACTTGTGGTATTGAGCAGTTTATAAACGACTCGAATCGAAGTTGCTTGCAGTTTGCTTTCAACACAAACAGCTATTGGATCCGTATCGCTCTTTTTCATATCCTGCGCACCATTCATCTGTAAATTATCACCGATGGTCATATCAGTGGCCGCATCTAAGGTCGGCTCATAGATAGCTTGAGCATTCCTAATTGAAACGGTAATCTCACCGGAGAAGGCTTCTTTGCCAGTGCTCGGGTGAGCTTCTTTGGCAACTCCTAACATAATTAGATTATCCGATGCCGCTGTAACAGGCGTTATGGCTCCACCAGAGAGTTTCAAATGATCTCCGATTTCAACACTAACGCCTGATTTGACAGGGAATGCACGAAGTAACTCGTACCCCCATCTGTAAGTGAATTTATCTGACATATACTGTATCCTCCTTTATTGGTTAGTCAGCAGAGTTTATCGCCTCTGCGAGCTCATCCGTGGTCGGTCCCTTATCGTCGCCTTCATCCACATCATCCTCTTTTGCAGAGCCATGACCTTTGACTTTTGGATTTCCGGGTTTAAAACCGCCATCAATGATCTCTTTTTGGGTCTTAATGATGCTCTCTGCCATCTCCAAGGATACAGCTTCGGGTTCAAGTAAAAACTTTACTTTCTCCGCTACTTCCTTTTGGAAATTAGCTTCGGCCAACAACGCTATTTTACGACTAGAGAGAATGACTTTATCCGCCTCTTCTCCCTTTTTGATTTTTTCTGAAAATTCCTTCAAGACGGTTTGGCGCTCTACGTTTTTGATCTCTTCTACTAGCGCCGGATTACCTTCTTGGAGGTCTTCCAGTTTGATGTCTTCTATTTTCATTTCATCCTCCTGATTGGTAGACTCAAACAATGTCTCATTCACGGACGCTTCCGTAACGAGATCAATAGAGAAGTTATTTTTACCAACGAAATTTTCAACCATGAAAATCCCATTTTCGTCATGACCCTTTCCTCTATCACGAATGGACAAACCCACGCCAGTAGGTTTGGATTCCGCAATGGGCATTACCAAGTCTTGGATTTTCTTGTTGGGTAATAAATGAAGGTCTGCTTTCAATAAATTACTCTCCGCAATCCGAAGATTTTTGTACGTACCGCCCAAATCCCGTACAGAGCGCACAGGCCCTGAATCAGGTGCTGGGTGATCAATGTACATCTTGGCGCCCTCATACCGAGTCGTTGCTTCGGCAAGGGCTTTTTTGGTGTAATATGTCTTATTGCGAGACACTTTTTCACCGGTCAGAATAACTACTCCTTCTATCACGCCCGCCTCTTTATTTATCGTGGCCGCACTAACGGCTTCAGATAAGTCAGACGTAAAATCTATATCACGAATGCCATTATTCATGTCTTCCTCCTTTTGTTTTAAAGCTTCTTTAACTGCGGCATTTGCTATACGAAAAGCTGATGCTTCCCCGTGCTTCGCAAATGCGGCATTGAAAGCCGCCTTCCATTGACGTTGTTTTTTCTTAGATAGTTTCTTTATATGATCGGGTAATTCAGACAATCTTTCATATGGCATTATTCCCCCTCATCCAAAAATTCGTCTTTCATAACGATCGTTGGATAACACATACAATGTGGATGAGCCGGTATCAAATTTTGAAATTCTTGAGGAGTCATAAGACCACGGGCGGCAAAATCATCACAAATGTCGGGATCTTTATGTTGTTTAGACAATGTCACTTGTACGCCTTTAGCCCATCTTTTGTCTTTGGCGTATTCAGCTTGCGCCCATACGTACGAGCGATTGGTTTCAGTTCTGGCAATTCGCATGGCATTTTTAAATGGTGACTTGTACATTCCCGGTTTCACGCGACCAGTAATTATGTCAATTCTGGACGGAGACAAATATTTTTTAATTTTATTGGCAATTGTTACGGATGATTGCCCGGCCGAAATGCCACCAGTAACTATACGTTTGAGATCAAGGCGGGTAACCTGAACTATTTCCCATATTCGCTCAGACAATTTTACGCCGGCAATGCGGCCGCGGGTTACCTTTGCAATAAGGGAATTAGTAATTACTTGCCATTTTTTAGATTTAAGACGCACTTTAGGATCTGTTATTTTAGCAAAAGTGGAATCAAGTCCTATGGAGAGCGGCGCCTCTTCGATCTGCAATTCTTCACGGTTCAGTTTCCATATCGGAATAAGGGCATTGCCCATGTTTTTGAACCCGAGTCTTATCGCATCACGAAGAGACGCCGTTATGATGGTGAGCACATCTTCCCGTAAATCACCAGTAATCAAATTTATTTTCTTACTCAGGAAAGCTATATTAGCTTCACTCGTGGCTTTTGTATTGGCATAATTACCTAATATATTGCCAGCTTCACTGAATGCGGCTCTCATGTCTCTTTGTAGTTGTGCCATACGCGCAAATAAAGATATCCTTTCAATTCGCATCCGACGAGCAAGGGTGTTGGCCCGTTGAACGCTCGGACGTTGTTCAAGTTTGGTCGCAATCACGCGCGCCTGGTCTATTTTTCCATTATTTACCAGTGCGGCAAGTTCAGACCACTTGGTGGACCGAATGGCCGACGGAAACCGTTTATAAAATCTAAACAGTTCCGATGACCATTCGACCCTTATGAATTCAGTAAGATTTACGCCCACCGCGTCGTCTCTTTCCTTTACAAGCCATATTATTCTCCCGTGTTAATATCTTTCTCTCCTGTCTCCAATTCAGATGCGATAGTTGGTAATTTAGACAAGAGCTGTTTCTTCTGGACCAACGACAAAACCGATAGTAAATCGCGTATTTTCATGTCTACGTCGAAATGTTCCATTTCAGTCTTCTGTATGTCCAGGCTAGAAAGTTGCCCCAATTTTACTGTAGGCATATTATGTCCCTCCATTGCCGCCTGGCGGCGCATGTTTAGAAATCAGCGACACCAGATCTTTTGGATTCGTAGAAGTTAAAATTTTTCTACGTTCTTCATCAGACAAGCCCTTAAGTACGGCCGAAATTTCATCATCCATGTCAGTTTCATCATTCACGAGCTCATCTTGTGATTTCACGCCCATAAGCGAATTTCCGTCTTTCTTGGCCGCTTCTTCAGCCTGATTTTGTTTACGTACTTCTTCTACCCAATCCCAGCCAAGGGCCGCAGAGCATGTTGGATCAGATACCCATCCATTAGTACGTGCCAATTGAAGAGCTTCAGTATGATTTTTAGGATCTCTATGTGTGATTTCCGGCCATTGCATATCACAACTAAAGAATCTTTCAGTTGGCGTTTCCATTTTTTCTAAATCTACTATTCCTTTTTGATCTTCGTCCTCTTCGTCTTCCTGTTCCTGAAGTGGTTTTGCATCTTTAAGTTTCGATACAAACTCGTCATCATTCGGGGCGGTTAGAATACCAGCACTGACCGCATTCTGGGTAACTTTTTTGAATATCCTGGACCAGTAATATTCAAGGAACATTTGCCAATATTCAATCCCTTTTACAAACGGAGATTCAGCAATAAGAGTAGATGCGTAGTTCGCATTCGACGCGTCTCCAAAGATATATTCTGGAAGATTTGTCCCAGCCGCCATAGCCAGCTTGATATTTCTCCCATCTTCTTTGACGTCGTTGGCGTTGATGTTGGGTGATTCCATCTTATAGTCTACTCCCGGCCCCGCCGTAATGACTGTCCCGCCCCGAATTTGATCTTTCTTATTTTCGTCCATGCGCGTTCGTTTTGCGGTCCCAATTGTTTGAGCTAACCGGGCCACATCTCCGCCCGTTCCTTCAATTTTCTTAATCATGACGATAGCTGTGCGCATTTTATTTAACAACATACGATTTTCCAACCATTGACGATAATGAGTAAACAATCGCATTATTGGTTGAGAATAGGTTTCACCGCGTTTTTGATCTGAATCTGCAAAAATTTTGATGTGGATCATATTCTCGGCTTTAACTGACCTGAATTTATCCGTATTAAGACGAGATTGTACCCAATATTTAACGACTGTTTCCACATCTTCTGCATCATGTTCAATACCAGATTTAGTTACACCATCATGAAATCCACGTGGGAGTTCCGCAGATGCACTACCTCCTGGATTTTTAACCAATAAGGGATCAATAAATCTAACAGTCGTTTTACCAGTTTCTCTATCTTCGGCGTCTGCACTAAACATTTCCACAAACACTTCACCATCTCTCATAAGTCTGGTGACTAATTCAAATTGTTTGAGTTGCATTTGACTACGATCAGACGTCCAAAATTCACGCCAAACATACCACAACATCGGATTTTGTTCTTTCGGCGTGATGTTCACACCGCGACCCATAATATAATGCGTCAGTGTTTCTATAATGGCTCTTTGATTGGAATCCCAACGATAAAAACGGCGAGCCTGACGAACCATTTCAAGTTGTTCTGTCTGTAGATGTCCTTTCTCACGATCGGTGACACCCATACGAAGCCAAGCTCCATCATCCGGACGCTCAGTCACTAAACTAGATGTTTCTTGAATGAGCTTCATCATAAGCTCATCTTTCTTCGTTTGAATTTCCGCCGCTCTCGTTTTCGAATTAAAATATTCTTTAATGTTTTTAATCATCCAGAAAATCCTCCCACGGAATCAATGTTTGACATTTCATCTACAAATGATCCCACTTCGTCATCGCCTTCTGTTGCATATATGGACGCTTCACGTAAATAATTTACTGCCTGAGTCATAGAATCTACCTGATCATTGATTTCCCCATCTACTCCTTTAAATGTAGCCGCCTCTTCAATAAAGTCACCAATCCAAGGGGCAATCGAGGGATCGGGCAAGATAATATTCCCGGCTTCAGCCAGCGGAGTGATCGCTTGTGCGCGCGCCAGCTTACTTCCCATCGGTTTGACGGGAATGATACCATCAACACGATGTTGAAGATGCGAAATAATGGCCGGGCCGTTGGCCGCATCCTCCACGAGCTTTCCCGTAGTTTCCGGATGAGCACCACTGAAGGTGAGAACCCCCATAACGGTGTCCGAAAAATCAACACGCTTTCTCCATTGGCCCATGAGATAATAATTAATACCTCTCTTCCACCACGCTTGACCAACAACATAAGATCCCGCCTTTGTTTCTTTGAATGTCATATCCCAAGATTGAATTGCCAAATCAAATCCGGCCGGCTTTTGATTCCAAAATTTCCACCAACCACGCTTAAAAAGGGCGCCTTCTTCATGTGTCGGTTTCTGTTGATATTGAGCAACGAAAGCTCTAGTACCCATAATTTTCTTTTGTCTCTTGATCTGCTCTTCACTTTCACGTTCCTGGCACAGAACGTCATTGATTTCGCGGTGAATCTCACGATTGGTGAGAGGAAAAATTATTTTCTCTCTTTGTTCTGAAATTGCCGGCAAAGAAAGATGGTGCCACCGGTCGCCGGATTGAATGATGTGCCCCGTAATGTCATCTTTGTGGAGCCTATGTTCGACGACGATCATGCGGCCAGTGGTCTTATCGTTTAGTCGTGTCGAAAGAGTTTTATCAAAAAAATCCAATGTTGCTTCACGCATTATCGCACTTTCAGCACGTCTCGGGTCGAGCAAGTCATCAGCAATAATAACGTCTCCTCCTGTTCCCGTCACTGTGCCTCCTACAGAAGTTGCCACCATGCTTCCCCGAGACGTATTTTCAAATTCTGTTTTCTGGTTTTGATCTGTGGTGATGTTTACAGACATACCCCATCTATTCCGATACCAGGAAGATTCAATGATACGGCGACGGGCAACGGAATGTTTAGTGGCGAGTTTTCCGGAATAACTTGCACAAGTAAAACGCATTTCGGGATTTTGTGTCCATGACCAGGAAGGCCAAAGAATTGAAACAAAATTTGATTTGCCATAACGAGGTGGCATGTTCATTATTAAACGCTGAATATAACCTTTAGTAACAGCATCTAAGTGATCACAAATTAAATCTATATAATAACCATTAATTAAAGGTTTATTCGGTTCAATGATGCTCCAAGCGTCTTTCGCAAAAGTCACAAATGGCAAATCTTCAACGTGCAAACCATCGGCAATGGCCTCATAAAAATCCTTTGAGATTTTATGCATTGGCCTCATTCTTTCACTCCAATTTCAGCGGAGAGTTCACGAAGAGCTTCAGCCATTTTTTGTGAAAGCCCGAGATTAGTTCTACAATGAGGACAATTTTCAGGAACAGCATTTCTTAAAATATGAGTGACTTTAACAGCAAAATCACCTATATATTTTTTAACAATTTCAAAATGAACTTTTTCTCGATAACGTTCGTCACGTGCTTTAAGATAAGCCATAAGAGCATAATCACTTGTGGTTTCAGCTCTACGTTTAAGCACGTCTTCCATATACTCAATTCCGTCTTTTTCTGCTTTACGCCATTCCAAAGCGAAATCTGGATGATTTTGTGCGTATTCGTAAGCCGCAGAACGTGAAACTTGAGCATGACGAGCGGCGATAACGGAAGGGGACCCTTTACGGAGTTGAGCCAAAAATCTCGGCATCCATTCGCCGTTTCTTGGGAGAGATCTTATTGAACTTCTGTCTATTTCGGCTTGAAGATAAGGATTGATCGCGCGCGGTTTACGAATGTCAGGGGATGAGGAAGCGTGGTTTTTGGTGGGGTTATTAGTAATTGGGTTATTAGTTACTTTTCCCTTCTGATCTTTGCCCACGCGGCGCCTCCCTGGTAATTAATTACTACAGCTCGTCGCGCGAACAAAATAACTATAATTGTCTGTAATTAAAGCACAAAAAACACCATTTTGTCAAGTATTTTTTAGTTTAAGTAAAACAGGAAGGAACTTCTCTGTCAATGGGTGGGCTAAGAATTCTCAATACCAACTAAAATTTCAAACGCTTTTTTTGCTTGGGCCGGAACCACAGCGTTGCCCAATCCTCTAAGACGGTCCACCCGGAAAGATACCCCATAAGCCACTCCACAAAACGGGGATTCAAAGGCCCCGGTCCATAAATTCTCCTTACTGCGTCTTGTAACGTAAAATGGTGGCCTTTCTGATTTATCCTGGCTCCTCTCTGACTTGCATCTGGCGTGGGCCAAAAGAAACCATCTTTTCCTTTCGTGATGTGCCCCGACTTCCGACGCGGATAAAGTAATCCATCGACAATCATACCCTGCATCGGCCAATCTCGCTCCAACAGCGTTCCCTCCCCTTGTACGAATGGCGGGGACATTTTCCAGGAAGACGAATCTCGGTCGTATTTCGCGAACCAATCTTTCGACTTCGAAAAATAATCCACTTCGCTTTCCTCCCAAACCTTTTCCAGATGTATTAGCTGCGGAGATATCTTGGCATGGGAACCCCCCGTAGATAATATCTGGGAGTGTGATAAAAACCGATGAATCGAGAGTTGTAACATCGTCCCAGATAGGTACGCATGGGAGATCGCCACTTCGCATCCTTGACAAGAGGATGGCCCGGCAATATCTATCGTTTTCACAGTAGGCGACTGGTTTGACCCAATCTTCCAAGGCTTTTGTGATTCCTCCGATTCCGCTAAATAAATCCAAGCCATTCACCTCTTCTCCATTCGCTTGTAAAATTCAATTGGTCCCAAACAATTCTTGAGTGCGCGAATTTTCTTTCGCTTAAGCTCTCGCTTTTCTCGCTTCTTTTGGAGTTGAACTTGTGTTAACATATTTTCTCCTCACCCACGATATTTCTCCTTTTTGATACCTGGGAAGTGGATTTCTGCTTCCCGAAAATGAAGTTTATCACCGTGTTTAGCTACCCACTCAGGTGTGCCATGTCCAATATAACAAGTATAATCGCCAGCTTCTCCTGCAACCAAAACAGCAACTGTGGAAGGGGGATCTAATACTTGTGACCCAAAATGTTTAAACTGGGCCGGGTAACACCGTTCATTAACACTAAGAATCCTATTCATTGACATCTCCAACTTCTCGTATATTTTCCTCATCAATTTCAAACCACACAACAAATCTTCCCCAATTATTAGCTTCGTGCCAGACTTTAAAACCAGAAATTACGAGGGCACTGATGATTCGATTTCGTACCGTTTTTTCTTCAATTACTAATCTTATCACCTTTTTCGCCATCTTGTTCCCCCCCGTCCCCCTTCAGTTTTTATTTTTTAATTGTCATACGTCGTTCTTCCTAACGGAAGAGAACGACGATAGACAAAGTAAAATTTTATATTTTGTTTTTGGTAAAGACCGCTTTTTTACAATACGTTTACCGATCAATGATCATGGTGCGCATGCGTAGTTAATTTTATATGCGCGTTCTAAAAATATAATGCTCTTCTTATCTCAAAACATAAGCGTATACAGGCAATTCGAAATTTCTTGATTCTAAAATTGAGTATATCTATATATTTATCAGCGAAAAACATATATTTATTTCCTCCTCCCCTTTAAAACTACAGCAGATATGCCTCTCTGTCAAGTTATTTTGTTTACAGGATATTCCGGCCTGGCAAGATCGTTGTAACTGGTCTTTGTGGCAAGGGTGTTGTCCTCGGTAGGGATGTTACAACTGTCACAGAGATGTCACAAAAGAAACCATTGACAGGGAAGCTCTCTAGGGTTTTACTTAAAATAGGAATAACCTAGTAATCCAATAATTCCCAAGGGGGACACGCGATGAGCGACCAATCAAAGAAACTAACCAAAATAATTAATTACTATTTCCGAATGAACAAGAGGG
>Ga0255055_10003389_pt1 | contig 10783 bp, 10 predicted proteins | sample JV7_2_27_MG_FD_188633 | JGI IMG/M metagenome (GOLD analysis project Ga0255055, IMG submission 188633) | Seawater microbial communities from Jervis Inlet, British Columbia, Canada - JV7_2_27 | ecosystem: Environmental > Aquatic > Marine > Inlet | place: Canada: British Columbia | collected... | reverse complement strand
TCTGACCCTGCACTACCTCGAACTCCACACGGTCACCTTCGTTCAGCGACGGGAGACCCTCCCCCTGGATCGCTGACCGGTGGACAAAGATCTCCCCCTCCCCATCATCGCGGCTGATGAAGCCATAGCCCCTGCCGGGGTCAAACCATTTCACTTTTCCGGTGGTAGGCATCGCCCTACTCCTTATTGTTGCTGGTCACGTGGTCGGAGTCCGGGTCTGCCGTACCTGCCGACTCCACTTGTTCGGGGACCCACCCCTCGCGAATCGGTATGCCCAGCCGGGCCCTGCATAGTGACGGAAGCTGCTGGCGGCCGCGCACATCGATAGGCGCGATACTGATACACTACAGTGCCTGCGAGGCAGGGACGAGGGGCACGAGTTCGCGCACCGGGGGCGTATGGTTGCGGCTCTACGGGGACGAGATCAGGAGCGTGGAAGGGCCAGATGCTAACAGGACGGCCCCGAAGGAATCGCCCGCCTATGGCATCACTCCACGAGACGGAGTGTGGTTAGTCCGCGCCGCCGAAACCTGTGCACGTGTCCGTGAGCCAGTTTATCCGAGCACGTAACGGGCGTAACGGGAACGGCTCTAGCCGCTTGCTAGAACACTCCCTAAGAAGACCACATAATCTTTGAGGCCATGCAGGGCTCTCGCCCCTTGAAACGCTCTGATTCGCGTTTTCTGCTGGCGGAATGAGCGCTCGACTGATCTCCAAATCTCTTCGTCATCAGCGTCGTTCGCGTTCGCGCGCGTCTCCGCAGCTTCAGCAACCATCTCAAGCACGCTGCGAAGATCACGGAACGCATCCTCCACTCCGCGAGACTCGAGCTGAACGAGGTGGTCGCCGCTTCGCACGTCTCGGAGCTACTGGACCTCGCGAACCTTACCGGCCGGAGGCTGTCGTCCATCCGGCTGCTCACCTACGCCGACATTCTCCCCGACCGCGGACCCAGCGGTTCGCTCCGCTTCCGGGCCGACGCAGACAAGATGGGCTACGACTCGGTCGTGCCGATGACGCCGGGCGTCCGCTCGGTCATTGACCGCGTGCTCCGCGACCGGCTTGGGATCGGCAACGCTCCGCTGTTTCCATCGCCGAAGGACCTCGGCCAGCCAGTCTCGCGGTACCTGTGCGACAAGTGGCTCCGTGAGGCGGAGCGGTTGGCAGGCGTGGAGAAGCTTGACGGGCGACTCTGGCACGCCTACCGGACGAAGTTCGCGACCGAGATGGTGGACGTGCCAGACCGGGTTCTTGCGAAGCTCGGCGGCTGGAAGGCCATCCGCACACTCGACCTTTATCAACAGCCCAGCGATCACATGATGCTGGAGGCGTTGGCGAAGCGCCGCGAACTTCGCGAGAAGGCAGGTACGTGATGGACTGGCGACGAGGCGACACCGTCGGCATGATGACAAGCTCTACAGCCCCACGAACAGCCCCAAGCAGCGGAACCGGTCTGCCGTCGGCGGGAACGCAACTTGAAGGGCTCGGGGGGGTTACGAGCAACCACGGGGCCGTAGCTCAGCTGGGAGAGCACCTGCTTTGCAAGCAGGAGGTCACCGGTTCGATCCCGGTCGGCTCCATTGATGCAACCTGCTGACTTATAGCTATATAGCCGCAGCACACCTAGCTGTTAGTTGCGCCACCAACGGTCCGATGTGACACTATATGTGACATAAGACCGTTTTTCTTGCCCATTTGGGGGCTCGTGTATCCGGTCCTCTGGGGTGCCGGGGGGTGGGTAGCTTTTGTACTCGGCCACAAGAAGCCCTGCGCCCTGGCTGCGGGAGCACTCGGGGTTGCCGCAGTTGTACATCTCGGGGACCTCAGAACTCATCGGTATCCTCCTTCGCGGCGCTTCCTCTCCGCCTCTTCGGTGAACCGGCTCCATCTCCGGTAAGGATTAACCGTATTCCGTCTGGCGGCATCTGTCCCGTCGGGAACATGTCGAAACGATATGTGGTGGGATCTCCCAACCGGCGGCGTATGGTCGGAGGACGAGATCAGGAGCGTGGAGGGGCGAGCTCAGCGCCTCACAGGCGGGCTACGGGAGCGCTCAAGGCCGTCAGAAACCGATCGTCAAGGCAGGGCTGGAACCGGCTCAAACATCAGAGTGCTGTCGACGGACCGGATCACCAGACCATCCGCTAGCGCCTCAACGGACACCGCCGCTGCCAGCGCAGCGAAGTATGCCCCCTCCAGTACCATCACGTCCGGCTCGGGGCATGCCATGTCGGTCCACCCGAACCCGTCTATTTCCAGCGATGCCTCACCGTCCAGGGGCTGCTCGTCCGTACGGTAGATGCCGCCACCAAGATTGCAGCCGCCATGTGTGCGGAATCGGAACCAGCCGGAACGTCCTTCAGCAGTCTCGTCGGTGAATGTGAGCGTAGGTGGCGCACCTGAGGATGGCCGCAGCAACGCTGACGGCGTCTCGACGGAAACCAGAGTCCAGGATGTCCCGGCCAGCTCGAAGGGTTCAACGCCCGCCGGACCCTCTGCACACCCGACGAGCTGTGAAGCGAGCAGAAGCGCGGACAGGCCGCGCAGCATGTTCAGGGACTCCATTGTGAGCATCTCAACATCGCCGCCTTGCCGTGGGGACCTCAATGGGCCTACGCGCTTTCAGGCAGGCGTCCTACTAAGGGCGTCGGCTCGGCGCACTCGTGGACCACCGAGCAGCAAGATCCATCAGAGCCCTCAAACATCGACCCGTAGACGCTGCTTTGGGCCGATCGGTCACGTACCCCAGCGTATCGCTTCGGTGGCGTATGGTCGGAGGACGAGATCGGGAGCGTGGAGGGGACCAGGTGCGCTGAGGGGCGGCACCCGAAGGAACCGCCCCGCCGTTCCGTATTGGTCTTCGCTGTATTCAGTTCTTTGGCGTCCACAGCGTGGCGTGGTCGACGCCCGCGATTGTCCGGCTAAGCCCGACTACCTGGCCGCGCTCGTTGATGCCGCTGGCAAGACTGCGGTCGCCTCCCAGGGTCCCGAGGTCGGTCATGACCCCCTCCTCCCACAGGAAGGCGTGTTCTTCGCCGGAAACGGTTTGGCTAGACCCAACCACCTGGCCGCGCTCGTTGATGCCGCTGGCAACACTGTAGTTGCCGCCCAGGGTCCCGAGGTCGGTCATCACCCCCTTCTCCCACAGGAAGGCGTGGCTTTCGCCGGAAACGGTTTGGCTGGACCCGACTACCTGGCCGCGGTCATTGTTGCCCCGGCCCTGGCTGCCGGTGCCGCCCAAGGTCCCGAGGTCGGTCATCACCCCCTTCTCCCACAGGAAGGCATGGGTTTCGGTGCCTGTGTGACTATAGCCGACCACTTGGCCGCGGGCGTTGATGTCCCAGGCAGAGCTTGAGTGACCGCCGAGAGTCCCGAGGTCGGTCATCACCCCCTTCTCCCAAAGAAAGGCGTGTTCTCCACCTGGGGGCCCGAAGCTATAGCCAACCACTTGGTTGAGGGCGTTGATGCCCATCGCCTCGGCCTCGCCGCCACCTAGGTAGCCGAGGTCGGTCATCACCCCCTTCTCCCAGAGGAAGGCAGGGTAGAAGCCATTGCGTGTGTCCAGGCCTCCGACAACGTGGCCAACGCTGTTAATGCTGGAGGCCGTGCTCCAGGGGCCGCCTAGCTCCAGGTCAGTCATCACCCCGTTCTCCCATAGGAAGGCGGCGGTGTGGCCGGAAACGGTGTTGCTCCACCCGACTACCTGGCCGCGGGCGTTGATGTCATTAGCACCACTGCGGTTGCCACCCAGAGTGCCCAGGTCGACGGCGGTGTAGCTGCTGGATGTTTCGGCATCATTTACATCGGCACTGATCGGCGGTAGGGCGTCCGGTTCGGTCCAACGACGGCCTCCTCGCCGCTGGCCACGGCTAACAGCGCCAACGCCCCGGTTGCCGTAAGTCGAGGCCAAGGAAGTGAAGCGTTCATGAGTACCTCCCTATGATGGAACAGCACCGTATTCGCGGATGTGACGCGCTAGAACTCTTCCGCGTGCACGAGAAGGGTCGCATGGAGCGGTCAAGGAGCGATCAAGTGCCCCTTCCGCCGCGTTGATCCATCTCGGCAACCGGCAGACAGCGTGATGTCTGGCTGTGTCTATGAAGTCGGGGCGGCACCGCAAACGTGACGCGGATGCCCGCGCGCCTATTCGTGATGCAGATGTGCTTGGAGATCGGGTCGTGCGGTCAGGCAGGCGTCGTTCTCACGGCGTCTACTCGGCGCAGTCTATGGACCACCGAGCGAAGGGTCGGCCCCGAAGGAGCCGCTCCTCGCTTTGATCGAGGTGTCTCCTTCTTATCAGTTCTACCAAGGCTTCTTTCGGTATAGAGTCGGCTCGCAAAAGGTTTCGGGAAGGTCATCAAAGAAGGTGTAGCACAGTGTGTCGGTCTCCGGCTGGTATACGTAGCCGAATGGGGGGAGGCCAAAGAGATCAAAGTTGAGGAACGTTCCATCCTCACAGTAGAAATGCAGGTGAGATAGCTCGAGAACGTTCGTGTCCACGATCTGGCCGATCATTTGGCGGCTCCTGGTCCAGCCGTTGGAGGGGCAAAAGTTGGTATAGCTGTCTCGTAAGTTGACCGGCATAACGCCATGAGCGTTTTCATGGCCGATGGTGACGTTGTGGGTGTCGCACGGGCGTGAATTCGATCCCGGCGTCGTGCAGCCGGGGGGAGCTTCAACGTCGATACCCCACCACACGCCGACGAACGGATTGTGCGGATTGCGCCCCATCTTTGCGCTGATCTGTAGATCCGCATCCCCCTCTGGCTGGACAAGAGTGGTGTCGTTGCAGGCGAAAACGAGCATGACTAACGGAAGTAAGGCGAGCCGTCTCATAGACGAACCCCTCCTGCCGATGTGGTGGGATGTTCCCGAGACATGCCATCGGCCCTGCACGTCACAGTGGGTCAGAGGGCTGGCAGCTTCCTATTCCTGTCGGATCAGCCCTCCACACTTACTAACGGAAGAACCAGTGCCAATCGGCTCAGTGTCAGAGTGTGACTTGTGCCTTGCGGTAGGTGCGGTCAGGCAGGCGTCCAACGTGGGCGTCTGCTCGGCGCAGTCCGGTGACCACCGAGCAGCTTACGAGGCTCTTACGGCCTCGATCTGTGCACACTGGGTCGAGTTAGGGGGACGCTGCAATTGAGAAACCTTCGATTGCGCTTGTCAGGAAATGCTTTATTCGGTGGCGTATGGTCGGAGGATGAGGCTCAGGCGTGGAGGGGCCGCGTTGCTATACGGGTAACACGTTAGGGGCGGCCCCTCCCGACGCTAAGAGCAACGATGCACTAAGGTCCGCCGACTACCAGATTTCGCCGGTGGTTTCGTAGTTACCTACACCCGGAGTGGGGTTGTACACGTCGGTCTTCATGCGCAAACCCTCGAAATCACCCGTTCCCTTGCACTCCTGACGCCCGTACTGGGTGAAGACGGGGAAGTCTTCCATCTTCGAGGTTCCAACACACTCGAACCCGCCATCTACCGACTGGGAAAGGTACTCGGTGATGGCATAGCTGGAGGTGAGAGAGCAAGCCCCCTTGCCGTTACTAATGTTGATCTGGCATCTGCCGTACACGTGCGAGTATCCCTCCAGATCGCCCGTCACGAAGAACCCGGACTCAACCCCTCCTGCCGATGTGGTAGGCGGTCGCCGTGACGTGACATCGGCCCTGCACGTCACGGTGGGGCCGAGGGGCAGGAACTTGGCTGGTAGTCCGGTCGTCTAATAGAATAGACCGCCAAGCACGCTACCCCTCGGGGTTTCGTGTGTCGGGCTGTCAGCCGGTGTTCTCCGCAACGAGTCTCCGGCTGGCAGCTTTTCTACTCCTGTCGGATCAGCCCTCCACCATTAGTTACGAGAAAAGCAGGGCCAACCCGCTCATCGTCAGTGTACTTGTGCTTCGGAGTCGGCAGGTGCGGTCAGGCAGGCGTCCTACTGGGGCGTCTGCTCGGCGCTGTCAGGTCGCTGCGAGGAGAAGGAGGATGAGTCGCTTAAGTGACACTGCCAGTCGAGACACACTACGAGAGGTCATGACTACCTCGCAGTCGAGTGAGGTTGTGGTGCTAGACTAGGAGCCGGACGGGCCGCCGCAAGTCGGGAAAACCTCTGTTCGCCCCCGTATGGATGCGGCTCTACGGGAACGAGATCAGGAGCGTGGAGCGGCCAGATGTGCTGAGGGGCGGCACCCGAGGAACCGCCCCTCTCTCCCTAGCCAGATCAGTCGCAACCGGGACAGGTTGCCAAAGCTACGGCCACGAAGATCCCGAAGGCCGCGACCGCACCGAGCAATGCGAGCCCTACCGTCTTCCCCACATCCGTCTTTTTCTGCTCAACTTCGGCGACTGCCGCCATGGGCACCGATGTCATGTCACCTTTGGCGAGGCCAAACACAGAGTCTTGGCCGACCCAAGCAGAGTCGAGGACCACTTGCTGACCACCCTCCAGCGTAATCCGCACCTTGCCGGATTGTTCGTCCAGAGCTTGTTCAACAGGTGACTCGATGGGTACCCATTTGTGACACGCCGCGAAAAAGCACACGAGGGTTACGAGAACAACCACTCGCCGATGGAGCGGATTAACGGGTCGGGCAAGCATCGTGACCTCCCGCAGGTGCAGGTGGCTTGCAGATCGGGGAGGTGCGGTCAGGCAGGCGTCCTACGCGGGCGTCTGCTCGGCGCAGTCAGGACCACCGAGCAGCCTAGAGGGCGTAAAACCCTCTATCTGGTTCAGACTAGAGCGGGAATCGGTAGCCGCAAGTCAGGAGAACCTCTGTTCGGGGGCGTATGGTCGGAGGACGAGATCAGGAGCGTGGGAGGGTGGCGAAGGGGCCGGTCACTCTCAACAAATAGCGCCGGGGTCGTTGAGGCTGCACCCCACCACGAAGCCAAGAAACGCAGCGGCAACTATAGCAGCACCAATGCCCACTACGAGGCCGACTGTGCCTACGACATCCGTCTTGCGGACCTCAATCTTGTCCGTTTCCGAGAGCGCGATTGACGCGGAATGCCCGTTCACCAAGCCCGTGAGCGTGTCACCAACAACCGCTGATTCCTTGACGTAAACACGCTGCCCATCGGTCTGGGTAATGCGCACCTCTGCGTTACCGTCCTCTGCGAACGGTTGGCCGGGCTGAACGGTGCTCCACTTATGGCACGCCGACATGAAGGTCACGAGTGTGACCGGAAGCATCACTTGATGCACGAGTCTGCTTTGCGAGAAGCGCATCAGAGCCTCAGCGAGAAGGCCAGTCGCACTGAGCCGTCCTTGCCGACGTTGAGGGCTACGGTAGGAGGTGCGGGAAATGCTGCCTCGACCCAGCGTTCAGTCTTGATGAGGGACCCCACGACGGCTCCCAAGCCGCCCCCCAATGCTGTGGTTAGCAAAACGTAGGCAGCCGTCGCGTCACCGGGTTCAAACCATTTATCGCAATTCGCCTCGTCTGCCGCACAGATAACGAGTCCCGTCACCAAGCCCGCACCTGCGCCGACCCCTAGACCGAGCAGTGTCTTCTTCTTCTCCCCCTCCGACGTTTCAATCTTCCACAGGTCACTGGAGTGATAGGCGAGGACCTCTTCGCGCTCTGACAGGACGATGAGAGTGTCCAACGCCACATCGACGACGGTGCCTATGACCGGCTCGGCTCCTTCCACGGATGGGAAGATCTTCACCCGCGAACCCTCGCTCACGAAGGCCGTGTCCTGAGCAGAGAGGGCGCTGGCGCAGGTGAGAAGGAGGGCTATGGAGCCCGTGATCCTTATCGAGAATCGTCGCATGGCCAACCTCCTGCGTTGCAGCAACGGTCGCGAAGGAGAGTCAAGAGACGGTCAAGCAGTCAGGAGATCAGGAGCGTGGAGGGGCCAGATGCAGGCAGGGGCGGCCCCGAAGGAACCGCCCCATGCGTAGCCCGCCGTCTTGGAGATCAATCCTCCAGTGGGTGGTCCTTGCGGTTACGGTTTCCAATCAGGGTGAATGTCAGATGCCCGGCGGTTCGTGACGTTCACCAGCCCGGTTCCGTCCGCGTTCATCACGTAGATTTCGCTGGCCATCGGGACGGAAGACGTAAACGCGATCTGTGAACCGTCAGGCGACCAGTCAGGCAGTCCGTCCTGTCCCGGGTTGTTCGTGAGTCTCACCACCCCGGTTCCGTCCGCGTTCATCACGTAGATCTCCCCGAGGCCGTCCTGCCGCATTGAGGTAAACGCGATCTCTGAGCCGTCAGGCGACCACGCGGGGTGTAGGTCACCTGTCGGGTTGTTCGTGAGGTTGACCAGCCCGCTTCCGTCCGCGTCCATCACGTAGATTTCCCTGTTGCCGTCCCGCATGGAATGAAACGCGATCTGTGAGCCGTCAGGCGACCAGGACGGCCAGCCGTCAGCATCCGGGTGGTTCGTGAGTCTCGCCAGCCCGGTTCCGTCCGCGTTCATGACGTAGATGTCCCAGTTGCTCTGCCTAAGTGATTCAAACGCGATCTGTGAGCCGTCGGGCGACCAGGCAGGTCCCCTGTCATACGATCGCGGGGAAGCCAGGTCCCACGTGAGCCTCACCACCCCGGTTCCGTCCGCGTTCATCACGCAGATTTCCCAGTTATCGTCAAACCAGCAGCGAAACGCGATCTGTGAGCCGTCAGGCGACCAGGCGGGATCATAGTCCCCTTCCCGGTTCTTCGTGAGTCTCACCACCCCGGTTCCGTCCGCGTTCATCACGTAGATTTCCGGGTTGCCATTACGATCCGAGGTAAACGCGATCTGTGAGCCGTCGGGCTCCTGCAGAGCCGTGCACTGTGCGATCAGGATGTTGGCCTGGTCGATCAGCGACTGGCCCTGCGCAGCATCCAGCGTTCCTGCGGCGGTCAAGTCATTGACATTATCAATAAAGTCGTGGAGCAGGTTGATGGCGACGTGATACTGCCCCCGGTCCATCTTGTCTCGCGCGGCATCGAGCTGTTTGGTCAGCGAGTTGCCCTGTCCATTGTTGAGCGTCCCGTCGCTGACCAGGTCGTCAACCTGATCCGCCACGTTATCCGTTACATCCTCGGGCTGGCTAAACGGCAGCCCGCAGATGTCGGAGCCCAGTGCCGTGTACTCCGGCGTGTCCGGCACATACAGCCCGGCGTCAAGAGGGAAGGAGCACTCGAGCGCGTTTGTACCCACCGTGGCGAAGCCCAGGGGAACAAGTCCGCTCAGGTTGGTGCGATCTAGATAGACGGTCGTCAGGCTGGTCAGGTTGCCCAGCTCGGGCGGGATCGGCCCGCTCAGGTTGTTATTCTGTAGGTGGAGGCCCAACAGGCTGGACAGGTTGCCCAGCTCGGGCGGGATCGACCCGCTCAGGCTGGTATCGTTCAGCTCGAGGTACTCCAGGCCCGACAGGTTGCCCAGCTCGCCCGGGATCGACCCGCTCAGGCTGTTGGCAGCAAGGGTGAGGGTCGTAAGGCTGGTCAGGTTGCCCAGCTCGGGGGGGATCGTCCCGCTCAGGCTGTTGGCAGCAAGGCTGAGGTAATACAGAAGGGGCAGGTTGCCCAGCCAGGCCGGGATCGACCCGCTCAAGCTGTTATTGGTCAGCTCGAGGACCCGCAGGTTGGTCAGGTTGCCCAGCTCGGGCGGGATCGGCCCGCTCAGGCTGTTGTTGGGTAGGTTGAGGCCCAACAGGCTGGTCAGGTTGCCCAGCTCGGGGGGGATCGACCCGCTCAGGTTGTTGGGACCAAGGATGAGTAACCCCAGGCTGGTCAGGTTGCCCAGCTCGACGGGGATCGACCCGCTCAGGCTGTTGCCACCGAGCCAGAGGGTCGTCAGGCTGGACAGGTTGCCCAGCTCGGGCGGGATCGGTCCGCTCAGGTTGTTGTTGCTAAGGTCGAGTTGCCCGACGTGCCCGAACTCGCAGGTAATGCCGAACCAGATGCACGGCGGACCGGCCAACCACGGAGCGTTTGCGGGCGAGGCTGTTTCGTTCGTCCAGTTTGGGCCGTCCGTGGCGTTGTACAGCGCGACCAGCGCCTGACATTCTGCGAAGGGGATGTCCGTTTGAGCAGAGCAATCGTAGCTGGCCGTGGTGGTGCTGGCCGAAGGTGGCGGCACCGCTTCGGGCCGCCCGGTTGGCCCAGCCACGGAGGTCTGATCTCCGCAAGCGGCGGTCAGGTAAGCCAGCGGAAGTAGGGTGGCGACGAGCCGGAGTCCGACGAGCAGTCTCATAGCACTATCTCTCCTTCGGTAGGCGCGGCTTTTTCGGCTTCGCACGCCACGGCCAACACGTGCAGTTGTGCTTCGGAGTCGGGCGGTGCGGTCAGGCAGGCGTCCTACGCGGGCGTCTGCTCGGCGCAGTCAGAGACCACCGAGCAGCCTACGAGGCTTCTAGGGCCTCAATTTCTAACGCTTTAGTCGAGCAGGGGGCCGCTGCAACGGAGAAAACCTCGATTTAGCCTGTCGGGAGTTGCGTTATTCGGCGGCGTATGGTCGGAGGACGGATCAGGAGCGTGGAGGGGCCAGATGCTAAGGGCGCTCCCCCTCTCGTTCCCGTAGGACAGGGCTAGTCAGGAGCATCCTTGTCATAGCCGTCCCGTATGATTCGGTCAGCGGGAGAAGCTGCTGACCTGACCCCCGTAAACGAGACCAGCTGTAGAGTTAGTATTTGGGCTGGTCGGAGACGCGGGCAAGGAGGTCAGGGATGGCACGGAAGCGCTACACAGCGGAACAGATCATCGGCATGCTGAGGGAGGCAGAGGTGGGCCTGGCCGAGGGCAAGCGAGTGGCGGAGGTGGTACGGGATCTGGGCGTAACGGAGCAGACGTAC
>Ga0255055_10003388_pt1 | contig 10784 bp, 7 predicted proteins | sample JV7_2_27_MG_FD_188633 | JGI IMG/M metagenome (GOLD analysis project Ga0255055, IMG submission 188633) | Seawater microbial communities from Jervis Inlet, British Columbia, Canada - JV7_2_27 | ecosystem: Environmental > Aquatic > Marine > Inlet | place: Canada: British Columbia | collected... | reverse complement strand
TGTACAATATTATATCGATGATATTGAACGTGACTGGGACAAAAAAGAAATTGTTGTTCGCGGATGGATTTTCGATGACTCAGAGATCCTTAATAACCTTATTGCAATTATTGAAGGATATACAGAGATTGAATGTAAATATGGAATAAGTCGCCCCGATGTTGCAACTGCATTTACCACACCCCACGGCAATTATTCAGGTTTTATATGCAGGATTCCATTTATTGCCAATATTGACGATTATTATATACTTACAGTCGTACAAAGAAACCACAATGCAGATCGAACGCTGTTCTCTATAAGGATCCCGTCTTACATAGATGAGTTCACTCCTCTCAAGAAAACACAATGTGAAAATCTGATTCACTATGATGATTATAAACCAGTTTTCATCTTTGGGAGTGCTCGTTCCGGTACAACAGTGATGATCAATGTGCTAAGGGATTGCTTGAATATACCAGGCTACAATGAGGGCCATGTATTTACATTTTTAAATGGGATTATTAAAAAAATAATGGATGATTATGAATACCGGCTGCAAAGTATGTATGAATCGCATGAAAAAGGACTGCTATTTGAAGACGAAGGCAATAACCCCGATAACGCATTTTATCACCTAAGTACAACTAATATCATAAATAATATTATTAAGGGAATGGTTGAAAATTTATATAACACACATCACGAATGGGTGGATAAAACACCTGGTTATGAAGCAATAACTGTTGTACCACTTCTGGCAATGGTTTTTCCGAAAGCACGTTTTGTATTTTTGCACAGACATCCTCTTGAGGTATTGAGATCTGCACAACTCAAGTTTCCTTATCTCAAGGAAGATCAATTCGTTATAAACTGGAATCAATGTATACGAAATTGGGAAAAAGTAAGAACCGGATTGCATGCGAACCAATTCATTGAAATTCCTCAACGTGAGTTACACGATTTATCCAGTAAAATTTGTCTTAAACTTAAAAATTTGCTAAGTATCAATAAAACCGAACTAAATAAGATCAGGAACTACTTGAAAACGCATCATCCACAAAAAACAAGCCATTTTGTTCGAACTGATGATATTAAACTGAGCGATCTGTCTCTTGATGAGAAAACAAAGGAAATAATAATAAATTCATCTTTGCCTATTGCAGAAAATTGGGGCTATGAGATTATTTAAACAACCTCTACACTGAATCCCTTAGATACTTAATATATCTATACAAAATTTTAGATCATACTTTCAGGATTCGAACAAGTTGTTCAAGTGCTTGAGGGTATAAATGCTTATTATGTATCATTCTATTAATAGTTGAATCTTTAGTATTATTAAGTGCAATCTTTACTCCTTTCACTATGCTCTCTTGGGATTTAGGATCTACATAGGTTATTTTCTTTCCAAAATGCTCCTTCGACCAAGCATCATCACTTAAGACCAATGTAGCACCTGCTAATCCCGCTTCCAAAGCTGACAAACCTGGATGGTCTAGGGGAACTTCAAAAAATAACTGACAATTTTGAATTGCCGATCGTAATATCTCTGATTTTGCTGGCATGCTCGGAAGAAATTTAAAATGCTTAGGAGCTGTGGCCTTGCATGCTTCATAATAATCACGATTTCTATAATTTCCTATGAAAACAATAGGTAATTCAATATTTTTAAGTGCATTAATACAGAATAATTGATTTTTACGTTCCTCAATTATTCCAAGCCATAAAATATATTCATCCACTTTATATATAACTTTAAACATATCTTTATCGGCAGGGTAACCAAAACATGGATCGATTCCCGCTGGAATGATATGTATCTTCTCCTTCGGTACAGAGAGTCTACTAGTAAGGTTTTTCATTTCTGCGTTAGACTTAAATACAACTGCATCAGCTAAAGTTATATGTGACATAGCTACATCCAGCTCAGGCTCGGATGGGTTACTAACCCACCATAGATTAGGCCAGAGTATAATTCGTTTGTTGGCTTTTTTTATATGCCGCAACAGTTCAAGTCCACCGCCATGCATTGAAAAATGAAGCACCACATCATAAGTATCCAACGGACGACTTATTGGGCCATAAATATCTGTTTTTACACCTAATTCTTTAAGATTTGATGCAACCTCTACAAGTTCAACTTCACCCCCGCCTTTGTTTAAAAAGGCCTGATGATACGTAGTGATGAGAACATTCAGATCAACCATTTTAATTTATTATTCCCTTTCGTTTATTGAAACGGCATTGTGCTTTTCCACAAGATAGTCATTAAGCGCTCTGCTCCAGTGTTTCATTTCTTCAAGTCCGATTTCACGCAACCTTTTATTATCCAATACGGAATAGAATGGTCGTTGAGCCGTTGCTCCAGATTCTACTGTTGACTGAGGTGATAAATCAGGACTCAATCTCATTTGACTGAATATTTCCTTAGCGAAATCGTACCAACTACATTCACCAGTATTGGTAACATGGTATAGGCCATGTTGACTGCTATTTAGTATTTCCCATATTTTCGAAGACAGCTCTTTAGTATTAGTTGGTGTAAGAATTTGATCTGAAACCACTTTAATGGTTTTTCCAGCTCGCGCAAGATTCAACATTGTTTCAATAAAATTACCTCCTTTCCCAGAAGAACCAGCAACTCCGTATAATCCAGATACACGAAAAATAAAAAAATGATCCGCATAGGTCATAACCATATTTTCGCCTGCTCTTTTTGAAATGCCATAAACATTGATTGGGTTTGCTGAATCCTCTTCTACAAACGGTCGACTTTCCTCACCACTGAAAACGTAATCAGTCGATAAGAAAATTAAAGCAGCCCCTATTTTACTACACACTTGAGACAGATTTCTCACCGCATAACAATTAACCGCAAACGATTTTTCTACCTCTTCTTCACAAATATCGGTCTGGTGAAAAGCTGCCAAATCGATTACATGAGTTGGTTTAATAGATTCAATAATTTTCGTTGACTCAGAAAAATTACATATTTCTATATCATTATGCGTCAAAGGTATTGTTTCACAATTTTCAGGAGCATTCCGGACTATATCAAAGCCCAATTGTCCATTAGAGCCGATTATCAAGCATCGATTATCCGACATAGATTAACCCACTTGTCAGTTTTTTTATCCAATAGCAAATAATTCTAGTATTTAAAATGATGTGCATCGTTTCGACTTAACCACTGAGAAAGAGTCTGAGCAGTTTCATCCTTTCGTGAAATAATGGGTTCGTTTACAGGCCACTTTATCCCGATTTCAGGATCATTCCATAGAATTCCTGACTCACATTGTGAATTATAAATCCCAGTAGTGAAATATTGTATCTCCGCATAATCGCTAAGTACACAGAAACCCCTGGCAAATCCAGCAGGAGCCCAAACCATTTTGATTTCCTTCGATGAAGTATCCAATCCAAACCACTTTCCAAACGTTGGTGAATTCAGTCTTATATCAACAGCAACCAAAAATGCACGTCCCTTGACAACGCGCATAAGTTTCCCCATTGGAGGGGACCACTGGAAATGGAGGCCGCGTATGGTTTTTTTCACTGAACCGGAGTGATTAAATTGTACAAAATTTGAAGGTAAACCCATATTTGCATATTGGTCTTTACGATATATTTCACTGAAGAATCCTCGTTCATCACTAAATAATTCCGGCATGACCAACAACACATCCTTTATACTTGTTTCTTCTACATGGATATTCACCTAAGATCCTCCTCTCTCATAAACTCAAGTAAGCTTCCAATAAGTTCATTCCTAAATGATTATTAGAATACAGGGCCAGTTTTTTGAATTATTGTTTCAGCTTCATGAAGTAGCGTCATCCAAGCAATGTTGTAATGACGAGGATGTAGAAGCTCTAGAAGGTCTTTCCGATCTGCTACCGTACTCACCATGTTTTCTAGTGACTTTTGAACGCTAACAGTTGGCTTAAATCCTAAAACACGTAGTATCTTCTCACCATCAATACGATAACTACGATTAGGGCGATCTGAATACTCAACATTGATTGTTACGTCGCACCTATCCTTAAGGCAGAACTTAACATAGTGTGCAAGCTCTAGAATTCTGTAGTTTCTATAAACAATGTTGAATATTTGTCCACCCACCTTTTCAATAGGTGCTTCAATACATACGATATGTGCTCTAGCGGTGTCTGATACATCTACAAGCGGCCTCCACATTTCGCCTCCATTATGAACTGTTATTTCTCGCTTGACCAAGGCGTCTTTTAGAAAAGTATTAACAACTAAATCAAACCGCATCCGTGGACTATACCCATATACCGTTCCTTGACGCAAGACACAAGGGTGAAATGAATCATCAATCAGATGGAACAATAATCTTTCAGACTCATAATTAGCAGTTGAATATGGAGCAATTGGATTAATTTCCGAATCCTCGTCCTGAAGATAGTCGGGTGCATTAAGTCCATGATCATATAAAGATGCTGATGAAGCAAATGTAAAACGAGTAATGCCTTTTCGTTTGCACGCATCGACAATAATTTCAGTAGCAACTGTGTTTATCTTGTAATTAGCTACTGGATTGAAATTCGCAGTAGGATCATTTGATAGTCCGCCGAGATCGATAACTGCAAAAACATCTTCAAGAACATGTATATCTAGGTTACGCATGTCTCCTTGAATAATTTCAATTTTTTCTTTTACAGATTCTAAGCCGTAATCTCCAAAGTAGAGTTTATCAAATACCCTTACATTGTATCCTCTTTCGAGAAGCATATTTACCAACACGCATCCTATATATCCTGCTCCTCCGGTGACCAATACTAATCTACTATTAGACTTACGCAGAGTATCATTAACAGGCAATTTATCATCCTTATTATGGTTATGTAGATTGATTGTTTATTGTATATAAAACAATATCAACTAATATTACACCAGCATCCCTTAATATCCAAAATTTCATTCTAAGTATGGGGAGTAGTTCAGTATTCCTTTATGTATTTATATATTAAACTTTTACGATACAACACTACAATAATGAAAATATGTTTTGGGCCATGTAATCAATGCTATATTTATTTTTAATTATTCTATAAGCTTTCTCAATTTTTTGCTGCAACTCAGGTTTAGGCAGATTAATTACGTTTAGCATTGCATTAGCAGCGCTTCTAATATCCGGTTCTGCCCAATAATTGCCCTTCGCAAAAATATAATCCTGAGCATCAAGTTCTTTCAATGCATAATTAACAAGAAACGAATTATCATCATGTGTGAAATCCATATTACCAGAAAATGCAGTCGTTATTACAGGGATCTTCAAAAGCATAGCTTCTGCAATGTTTCTTCCAAATCCCTCGGATCTATGCAAACTTATGAAAGCATCACATGATCTGAACAAATCATGTAAATCTGCCTTATCAAGAATCTTATCAATTATAGAGATTCGCGGATCCTTTTTTATTATTTCTTTTAGCTTTGAATATTGATCCTTCCTTGCATCTGAGTTAATACTCTTAATCACTAACCCGACTTGGTCATTTTTTTTATATGGGAAAGCCAATCGAAATGCTTCCAAACATGCAAATGGATTTTTTCTCTGAGCCCATGATGCGAAATCAAATACCGAAAGATATAAAAATGGCTTGCTTGGAAGATTAAAATCTTTTCGAGATTTGCCAATTGTAGGCATTACAACTACTGGTAACGGAATTCTAAATACCTTATCCCTAAATCGATGCGGGACCGAATCTCTAATGAATTCCGAATGCACCCAAACCTTATCAAGAAAATCAAGAATCCATTCGAGTGACTTTGGCCATTTGGGTAGTTCCCATGCGCACAATGCAATATTTTTCCTATTATTAAAAAAATCATCACCTAATAAAATACCAGAAATCATTATATCAGGTGCTGGTTGACAGAAGATATTGTACTCACAATTAACAGAGTTTCTCTTTGAGATTACTGATTTTTTTACAGCCATATCAATCTTTACAGTTTTTAGCTTAGCCTTCTTCAAAACCTGATGAATACGACGGACGTCTTCTCCAATGCCAATTGGTGATGAGTGCAAACCAATGACAGTAGCATCACATCTCGTTTCATTGAAAGCAAATTTTCCTTTCGAATCAGATTTATATTTCGAATTTTCAAAAACAATCCATTTTCTTTCCGAAATTAATTTAATATCATTTATATACTTGTTTGTTTTTAAATCTTGTATACTGACATTTTGGATTTTCTCGGCACTTTCCTTATCAAACGACTCTTTATCCCTCAATAAATCATAGTGTGTTAAATACGTTAAATTGTTCATCTCATAATAAGGACATCGCCCATGCAAAAACTTGTGAAAATTGAGATCACAATTAAAAAACCAAAACAGCTTGTATTCCTCTATTCCATAATTTATCATCCAGCTAATAAATCCAATCAGTCCATCCGTCTTTTTAATATCATACTGCTCTTTGAGGTCTTCTCGTCCCGAATAAATTGTTAAAAATATTTGCGGCATCCTAAAAGATGAACCAAGAGCTTCGAACCTCCCATCACTCTCTATCTTCAAGATTTCTTCAAATTGTTCACCGGTTATCCCAAAATAAAAAGGTAAATCATAACTCAAACATCCTTTTCGAAGCCACCATATATATAAACTCAACTGATCTTCAGTGTACATCAGATTATATTGTGCCTGAAAATATTCGTTGTCTTCATAAATCATATTAATTACGAATGGAACAGTGCCGTCTCGATGGGTAAAGCTTTTCGATTGACGGATCAATGCCTTAACCAGGCTGTTTTTCCTCAGGAACTTTATTCGCCATTCTTCCTTGTCGTAAACCATTTCCTCAAGATGTTTCTCACTAACTGTAAATACCATTTTTCTTTTTATTGCATTTACTCTTTCTCGTGTCTGTTCCCATTCTTTTTGGACTTGTTCATTCACTAAAAAAATATCTGTTGTATTTGAGTAATCATCCCTAAAACGATATTCACAAATGGGCGTGTTTATTAAATCCAAATTAATACTATCAAACCCATGCTCTTGAGCTACATGTAGTAAAAATAAATAATCTTCAAGTATATAGTGTTCTTCATTAAAACAAAGCAGCTCACTTTTTATGAGTTTTTTGTTTATGATATATGAATGGATTGGGAAATAATTATCCACTATTAAATCCAGTGGAACAACTTTTCTGTCTATCCACCTCGACTTTGAAGTGATATAGTATGTACCATTATCTAATATCTTCAAAATGCTCTTTACGGTTCCTCCAATAGTGATGACAGCATTACTAAGTTGCGCACTTTCGATCAATTTTTCAAATGCATTCTGGTACATGATATCGTCATAATCAAGAAATAATATGAAATGCCCATCAGCCTCATTTATCCCTTCATTCAGCAATATGCTTCTTCCATCCCTTCCAATGGGAAAGGATTTCCTGATGATTTTATACGCAGCATATTTTGAGTTTATTTTTGTATACAGGATTTCATTGCACATATCCTCAATAAACTTACAATCATCAGCTGTACAATTTTGAAGACACAGTATGGTTTGAACATGTGGATACGATTGGAATGAAAGTGAGAACAACGCTTCTTTTAGATACTCAACGTTTGCACCATCATGAAACCTAACTATCGATGAGATTAGATTATCTATCATTGTACATTAAGAGAACCATCGAATTCAACGCCACCCCATCGCGTCTGTGCAAAACTAAATTGGCACTCAAATTGAGTAACTTCCATTGTTTCTTGAGTTGGTGGTAGTAAGAATTCATCTGAGAGTTCCGGCAACTTATTGTTAGAATCGTAATAGCCCCCAGCAAGTAGTTGTTCTTCACACTCTTTGGTAAATGATTCACAGCCCCATTTGTATCCTAAATATCGGCCTGATTCGAGAAAACACTGTTGAACGAACCTCGAAGGAGCTCGTCCAACAACTGAATGCGCATAGAGTGCCTGTGGACATATTTTGACTGCATATCCTGAGAGCTTAGTACGCCATGAGTAATCTACATCTTCCATATAGAGGAAAAAATTATGGTCAAGGAGTCCAATTTCATGAAATACTACTCTTGGAACCATTAAACAACAACCTGAAGCCCATGGTGTATCAAATGAAACAGGATCATATATTTTAGGATGCTCCTCGGGAAACTGGCGGGCTTCCACAAGAGTATTAGGAAATTTCGATGCAAATTTTAATAATTCATCGATTGTGTTATAAAAAAACGCACCATCCGGGTTGGCGCCAATGCAATAATCTGCATTCAAGTCAATAAATGCAATATTCCACAATTCATTGCATGCTCGGGGATATCCAATATTGCCCTTGGAAGGAATTTTGCATACCTGAATAGAATCTGACGTCAATTTGATATCATCACCGTTACATATGTGGACTAAATATACCTCTGTTGGATCAGATATGTTTGCAGCCGCAATCTCTAAAGATTGAACATACCTGAGCAACGAAGATAGCTCTTCATCATAAGTGACTAAACCTACAACGACACAAGACATTCTAAGCCTTTTATCATATAAATTAATTATGTACTTTTATATACTAATTTCTTTACAACTTCTATTTAAAACACACTGATTTCAATTTTAATTGTATATTTTTACCCATCTGTTTACTACTTGTCGCATCACTGTTACTCAATTTATCTTTTTTAACATTGAGGGATACGTTACAATCAATACTCCCTGATTCGTTTCATTTTTTATACTTCAACGAGTAATTTTACTCATTGATGACGATTGTGCAATGAACCAAGGATTTACCAAAGTTTCTGTATTGTATTAATTTATTTTATCATTATTCTTAAAATTTACCACAGTTCCGCAAACGCCTTCAACAATTGCCTGACCCGATGCTGTGCCTGCCTGAGTTAAAGGAGAATTATCATCTTTTAGCTGAATGTCAAATTGATTGTCATTGTAAATGCTTAAGATTTCTTCACCTGCTTTCTGTACAGCAAGCATAAAAGTATTAACTATTTGAGAATATTCTTCCTCTGATATCATGCTCTCTGTATTCATTTGAATAGAGTAAACCTTGTAAGTATATTTAACGGACGCCATATTGTCAAAATTAAACATCAGGAGTGTTTGATGAAGGACCATTTAATCAAACCCCACGGTGACAAACTTATTGATCTATTTTTAAATGAGAATAAAGCTCAAGAGTTAAAAGAGAAATCCCACGATTGGATTTCAATTAATCTTTCACATCGGCAAACATACGACCTCGAACTGATAGTAAATGGTGGATTTTCACCACTTAAAGGTTTCATGAACAAGAAAGATTATGAATCGGTTTGCAAAGAGATGCGGCTTGCGAACGGGACTCTTTGGCCCATACCGGTTGTTCTTGATGTTCCTGAAGATATTGCAGTAAAACTCAAAGAGGGGGATTCTGTTGTACTTAGGGATGATGAAGGATTCATGACTGCGGTTCTTCATGTAGAAGACATTTGGAAACCTGATCGACAAAAGGAAATCTATTCTGTCTATGGAACAACTAATACAGAACATCCTGGCGTGGACTACATATTAAATCATACCAATCCATGGTACGTAGGAGGTGAAATTGAAGGAATTCAATTGCCTGAGCATTATGATTTTCTTGATTTACGACATACACCAAGAGAGCTTCGGCAACACTTCATGAAACTTGGCTGGAATAGGATTGTTGCATTCCAAACAAGAAATCCCATGCACCGTGCTCACTTTGAGCTTACCTTTCGTGCATCGAAAGAGGTTGAGGCGAATCTGCTTATACATCCAGTAGTTGGAATAACGAAGCCAGGCGATGTGGATCACTACACACGAGTACGTTGCTATCAAGCTTTACTTTCACATTATCCTATCAATACTGCATTACTCTCTCTTCTTCCCCTTGCGATGCGCATCGGAGGACCACGTGAAGCGATACTTCATGCCATCATACGAAAGAACTATGGATGCACCCATCTCATTGTTGGTCGCGACCATGCTGGACCCGGAAATGATTCGAAGGGCAACCCTTTTTATGGCCCATATGATGCCCAGGAAATGCTTAAAAAGCATGAAGATGAGTTAGGCATTAAAATGGTGCCGTTTAAAATGATGGTTTATATAGAGGACATAGATCAATATGTACCAGTTGATGAGGTTCCTAATGGTGTACGATCTCTAAGCATCTCTGGTACTGAACTCCGAAAGCGTCTCGCTGATGGAAGTGATATTCCTAAATGGTTTACCTTTCCTGAAGTTGCTTCTGAGTTACGACGGACCTATCCACCTCGTCACAAACAGGGTTTCACTATTTTCTTCACCGGACTTTCCGGGTCTGGTAAATCAACCATTGCAAAGGCTTTGCTTGCTCGATTTCTTGAAGTCGGTGGACGTCCCGTAACCCTCCTCGATGGAGACATTGTTCGTAAAAACCTATCGTCAGAACTCGGATTCTCAAAAGAGCACCGGGATCTCAACATACAGCGCATTGGTTTTGTTGCGTCAGAAATCACGAAGAACAGAGGCATTGCGATCTGCGCTCCCATTGCACCCTACGACGATATTCGAAAATACAATCGCAACATTATCTCTTCACATGGTGGCTATATTCTTGTTTACATAGCGACACCACTTGAAGTATGCGAGCAGCGCGATCGAAAAGGTTTATATGCAAAAGCCAGAGTAGGAATAATAAAAGAGTTCACTGGAATCTCAGATCCCTATGAAGAGCCCGATGATGCAGACCTGGTTATTGATACGACGGACATAACACCCGAGGAGGCTGTTCAGGAGATCATTCTTCATCT
>Ga0255055_10003387_pt1 | contig 10784 bp, 16 predicted proteins | sample JV7_2_27_MG_FD_188633 | JGI IMG/M metagenome (GOLD analysis project Ga0255055, IMG submission 188633) | Seawater microbial communities from Jervis Inlet, British Columbia, Canada - JV7_2_27 | ecosystem: Environmental > Aquatic > Marine > Inlet | place: Canada: British Columbia | collected... | reverse complement strand
TGTCCGAGTATCGTATCGAATCCGGCCTCAACTGCGGTGGGCACGCTTTCGCCACCGACGGCTATTTGTTGGGGCCGGTCCTGGAGGAGTTCAAAGATAAAAGGCAGGAACTAACTGATACGCTTCATGCAACCTACACCAAGGCCCTCGCAGACAAAGGCTGGTCGGTAAACAATGAGCCCCACGAAATGGGTATAACCGTTCAAGGCGGCATCGCCACAGCTCTTGAAAACGAGTTTTTGCTGCGATATTACATGATCGATAGAACCGGCTGGGGAACGCCTTTCCTGCTCGTACCTGAAGTGACGAATGTTGACAACGCCCACCTGGAGAAACTTCTTGCCGCCACGGATGGAGATGTTTACTTGAGCGACGCCTCACCTTTAGGGATCCCTTACTGGAACTTGCGAACTTCCGCTAGTGAAGAGACCCGTCGCCAACATATCCGTGAGGGCAAGCCTGGCAGCATTTGTCTGAAAGGGGCCGCGAGGCTGAATACTGAATTTACTGAGATCCCGATCTGTCCCTCCTCGCGTTTGTACATCAAGCGCAAGCTGCAGCAGCTTCCGGAGGAAGGGCTGTCAGCAGAACAGCTTGCCGCCGCAAAAGAAAGCGTGCTCCGCAAGTCCTGTATCTGCCATGACTTGGGCGGAGCTACGGTCCTGAAGTACGACATCGACCCGGCGGCCACCCCCTCTATCTGTTGCGGGCCCAGCATTCTGGATTTCAGCAAAATCTCCACTCTGGAGGAAATGGTAGCACACATCTACGGCCGGCTATCGCTTATGACCAATAAAGAACGTCCGCACATGTTCATCAAGGAACTTATGCTCTACATAGACCACCTCCGTGAAGAGACTAAGAACTTTAGTTTAAAACTCTCCTTTCGTACACCGGCGTACTTCAGCAAGTTCAAGAAAAACCTTCTCGAAGGGGTCGAATACTACCATCGGTTGGCTGGGCAGTTCATCGAGGAGCAGAGAAAGCAGTTTCTGGCTGATCTCAAAGTCCTGCAGGATGAGATCGAGCGCATTGCCTTCCCTGACGTCGGTTGAGACGCGCCAGGGGGGATTGAGTCATGCCTAGGATCGAGGTTAAGCAGAAAGACACTGAAACCTTTGAGGTCACCGTCAGGGAGACAACCACTACAAGCCACACAGTAACCCTTGCCCAGGATTATTATCAGAAATTGACGGGGAGCAAGGTCAGTCCGGAAACGCTGATTGAAAAATCATTTGAGTTTTTGCTCGAACGAGAGAGTAATACGATGATATTGGCTCGCTTTGATTTGCCGGTTATTGGTGATTACTTTCCCGAGTACGAAAAAAACATTGTTAAGAGATTTTGAATTGGGATTAGATGACTTGGTCCGACCTCAAGCATACAAGCTTAACGCTTTCTCCTACGTATCGGAATGAACCCCTTTGGGCTGGAAAGGGACTAACTTCGTGTCCCTAGATTCTAATTGAAAAACTTCAGCGTCCAGGAGGCCGCCAAGTTCTACTAACAAATTTCCATATGCTACCCTTCCTTTAACCTTTCCCGTCTTAGCAATCGTTAGGAGACCGGAGCAGGCTAGTTCACCCTCAACATACCCAGCGATGATGACATTTTCAGCTTCAATAGTGCCGACAGCTTTGCCATCTTTGTAGATTTCCAAGGTGTTACAGTTTATGCTTCCAGTGAAGGACCCCAGGATCATCACTTTTCCTGGCATTTTCAGTTTGCCTTCAATGTCAGACTTCTCTGAAATGATTGTAATATCTTTTGTCTTAGTTTTCATTTTTCCAAATATTCCTTTGGTGGATTACCTCTCCGACTCTTCCTCTCTCTAGTCTATCACGCGAGCCTAGCGATTTCTACCGGTTCGGGTATGCGACGCTAGGGTTAATTCTTCCACGATCAGTCGTAGCCGTTTTTCAATCTCAGTGAGGATCTCCATTCTAGACTTTATATCGTCTAGTTGCATGATATCTTCTGGTTTCATGGTACAGCTCTGCAGTAGTTCAACCACCTGTTCATCTGACATGGGTTTCCCCCCTGGTGTCTCGGTAATAAACCACCAACAATGGATAAACCTGTGCAACTGATTAAAAATTACTTGCCTGTTTTGTTGGGTCTGAGCGGTTCTGCAAGATTGTCGCGCAAGGAGCGAATAGCCAGTAGGAACGTGAACTAATTTCAGACTACAACAACGGAGTAGGCTGTGTCAAATGAGACTACGTGTTGGCGGCACAGTGACAATTCTATGAACTCAAAAAAAAGCGGAGCCGAAGTTTCGCTTCATAGGACCAGCGCCACCAATAACAACCACCAGGCAATACCTAGGAAAATCATTACCGTTAAATCTTTTGGAGTAGGCGAAGGTATCATCAATCCATCCTGTTATTGCTCCCATGAGGCAAGCGGATATATGAAGAGAAGGTAGTAAATAACCAATATTGGACAATCTTATGCAACTTATTGGAATTGTATTACTTCTTTTGGTAGGTCTGAGCGGTTCTGAGGATATTACAGGCAAGAAGTGTGCCTTATTTCAGACGATTGAGAAGGCGAGTGCACAAAAAAAGATGCCCCATCCTTGCCGAGGGTCACTCACAAGAATGGGGCAATCTCTGGAGGGATAACCTCCAAACTACGGGCTGGAGGTAAATCATATTGCTAGACAAGTTCGCTAGTACCACAATGTGGCATATCAAGTCAAGTCTTTTTTGCCATAGATATGGCGGGCATTTCTGAAATGCAAAAGTGTGGATTAAAGTATGTAATGCACACTCAGTCCGAAAAAAACAGGGGGGCTGTTTGCCCCGCTTGTCTCGCCATAGCTTTAGCGACGGCGGATCCGACTGCCGCGAGCGGTTAACTGATGGTTTGGACGTCAAGTCCCGAACAGCATCTTTAGCTACGCTATTATAGAGAACGCTCTCACTCTAACTCATGCTTGATGCGAGCAATTACATCTGGAGTCGGTTTGGGAAGTCCCGCGATCTTCCAAGCTTTGAGAGGGTCTATGAACTGCTCATATAGGCATTCCTTATCCTGGTGCACGTTTTTGCAGACATGGCGCACTATGGGGAACGATTCGAAGCGTCTATAGTAGTCTCTCATAAACCTTAGAATTTCCATCCTCTCGTCTGTGAGGTCGCACTCGTCCACGTCCTCTACCGTTTGCGTCAAGGCACAGGCAACCTTCTCATTCCAGTCGTTCAAGTTCAGAAGGTATCCTTCGTCATCAACACTTATCGTCATGTCTTCATATTCAATTGTACGCATACTTAAGCTTTTCTTAGCCCCCAACATCGCCTCCAGCAACTCCCTGCCAAGCTTCTTCCCATTTATAGCCCAAGGCCTGGAGCTTGTTTTGTATCTCTTCCCTTGCCGGCGACCACTCTGGGGGGCACTCCCTATCCAGTTGTGATATCCTGTCATCGAGCTCCTCAACTAAGATATGGAGGTCATTCACCTGAGAAACAACCTTCCCCTTATCTCCGGTGTCCACTCTGTCAAAATTTCGCATTACATCGTAGACTTTGGCTTTCCACCCCGTGAGCTCTATATGTACATTTCGACAATAGTCTTGTAGTTCCATGACACACTCCTTCTTTTTTTCGAAGGTAAGTTTCAGATTCTCTCTTCCTTTAATTAAAGAACCTACTCAATGGCCACTTTATGCCCACGCATCGTTTCTTCAAATGGAACCTGAATCGTCATAAGTCCTGCTTCAAACTTTGCCCTCGCTTCTTCAGCCTTAACCCGATGGGCTAGCATGAAACACGTTTCATACCTAAAATCCTCTGCATCTGCCTTGATGCATAACCCCTCCTTACCTATCTCAAGTTCCACAGTGTCTTTTGATGCTCCTGCGAGGTTTACCGAAATACGCAAACCCCTATTGTTTTCATTATGATTTACATTTATGGTGGGTATAATTACCCTTTTTTCTTCTTCCATTTTCTTGCCCTCCTCTTACAGACTCTCTATGAAGCAGCTGTCAGATTTGCTCGAAGTCACAGATACTCGATGCGCTCTTCAGTATTGAAGTCCTCTGAGATCCCGTAGATGAGGGGGCCTCCATCTTTATTGAAGGCAAGGAGCGAACGGTAACTGTTCATCAACCTCTTGCCTACGACCGCCGCTAGACGTTTGAAGAACACGAGCCCAGTGCCCGGATGTTTTTCGAATATCTTGTCCAATTCTTTTTTCCCAATTCTGAGCAACTTTGTTGGAACTGAGCATTCCGCCGATGCCGTATAGAACCCGTGTTCAACCAGGCTGGACCAGCCGAAAGCCTCCCCTGGATTGTTTACAAGATGGGTTATGTACCCTTCTTTTCCGATAGTCAGTTTCACTTTTCCTGCCGCAAGGATATAAAAGTTGCTAGCAGGGTCACCTTCTTTGAAGAGAGAAGTACCTTCCTCATAGGACTCCTCAAATGTGATTCTGTCAATCTCTTTGATGACTTCCTGTTTCATTCCTTTGAAAAGATCAGCTTCTAGAATAAACATGGTCTCCCTCCTTTCTGTTCAGATAACGAGGAAGTTACAGTCTGAAAATTCGGCTTGTTTACACCTTTCCCACTAGTACTGCAGCACAAAGCTCAAAGGATGATCTCTTGCGCTTGCGACGAAGGGAAAAGCGTCTCTTCTGTAAAGAAGAGACGCCTCGGAAAGCTTTCCTGACTAGTTCCGGTTAACAGTATCGGCAGAGTTGATCTCCGGTTTCCACACCAGAGACATAGACGGGAAGAGGCGGACTGTCCAGTTGGAGTCGGTCAAATGTGTCTGCTGCTTCCACACCAGAGACATAACTCGCCATGGTCAGACTGCCTGAAGGTTCACCGTAAATGTCTGAGATCTCAACACCCGACACATAAGTCTGAACTTCTGCACTGTCGAGTGATGTCTTCGCTGTAAGTACACTCGCGGGAACGATCAACAAGCCTATCACTACGAGGGTAATCAGTACATTCAAACCTATCACTACTAGGGTAAGTAAATTCTTCATGGCGCTCCCCCTTTCATTCTTCCAATAGGGTTGCGACTTTGGAGAGCAAAAGACGAATCAGGGTCAGGACGAGGTGGGTTACGGAAGTAGTTTTAAAAAGCACGCAGGCTTCATTCTGGGACTTTAAACGTAAAGCATCGAGTCGGGTTCGCTCCCCCCAATCTCCAAATTCATATCCATGGAGTAGGATATTATTAGAATACTAAACCCTAAAGTGGAGCTTGTCAACATAAAAACCACCATTCTAGTAGGAATTATTTTCATAAATATAATTATAGACTTGCGCGAATTGCTTCGGGGAGAATTGAGGAGTGCTATATTTTCAACAAAGATTGATCGATGAGTTCAGACAGGTTCTAAGTGGAGTTGATTTCTGTGCAGCGGCAACTTGTCCCTAGGAAACTTTGCCTTACATCCCTTAAATCACACTTTCGGCTCTCGGACGGATACTACTACATGCGGGGGCGACTCAGAAAGGGCAAGAGTGTGGATTAAAGTATGTAATGTGAACTTCCAGGGGAGCAGTGCGGACCTTAGATAATGACGTTTAATGCACACTAGCCGAGGTTGATAGGACGTGTAAACGAGCTGGATCTGAGTTCAATCACGCCTCTAACAAATATTCCCTGTGGATAACGCTAGTGCAATAGGAGACTCAGTACACAAAAGTAATCATTTTCAGAAGTTAGGGGGATTGTAGATGTAATTTTGAAGCCAAATTTTCTGTACAAACATATCGCTGGTCTAAAATTCTCAGAAACTATCACATCAACTTCGTCAATGTGTCTATCACTTAAAATATCCAACATTTTCAGCAAAAGATTGGCGGCAATACCTTTTCGTCTGTGATTTGGATGCACAGCAATTTTCAGAATAGTAGCACTTGTATTCTTGTAGCAGCATCCAGCAATTAAAAAACCATAGATATCTTGATCTTCGAAGACAAGAAAAATGTCCTTTGATAATCTTGCTAGAAATTCTGTATCCCAAGGATCTGCAAATGAAAGCTTATCTATTTCGATAACTTTCTCGAAGTCTTCCTGTTTAGCAAGCCTGATAATCATGGTTTCTGCCAAGTCTTTGCTTTAAGATCAGAGTCATCCAACGAATACTTTCAAAGTCGAAGGCTATCTCGAAGCCTATATGTATGGGCCAATACGACGATTTATTTGTCTCCTGGCTCCATATCACCATTGCTATAATATGTATTATTCAAACACTTATGGCGGCCTGAGAAGCCGAATATTAAGGCTTACGGCCAGGCTCATTAGGCCTCAATAAAGTGAAGATCGCAAATAAAACATTTGGACTAGACTTACTTCAGTTCTTTGATGGCAGCCCGGTAAAGAGTGTGGAGTTTGTACTCATTTTGGATCATAATCCGACTCAGCTTACCGAAATGGGCTCTCAGGATAGAGCAAGCTTCAACCCATGTTCCTTGGAGGCGTTTAGGATCAAGCTGTGTTTCCTGGATGTTATTTTTGAACAAATCGATCGTCAGTCTGTCTGTGATCTCTGCAACATCTCTGAGGTTCCGGTCATTCCTTCTCATATACCAAATCCTCCCTTTTCAGCGCTCAAAATGTTTTTCGCAAGGTTGGACTGAGCAGCATTTATGATGTCGGTCCATTTCGTGGCATAGGATCTACGAAATACGTAAACATCACCCTCTAGAATCGTCAGCACAAAAGTTTGGGGCAGGTCAAAACGAGCCCCTCTTCCTATACAACTATGTTATGTAAACTTGGTGGCGGCTACGCGGAGTTTAGATTCTAGCGATAGAACTATCTGCCGCGAACTGAAGTTAGACGACACTAAAAACATTCAGAGTTCGAACTAGTTCCCGTCTTAAAATGCGGGGTCTGCAGAAATCTCAGCACCAATTCTCACGAGGACATCAACAAGGAACATCACTTACTGATATGAGCGATTCAACCATTGCAATTAGTTCTCCCAGGGTGAAGGAGCCTTTTACTAGGAAATTATCAGCCCCATAGTCGTACGCAGCCTGTCGATATTCTGGTAGGTCGTAACTTGTGAGGATTATAATGGGTGTCTCTGGATGAGTTGCCTTGATTTTTCTGGTTAGTTCGAGGCCGTTTTCTCCTGGTAACTTTATATCCATGAAGATGAGATTAGGGAGAAGGGTGTCGATTTTTCTTAGAGCTTCCTCACCGTCTACAGCTTCTGTAATGATCATGCAGGGAAAGCATTCGTGAAGACTCTGTTTGATAACCCGCCTAAAAGTAACGTTGTCTTCGACGAGCAGTATTTTAAACTTAAGATTACAGCTCACAGCAAGTACAATTTAATTTGCAAAGGGCAGCACAAGTTCAATTTCCAGATCAGCTCACTTTAGGCCTTGGGGAGAATTTTCCCCAGTTCCTCTATATAAGCCAACGCTCTATCCAGTTCATTGCTTAAATGACGGACGCGAAGCATCGACTTTACCCGGATGGCAAGTTGCTTGATATCAAAGGGCTTGTTGACAATATCAGCAGCTCCCTCCAGATACGCTTCGATATCTCTATCCCCACGTGAGGTCATCATGATGATTGGGATAAGCTGAGTTTTTTCATCCGCTTCTAGCCTCTTGCAGGTTTCTATCCCATCAATCCCGGGCATTTCTATGTCCAGTAAAATTACCTGGGGATTTCCTGTTTTCGCTAACCCTATAGCCTCCTCTCCATTGGAGGCCACAACTACCTCGTATCCCTCTGCCGAAAGAGAAGTCCGGAGTAAATCTCTTATCTCCCTTTCATCATCAACGACCAAGACCTTGTTCGCCAAGGTGCCTCTCCCGAAAACGAGTCAAAAACATATTTAGGAAAATCAAGAGCTAAAATCCAATCCAGTTATCTGATTTCTCGTGTAAGTCCGGTAGGTCGATTCGTTCAAATTCTCTAAAAGTCTTGATAAACTCTACGGCGATGCCCTCGTTTTCTTGATCGATTCTTGCAATGACGGCGTCACCCTGCAACACTACGGTCTTTTTCTGGCCTGTGAAATCGGGCGGGAGAAAAAAAGTGAGAACTGCAGGGGCGTGAGCTTCGAAAAAGAGCCCGTCTTTTAATTTGATGAAGGCTCCCTTCTGGCTATAATTGACAGCCCTTCCTGCAAAAGAAAAATCCAGTCCCTCCTTGACAAGTTTCACCTGAAAACTACGCCATATTCTAATATTTTTCCGATGGTCAAGCGTTTTCATTAGATTAGGGGTTCTTTACCGTCGACAAACACAAATACACATTGGATGCCTTAGTCAAGAGGTACGGCCAAGAGCGGCCAGCTCTTAGCCAGTGCGTCCACCAGAAACGATCTTCTCCAATACGACGTTGGTCCCTTCTTTCTGTGGGGAGAAGGTTTCCGAATATCGCCAATTACCTGGAAAACCCCTCTGTTACTACCGGACTCTCACTGGAAAGCATTCCCAAGATATAATCCTGGAGTATATGCCTATAGCGTTCTGGCACGTTGATGAACTTGATTCCCGCGACATGGGGGGGGTTGTCCCCACCCATCCCATCACTACAAGAACGGGACCAGACTGACTCTCCTTCCAGTTGAATTGGATTGGAACTGCCAGGCAGGAGAAACTCCACCGATAGCCTTTCAACGAGAATGAGAGGCTCTGCGGTTATGATAAATATTCCCCCAGTACTAAGGTTTAGTGCTCTCCCCCTTAATAGTGTACCGTTGGTCTTACCACAGCGCACATCAAAGTCTACTGGCACCCGAGTGAGCTTCATTTTTTTACCTCAGCAGTGGCGGGAAGGGATGTAATTGTCGGTGAGAAATGTTCGGTGCTGCGAACACAGAGAGAATCTGCATATATGTACATCAGGCCCGCGTTCATGAGACTCGAACTTGGTAAAATTATATAGGGATGGTGGTCACGATCAACTTACAACTTTCCTTCACGAGAATATCGTTCCACCGGGTTGCAGCCCTATGATTGGTGAGTTTCTGAAGTTGACGATTTATGATGCCACAGATTTTCTGATCGGTAAAACTAGTTTATTGGGTGCAAATTGGCTGGTAAAAGCAAGTAGTATCACATGGATAACAGGTGGGATCTAAGGTTCACTTTTCTATTCACTATACCGATTTTCTTCCGAATATTTTTTCTGTGAAACTCAACCGTCCTATCGGACGAATTCAACATCTCTGCTATCTCTTTTGTAGTTATTCCCTCCTTTATAAGATTTGCTATTTGAATTTCTTTAGGAGTCAGACCAAGATATCTGGAGGACAACTTATGCGCGAATGGTGAAATGATGTCGTTCAGATTTGACTCAAGGATACCAACATAGGCGGTATGCCTGGCGTCCAATTTACCCTTTTTCAATTTTTCCACGTAGGGCACGACCAGTTCCCTTACGTTGAACAAGATTTTTTCTTCAAGGTCCGTCTTGTCATCATCCCGCCGTTTCAGCAAAACTCTCAGGGCGGTATTTACTTCTTCCAGTTCATTAGTGTTAATCTCCAATTGAGCTTCCCTTTTTCTCAACTCCTTCTCTGCCCGCCTGCGCTCGGTGATGTCATGAATAATCGAATACAAAAGCTTTTTGCCATGCAGTCTGATCGGACCACTGTATACTTCAACATCTCGGATTTCCTCATTCGCCAAACGGTGACGGAAAAAAAAATGCTGGCGTTTTTCGGACTTCGCTCGCTCCATTTCTGTAAAAATCTGCTCGTTCGATAGTATATTGATATCCGTAATCTTCATGCTGGTAAGTTCTTTCTGGCCCCAGCCATAAAAAGAGCAGGCTGCTGGGTTGCCATCTACTATGTCTGCATTCTCTGGATCAATAAGAAGCATCACCGAGTGGTTGATTTTGAAAAGGCTACTATAGCGCTGTTCACTTTCCCTTAGCAATTCCTCCGCCTGTTTGCGCTCTTCAATTTCACGCTTAAGTTGTTCATTTGCCTCCATGAGTTCAGCAGTCCGCTCTTCAACCCGTCTTTCCAACTCCTCGTGGGCATTGAGTAGTGTCTCCTCCGCCCTTTTGATGGCAGTGATATCTCGAGAAATCCCAGCGAGCCCTATTATTTCTCCCGCTTTATCTTTTAATGGTGCCTTAGTTACGGATAGAATCAAATCTTGGCCGTCTTTGCCCTTAGCATTTTCTTCGCCAAAATAGGGCTTGCCAGTTTCAAAGACTATCCGATCGCTCGCTACGAACATTTGTGCTGTAGTCTCATTATGAATTTCCCAATCCGTTTTTCCCAAGGCAGTGCCGTAGGGGATACCCCAAAAGTCGTATGAAACCTTATTTAGTAAGATGTATCTTCCTTCCGTGTCCTTAGCAAATACCCGATCTGCAATGTTCTCGATAAGGGTCCTATTGAATTCCTCGGATTTCTGGAGTTTTCGTAGGTTCTTAGATTCAGATGTTTCCAATTCGGAAACCCGTTGGCGTAATTGCCTCAACTCACTTATGAGTTGCTCTTTGGTTTTGTCTCGGGCTTTCATATTGGCTACCCCCAAGATTAGGAAACGCCTTCATTTGTCTCCAAAGGAAAAGTATAGGAAAGATTAAGCTAGTCGCAAGTCTAAGGAGATTTGAGCGACATTGCAAGTGTGTTTACCTGGGAGAGAAACTCTAAGGTAGGAGAACTCTCAACAGTCCACCGGGAAAGTTTACATTACATCCCTTAATTCACACTCTGCTGGAATTTGATCTGTCACCAAATATGGTAGTTTGTCAGCGTGATCTGCTCTCAAAATACGACAACGAGTTGGTGTTTGTCAAAAGGAAGGATTATTTTAGTATGCG
>Ga0255055_10003386_pt1 | contig 10786 bp, 8 predicted proteins | sample JV7_2_27_MG_FD_188633 | JGI IMG/M metagenome (GOLD analysis project Ga0255055, IMG submission 188633) | Seawater microbial communities from Jervis Inlet, British Columbia, Canada - JV7_2_27 | ecosystem: Environmental > Aquatic > Marine > Inlet | place: Canada: British Columbia | collected... | reverse complement strand
ATCATCTATCTCCAAGTCTTCAAGCGTTTTATCAAGATCTATCTGGCCGTTCAATACGTATTTACCATAGATCATTGCCAGAACACTCTTCCGGCAGGATGCAATGTAGCTGTTATCCCGGATATCACCGTAGGCATGTACCAGTTTTCCCCTGTGTGCAATGACCAGTCCGGTTAGGTTCGTACTGTCCACAATATAGCGCTGAAATTCATTTTTTTTCACAATATCCCATCCGTCCATATACCATTGATCATTGAACTCCCAGTCTGTTGCCTGGTGTTCCTGTACATCGCATCTGGTTGTGAGTAATGGAAAAAGGAAAAGGATGAAATACAGTTTGTTGGTTTTCATGACTTTATGAGGAATCAATCCGCTACCGAGCAAGTAAATACAGATATGGTTAATACCAGGGATTGCAAGTTTTCTGCGTATGGTAAAAATGTACCGGTCCTGTTGCCAGTCAATACAATTCCTTAATGGTCTGCTTCCTGCCGTTAAATTCGAAGCATTCCCCTGATTTCAGTCCCTCCATGGCTTTGTAAAGCGGAACGGCAGGAGAGATGGCATAAAAAATGGATCCATCCAGTTCGATTTTCCCGGCACTGATGGCAATGATGAATTTTGACGTATCTGATACTACTATGGCACCAAATTCCACTGTTTCCTTCGAGTTCTTCGGATCAATCCGTTCGAGGACATTCATATCCGAAAGGGCCTTTTGATATTGTGCAGCAAACATATCTCTCCTGCCCATCAACTGATCCCTGAATGAATCATAGCGGTCTTTATTGGGACCGTACTCGTTGAGGGCCAGCTGAGCTTCATTCATGGCTGACTTGGCACTGTCGACACATTTTCGCTGTGTTTCTCTGCAGCGCGTAATTAGCTTTTCTTTGATATGTAGGTTATTCTCCCTCATAAAGATTGCAGTATCAGGAATAATTTCAGGGGAATCTTTAATCAAAGACTACTCAACAATATTATATTAGCGGGAATATTGGTTACAATTTCTGTAAAATAATGAAAAATCCACAAAAATGAAAGATTTCTCCTTCAAATTTCTGGTAATTATGCTTTTAGGCAGTTTAAATATGGTATTTACCCATGCACAGGTAAAGCCTGACTGGGAAGGAAGTATTCCCGACGGTTGTACGAGCATAACCCTGGGAAAAAAGGCTACCACAGACGGATCAGTGATAACATCACATACGGATGACAGCCACCGGACACGATCCTGGATCGATGTCCAGCCTGCCATGGAGCATACTGCTGGAAGTATGGCATTGATGTATAAACGTATGCCATTTGATTCCCTCGCCATGCCAACATATGTTCACAGGAAGATCGGTGAAATTCCCCAGTCAAACCATACCAATGCCTATATTAATTCAGCCTACCCCTGCATGAATCAATACCAGCTGGGTATTGGCGAATCTACCTTTGGAGGCAGGGAGGGATTACAGTCAGATGAAGGTTTAATCGATTGCCAGCGGCTGTGCCAGTTGATGCTGGAGCGAGCAAAAACTGCCCGGGAAGGCATACAAATGGCCGGTGAATTACTTGGCAGGTACGGCTGGAATGATTATGGGGAATGCCTGACCATATCAGATCCCGCGGAGGTATGGCACCTTGAGATCGTTGGTCCTGGTAAAGGCAGGACCGGAGCTGTTTGGGCGGCCCAGCGGGTACCTGACGACCATGTATCGGTAAATGCAAATGCAAGCACCATTAAAGAAATAGATCTTTCAGACCCGGATCATTTTATGGCATCTGAAAATATTTTTGATCTGGCAAAGGAAAATGGTTGGTGGTCCCCAGATGATGGCCCCTTCCGCTTCTGCTATGCCTATGCACCAGAAAGCAGGAACTCATTTGCCAGCAGGAGAAGGGAATGGAGGGTTTTTGACCTGCTTGCCCCTTCCCTGGGACTTGATCCTAATGCAGAGAATTATCCATTTTCTGTGAAGCCTGACAAGACCGTAGATTTGGCTACACTTATAGCTGTTTTTAAAGACTATTACGAGGGGACAGATTATAATTTTGTCAAGGACATTACTGTAGCGGATGACAGCGGTAAGATGGTGATATCACCTCTGGCGAATCCGTTTATGCCTTATGACATGAATAAGGTTTTCAGGATCAATGGCGGTTGGGGCTGGAGAGGTGAGAGGACCATTGCACGCTGGTATACCATGTATGCGACCATAATACAGTCGAGGGACTGGCTACCGGATGAGATTGGCGGGCTTGTCTGGCTGGCAATGGACAATGTGGCCACTTCCATCTATATCCCGGTATATTGTTCAGTTACCGACCTTCCACTTCCCTATAAAACACCTGGCAGGCCAGAAGGCTATAACCGGGAATCAGCATGGTGGGCATTTAACCGGCTGGGTACTCTGACCGCTCAGCGATGGGGGGACATGCGCCATGATGTAGATGCTGTCTGGCTTCCCTGGCAAAAGGAATTGCTTGAAAACCAGAAGACAATTGAGGAAGAAGCCCTGAAGCTTTATCAAAAGGGCAAACCGGAGAAGACCATTGAATTTTTGACAGGATATACAAACAAATGGGGTACCAGGGTAGTGGATAAGGCCTGGGAGCTCGGGGATTTTATGTGGACCAAATACGACGAATTGTTTTAGATTCCGTCATTTATATATATATTTATTTGGATCAATTTTCAATTTCATGGATAATAGGGGATTTGCAAGTGATAATAATGCCGGCGTCCATCCGGAAATAATGAAGGCCATTGAGAGTGTGAATTCAGGACACACAATCGCATACGGAGACGACCCTTTTACTGCTTCCGCGGTCAAAAAAATAAAAAACATCCTCGGGGAAAAAGTCCGGCCATATTTTGTCTTTACCGGAACAGCTGCCAATGTACTCGGATTGGATGCCATCACTAAACCTTACCATTCCATTATCTGTGCTGAAACATCACATATCCATGAAGATGAATGCGGGGCCCCGGAAAGATGGACCGGCTGTAAGCTGCTCTCTGTTGAATCTCCAGATGGCAAACTTTCCCCTGCAACAATTGAAAAACATATGTATGGGATAGGCTTTGAGCATCACTCGCAGCCACATGTGATTTCCATTACCCAGTCCACCGAAATGGGAACCGTCTATACCCCTGATGAGATAAGGGCTGTTACAGATTATGCACATGATCACAACATGCTAGTCCACATGGATGGAGCACGGATAAGTAATGCAGCTGCCAGCCTCGGGACAGGATTTCGGGAATTTACGGTAGATACGGGTGTTGATGTATTGTCTTTTGGTGGGACCAAAAATGGGATGATGTATGGTGAGGCCGTAGTGTTTATGAGTGAAGATTTTGCATATGATTTTAAATACCTGAGAAAACAGGGGATGCAACTGGCATCCAAGATGCGCTTCATAGCCGCCCAGTTTAATAGGTTTCTCGATGAGGATGTCTGGTTGAAAAATGCCAGCCATGCCAACCGTATGGCTAAAATTCTCGAAGCAGAAGTGATGAAAATTGACGGGATCCGGATCACACAGCCGGTTCAATCCAATGCAGTGTTTGCCATCCTGCCAAAAGAAATCATTACGGTCCTCCAGGAAGCCTTTTTCTTTTATGTATGGAATGAGGCTAGCGGTGAAGTACGCTGGATGTGTTCCTATGACACCACCGAAGAAGATGTCATTAATTTTAGCTCGCTGATTAGGAAAGTAATAAAATGACCATTTTTTAATTAAATGTTTGATATGAAACGCAAATTAATTCTGATAGTTATGCTGACTGGCTTCATCATTTATGGATGCCATGCACAAAAAAAAATACCAAAAGTGTATTCCAATATGGGAATCGAAGGTAAAAAGGTTTACGTGGAAAGGAATAATGCCAGGGTATACAATGTGGATCTTCCTGCGTATCATACCCTTACCCAGATGCTGGGCAACCCTGAAGGTACGCAACAGGGCATTGCTTTTGATTTCCAGGATACCTTGCTGTCAGGTACCCTGTACTATGGACTTATCCACTATAATGATTCAAGACACCCACTTCCTGTATATTTCAGGAGTACTGCTCAGATTGAAGGTGGTAAGGCGAATCTTCCCATCATTGGGAATCTGTCTGGCAGATATGATATGACGGGATGGGAGAAAAGCGGGGAAGGAACCATTGGTTACCGTGTTATGGATGAATATGGAAGCATGATCTATGACGGAAGGGTGGCATTCAAAGGTACCGGACCATTCGAGATCGGCATCACGGTGACAGAGGGCCCCTTTGTGAATTTACTGACTGAGGAGGGTGCTACCATAAGTTTTAAAACAAATCTCAATGTTTCTGCCAAGGTTATCGCAGATGGCCGGAGTTTTGCAGATCGGAAGGCAAGCACCGAACATAATATTGAAATCACCGGCCTGGCTCCTGATACCGAGTATGAATACGTCTTGCAAACCGGCGGAGTTGAACAGCAGTATTCATTACATACCGCTCCTGAACCGGGATCGAGAACGCCGTTTACTTTTGCTTATGCCAGTGATTCCAGGAGTGGACAGGGAGGTGGTGAACGTGATATTTTCGGGGTAAACAGCTATATCATGAAGAAGATCATGGCGGCGAGTGTCATGCACGATGCCCGTTTTTTTCAATTCACGGGGGACCTGATTAACGGCTATTTGACCAGCAAGGAGGCAACCCATCTGCAATATGCCAACTGGAAAAGGTCCATTGAAGCATTTGCGCATTATTTACCTGTATATGTGGGAATGGGTAATCATGAGGCACTTGAATACTGGTTCTATGACAGCAGGGATGAAATGATCATGAAGGTTGACCGCTTTCCTTTTGAAACAGAATCTGCAGAAGCTGTTTTCATGGATAATTTTAATATGCCGTTAAACGGACCTGAAAGCGAGGATGGAGCATCCTATGATCCGGACCCGAAAAAAACAGATTTTCCGTCTTATAAGGAATCTGTATTCTACTATCTCTATGATAATGTAGCCGTCGTTGTTCTCAATTCGGATTACCTCTATGCCTCAGCAACATCCTTCATCCGGTTGACCAGTGGAAATTTACATGGCTATATCCTGGATAAACAGCTTGAATGGTTTGCATCAACCCTTGAGACGCTCGAGGTGGATGACCGGATTGACCACATTTTCGTGACCCAGCATACCCCGGCTTTTCCCAATGGCGGTCATGTGGGGGATGATATGTGGTATAGCGGTAATAACCAGTACCGTCCTTATATTGGTGGGAAGCCCCTTGCCAAAGGAATCATCGAACGGAGGGATGAATATCTTGACCTCCTGATCAACAAGAGTAACAAGGTCCTGGCTGTTCTCACAGGAGACGAACATAACTATAACCGCCTCAGGATTTCTCCTGACATGACCATATATCCCGACATGTATTTTAGTGAGAAGATAGAGATTGGCAGGGAGATCTGGCAAATCAACAATGGGGCTGCCGGTGCACCCTATTATGCACAGGAGGAAACACCCTGGTCCGACCATGTCCAGGGATTCACCACCCAGAATGCATTGGTGTTGATCCATGTTGACGGGAAGAAAGTTTCGATAAAGGTGATCAATCCGGATACTCTGGAATTAATTGATGAGGGTGTGATCAGGGAATAAGCATTGAACTGTCCCCATAACTTAAGAAGCGAAAATCATTTTTAAGGGCATAATCATATACATTTTTCCAATCCTCTCCGATAAATGCTGACACAAGCATTAACAATGTACTGCCTGGCTGATGGAAATTTGTGATGATCCGGTTAACCATTTGAAAAGTGTAGCCCGGGATGATCATCAACCTGGTGGTTCCTTCCAGGATCTCCAGTCCATTCTCTTCCATGTACCGCAGGATTTGCCGGAGACTTTCCCCGCGGTTGCCTAGAGGGATCTCGTAGGCCTCCCACTGATCAAGAAACATAGGAAGATCACCAGACTGTTTCTGGTCTGAAAGCCGGAGGCCAAGCCAATAAATGGATTCCAGCAACCGTATTGTGGTGGTTCCCACGGCCATGATTTCTCCGGGGTGATCCAGCAGTGTTTGTATGGCCCTCCGGCTCACATAAAAATGTTCGGCATGCATGGGATGCTTTGCCGGGTCATCCGTCGATACGGGTTGAAAGGTTCCTGCACCTACATGCAGTGTCAGATTTAATCTGGCAACGCCTTTCCTGTCGATCTGCTCCAGCACAGCATCCGTAAAATGCAGTCCAGCTGTGGGTGCTGCTACGGAACCGTCAATCAGGGAGTAAACAGTCTGGTATGTTTGCTTATCCCCTGGTTCTGCATCCCTGTTCAGGTATGGTGGGATAGGGGTATGGCCTGCCACTTCCAGAATCTCACCGAAAGAAACATCCCCTGGATGCCATTGAAATCTGATGAGAAATGCATCCTTGTCCCTTCCAGTTTTCTCAGCGTGGAGAGAGATGTTGTGATCATGTTTGCCTTTCACCAGCTTAACCTTCATTTCCAGTGAACCTGATTTCCATTTTTTCGCATTACCAACCAGGCATTTCCAGGTACCTTCTGAAGTCTGTTGAAATGCCTGGTAATATTCAGCAGGTTCATGGGGTTCCAGGCAGAATATTTCAATTTTGGAACCGCTGGATTTTTCAAACTGCAAGCGTGCCTGAACCACCCTGGTGTCATTGAAAACCATTAGTGTGCTAGGGGGAATCAATGATGGAAGGTCCCTGAAAACCTGGTGGGTTATCTTTCCACAGTTGTAGATCAATAGTTTGGAACTGTTTCTCTCTTTTAGCGGATATTTCGCGATAAAATTTTCTGGCAATATATAGGTCAGATTCTCCATTCAACCGCTTGGAACTATAAGCTCCAAACTTATAGTTCCAAGCTGATAGTTCCAAACCTACCCATGATTATTTGAAAATTTTGTATTTTTGCAGCAATTCAGCAGGACGTTCTATCGTTCTTTGGATCCCGGCAACGGGATGAAAAGAGAGGAAAGTCCGGGCAGCATAGAGCACCATACTTTCGGGAGAAAGATGTCCGTGAGGGTATAGAAGCGGAGAAGAAAATAACCGCCCATCCCGACTTGTCGGGAGAAGGGTAAGGGTGAGAAGGTGAGGTAAGAGCTCACTGGTCCCGGTGGCGACATCGGAGGCCGTCCGCCTTCTGGGCTGAAAGACCATGTATACCGGCTGCTAAGGGTTGCTCGCCCGATGTCGGGGGGTAGGTCGATCAGATAAATGATAGAGATTCTGGAGCCGGCCCCACTGGGGACGACCAGGATACAGAACCCGGCTTACAGACCTGCTGAAGAAATAACAGGAGCCCCCGAAAAGGGCTCCTGTCCTTTTTGGTATGGTCCGCCAGTTTTAAAACCGGGAATTATTACTCATTAGCCGGGGAGGTCACAGGCTTGAGGAATATGGCATCATCGATATCCTCATTAAACTTCACCTCTTCATAGATCATGGACATTCCGGTTTGCCCATCGAATGCCTGCTTGTGTGTGAAGGGCATGAGATAACCATCTACATCCTGGAAGTCACTCATCAAGTCTACTATCTCATTTTCTTGCCCGTTGACCATCATTGTAAATTTCATTTTAACGACAATATATTTCTCATTATCAATATAATAGTGGAAAATTTCCCCATTTTTTCTGGTCATTTTTAGAACATATACCTGTGTACCATCCAGGTCTTCAGTCCCTAATAGTTCCAATTGATGTCCCTTTTCCTCATAATTCCACATGGCTCCATTCAGGTCTGACATCTCTTCCAAGGGTCTGAGATCCGGTCCTGACAGATCCACCGGTTCTGCAGATCCTGTCCACGGCTGTATCGCCCAGCCTTTTACTCCGTCAAATGCCGATACCACCTTTGCTCCCTGGATATCCATCTCCAGATAAGCTTTGCCAGGTCGTTTGGTGATGGACGTGAAAGGTATTTCCATACCCATATTTAACAATTTTCCAGTGGATACCTGTGTTTGAATCTTTAAAACTTTTTCCTGCCCGATGGCTTTAAAATGTTTATCGAGGATACTCTGTATATCCTGAGCATAAGTTGACCCCACAGTAAAAAATGCAAGGCTTATTATGGTAATGATATTCTTTTTCATGATGTTTAAGCTTAAATTATAACAATTACTTATCTGGTTTCATTTTAGTTACAGTCTCTCTCAACATGCTTAACTTAACAAGCAGGTTCTCAATATTATCCAGGGCAAGCATATTGGCACCATCCGACAGGGCACTTGCAGGGTCAGGATGTGTTTCCATGAAGATGCCATCTGCGCCTGCTGCAATGCCGGCCCTGGCAAGCGTCTCAATCATTTCCGGAAGGCCTCCGCTGAACCCGCTCTCCTGGTTTGGTTGCTGCAGTGAATGGGTTATATCCAGTACTACTGGGTAGCCAGTTTTCTGCATTTCGATGATTCCTCTGAAATCCACAATCAGGTCCCGGTACCCGAACATGGTCCCACGATCGGTAAGCAGAATATTCTGGTTACCCTGAGCGGCCACTTTCTCAGCCGCAAACTTCATGGAGGCAGGTGCCATGAACTGTCCCTTTTTGATATTTACAAATTTACCAGTATCTGCGGCAGCAGTGAGCAGATCAGTCTGGCGGCTCATGAAGGCAGGGATCTGGAGGATGTCTACATATTCTGCTGCGATGTAAGCTTCTTCCGGAGTATGGATATCTGTAATTACTGGAATTTTAAACCGGTTCTTTATCTTGCGAAGGATATCGAGTGCAGCCAGATCTCCAATCCCGGTGAATGAATCAGAACGGGACCTGTTAGCTTTGCGATATGAGGCTTTAAATATATAAGGGATCTCCAGTTTGTTACAAATACTGGCAACCCATTCAGCAACCTCGAAACAGAGGGCTTCATTTTCAACCACACATGGACCGGCAATCAGGAAGAACTGGCCTGATTGAGTATGTTTTACATTAGGAAGATTTTCTAACATGCTGGTTTCTATCATCTCAGTGAAGGATACTAAAAATAGAAATAAATAGCTAATATCCGTATTTCTTTTTCCACCAATTTCTTAACCTCTCCCGGATTTCAATTTCCCTGGCATTGTTCTGAGGATCATAGAGCTTTTGCCCGCTGAGGTCCTCCGGCAGAAATTCGCTTTCTACAAAGTTACCCTCGTAGCTATGTGCGTATTTATAATCATCACCATATCCCAGTTCCTTCATAAGCTTGGTCGGGGCATTCCGTATGTGTAGGGGAACACTGAGATCGCCAGTCTTCCTGACCAGTTCCTGGGCATCATTAATAGCCATATACGAGGCATTGCTTTTGGGTGATGTAGCCAGGTAGATGGCTGCCTCTGATAGAATGATCCTTGATTCCGGCCAGCCAACCATATGTACAGCCTGGAAGCAGTTGGTAGCCAGTAAAAGGGCATTGGGATTGGCCAGGCCGATATCCTCAGCAGCTAGTATTACAAGCCTCCGGGCGATGAATTCCGGTTTTTCACCTCCCTCGATCATCCTGGCCAGCCAGTACACGGCAGCATTTGGATCACTTCCCCGAATGCATTTGATGAAAGCAGAGATGATGTCGTAATGCTGCTCCCCGTTTTTATCATAGAGGGCGATATTCTCCTGGATCTTGTCAAGAACAGACTGATCGGTCACCATAATCTTTTTCGGAATATTCTTTCCGCCTGAAATCTCAGCATTGATGATCAGCTCCAGGATGTTGAGCAGTTTTCTTGCGTCGCCTCCTGACAATCTCAGAAGGGCCTCATTTTCAGTAATATCGATATTCAGTTTCTTCAGCAGCGTATCTTTTTGGAGCGCTTTATCAATCAGGGATAGCAGATCATCTTTTGAAAGAGAATTCAGGGTGTAAACCTGGCATCGTGACAGCAAAGGGGATATAACTTCAAAAGAGGGATTCTCGGTGGTTGCCCCAATCAGGATGACAATGCCCTGTTCAACAGCACCCAGCAGGGAGTCCTGCTGAGATTTGCTGAAACGGTGGATCTCATCAATAAACATGATGGGATTTGGCTTGTTGAAGAACTGTTGTTTCCGGGCTTTTTCAATGGTCTCCCGGACATCTTTGACGCCGGACTGAACCGCACTTAGCTGGTAAAATGCCCTGTCCAGCTGGTTGGCAATAATCCTGGCCAGGGTTGTTTTACCAACACCCGGGGGGCCCCAGAGGATAAACGAAGCCACGGATCCGGATTCAATCATCTTCCGGATCACGGCATTTTTGCCGACCAGGTGTTCCTGTCCCATGAAATCTTCCAGTGTCACCGGTCTCATCCGGTCTGCCAGCGGCTGGTTGGGAATATCCATCTCCACAGTTAAATATGATTCTTTAAAATTAAGGAATAAGCCTAGAACTGCAAAGTGAGGGAGGAATGCAACCGATTGTTGAAAAAATCTGTCATTCTTAAAACAAGATCAAGATATCTGCGTATACCAGAATCAATAACAAATAACCATATAATATATATTATATATGAAATCGAGAATCAGATCTATCCAGACAGGCATGGTTTTATTTTTTATGACGATCGTGCCATCATTCGGTCAGGTTGAAGATATCGGGCTCATGCTTACCGGCGGGGTAGATGATGCCGAACTGATGTTGACAGAATATCTACGGCCCCTGGCCAATGCATTGGGGGCCAATATCAATGGAGGCTGGTACAATACTGCCAAGGTGCATCCGTTAGGTGGCTTTGACATTACCTTCACGGCCAGTGTGGCTTTTGTACCAGATGAACATAAGACGTATGATTTGAGCCAACTGACACTGGAAGCCCTTTACG
>Ga0255055_10003385_pt1 | contig 10786 bp, 11 predicted proteins | sample JV7_2_27_MG_FD_188633 | JGI IMG/M metagenome (GOLD analysis project Ga0255055, IMG submission 188633) | Seawater microbial communities from Jervis Inlet, British Columbia, Canada - JV7_2_27 | ecosystem: Environmental > Aquatic > Marine > Inlet | place: Canada: British Columbia | collected... | reverse complement strand
ATACGATTGATGGACTATAAGTCCCATAGAGCATTAACCCGATCGGGACCAATAAAGCGGCTGGATTATACTGGATGTCATATTAGCGGCGAACACGATCCCCGCGGCGGCTGCATAGGAAAGGTCGTAAGCGGCAATAAAAAACGGAAGCATGGCGGGTAAAGCGCCCTGATTTACATCGGTTACCAGATGTCCGACGGATAATACCCCAATATGTCGATACTTCATGGTCGTGATCCCTGTTCGTTACCGCAAGTGCCTATTTCGGTCTATGATTGCTCCATTAAAATTAAATATTTCTTTCTTTCCAAGCCGCTTGCGAATCCGACGAGACCCCCGTCGCTGCCGATAACCCGGTGTCAAGGCACAATGACGGACAGTTTGTTTTTGCCGTTGGCATTGCCCACCGCCCGGCAGGCGGCGGGATTTCCAATGGTAGTGGCCAGCTCTTTGTAGGACCACGTCCTCCCGTAAGGAATGGTGATCAGCGTTTCCCAGACGCGTATTTGAAAATCAGTGCCTTCCATCGAGAGCGGGAGGGAAAATTGCCGGCGTTTTCCTGAAAAATAGGCCTTTAATTGGCTGCGGGTTTTTTGGAGCAGTGGATCTTGGCTGGTCTGCTGCCAACTTTCATCCCTGCGCAACGGTTTGGCACTGTCGAGAAAGTGCACCCGGTTGATGCCTTTGTCATCGCGTGAAAAAAGGATCGGGCCCAGTTCCGAATTCATGATATCGTAGCGCATGTTCATCCTCCTAATTGGGGCGCATCATCCACAAGAGCATGGCCGCATATGCCCGCCATGGGCGCCAACGCTCGGCCATTTTGCGAATGTGTGCCGGTTTCGATGGTTGACTATCCGTGGACAGGGCCTTTACAATCCCTAAATCACTCGCAGGGAACGCATCCTTATCACCCAGGCCTCGCATGCCAATGGTTTGGGCGGTCCACTCGCCGATGCCTCGCAGGGCCGTGCACTGCTGGATGAAGGTGTCAAGATCGCTGACATTCTCCAGATCAATGGTGCCATTGACCACCGCCTGGGCAAGACCCACTATGGCAGCTGCCTTGGTGCGGGTTAGGCCGCAGGGGCGCATTTCGGCCCTTTGCAGGCAAGCTGGACTGGGAAACACCTTTTCAATGCCTTTTGGTGCCGGCAGCGAAAGATTTTCTGCAAACGCTTCGACAATGTTGCCCACCAGCTTTGTGGCAACGCCAACTGACACCAGTTGGCCGACAATGGCGCGTACTGCAAATTCAAAGGCATCCCAACCCACAGGAACCCGTAGACCGGGGTGACGTAACCAGGCAGGGCCTAGCAAAGGGTCCTTACCAAAAAATGCCCCCAGTGATAGGGGATCGGCATCAAGATCGAGCATTCGCCTGACGCGCCACACCACCTGCATCAGGCACGACAGATCGGATGCGTGCACTTCCAGCCGCACGGCATTGACATTCGGCACATTTTGAAGGGACAACCAGCCCTGGTGTCCGTTCAGGCATAAGCTTCTCTGGTAAGCCTCACCTGTCACCTTTTCTACACCGGCAACGGCACGTGCGCGGAAATAATTAATCAAAGCTGACCAATCAAACGGTGGTCGGTAAGATAGCAACAACGCACATGATTTTAGGTCGGGTTGAATTTTAACGGACAAGGGCTTTCTGAACGCAAGCGGGTCACGCCGATAAAGGCTGGACAATGCATCCAACATGCCCCGAGAGTCATCAAACCTTGTGATGCTGGCGATGTCTTCTAAGGATAACGCCGTATCGGTGAACAGCATTTTAGCAAAGCCCAATTGAAATGTTTGCCAATACCTTGGCAGTGTGGTTCCAATAGTGGCGAAAAAATCGATGGCCAACTGACGCTGTGTTGTATTGGCTGGCACGGTTTGCGCCGCAATCACCTTGTTAGCGAAAAGCCCCTGGTGGATTCTTCCAAGTGCATTGCGAACCTGCCATCCAACGGCTTTTTGAATGGGGTGATCCGGGGCCAGTTCGGGACGACAGCGAAGACACGGCCTGAATCCAGCCTCTTCAGCTTGGGTCCTGCTTTGAAAAAATATATTGTTTAACTCCAGCGGTGGTCTTCCCGGGCAGATTGGACGGCAATAGATTTTTGTGGTTGACGCACCCGAGAAAAAAATCCCATCATATCGCACATCCCGGGCAACCCGTGACCTACGGCAAAAATCCAAAGAGAAGAAACTGTTTTTTCTTGTTTGAGTGTTCATAGCAGAATGTGAAAAGCCGTCTGTAGAGTTAAAATTTATTAAACTTAATAAATCGTTCCGCCCCTTTTTAAGGTTGACCTTAGCATGTGAACGCACTATCTTCCTTGCGCTATGCAGACAAATAATACCTCAAAAAAGACAAAATCTATCTCACGAGGACCTGTAAAGGATATTCTCGGTCTTTCCCAACCCATCGTTGCGATGGCTAAAGAATTTCCGTCCGGGCATACGATTGCTTCACACCAGCATACCAGAGCGCAGCTATTATACTCATCTTCCGGGGTGATGACAGTTGAAGCCGAAAGCGGCATTTGGGTTGTGCCACCTCTGCGTGCTGTATGGATACCGGCCTATACCCACCATCAGATACGCACATCAGGCCAACTCTCCATGCGAACGTTGTACATCGATCCGAAATTTTTCCCAGATTCACCGCATGGTTGCTGCGTGATCGTAGTATCTGCCTTATTAAGGGAACTCATCCTGCACGCTGTAGCTATGCCGCTAATTTACCCGGCAAAGGGACCGGAAGAACGGTTGCTTTTGGTAATACTGGATCAAATCCGATCCGTGAGTATTACTCCATTGGAATTACCAATCCCTGAAGATACCAGGCTAAAAAAAATCTACAAAAGCCTTTCCGAAAATCCTGGAGATAACCGGATATTGGAGGATTGGGGGAAAATGGTCGGCGCAACTGGACGAACATTAGCACGACACTTTCGGTCAGAAACTGGTATGAGTTTTGGCCAGTGGCGGCAACAGATACGGATTTTGGAGGCATTAAGGCGATTGTCTTTGAAAGAACCTGTTACTACCGTAGCCATAGAGCTTGGATATTATAGCACGAGTGCTTTTATATCAATGTTTAAAAGAGCACTTGGTAAAACACCAGGGCAGTATTTCGCTGAGTGAATGAGTTGCTTAAAATGAGCTAAAATGCCTAAAGTTATCGAGTGTTAAATGCTTTTTTGAGATAGGTTCTAATATGTGCCAAATTCACACAAATAGGATTTGACCCCCCGTTGGACAAAGGTGTATGTATCTTTCGCTTTTACCCTAATTGAAACGCTCAATTAGGGTGTTATATTTCCATTTGATAGGTGTGCCGGATTTGTTATAAAACCGCGCTATCAAGATTAGCGCTTCAGGAGATATTAAATGATCGAAATCAAATACGGAAGAAAATTTCTTTTAGAGATGATGCCTAAAAATTCGGTATGTGCGGAGATCGGCGTCAACCAGGGACAGTTTACAGAAGAGATCCTGGAGGTGGTCCAGCCGAAAAAGCTCCATTTAATTGATCCCTGGGCCGGGGAAGACCATGCCGGCAACTATGAGGCCGTGTGCGATAAATTCAAAGATCAGACCGAATCCGGCCAGGTTGAAATCCACAGAGAAAAATCTCAATGCGTCTACGACCACTTCCCGGACCAGTATTTCGACTGGATTTATGTTGACGGCAGTCACAATTACAAAAGTGTCAGGCGCGACCTGGATTTTTATTATCATAAAATAAAAATGTATGGTTTTATCACCGGTGATGACTATCTCCTGATGCCAAAGCGCAAGGGCCTTCGGGACGCGGTGGCCGAGATCCACGAAAAATACCTCATGCGTTTGATCATCATAAAAAACAACCAATTTATACTCTGGAAAAAGAAACCGGGAATGCCACCGGAAGGACCGCTTCCGCCGCCACAGGTTGTTTAGAAGTGGCTTAAAAACCCCATCTCCCCGCTCACTGAAGCGGGATTTCGCATCTAATTGAAAGATGATTTAAGGAGCTCAACCCCCGCAATACCGAGCGGGATTTCGCAACTGATCCTATTTATATTAAGGTGCTCAAAAGGCTCCAATGGTCCGCCAGAATGTGTGGCGGATTGCCCCGCATGCGGGACGCCTTGATGCATACATTAATCTGTTAAGATTAGACATGTAATCCCACTTCAGCGGGGCTTTGATGCACACATTAATTTCTTAAAATCAAGACGTGCAATCCCGCATTGAAGCGGGAAACCTGATCTGAGGTTTGGAAACCACTTCTAGTGTTGTGTCCCGCAAGTAATTTACAAAACACGGATTGAGTTTATTAATGTTATTTGTCTTATTTTGGGTGTCAGGGTTTACGGGTTCCACCCATAAACCCGGTTTTTTCGTTTTAGACCATTCCGATGATTGATTCGATTTCTTTCGTATTGCCATTCTCAAGTTTCTAGGGAATAGGAGCAGAGTGTTCAGATGCTGAGGTTGAAGTTCAAATACTGGAAGATTTCAGTATTAAAGGTATAGCCCTAGCTACCAGCTATAACATGAAAATACCCCTTAGAGGAAAGGTGGACCAGAATAAAAATTTTCAAGCATCCGGTTCCGGAGGCGGAGGGATATCAGTCACGTATAGAGGAACAGTTAGCGGTGAAACCGCTTCCGGTACGTGGGAAGCCAACGTGGCTGACTGTCAAGGAACATGGAAGATGGCAAAGAATAATCAGTAAGAAAAGCAAAGGCGTAAATAGGAAAACCCCACTTCTTGAAATTAGAGGTGGGGTTTTTATATGATCATGCCAAAATGTAAATATGTAGCGGACGTCTTCTTTTTCCCAGGGCGTTAGATGTCAGGCATCAGGCAAAAAAATTAAAACCCGGACGATCGGGGACCTCCGTGACATTTTCACATTTTAATTGCCAATTCTTGACTTTGCGAAAATCGATGTAATAATCAACAAAGAGTTGCCAATCTCGATTCTGAGATCCTCAAAAACAAAGCGGCAGGTGCACGTATCTGCAGAAGGGGGGCGGAAATGGAAAAGAAAAAATTGCTGGCGGGGTGGGGCAAGATCTGCCCCACTTGCAACATCGGGCGGAAATATCCAGATTCCTATATCGGCAAGAAAGTAAGGGATCACTGGGAAAAAGGGTGTCCTTCGCATGACGCCTATGTCGAGGTCTATGGCAGCGAAGAGCCTTCACCGAAGAAAACTACAGATTAAAAAAAAGGTTCCCCCCTTCGCCTTTAAGGCTACGGAGGGCAAGCAGGGTTTGGGGCTTCGCGCTCCGCGCTTGGGGCTTCGCCCTTCGGGCTTCGACCCCACAAGACGACCCCACAGGCAGGGTTCAAGGTTAATTGGTTTATTGGTTTATTAAGTTGAATTGGGTGGGTGTAGACGCTTATAGCGCCAGCTCATAGCTGAAAGCAAAGGCGTAAATAGGAAAACCCCACTTTTTGAAATGGGAGGTGGGGTTTTATTTTGGGAGCGACTTGACCGGATTAATGATCTCTAACTCCAATTTGGCTTTGCTTGCATGGTTGCCGGTAGCCCTTCGTTTGGATTTGCCTTGTTTCGTTCTTAATTGGGCACCGGGCACTCCTTGCGCTTTTCTCTGAGCTTCCACAATCGCTTTATGCATCTTGCGGCTGTAAGGCAGTTGATATGCTCGAGGCTGGGTTTTACCATTGTAGCTGAACACGCTTTTCGGGTTGAGCAGAGCTTTCACTGTTTGTTCGGGACTTTTTGAACCCGGCTTGATATTGAGCCAGAAATAGATGGCACCCGGATCATTTTGCTGCGGATCGGGTTCCTTGATGCGAATGGCTAAAACTTGACTGTTATCAGGAATGGATTGTAAGATTGGCCAGCCCATCAAATTCGGCACACTGTAATACAATACCAGACCATACCATACTGTGGCAGGAATCAGCATTGCTTTGATTATGATCTGACCTGGTGTGCGTATCGAAAACCACAAAACAATTGCTGAGATAATGACAAAAGCAATTGACAGACCAATATAGCCAGACCACATATCCATCTAAAACTCCTTAACACGCACCAAATCAAGAACCCGGTTCATCCGACACCACCCACGCCTCCTGGCAGTGAGGCTATCTTTACCAGTGTCTTTGGAAGGTCATCCCAATCGATGATATCGCCCTGATTGGTCATTACAAACCGGGTTACTGTGATTTCTTCCCATCTAGTCTTCATCACGACTTTTTTATAAAAGACGGTTTCAACTTTTGGATTGAGTTTATCTATGCGCACTTCAACTAGAATAGGATTTGCATCGCGTTTATTATACATGTGAACATTGAGCACCCATTCTCCGGGGAGAAACCCTCTGATGGTGGTAAGCTCCTGGTTATGGGGGTACTCAACCCGGCGTCCGTCCTCTAGTATGATGGTGTCGTTGATTTTTCCAAGATCGTCTCTATCCAAATGAGCCAGACCAACGTCTCTTTGTCTGAAGTGTAACACATTGCCGGCCGGATCCTGCAACCAGGTGTCTACATCGTCCTGGCTGTTGTCGCTCCATGTGACAGTGATGACGAACTCGGCTTTGGTTTTGATATCCGCTTTTTTGAGACTCGGGTTAATCAACAAAAATGCGATAATGAACAAAAAAACAAAGCCCACCAGAGTATTGAATAACAGATCCAAAAAGCTTGTATTGTTATAATATATTCTACGCGGCTTCATTCTTCTTCAGGGTTGTCGAGAGATAATCTAAGTGATGCGTATAGTTGAACAATTGCAGTTTCAGTAATAGACTACAAACAAGACCGGCAGCAGTAGTATACAACGCTGTGCTCATACCGGCGCCCATTTTAGCCAACACGCCCTGCATACTGATGGCATTCTGGGGGTCCATCTCTGAAAAACTTGTGTCCAACATGTAGATAAAACCAGCCACCGTACCAATCATTCCGAGTGTCAAAAGCATGTCACTAACGAACCAACCAATGTCACTTTTTTTGTAATAGATAGCGATATGTCGATTTGTGACTTTATTTTCCCGGCACAAACGGTATGTCTCTATGCCTGTGCGTATTGTAAAAATTGCAAAAACTGCATAGATGAGAAAACTGATTTTGGTAAAATCTGCCTGGTTGACTTTTTGTATGACGCCTGACAAGGAAAGCGCCACAGTACCTAAGCTTGCAACTGCAAAAAATAACCACCACCGTAACAGAATACTGTATTTTTCTAATAATGCCATGTTCAGTACATCCTTTAAAAATTATTCCACATAATCATCAAAAATATTCAGAGTCTTTTCATCTATATATTATATCGGCTCAAATCGCTTAGAACTTAAGCGTTTCGGAAGATTTGAAGAAATCAAGCGGGAATGGAAAGTAAGGGGATGAAACGCGATGGATGGTGTCATGCGGAGACTGGCGGCAAAATAATCGGAATTGACTTGGCCCTGATGGTTTGAACTTCCAGAAGGATCAAAAGGCTATCTTATTTGATTCGAAATGATTTCTTCATTATTTCCAACCAGGAGAACCTCACAGTTTTAGGCTCTTTCTCTGCAACGAGAGAATTGGCATAAAGGGATGCATTAGCACCTCATATATTGTGGTGTTTTTTTCTTGACATACAAGATATGGTACATATATAATCTTAGAACCAAATTCAACCAATTAGTGAAATCTTACTTTCGCACAGCAAAAGCTCAAAGCAGACCGTCACGCCGAAAATAGCACACCGAGAATACAGACATCCTGAAATCGGCCAACCGAAAACTGACCCTACTTCCGCTAATTACAGTTTAATTGATGTGGTTTGAAATGTGAATTTTCCGAAATGCAAGCAGCTGGATTGGACGAATTATTCATTAATCGTTGACACGATGATGAGGCTTAAAAAGCAAACAGGAAAATAAAAATGCAACATCTTTTAGAGATAGCGGATAAGATTCCGTTGGTAATGGCTCCAGCGATAGTGATATTAGCGACGATTGTAATTTCTGGGCTGATAATTTTGACAAGATTATTGGAACCGGCATCAAAAGTAATGCTCATTGCTGTGATGTTAGCTATGAGTGGCTGGGCATTTATGATGCGAGCTTTTTGACGAGATTCCGACCTTCTTATTCAATCTTATTCAATCAGAACATTACCAGATAGCCAGTCATGTTCACTATTTATTAATACGGTGCACTTTGAACTTGAATTCACCCGGTTCCTGATTAGAAGGTCTCAACTTCCTCCACAGCCACTTTTACCACATTATTCACCTTCATGTTTTTCTCAGCATACTCAGCGCTTAATTGATCGAAGAGTTCACCTGAATTGAGGATACTGCCTTTTCCCCAAATGCGGCAGCCCTTTCGCGCTGCAGCATCCAAACAGATGACGGCCATCTGGGAATTCTCCCTGATGTTGGCCACAGTTCGGGGAGAAGCAATGTCTGCAAATGCAACATGTTCATCATCCAGAACGCGCAGCGATCCCTTGGCAGAGACATTTGGTTTTCCAGTCCCGCTTGCGGTAGCCACCAGCGACGGGCGTATTTCTTCGATTGCCTTTTTAGCTTCGGCCGTGAGCTTTGTCATAATAACCTCCTTATTTTCACTTCTTTAAATTTCCTTTGCCCTTTTTCTTAATTCAAATTTCTGTATTTTACCGGTTGCAGTCTTAGGTAATTCACAAAATATGATATTCTTGGGTCTTTTGAATCCGGCCATGTTTTCCTTGCAAAAATCGATTAATTCGGCTTCGGTAGTTTTTTCATAACCGCGATTGAGTTCTACAAAAGCACATGGGGTTTCACCCCACTTCTCATGCGGTTTGGCAACGACCGCTATCAAAGATACCGCCGGGTGTTTGGCCAGGACATTTTCAACTTCGACGGAAGAAATGTTTTCTCCCCCGGAGATAATGATGTCCTTGGATCGATCCTTGATTTGAATGTAGCCGTCCGGGTGCATGACTGCCAAATCTCCGGAGTGAAACCATCCATTTTCGAAAGATTTTTCGGTCTCTTCTTTATTTTTGTAATATCCTTTCATGACGGTATTTCCGCGGATCATGATTTCACCCATTGTTTGGCCATCTCGCGGTACCGGTTCCAAAGTTAGAGGATCTAAAACATCAATTTTTTCCATCATCGGATATATCACGCCCTGGCGGGCTTTGATTTCGGCCTTTTTTTCGATGGATAATTCGTCCCAATCCTGATTCCATGCGCATTGAAGTACATGTCCGTATGTCTCAGTCAAACCGTAAACATGCATAACTTCAAATCCAAGGTTCTCCATTCTTTTCAGAATAGCGCTTGGAGGGGGCGCGCCCGCGGTTATTACATAAACTTTATGATCAATTTTCCTCTTTTCATTAGCAGGTGCATTGGCGATCAAATTCAAGACGATTGGAGCCCCGCTAAAATGTGTAATTTTATGATCTGCTATGAGATCATAAATGTCTTTGGCAACTACATATCGACAACAAACCATCGTTCCCGCCAAAGCGGCTATCGTCCATGGATATCCCCATCCATTGCAATGAAACATCGGCACAGCGGAAAGATATTTCAGGTGATTGGGCATGCTCCATGCGATAACACTTCCCATAGACATTAAATAAGATCCGCGATGGTGGTAAACAACACCTTTGGGCCTACCGGTTGTCCCGGAGGTATAATTCAGTGTAATCGCCTGCCACTCATCATTTGGCTTCTTCCACTGATAGTCAACATCGCCCTTTTCAAGAAATTCCTCATAAGCGTATTCGCCCAGGCGTTCGCCTTCGCCTTCCTGCAAATTAGCATTTGGATCTTCAATATCAATTACCAAAATTTCTTTTTTAAACTTAACCAAGGCTTCTTTGACTGTAGGAGAAAACTGAGTATCGACAATCAAGACCTTGGCATCGGCATGATTTAAAATGTATGCGATTGTATCTGCTTCAAGTCTTGTGTTTATCGCATTGAGAACCGCTCCGGTCATGGGGACCGCGTAGTGTGTTTCAAAAATTTCAGGGGTATTTGGCGCTATTATTGACACCGTATCGCCTAATCCAACACCGTGTTTTTCAAGGGCGCTGGCAAATTTCAGGCAGCGGTTATATGTCTCAAGCCAGGTGTAGGTTCTATCCCCGTATATCACGGAGGCATATTTAGGATACACATCCTTTGTTCTTTCAATAAAGGATAAAGGGGAAAGCGGCACAAAATTAGTAGCATTTTTATCCAGGTTCATCTGATAATTGTTCTTTTTGGAATTCACTGTATCCTCCTATTCTGCCTACATGGCGGAAAGACGGCCGCTGTTCTTCCAGAAGGTTTATTTTTCTGGTAGGGAGTATAAAAAAATTACCCTTTTGCGTCAATAGTAATGGGGAACGGGAGACGTTTCGGACAGTTAACCCTTTAAAATTTTTAACTTTAATTCCTCCAGCTTAACTTTTATTTCTGTTAGATCCTCTCTTGCAGCCTTTGCTTTTAAAATCATCGATGATAATAACCGAGGCCGCCTTAAAGATCAATTAAGCTGAAAAGTAGGACCTGTAGATTACAAAAATTAATAATTTGCTTGATTTCGGTAAAAACAAAGGTTATTCTCTTTCAATCAATAAAGTCCCGCCTTATTAAACTGGGGCAGTTTCTTTCTGAAGGAAGTATCCATTTGTCAAAGTGGCATCCTCCAGTTAGTAACGTTGAAAAATTTAAAGAAAGGAGAATGTTATTATGGCTAATGGAACTGTTAAGTGGTTTAATGACCGTAAAGGGTTTGGTTTCATTGAACAAGAAGACGGCCCGGATGTGTT
>Ga0255055_10003383_pt1 | contig 10799 bp, 7 predicted proteins | sample JV7_2_27_MG_FD_188633 | JGI IMG/M metagenome (GOLD analysis project Ga0255055, IMG submission 188633) | Seawater microbial communities from Jervis Inlet, British Columbia, Canada - JV7_2_27 | ecosystem: Environmental > Aquatic > Marine > Inlet | place: Canada: British Columbia | collected... | reverse complement strand
CAGCCAACGATCGAGCCAATCCCGGTGATCCTCGAAGCTCACCCCGCACAGCACCTCGTCACGGAAGACCAGAACCAGCCCCCCGACAGGCGTCTCGAGATCGATCCTGGTCACGCTGGTCGCCGCCATCTTGCCCATCGCGCCATTCTACCCGGCACCCGCCGGTTGGGGGGGGCGCAGGTGTCCACGGACGAGGACACTCTCGCCTCGCACTGCCCCGAAAGATCCTCAATGCACTGGTTTTCGCACCCACGCGTCGTGGCACCGGCCTTGCTGAAATCCGTTTTCCGGATCGATTCCGATTCCGCTCGATCCGGGACGAACCCGGAGAGCCGAAAGGAGGCGGATCATGACCAGCGCCAGACGCCGCAACCCCGCCGTCTCCCTGCTCGTGCTGCTCGGCTGCGCGACGCTCGCGCTCGGCAATGCCGCCATCGCCGATGGCGAGAAAAAGATCAAGCTCGACTACTCGAGGAAGGAAGCCCGAAGCCAGACAAAGCGCGAGCGAGCCTCGCGCAAGACGCTCCCCCGCGAACTGCGCATCGAAGCCGGTCTCGTCGGCGCCGAGAAACCGGGCGAGGCGGCGAAAGGCAGCGCCCGGGGGCGGCACGCGAATCCGAAATCGCAGGTCGATCCCCCCCGCAGCGGACCCTACGCCGACCGCCGCCCGACGCGCGAGACGGAGATCTATCGTCACGCCCGCTCGGCAGCGATCTGGACGGCCGACCGATTCGTGGAGAGGGTGGGACGCAGCCAGTACTTCCGCGTCGGATTCCACGAAGGCATGCTCGAGGGGTTGAACGACCCGGCGATCGGCGATCGCGACTTTCGGGAAGCCGAACGGAGGGGCTGGCGCGATTTCGAGGCCCGATCGGTGGGCGCCGAGATCGGCGAGACCGCGGCGCGCACCGCAGCCGAGCGAAATGCCGAGGTGCAGGTCGTCGAGCAATTCTCCAACCTAGGCGCCCTCCCCGACTACCTACCGCGCCCCGGTAGACCGGGCTTCGTTCCGACACTACCTTACGTTTCCGAACCCACGCTGGACGAGGTCTTTGCCGACTTTCCTCTGATCGGCTTCCGCTACGCGGACCGACGCGTCGAGGCGTTCTTGGAGAACTGGGCGTACGACGCCGCGCGGCTTTATCGCACCGATGCCTACGCGAACTTCTTCGATGCGGGCTGGCGCGACGCGAATGCCGCCTTCCGCTTCTGGAAGAATCGGCACGAGCAATCGGCGTACTACCGGTCTCTGACAAACGCGCAGGAGCGTCACTGGTTCGAGGAGAAGTTCGGCGAGGTCTTCGTCCAGCGCGTGGCCGCTCTCTACCCGAAACGTCTGCTGCCGGCCTTCGAGCAGGGTCTCGACGAGGGATGGTCGTACGGCGCGTTCGTCCATCAAGAGCTGGACTACCGCCAAGGTTTCCGGGCCGGGTTCGTCAGCGGTCTCGAAGATGCGGCGCAGGCCGGCTTCGATCGTTCCTACATGGCGATCTACGCAGAGGCCTACCGGGCCAGCTTCGACGAGTGGTCGCGCAACCCGAAGCCCGAGATCGTCGACGTCTGGCTGCTCGACGGCAATCGCGACGGCGTGTTCGAACCGGGTGAGGAGCTGCGCGTCGATTACGAGGTGATCAACTACGGCGGCGGCCGCGGCCGTCTGCCGCTACGTCTCGAGGGTAGCGTGCTCGAAAGGTCCGGCCACACGATCGTCGATCTTCCCGCGCGGTCGGTCACCCGCGCGGACGAGATGCTGAGCGCGCGCATCGCACCGCGGACTCCCACGAGAACGAACGCCGAGCTGGCACTGATACTCGCCGGCCAGGCGCGCGAGCTTCCGTTGCGGGTTTCCTACCCGTTGCAGCTGCGCCGCGGAGCCTGGCGCGTGCGCCGCAGCAACCTGGAGGGCGAAGTGGTTCTCGAGGTCGACGTCGAGAACCAGAGCCGGCTCGCTCTCGAGGGGCACGTCGAGCTGACCACCGGAGCGCTCCCCGGTTTCGTTCTTTCCAAACCGCTGGGTATTCTGGAGGCAGGGGTCGTGCGTCGGCTCGCGCTGCCGGTGACGGGTCTCGACCCTCTGGAGCTGATCGCCGGGTGGGTCTCGCTCGACGTCGCCGTCTTCGGCCGCCAGGTTCGGCAGGACGCGTTCACGTACAACCTTCCCGACGCCGCGCGGGACCTGTCCAATCCCGACCTGCTGTCGTTCACGGTCGCCCTGGCACGGGAGGACCAGGTTTCGCGCAGCCGTGTCTCCACGACACGGGACTTACTGATCACGCGACTCCGCGAGGACTGGAAGGTCGCGGTGGCAGGAAGAAACAACCCGTACAAGTTCGACTACCGCCACGACGCCGCGACGACGGCGCTGGGTGACCTGGTTCGGACCTTTAGAGAGCAGGAGCCGGCGGTCCGCGAGCACGAGGTATTCGACGGTCTGTCGACCGAAGTGCTCACCCTGGCCAAGAGACTTCCCGGGATCCACCCGTATCTGCGCAAGTACATGCGCAAGCTGGCCGGGGAGCTGCCGTAACGCATCAGACCAGGCCGTCTTCCTCGCGGCCGGCGCCGACGGCAACGGGCCGGCAGGTCACCACGTAGCGTCGCGTGCTGCCGGCGAGGCTCCCGAACGGATAGCAGGTGACCAGTGTCAGGCGGTCGTCATCTGTCGGTCCGGCCACTTCGGCGTCCCACATCGAGTGAATGCCGATCCCGCTCACGCGGTAACGGCGAGCGCCGTCGAACGTTTCGACGACAAGCTCGTCGCCGACCCTCAGGCGTTCGAGAAAAGCGAACCAGCTGTCTCGATGGCCGGCGAGCACGCAATTGCCGCGGCCATTCGGCGCGGCGCTTCCGTCGACGTGACCGGGACCGAAGGCAAGAGAGCTTCCCGAGGCCCCGGTCAGCACGGTTCGTCGCACTCTCAGACGTGGCACCTCGAGGCGGGCGACGGGGAAAGTGTCCGCCCAGCTCCAGGGTCGGTGCGGCTTCCCGTCGATCAGGTGCTCGGCGAACGCCCCGTCGATCAGGTGTTCGGCCAATTCGGCCTTGGCCGCGAGCCAAGCCTGCTCGCCGAGAAGCAGACCGCCCAGTACCAGGCAAGCCGTCGCCAGCACGGTCAGGTGACGCCGGCCGTTCATCGATAGACCCTCAGGCGAACGAGCATCAACAACAGCAAACCGATTCCCGCGAGTACCACGCCGACCAAGCGCTTCAGCGGGTTGTCCGTGCCGCCTGCGGGCAGCGCCGCGGCCATACGCGTCGTGCGTGCGGGGCCGAGGGCGCTCGGCCGCTCCTCGACGGCTACCAGGCTCGTGTAGCGTGTGACCAGGTTGAAGCCCAGGCCCAGCTCGACCACCTCGCTGCGAACGTCCCCGGGGTCGGCGCCCTCGTGCAGGCTGTCCATCAACGATCCGACCCGCGCACGCGCCCAGCGTAGCGAGATGCCGGAGTCCTGGGGTACCGGATCGCCGAGGTCGACCTTCGTCTCGAGCCACCCCACGCGCGTGTATCCACCGATCGACATCACAGCCGACTTGTTCGCACCGTTCAACTTCGCCGACAGCAGCAACGGCTCTCCCGCGTGGAGATCGGGAATCGCCTCGGGATAGATCTCGTCGAGACCCGCCTCCGTCGCGTCGAGGTCAATCTTTTCCATGACCGGTCGGTCTAGCCGCTCGAAGAACGCGGAGATGCGGTTCTCGGCTTGCGCCGTGTTCGCCACGAAATCGCACAAACCGTGGCCGAAGCGGGCCATCTTGCGCATCAGGTATGCGTTGGGAGCGTGGCCGATTCCGATCGTGTGCAGCCGTACCTCGCCCAGGTGCTCGGCCAGCGCGCGGATCACCTCCTGCTCGTTGGCCACGGCGCCATCCGTGAGAAAGATGATCCGTTGCGCGTGCGCCGACCGCGATTCACCCATCAGCGCCAGCCCGCGCATCAGCGCCGGGTAGATCATCGTGCCCCCCGTCGCTCTCAGACCGGCCACCCGCTCCCGTGCCGTCTCGAGCGTTCGGCTCTCGGCGTTCCGGAACTCGGGATAGAGCAGGCGGTTGTCGTCGTTGAAAATCAGAATGTTGAAACGGTCGTCGGGCCGCAGTCGGTCCAGGGCCGCCAGCAGGGCGATGCGAGCCTGTTCGATCGAGGGCCCGGCCATCGAGCCGGAGACGTCGACGATGAACAGGGTCTCCGTCGGCAAGCCCACTCCCGTGTCGCTTTCCGGAGCCGGGGGTAGCACCATGACCAACGCGAAACGTTCACCCTTGTGCTCCTCGACGAAGACGGCGGTCTCCGGCCGGTCGCCGGGTTTCGGCGACCAGCTCAGAAGGAAATCGCGATCGGCGACGATGTTGCGCTGGCGGGTGACGATGCGCAGCGCGTCGCCCTCCTGCGCGAACTGGATCGAATGCGATTCAGAGGTCACCGCATCCAGACGGAAACCGGGGCGTAGCAGCACCCGGATCGACGCCAGCGGCAGCGTTGCCGAGCCGTCCGGCATCGGAGCATCAGCGGGGCCTTCCATTCCACCAGGCTCGTTCTCTCGAGGCCTCCCCGACGCGGCGGTCACCGGCGGCGGCGCGAAACGCGGGGTGAAGGTCAGCGGGAAACGCAGGCCGAACTGCCCGTCCCGATAGTCGACCTCCTCGAAGTATTCCAGCACGACCGTGATCGTCTCTCCGGGATTGATGTTGGCGATCGATGTGGTGAAAAGGTTCGGACGCTGCTGGTCGACGAGCGTGGCCTTTCTTCCCGTCTCCTTGGCGGCCTCGTAGGTTCTTCGGGCTTCTTCCTTTTCGCGAATCGTCGAGACGATTCGTCGATCGCCGACCCGCATCTCCATGTGGTGTACGGCGGAACGGTCGGGCATCGGAAAGACGAAGATGGCCTCGATGACCTCGGTGGTCGGATTGTGGAAACGCTGCGTCAGCCGGCCGCGGGTCATGATCCCGGTGACGAACAGCTCGACCTCGACGTCGGCGATGGGCAGCGGAACGAGCCCTCGCTCGCTCTTCCACAGCAGTTCTCCCGAGCCGACCTGGTCGAGGTCGATCGCGGACAGAGTCGGTGGCTCGTCGGCCCTCGCCGGTTGGAAGAAAACGCATACCGACAGCACGAACAACACCGCGACAGGAGCGGCGTACCGGGTTCGACGGGGACCGAAGAGAGATGCGGGAGCGAGTCGAGGAGCAGTGTGGCGCATGGCCGAAACCTCCGGGCGCCCCACCCGCGCTCAACTCATAGGGCACGAAACGTGCCAACGCTTAACGCCGCCGATGACGGCGTTCGGTGCACCGGTGATCCGCCTTTCGTGTCTTCGGTGCCACGTACGGTGTACGGGGAGAGACGGTCGCCTTGGGCCTGGAGTCGTAGCCGGCAGCCGACGCGGAGGGATCCCGAGCGAGCGCTCCTTGCTCGGCGGGGGCGCTTCGTCGGGCGACGATGTGTCGCCCTCCTCGCTCCGCGCCGAACAGGCCCGGCACGATGATGTGCCGGACCTGTTCGCCGAGGCCCCGGCGAGCAAGGAGCGCTCGCTCGGAATCCCTCCGCGTCGGCGGAGGTCTATTTGTCGTTGCGGAGGATCTCTACTCTCCGAACTCTTGGTTGTAGTCCTCTAGGGACGCGCGGATGATTTCGTGGGCGTGATCCACCCCGAATACGGATTTGATCGTTGCGGAGGGTTCGGTGCCGGGTATCAGCTTGTAGGTCAGGAAGTAGTGGCTCAGACGCTCGATCAGTATGTTCGGGAGATCGTCTATGTTTCGGGCGTCCCCCCAGATATTGTCGTTCTCGAGCACGGCTACGATCTTGTCGTCGGCCTCTTTCTGGTCGATCATCTTCAGACCGCCGACGACTCTGGAACTGAGCACGACCTCGCCGCGGTTGATCGGGCGCTCGCTGACGACACAGATGTCGAGCGGGTCGCCGTCGGCGCGCTCCGTTTCGGGAGAGAGCCTGGCCACGCGCTCTCCACAGAAAGTCCTGGGGATGAAGCCGTAGAGGGTCGGGGGCTGCGAGGACGTTCGTTGCGGGCGGTCGACGAGCAGGTAGCCGGTCTCCTTGTCGACCTCGTACTTGACGGAGTCGAAGGGTGTGATCTCGATGTAGGCGTGGACGATTCGGGGCGGGTCCTTGCCGGGTTCGAGTCCGTGCCAGGGATGCGGCCGCCAGCGGTAGAACGGACGGGGAAAGCTCACTTGCCCACCTCGTATGGCTACGGGGCGACCACGAAAGGGGCGTTGCGATGCGCCCGCGAAACGCGTGCCGGAAAACCGAGCGGCATCGTACCACGCATCATGCGGCTGCCTTACGATACGCCGGCCTCGTGACGACGATCGACCCCGTGAAAAAACTCGGATCGTCACGCTTTCTCAAAAGCTCTTGATCCTCCTCGCGGTGAGAGGTATAAGTAACCTCCTGGAAGGGAGCCTTTGACATTTCGGCCGAAACTCCGGGGTTGGACCTTCTAGAGAAGTCGCGGCCAACGTTCATCGATAGGGATGCGCCGCGATGCGAAACCGGGGGGCATACCCTCCGGGAAAAAAAGAAACGTGGGGCCTCTAGGGCTCTCTCGACCACGTCGGAAAAAGACCGGAGAACCCATGAACCCCGGTGCCCGGGCACCGGGGTTTCGCTATTCGGGCGAGTTTTCCCGATCAACCCATCTCGGCGAGGACGAGCCGTACCGTGCCCGGCACCTTGGGCACCTTGCCGCTCAACTGTAGGGGAGTCTTGGAGACGGCCTCGACCCACAGCTCGGTCTCGCCCTCCATCTTCATGAAGCCTTCCTTGGCCCGTTCGGGATCGACCGGAATGATTCTCAGACGCATTTTGTTCACGGACAGTTTCTTGGTCGTGCCTTCGTTGGTGTCGGTGAACTTGCATTCTCCGGCGCGTACCTCGGCGACGAGGATGCGGAAGGCCGTCGGTCCGCTCGACGTGGCAATGTGGATCACGGCCTCGTCGCCTTCCTGTTCGAGCTTCATGTCACGAAGGTGAAAGAACATCCCGTTGTAGTCGTACACGTCCACGGTGTCACCGTTGTCGTTCTCGGGATAGGCGAACTCCTTGCGCGATTTGACCTCCCACTCGTCGACCGGCTTCTTGGCGCCCTCGGGCGGCTTCAGCTTCTCGACGCTGTAGCCCTTCTTGCCGAAGACGTAGCGCCGCGCGCGCTTCTTGGAGACGCTCTCGTAACGCTCGGGCCTACCCGTGTCCTCGTCCATGATGGAGAGGGTAGTGTTCTGAGCGATCCTGGCGCCGAAAAACTTGGCCGTGCTTCGGGACTCGAAGCGGATCTTGCCCCGCTCGACGCTCACCCGCATCTGGACGTTTCCGGAGAACAACGGCACCGACTTGGCGTTGAGGCGTAGGGTCTCCCAACTCTCCCACGGGCCACGGGGCTCCGACGCGGTGACGCAGGCCGGGCCCACCGGCCAGACGATCGCGGTTACGGCCAGAAGCAGCACGAACTGGACCCTGAATCGTCCTTGATACATCATCAGCATCCACATGATAAGACGGACGGCGCGATAGAGCACGCCCGGTTTGCGCGTCGTCCCGTTCGGGAAAACCTGGGAGGCATGCCGAGATGAGCGATGAGACGCTGACGATGATCCCCGGACCGACCCCGGTTCGCCCTTCCATCCTCGAGGCACTGGCCCGGCCGACGACCTCGCACCAGGCGCCGTCGTTCGTCGAGGCGGTCGGCGAGTGTCTGACGAATCTCCAGCGCATCGTGTTCACCGAAGAGGCCCACCCTTTTGTCGTCTCGGGAGCGGGCACGCTCGCGATGGAGATGGCGCTGGTCAATCTGGTTCGTGACGACGAACGTCTGCTCATCGTCTCGCACGGGTTCTTCGGCGACCGTTGGGCGCAGCTCGCCGACTCCTTCGGCATCCCGCACCACCTCGTCCAGGCCGAGTGGGGCCACGCCGTGACTCCCGAGCGGCTCGTGCGCGAGCTCGACTCGGGCGATTTCGCGGCGGTGGCGATCACGCACGTCGACACGTCCACCGGTACGGCCGCCCCTGTCGAGGCGTATTGCGAGTCGCTGCGCGGGCGCGAAGAGCTCGTGATCCTCGACGGCGTTTGTGCCACGGCCGGCATGGAGGAGCGCTTCGACACGTGGGGTCTGGACGTGCTGCTGAGCGGCGCGCAGAAGGCGCTGGGAGCACCGCCCGGGGTGGCCATTCTTCTCGTCTCGGATCGCGCGTTGAGCAAGCGGGAGTCGCAGCGATCGGTTCCGGCCTACTACGCGGACCTGCTGCGCTGGAAGCCGATCATGGAGAACCCCTCCCTGTATTTCTCCACACCGCCGGTCAACGAGCTCGTCGCCCTGCTCGAGGCGACGCGCGTAGTGCTTCGGGAAGGTCTGGAGGCGCGCTTCGAGCGCCACGCCCGTATCGCGGCAGCGATCCGCGAGGGATTCGAAACGCTCGGTCTGGAGGTCTTCACCGCCCCGGACTGCCGCGCCGACACGCTATCGGTCGTGCGCTACCCGGATGGCATCGAGGACACGGCATTTCGCTATGGGATGGCGCAGCACAACGTGGTCATCGCGGGCGCGCTCGGTCCGCTCGCCGGCAAGGCTTGCCGCGTGGGGCACATGGGCAACATCGGCGCCGACGAGGTGGGCCGGACCCTCCGAGCGATGGGTGCGGCCCTGGAAGCATCGGGACAGGAGGCGGACGGCGAGCGCGCGGTCGCCGCGGCGCTGGATCGTCTCGAAGGCTGACGCGTGCTCAGCGGGCAGGTTCCGTCCTGCGACCGCGCATCCAGCCCGAGGTCAGGCGGGCCCAGGCGAAGAGCAAGATGGTCCCGACGACGATCAGTCCGATGGAGAGCCCGATCCACAGCCCCACTGCGCCGTATCCGGCGAAGAAGCACAGGTAGTAGCCGACGGGCAGGCCCAACAGCCAGTACCCGACGAGATTCCAGATCATCGGCGTCCGCGTGTCACCCGCGCCGCGCAGCGCGCCGATCGCCACTACCTGGAGCCCGTCGAACAGTTGAAACACCGCGGCCACGTAGAGCAATGCAACCCCGGCGGCGAGAATATCCGGCTGTGCGGTGAAGGCGCGCAGGATCCATCGAGGAAACAGCACGAAGGCGATCGCCGCGAGGGTCATGAAGCCCGCGCCCAGTGAGAGCGCGGTCCACCCCGCACTCGCCGCCCCGACCGCGTCGCGACGACCCAGCGCCTGACCTACGCGCACCGCGGCCGCCGATGAGACGCCCAGGGGCACCATGTAGGTCACGCTGGCCGCGTTGATCGCGATCTGGTGGGCCGCGAGCACGGACGGTTCGAGCCGAGCCGCCAGAACCGTCGCCAGCGCGAAGACGCCGATCTCCAGCAGGAGCTGCAGGGCGGCGGGCAATCCCAGACCGAGCAACCGTCTGAGTCGTGCCGCTTCCGGTTTCCACGGGATACGCAGCAGCCCCGTGCCCTCGTCCCGGTCGTGAAGCACCGCCGTCACGATCAGGAACAACGCCATGTAGCAGTTGGACACCACCGTGGCCCACCCGGCGCCCACGGCGCCGAGCGCCGGAGCGCCCAGTTTGCCGAAGATCAGGATCCAGTTGGCGATCACGTTGACCACGTTGGCCGTCAGCAGCGCGATCATCACGGGACGCACGAGGTTCATCGCCTGGAGGTAGCGACGGAACGTGGCGTAGAGAAAGACCGGAAGAGCGCTCCAGCTCACGGCCGCAAGGTAGGGCAACGCCTGGGCGTGGACCCCCGGGTCGATGCCCCAGAACCCGATACCGGCCCCGATCGCCCGAGCCGCGAGCATCAACGGCACGGTCATCGCCAGGCTGAGGTAGACGCCGTGCAGCAACCCCAGATGACACTCTCGGATGTCGCCCGCCCCGTAGGCCTGCGAGACCAGCGTGTCGAGACCCAGCAGCAAACCAATGCCGAAGATGGCCACCAGGAAAAAGGCCGCCCGGCCGACACTGACGGCTCCGATCGATTCGGCGTCGATGCGTCCGACCATCATCACGTCGACCACGCCCATCGCGACCCAACCGATCTCGGCCAGGACAACGGGCAGAGCCAACCGCAGCATCGGCCGCACTTCGAGTTTCAACGCGACGGTACGTGACGTCATGATCGCAAGACCAGAAAGATCGCAGGGGATCGAGGATGGAACCACGTCACGATAGCCGAACCGCTCACCGGCCACAAAGCAGCGCTCGGTTCGACTCAAGGTAGGCGGTATTGTCTATCCTTGAGAAGGGCGACGATGACGAACCGAGCGAAGATCCCGGCTCCTGCCACGAAGAGTTCACGCCGGACGGACGGCCGCTGGACCCTGGCGCTCTTTCTGCTTGCGCTGCTGCCTCGAGTGGTTCACCTGCTGACCTTCCGGGACTCACCGTTCTTCTCGATCCTGGTTCTCGATCCGCTGATGTACGACGAGTGGGGCTGGGCCCTGGCTCGCGGCGAGGGGCCGGTCGGACGGGTCTTCTTCCAGGATCCGCTCTACGCCTACTTTCTCGCGGCGGTCTACTCCGTCTTCGGCCACCGTTACCTGCCGGTGGCCGCGATCCAGCTGTTGCTGGGCGCGCTCGTCGCTCCGTTGTCCTACATGGCGGCCCGGCCGTGGTTCGGTCGTCCCGCGGCCTGCGTTGCCGGCGTGGTCTCCGCGCTGTACGTGCCCGCGATCTACTACGACGGTCTGGTACTCAAGACCTCTCTCGGCCTGTTTCTCGTCGCGGCGCTGCTGGCGTCGCTCTCGCTCGCAGTCCGCCGCCGTTCGCCTCTGCTGTGGGGTGTAGCCGGGGTCGTCCTCGGGTTGGGT
>Ga0255055_10003382_pt1 | contig 10806 bp, 9 predicted proteins | sample JV7_2_27_MG_FD_188633 | JGI IMG/M metagenome (GOLD analysis project Ga0255055, IMG submission 188633) | Seawater microbial communities from Jervis Inlet, British Columbia, Canada - JV7_2_27 | ecosystem: Environmental > Aquatic > Marine > Inlet | place: Canada: British Columbia | collected... | reverse complement strand
GAACGACCACGCAGGTGGGGTTTTTCGGGATCTCCCGGCTCACTCCGGCTGCGGCCGCCCCAGAAGCTTGAAATTCCAGCAAAACAGCACGACCGTCGTGGCCAGCAGGATCGCCCCGAACCACTGGTGGGCGGTCGCGATGACCAGGTCGAATCCCCGCGAAAGCGCGCCCGCGTCGGCCGCCGAAGTGACGATCAGGGCACCCACGCCGAGCAGGACCTGAACGGCGACCGCCGAGACCAGGATGAGGCCCAACCTTTGGAGGAACGGCGCCCCGCGGTTCAAGCCCCAGGCGCGAAGCCCGAGAAAGAGCGCGAGGGGGGCGACGAGGGCCAGACCCAGCACCATGTGGACCAGCAGCAGCTCCTGAAAATGGCGCTGGGATGCGCCGAGGACCAGCTGGACGATGGTGAGGACGACCAGGATCGCACCCAGTACGCGGTCGGCCTGCGCCGTCACCCTTCGCAGTGGCTCCGTCGCCCTGGACCAGCGCCCCGAGGTCACGACCGCCAACGCCACGAGAGCGGAGAAGAAGACCTGCGCCAGCACGCCGTGCACCATCGCCAGCACCAGGTTGCGATCCGTGACCCGGATCCCACCGAGGATCCCCTGAACGACCACGGTGGGAACGGCAGCCCAGATCCACACTCGCACCCAGATCCGTCGCTCGGTGAACTGCGCGAAGAATGCCAGGACAACCGTGGTCAATCCGAGCAGCGCGCCCAGTAGACGATGGGCGTGCTCGTAGTAGATCCCGCCCGTCATCTTCGAGAAGGGATAGAGGAACATGTTGTAACCGAAGGAGGTCGGCCAGTCGTCGACGGCCAGACCGGCCTCGGCACTCGTCACGAGACCGCCCGCGGCCAGCAGCAGGGCGGTGGCCGCCACGGCGACCCAGATGAATGTGTTGAGCCACTCCGCCCGGCTCGGACGCTCGGCGATCGTCCGCGAGCTCATCGCCGACCCCAGACCGGCGAGCAGGGCCGAGGCCATGATCGACCCGGGGATCCACCACAACGCCGACGGTACGACCTGGTTCGATCCCTCGCCCGTCAGCAGGCTGCCTAGGATGAGGAGGTTGAGCAACCCGCTGACCAGACCGGCCGCAGCCCCCGCTGACCAACCCGCCCCCGACAGCCGCCCGAGAACCAAGCCTCCCACGAACAGACAGCCCAGCAGCAGCACGAGTACGACAGGGCTGGGGAGCAACAGAACCGGCAGGCGACAGAAGTAACCCACGGCCCACATCGCGACCGACATGGCAAAGCCGACCGTGAGCACACCGGAAAGATCGGGTGCCGTGCGCGTCGCAACCGCCCGCGCCGTCTGCGTCGTAGCGTTCATGATCTCACCCCGCCGATCGACGATCGTGTCGAAGATCAACCATTCTAGCTTTTCCGCCGGCAGGCCGGGAGGTCTCGAGCCGCGGTGTATGCTTGACCCAATCTGTTCACGGACCAGGACGACGGGATGTTCCGCTCATCGCCGCACACGGGGCTACTGTTTGCGCTCGAGAGCCTCGTCTGGAGTCCGGAACACTTGGGGCACGCAGTGCTTATCCGCCGATTCGAGCGACGAGGAACAACTGCGAGTTAATCATCGGACCGAGCCCAGGGAAAGGCGAGTAACGCCGCCTCGGGCGAAATCCCTCGGCACGGAAGATCTCCTGCAGGTCGCGGTAATCGAACCCAATGTGCGAGGAAATGTACGGCTCCTCCAGGTCCCGCTCGATCCGGCTGGTCCAGCCGAACAGCGAGAGCACCACGTTGCGCAGGTTGATTCCGCGGTGAGGTTGGTTGACGGCCTTCCTTACCAGGTTCTTGCACACGGACGCCGGCCCGATTTCGATCGGAACGGAGACGACGATGAGGCCGTCGTTCCGAAGCAGCCGCCTGAAGTTGGACAGCGCCTCCCGCTGCGCCTCCGAGTGAAGATGTTCGAGTACCTCGAGACAGACGATCTTGGTCGGCCGAAAATCGGCGATCTCCTCGACCGAGCCGTAGATTCCGTCGAGCGTCTCGATCTCGGGAGTCCGCCGCGGCGAACCATCGCCGCCTCGCGGCTCGAATCCGCAAAGCGCCGCTCGCGCCTCTCGGGCGTGGAGTCGGCGCAGGAATGTGCCCTCACCACAGCCGTAGTCCAAGATGCGGTCGTCCGGCACGGGCGCGACCAGGTCGATGGCTCGATCGAGCCGGGCGTTGTGGCTGAAACGCTTGATCGACGACCGGCTGGCGATCGTGGTTTTCAGATAGCCCATCGCGCCGCTCACGGTGTGCCGACCCGGACACCTCGTACCGCCTGATTCTACTCGACTTTGTCCCAGTGGCTCGCAGATTGATCTTCCTTGCTTTTCACCTGAGCCTCGCTTTCAGCCCATCGAATCTAAGCATCCGCTCGACCTCGCCTTTGGCCGCTCACGCGATCTGACTCGTGCCGCCCCCTGTTGACTCTCTGGCCAGCGTCAGGAGCCGATTTCCCGCCTAGATGGAGTCCTTGGTAGGAACACGGCGCTCCCAGGGCTCTCACTTGCTGGAACAACGAATCTTTGCACGGCACACTTGGACCAGCGTAGGATCGGGTTTGAAGGTTCGTCGTAGTTCCGCAAACCCCGGAACGGGAGGCCTTTTCTATCATGAACACACAGCCAGAACGCCGCCCATTCTTGTCAGATCAGGGCTAGCTCAGCGGTCGGGTGACGGGAGGTGAGACCATGGCGCAGAAGCGGGTGGGCGGGACCATGCCCCAGATCGGAGATGACGCGGTTCGTCGGAGGACGGGCAAGAACTGGGACGAGTGGTTTGTGTTGCTCGACCGCGCGGGCGGCAAGACGATGGACCACAAACAGATCGTGGCCTACATCGGCACGCACTTCGACCTTTCCGGGTGGTGGCGGCAGATGGTCACCGTGGCCTACGAACAGGCGCGGGGCCTGCGTGACGTGCACGAAAAGCCCGCGGGGTACGAGATCGGACGCAGCAAGACGATCGGCGTGCCGGTCGCGACGGCCTACGAAGCCTGGAGCAACCTGCGCTCGCGGCGGCGCTGGTTGCAGGACCCGGAACTCACGATACGCAAGTCGACGCCGAACCGGTCGATGCGCATCACGTGGGGAGACGGCAAGACGCACGTCAACGTGATGTTCTATTCCAAGGACGCGGACAGGTGCCAGGTGGCCGTGCAGCACGGCAAGCTGAGTAGCGCCGCCGCTGCGGAGAAGAAAAAGACCTACTGGACCCACAACCTGGCCAGGCTCAAGAAAGCTCTCGAGCCCTGAGCGTGCGGGCCGACGGTGGCGCCAATGATCGAGATCAACCGATGGCTGTCGATCCCGGCGAGCGAGCTTCGACTCACGGCGGCTCGTAGCAGCGGACCCGGCGGCCAACACGTCAACAAGGTCAGCACGCGCGTCCTTCTCGAGTTCGACGTCGAGGGCTCGCCGACGTTGAGCTCGTCACAGAAGCAGAGAATTCGAGATCGAATGGGCACACGGTTGGGTCGCTACGGCCGTCTGCGGCTGAGCTGCCAGCGACACCGCAGCCAGGCGGCCAACCGGCGCGAGGTCATCGAGCGATTTGCCAACCTCCTCCGCGAGGCTCTCAAGCCGAGGCGGCGCCGGATCGAGACCAAGGTGCCCGTCGCCGCGCGGCAACGACGCCTCGAGCAGAAGAGGCTACGGGGACGCGTCAAACGGGAGCGGCGGAAACCGTCGACTCGGGAAGAGTGACGAAAAAGCGACCGAAAATTTGGCCTCTTCGTTTAATTCGCCCCTTCCTTTGACTATCCTTTAGACGAAGCTCGCGCGGTTCTCGCGGCGGATTCGCGGACGGGTGGGAGTGAAACCATGTGCCTGGGCGTTCCCGGAAAGGTCCTCGAGGTGACCCACACGGAGCTGGGCATCACCGGCGGAAAGGTCGAGTTCGGCGGCGTGGTCAAGGAGGTCAACCTCTCCTACACCCCCGAGGTCGAGCCCGGTCAGTACGTCATCGTCCACGTCGGTTTCTCGATCAGCACGCTGGACGAGGACGAGGCCCAGCAGGTCTTCCGTTACCTGAAGGAGATCGGCGAACTCGAGGGCCTGGACGCCGCCGGAGGTGAGGATTGAGGTACGTCGACGAGTACCGCGACCCCCGGGCGGCGCGCAGGCTCGTCGCCGAGATCCGGAGGACCGCGACGAAGCCACGCCAGATCATGGAGGTCTGCGGCGGTCAGACGCATACGTTGATCCGCTACGGCATCGACGAGCTGCTGTCCGGCGCCGTCGATCTGATCCACGGACCGGGCTGCCCGGTCTGCGTCACGCCGCTCGAGAAGATCGACCGCGCCTTGGCCGTCGCCTCGCGGCCGCGCGTGGTCTTCGCCACCTTCGGCGACATGGTGCGCGTGCCCGGCTCGGACGGCGATCTGCTGCGGGCCAAGGCGCGAGGTGCCGACGTGCGCATCGTCTACTCGCCCACCGATGCGCTGGCCCTCGCCGAGAAACACCCGGACCGCGAGGTCGTCTTCTTCGCGGTCGGGTTCGAGACGACTGCCCCGGCCAACGCAATGTCCGTCTGGATGGCCGACAAGAAGGGCATCGAGAACTTCTCGATCCTCGTCTCGCACGTCCGCGTCCCGCCTGCGATCCGCATCATCATGGACGACCCGTACTCGCAGGTGCAGGGCTTCATCGCCCCCGGTCACGTCTGCTCGATCATGGGCTACCGCGAATACGAAGAGCTGGCACGCGAGTACGACGTCCCGTTCGTCGTCGCCGGCTTCGAGCCGCTGGATCTGCTGCAGGGTCTGTTGATGCTCGTCGAGTTGATGGAAGAGGACCGGGCCGTCACGCGCAACCAGTACACGCGCTCGGTGCGTCCCGACGGCAACCCGCAGGCCAAGAAGATCATGAACGAGGTCTTCGAAATTTGCGGCATGACCTGGCGGGGCATCGGCCCGATCGCCGAGAGCGGTCTGCGACTGCGCGACAGATTTGCCCACTATGACGCCGAGCGGCGCTTCGACGTCGAGTCGGTCAAGGCCGAGGAGCCGGCGGCGTGCATCGCCGGCGCCGTGCTGCAGGGCAAGAAGAAACCTCACGAGTGCGAAGCGTTCGGCAAGGAGTGCACGCCCGAGCATCCGTTGGGCGCGCCGATGGTCTCGACCGAGGGCGCCTGCTCGGCGTACTACGCCTTCCGCAAGTTCGAGGACGTCGACCATGGGGTTTGAGTGCCCCGTCCCGATCCAGGACTACGACACCGTGACGCTGGCTCACGGTGGCGGCGGCAAGGTGACGCACCGGCTGATCGAGCAGGTTCTTGTACCCGCGTTGGACAACCCGGCGCTGCGCGAGCTGCACGACGGCGCCGTCGTGCGCTGGGAACACGGAGCGCTCGCCTTCTCGACCGACAGCTACGTCATCAACCCGCCCTTCTTTCCCGGCGGCGACATCGGCCTGCTGGCTGTGAACGGCACGGTCAACGATCTGGCGATGTGCGGGGCGCGGCCACGATACCTGTCGCTGGCCTTCATCCTCGAGGAAGGATTCCTGCTGAAGGACCTGTGGAGGATCGTCGTCTCGATCCGCGAGGCGTGCCAGGCGTTGGAGCTGTCCGTCGTCACGGGAGACACCAAGGTCGTCGAGCGCGGCAAGGGCGACGGAATCTTCATCAACACCACCGGTATCGGCGAGCGCCTGCCCGGCGCCGAGATCTCGCCGCGCAAGATCGCCCCCGGCGACAAGTTGCTGTTGAGCGGCCCGATCGCCGAGCACGGCATCGCGATCATGTCCGTACGCGAGGGGTTGAAGTTCGAAACCGACCTCGAGAGCGACACGGTCGCGCTGTGGCCGCTGGTCGAAGCGATGCTGAACCGGGCGGGCCGGCAGATTCACGCGCTGCGCGACGCCACTCGAGGCGGCGTTGCCTCGGTGCTCAACGAGATGGCCACGGCCGGCGGCGTCGGCGTCGTGCTCGACGAGAGCGCCGTGCCCGTCAACGAGAGCGTCAAAGGCGGCTGCGAGCTCCTCGGCCTCGACCCGCTCTACGTGGCCAACGAGGGGCGCTTCGTAGCCTTCGTCGCCGCCGACGCGGCGGAGGAAGTCCTGGCCGTGATGCGCGAGCACCCTCTGGGTCGCGAGTCCTGTCTGGTCGGCGAGGTCGTGGCCGAGCACGCTCGCGTGGTCCGGCTGCGCAGTCGCTTCGGCGGCTCGCGCGTCCTGGACATGATGTCCGGTGAGCAACTCCCGCGAATCTGTTGAGGCGCAACGGCTCCGGGTCCGGCTGATCGGCTCGGTTCAGGGAGTCGGCTTCCGCCCGTTCGTCTTTCGCCTGGCAAACGACTGCGGTCTGCGCGGCTGGGTGCGCAACGACGGCGAAGGAGTGACGGTCGAGGTCGAGGGCGCGCACGATAGCCTGCTGGACTTTCTCGAGCGGCTGCCGCGCGAGAAGCCTCCCGCCGCCTTGATCTACGCCTCGGACCATCGATTCCTGCCGCCCGCCGGCTTCGAGCGATTCGAGATCGTCGAGAGCGAGACGCACGGCCCGCCGAAAGTCTGGGTGCTACCCGATCTGGCGCTGTGCCAGGACTGTCGTCGCGAGCTGTTCGATCCCGCCGACAGACGCTTCCGCTACCCGTTCATCAACTGCACCCACTGCGGCCCGCGCTTTACCATCATCGAGGATCTGCCCTACGACAGGCCGCGTACCTCGATGAAGAGTTTCGCGATGTGCGAGGCCTGCGCCACCGAGTACAAACGACCCGACGACCGGCGATTCCACGCCCAGCCTGTTGCCTGCCCCGTGTGCGGCCCGCGATTGGAGCTGCTCTCCCCCGCCGGCGAGACGATCGCGCGAGAGGACGCCGCGCTGGTCGAGACCGTCGAGCGTTTGCGCGCGGGCGAGATCCTCGCCGTCAAGGGGCTCGGCGGATATCACCTCGTCGTCGACGCCCGAAACGAAGAGGCGGTCGCCGAGCTGCGCCGCAGAAAGCGCCGCTCGCACAAGGCCTTCGCGGTCATGTACCCGGACCTGGCCGCGCTCCGGGAGCACGTTCGCGTGCCGTCGTTCGCCGAACCGCTGCTCGAGTCGACACAGGCGCCGATCCTGATCCTCCCCTGCACCGAGCGCGGCCGGGACGAGATTGCGCCGTCGGTCGCGCCGCAGTCGCCCTACCTCGGCGTCTTTCTGCCGTACACGCCGCTACACCAGCTGCTGCTGCGCGAGCTGGGCGCCCCCGTCGTTGCTACGTCGGGCAACATGACCGACGAACCGATCCAGTACCTCGAGAGCGAGGCGCTGGGGGAGCTGGGCCGCCTGTGCGACGCCTTCCTAAACCACGACCGCCCGATTCTGCGCCCCGCCGACGATTCGGTGATCCACGTCATAGCGCGCCCCCGCACCAGGCCGCAGATGTTGCGTCGCGCGCGCGGCTACACGCCGCTCCCGTTTCTCGCGCCCCGGTCGTTGCCAACGATCCTGGCGCTCGGTGGGCAGATGAACGTCACGCTGGCCGTCTCTCGCGGGCGCGAGGTGATCCTGTCGCAACACCTCGGCGACATGGAAAGCTTCGAAGCGCGCCAGGCCTACCGGCGAACCTTGGACGACCTGTTGCGCCTGTACGACCTGAAGCCCGAGCTGGTCGTTTGCGATCTGCACCCCGACTACTTCACCACCGAGCTGGCCGAGAGCTTCGACCTGCCCCGGATCGCCGTGCAGCACCACCACGCCCACCTCTCGGCATGCATGCTGGAGAACGAGATCGAGGGCGAGGTGCTCGGTCTGACCTGGGACGGCACCGGCTTCGGCCCCGACCGAACCGTGTGGGGCGGCGAGTTCCTGCTCGGTGGCCCCGTGGACTACCGTCGCGTGGCCTCCCTCGTACCGTTCCGCCTGCCTGGAGGCGAGAAGGCGATCGAGGAGACGTGGCGTATAGGCGTCGCGCTGCTGTGGGAGACCTTCGGCGAAGAGTTCCCGCGGGAACTGCCGTTGTTCCGCGAGGTACCGGACGCCGACTTGGACACGATCGCCGGCATGCTCGACAGCGGCATGAACAGCCCGCCGACGACGAGCATGGGCCGACTGTTCGACGGCGTCAGTGCTCTGCTGGGCATCTGCACCTACAACACGCATCAGGCGCAATCGGCGCAGCTGCTGGAGTACGCGGCGTGGCGTCACGGCCCGGAGGTCGAGCCGCTGCCCCTACCGATCGTCGAGGACGAGATGCCGCGCCTCGACTGGCGCGAGTTGATTCGCGCGCTCGTCGCCGGTCACCGCTCGGGCCTCGGTCCCGATCGCCTGGGCGCGGCGTTCCACCAGGCGATCGCCCGCGCGGCGATGAGCGTCGTGCGCTCGATCGGTGTGGGCCGCGTCGCGCTCACCGGCGGTGTGTTCTGCAACCGCTATCTGACGGAAACGCTGCTCGAATCGCTAGCCCACGAGGGATTCGAGGGCTACGTCCACAGCCAGCTTCCGCCCACAGACGGCAGCCTCGCCGTCGGCCAGCTCTGGATCGCGGCCCATCGGTGCGACGCCAGTGATTTCAGGGAACCAGGACGCGAAATCGAAGAACAATAGCAACACCGCCGGGGTTCGCGGGTAGACTGTCGTTCCGTCGTTCATCAATGGTCGATGAGAGCGAGGAGACAACATGGGCGGGTTCTTCGGCGTCGTTTCCACGAGTGACTGTGTGGCGGACCTTTTCTACGGGACCGATTACCACTCTCACCTCGGCACGTCGCGTGGCGGGATGGTGGTGAGAGTCAAAGAGGGCTTCAAGCGCAACATCCACGACATCTCCAACACTCCCTTCCGCACCAAGTTCGAAGAAGACCTGCCGAAGTACCGCGGCCGCATGGGCCTCGGCGTCATCAGCGACTACGAGGACCAGCCTCTGCTGATCGGGTCCCACCACGGGCGGTACGCCATCGTCACCGTCGGTCGAGTCGATAATCTCAGCGCGCTCGCCGAGGCTTGCCTGGTCCATGACTCGACTCACTTCAGCGAGTTGAAGGGCAACGAATTCAACCAGACCGAGGTCGTAGCCAGCCTGATCAACCAGCAGGACACCCTTTTGAACGGCCTGCGGTACGTCCACGAGAAGGTGCAGGGCTCCTGCTCGGTCCTGCTGGTCAACGATCACGCGATCTACGCCTCGCGGGACCGGCTCGGGCGCACACCGATGGTGCTGGGTCGAAAGGACGGCGCCCTCGCGGTGACCCTGGAGACCTGCGCCCTGCCCAATCTCGACTACGAGGTGGACCGCGAGCTCGGCCCGGCAGAGATCGTGAAGATCACCCCAGACGGAGTCGAACAGCTCTCCCCACCGGGCGAGCAAATGCAGATCTGTTCGTTCCTCTGGATCTACTACGGATATCCGGCGTCGAACTACGAGGGGGTCAACGTCGAGGTGGTGCGGAATCGCTGCGGCGCTGCACTCGCCCGGGCGGACGACGTGGAGGTCGATTGCGTCGCCGGGATTCCGGATTCGGGGGTCGGCCACGCCATCGGCTACGCATCGGAGGCGGGGATCCCCTACCGGCGTCCCTTCGTGAAGTACACGCCGACCTGGCCGCGCAGCTTCATGCCCCAGGACCAGCGAGTCCGCGACCTGGTGGCCCGCATGAAGCTGATTCCGATCAAGGAGCAGATCAAGGGCAAGCGGCTGCTGTTTTGCGAGGATTCGATTGTCCGCGGGACACAGCTGAAGGACGTCATCAAGCGCATCTTCGAATTAGGAGCCCGGGAGGTTCATATGCGGCCCGCCTGCCCGCCGCTGGTGTGCAGCTGCAAGTTCCTGAACTTCTCCCGCTCGAAGTCGGAACTGGACCTGGCCGGTCGGACAGCCATCGCCGAGATCGAGGGCGGGGGCCGAGGTGACGTGACCGAGTACGCCAACCCGAGGACAGAGAAATGCGCCGCAATGGTTGAGCGCATCCGCGAGCGACTCGGACTGACCTCGCTGCGCTATCAGACCCTGGGTGCCATGGTGGAGGCGATCGACATTCCCCGGGAGAAGCTCTGCACCTACTGCTGGACCGGCGAGTCACTGTACGAGATCGAGTAGCGACAGATCGAAAAGCTCCCTCGTCTCAACGCGTCGAACAGGTTCGTGATCACCGTCAGCTCTGTCAAGGTTTTCGTTTGTTCCGGCCCCTCGACCACGAGGAAACGCTCCCCGTCCGGCGCGACGTGGCTCTCAGGGGCAGAGCGGAGCCAGACGTATCGCGCCGGAGGACGCGCGGCCCATCGCCGTTCCGCAGGCGGTGCCGACGCGGACGAGATAGTGCAGAAGCTGGCCCGGCGCGGGGGCCTCGACGTCGGTTGCCGTCAGCCCCGTACCTCCCGACGCCACGCAGCCCGCCGTGGCGAAGCCGTCGGCCTCGGGGCTGCGCAGCACGTCGTAGACCGGCGCGATCGCACCGGGACTGGATGGCGGAGACCAGAACAGATTGTCGATATCGCCTGCCTTCAGCCGCAGGTCGGTCACGGGAGACGGTGCGGTCCAGACCAGCGGGTTGGTCGGTGCGCAGTCTTCGCCGTTCGGCGTACCGTCGGCGTCCCCGTCGGCCAGCGCGAGATCCGCGCACCAGTTGAAGAACGAGGTCAGGACGGTTCGGCGATTGCTCAGCGTAGGCAGCGTCTCGATTCCGAAGCCCGCGAAGGTCGTGCGGAACCATCCGGAGTCCTTGTTTAACGCGGCACTGCCGTAGGTGCCGCCGAAGGCGGTCTCGGCGGAGGGGTCGGGCAAGACGATGTCGGTGTGATTCGCGTAGGGGAAGAACAACTGGTAGGTTCCCGTCTGTCCGTAAACACTTCCCAGCCCCGTGACGTG
>Ga0255055_10003381_pt1 | contig 10807 bp, 8 predicted proteins | sample JV7_2_27_MG_FD_188633 | JGI IMG/M metagenome (GOLD analysis project Ga0255055, IMG submission 188633) | Seawater microbial communities from Jervis Inlet, British Columbia, Canada - JV7_2_27 | ecosystem: Environmental > Aquatic > Marine > Inlet | place: Canada: British Columbia | collected... | reverse complement strand
ATATCAAATTCCGCCAGCTCCAATTCCCTTCACATAACAAAGCTCGTCCAAGCATGAATGCGATGAAGACACTTTCTCTCACCGCCTTTGCACTCGCATTTTGTCTGCTGACGGGTTTGTCCGTGCTAGCGGATCCCTCGGCGCCATTCAAACAGTTACCCGGGCGATGGGTCGGGCACGGCCGGCTCGGGCTGCAAGGCGGGAAGGTCGAGATCGTGAAGTGTCGCCCAACCTACTTCACGTCTGACGACGGTTCCCAACTCAAACAGAATGTGCGGTGCGCGTCTAAAAGTGGGAAAATCGAGGTGAAGAGCATCATCACCCACTCTGAGGGCAAGCTTACAGGTACGTGGAACGAACTCGTCTACAATCTTGGTGGAGAGCTCAACGGCAACATCACCAAACGCGGATTTCGTATTTCCGTCCGTGGGTCGGGTCTTGCAGCAAACATGGAAGTCGCCGTCTCCAAATCGAGGCAGATCATCGAGATCCAGTTCTTCGACAGCACGCTTATTGGTCTGTCGCTGTTGCTGCAAAAGGGCTAATCGGCGCGAAACATCAAAATAACTTCATGCCTGGCGGCAGCGGAAGACCGCCCGTCATATCCTGCATCTTGGCTTGAAGCTGCGTCTCGACCTTAGCCTTGGCATCATGCGTGGCGGCGACGATCAGATCTTCCAGAATTTCTGCTTCGTCCGGCTTCATCAGACTTGAATCGATCTGCACCTTCTTCATATCGCCCTTGCCGGTGAGCGTGACTTTAACGAGGCCCGCACCTGCCTGTCCCTCGATTTCCAATGCAGAAAGCTCCTCTTGCATTTGCTGCATCCGGGCTTGCATCTCGCCAACCTGCTTCATCACGCCCATGAGATCTTTCATCAGTCGTCCTTTCCAACCCCACCGGACGCCCAACGCCCGGCGTGCGCTCGTTACCCAGTTCCTGTCTCATCCTCGCTGGGCCTCACCAATGGCCGTATGTCGGCGATCTTCGCGTCAGGAAACTCGTCCAGCACCGCCTTGACGGCCGGGTGCGCCTTGAGCGCCTCAAGCTCGGCGGCCTCGCGTTCGCGCTGCACGTCGCCAATGGGTCGTTCACCTGCCGTCTTCGACAACATCACAACCCAGCGTCGCCCAGTCCAAGAATTGAGCCTTTCGCGTAGCTCATTGGCGATCTGTGGCGGCGCGCCGGGCAATAGAAATAGATCGATCGAGCCGGCGACCGCGTCGAACTTTACCAAACTCACGTGATCTTCCAGATGAACCTTGAGCTTTGCGTCGCGGTGCGCACCGACAAGGGCGACGACCTCGGCAAACGATGCCGGATTCGGCTTGCCGCCAACGGGCTGATCATCGTCTGACGAAATAGGTTCCCCTTCATCGTCCTTCTTAGAAGGTTCGTCGAAAACATCCGCCCCTGAAGCACCTGCAGACGGACCCCGGCCAGCGTTGCCGAGCGGCAGATCGCTGGAGGAGCCGTTGTCACTGCGCGGGGCCTGCGCGCGCGTTCGCGCGAGCGATCCAGGCCCGCCCAGCGAACGGATCACCTCGTCGGGGGCGGGAAGATCAGCCGTGTGCGCCAGGCGGATCAACACCATTTCGGCTGCCGCGCGCGCATTGGGTGCACGCGCCGCCTCCTCCCAGCCCTTCAGCAACATCTGCCACGCACGTGACAGAAGCGGTGTGGAAAGCCGCTCAGCCAAGCTTTGCGCGCGGCGTTTCTCTTCCGCGCTCAAGCCTTCGCTCCCTGCATCTGGGCCCACCGCCTTGCAACGCGCAGCCGCATGTACGGCCTCGGCAAGGTCGGCAAGGATTTGGCCCGGTTCCGCACCTGCCTGATGTAAGCCGTCGAGTTCTGTGAGCGCGGCCTTCGTGTCACCGCGGAACAGATGCTCCAAAAGGTCGAAAATACGACCGCGATCGGCGAGGCCCAGCATGGCACGCACCGTCTCGGCGGTCACTTGCCCCTGTCCCATGGCAATAGCCTGATCGAGCAGCGAAAGACCATCGCGCACCGAACCTTCCGCCGCGCGCGCAATGATCGTCACGGCATCATCCGTCGCCTTTGCGCGCTCGCTAGCGATGATCATTTGGAAGTGTGCTGCAAGCTCTGGCACATCGACCCGGCGCAAGTCGAAGCGCTGACAGCGCGATAAAACCGTCACCGGGACTTTGCGAATCTCCGTCGTGGCAAAGATGAACTTCACATGCTCAGGTGGCTCCTCGAGCGTCTTCAAAAGGGCATTGAAGGCGCCCTTGGAGAGCATGTGGACCTCATCGATGATGAAGACCTTAGTACGCGCGAGCAGCGGCTTGTAGCGCGCGCTTTCGATCAGCTCGCGAATATTGTCGACGCCGGTGTGAGAGGCCGCGTCCATCTCGATGACATCGGGGTGACGGCTCTCCATGATTTCCGCGCAGTGGCGACCCGGTTCGGTCATATCGATGGTGGGCTCTTCCGGCGCGCCATCGCGGCTGTAGTTAAGCGCACGGGCAATCAAGCGCGCAGTTGTGGTCTTGCCCACCCCCCGCACGCCAGTCAGCATATAGGCTTGCGCAATCCGCCCTGACGCGAACGCATTACGCAGCGTCTGGACCATGGCATCCTGGCCAATAAGATCTTCGAAGGTCTGCGGCCGATATTTGCGCGCGAGTACGACATAAGGCGCATCACTGGCTGCCTTGCCGCCAGCAGTCTTGCTCTTTGCGCTATCGGATTTCTTCTTCGCCATGATTTGCAGATATCGCGCTGAATTCCGGCCCATTGGGCCCCTGCCGTGAGCGCGGCCCGGCGCGAGCGCCGCCCCCGCGGAAGACGCCGCACGGCTATGCAGACCGATGAGCACCCGTGAGCGAATATCAAGAGAGGCTGGCGGACGACCCGCGTCCTGATCGTTAGGGCTGCTTCCTTCCGGACCTGACCCGGTTGGCGAGGGATGCGTCCGCCGCCAACCTCCCCGCCGGATTATGGGGCGTCGAGGGGCGCCTTACAACCCTATGCAAACTCAAGGCGGTGGAGGCTATACGCTGCGGCCGCCGTCGACGTCCAGCGCAACGCCGGTCACAAAGGACGAAGCCGGATCGGCGAGGAAAAGCGCCGCATTGGCGATATCGTGAGGGCGCGACAATCGGCCCAAGGGAATCGTCGACATAAACTTTGCGCGGTTTTCCGGCGTATCGGGCTGCCCCATGAATTTTGTCAAAAGACCCGTCTCGCCCATTACCGGGTTGATCGCGTTGACGCGGATCTGCTTGGGTGCAAGCTCCACTGCCATCGATTTTGTCAAAGTGATCACAGCGCCTTTGGAGCCATTGTACCAAGTAAGCCCGGGGCGCGGACGAACACCTGCCGTAGAGGCTGTGTTGATGATGACGCCGCCGCCGCGCTTTTCCATGCGCCGAACGACTGCAAGCGTCGTCAAATAGATCGACTTAACATTGACGGCGTAGATGCGATCGAACTCGGCCTCCGCCACATCAAGTAACGGTTGGTTGTCATGCGTTATGCCGGCATTGTTGACCATGATGTCAACGCCCCCAAACGCCTCCGCGGCGGCTCTAACCAAGGCATCGACGTCTGCCTTCTGCGAAACATCACAAGTCACGGCAATGGCGTTGTCGCCATAACCAGAAGCAACTTCGCTTACGCCTTCGCCATTGATGTCCGCCATCACAAGCTTGGCGCCCTCCAGAGCGAACCTCTCAGCGATCGCCCGGCCGAAGCCGGATGCCGCCCCCGTCACGATCGCAACCTTGCCTTCAAGCTTCATGGGCTGATTCTGGCTCATCTGCCGCGGCGGTTCACGGGGATCTGTCCCGTCGCCGCAAGATGGGCTGCCTTCGCACGATAGGGGCTGGCAGGGTAGGTACCAAGCACCTTCACCTCGCTGGAGAAGAACGATAGCTCCTCCAACGCGAGCCGCACCAAACGGTCGGCGGGATGACCCTCGATATCCGAATGGAACATGGTGGCGTTGAAGGTGCCTTCGAGCTGATAGCTCTCAAGCTTCATCATATTGACGCCGTTGGTCGCAAAACCACCCAGTGCCTTGTAAAGCGCGGCAGGGACATTGCGCACACGAAAGATAAACGTGGTGATCACGGGACCGCTGCCGGGATCGGCGTCGTCGGGCTCGCTCGCAAGGATCACGAAGCGCGTTGTGTTGTGTAGCTCGTCCTCAACGTCGCCTGCGAGGATGTCGAGCCCATAGATTTCCGCTGCCAGACTGGATGCGATGGCTGCAAGTTCCGGGTCTTTTGCTTCGGCCACCACACGCGCTGACCCGGCGGTATCAGCCTCGGGCACGGGAACCAGCCCCAACTCAGACAGCTTCTTGCGGCACTGGCCAAGCGCATGCGTGTGGCTCAAGACGCGCTTGATCGAATTCAGACCGGCACCGGGGATAGCCATAAGCTGGTGTCGCACACGCAGGAAGTGCTCGCCGACAATGTAGAGGTCGGCGTCCGGGAGAAGATGATGAATGTCGGCGACCCGCCCCGCCACAGAATTCTCGATGGGAATCATGGCGTAACGCGCCTCGCCAGATCTCACCGCATGCAGTACTTCCTCAAACGTTGGGCAGGCGAGCCCGTCCAAATCCCGATAGGCCTCGCGGCAGGCGAGGTGCGAGTTGGCGCCGGGTTCACCCTGATATGCGATACGCTCTCCCGTGGCTTTCGTGGCGGCCGGACCGTTTCCGGCCCCAGTCACAGCTCCGCCGCGCTGAGGCGCCGCGCTGCTATGGCGGGAAGATTTTGACATGGTCATCGCGGGTGAAAGGCATCATCGCGGGTGAAAGGCGCCAGGTCCGCACGTGGTATGCGGCCGTCAACTGGCGGGTGAGTCTGCATTTTTGAGTAGGCGACGCGCCCGCTCAAGGTCGGCGGGAGTATCGACACCGAGTGGAACCGTGTCAACGATCGCGACATCAATGCGCATGCCAGCCTCCACCGCCCTTAACTGCTCCAGTTTTTCGCGCTTCTCTAGGGTTGAGGGCTTGAGCGTGACGAACAGCTCCAACGCAGCCCGCCGGTACGCATAGATACCAATGTGATGATAGAGCGGCCCATCGCCATAGGGGGCACTCGCACGCGTGAAATAGAGCGCGCGGAGCTGGTCTGATTGGGGAAGCGGCGTGCCCACCACCTTGACGACGTTGGGATTGGTACACTCCTCCTCTTCCACGATTTCGCAAGCCAGTGTGACGATGTCCGGGCCCTTCTTGGCAAGTGGTGCCAAGCATGCGCGTATCAGATGCGGCTCGAGTGTCGGCAGATCGCCTTGCAGGTTCACGACGAACTGAGTGTACTCGTCTGGGTCGACGTGGCTTACCGCCTCGAACACCCTGTCGGAGCCCGAGGCATGATCGGCGCGTGTCATGATCGCCTCTCCGCCGGCCTCACGAACGGCATCGGCGATCGCCTCAGCGTCTGTCGCGACGACGACACGCCCAGATTCGGCGGCCATCGCGCGGCGCCAGACGTGTACGATCATCGGCTCGCCGGCGATTTTGAGCATCGGCTTGCCGGGAAGGCGCGTCGCCTGAATTCGTGCTGGAATCACAATGAGGGCGTTCGACAATTTTTTCGTCCTCAGCTCAGCTAACCGCCGGTGACAATTGGTCTCGGATGATCGCTCTTAGAACGGACCAGAGGTTTGTTGCAAGCCAAGACGGAATTTCTATAGTCGCGCCATATTTTGCGGCCCCATGAGGCCGAGGCGCTGAAGCTCTAAGGCACGATAGGATGGGCATGGATACCTTCGAATTCTCCAAGATTGCTGGGGCCGTGCTCTGCGTGCTCCTTGTTATCGTTGGATCGCGAACCGCTCTGCATATCATCGAAGAGAACCGAGGCCCGCAGAAGCCGGGCTACACGCTGCCCATGCCAGAGGTGGCAGCGCCGGGAAAAGAGCAGCTCGGAGTGGGTGAAGCCGTCCCGCCACCCGTCTCGTTGCCGGGCGTCTCGGAGGGCGAATTGCCAACCGGCTTTGACCCCGTTGAGGCGGCACAATTGATGGCGGGTGCGGACATCGCCAATGGCAAGACGATCTTCAGAAAGTGCGTCGCATGCCACTCGAGCGAGGAGGGAGGCCCCAATAAGGTCGGCCCCAATCTGTGGGCGATTGTCGGCCGTGCGAAAGCGAGCCATGAGGGATTTACTTATTCGCAGGCCATGAAGGCCAAGGGCAGCGACTGGACGCCGGTCGAGCTTGCGTCCTTCCTGCACAACCCGAAGGAATCCGTTCCAGGCACCAAGATGATCTTCCCTGGCGTCTCTAATGTCAGCGATGTGGCCGATTTGCTGTCTTTTTTGAACACCTTGGGCGGCAAGCCTGCTCCGTAGTCAAAATGACAGCAAGTTAACTCGCGGCCTGGGCCGTATTTTGCGACGCTGGGTCGGCTTTCGGCGGCGTGGCTGGTAGATCGTATCGGGCACGCCCAAGGTTGTTTTTACTACATGAGGCGAGTTGCCTAGTGCCACTCCCTCCAATCGCCGTTAAGGACAGCTCGTAAGAGGAAGGATAGTTCTGGTGTTATTGCGCCTCGATCTCCCCGCAGTTCTGCTCGCCACCATCGCGGGCTTCGGGCTTGGCCTCGCTCCGGCGTCGGCGCAGATGGAAACCGCTCCTGCACAGACGGAAGCTTTGCCCGCGCAGAACGATCAACCCCACGAGACCGCAGGCCCGAAAAAACACCACGCGTTATCGCTTGTTGGAGACCCGAAGCAAGGCCCCGATTTTGAGCACTTCGATTGGGTGAACCCCAATGCACCCAAAGGCGGCACCATCCGGGGCTTCGTCCCGGGCTCGTTCGATAGCCTCAACTCGTTCTCCGTCAGGGGCGACCCTGCTGCTGGGCTTGGCCTCATCTATGACCCGCTCATGGCCAACAACCTCGATGAGCCTTCCACGGAGTACGCTCACGTCGCCGAATGGGTCTCTTATCCCGACGACTACGCGTCTGTGACGTTCGGGCTGCGGCCGGAGGCCCGGTTTCACGATGGGCAGCCCATTACACCGGAGGACGTGGTCTTTAGCCTTGAGGCCCTGAAGAAGGCGCACCCGCGATATGCCTTCTACTACAAGAACGTCGTAATGGCGGAAAAGACGGGCGAGCGCGAGGTTACCTTCACGTTCGACGTTAAGGGCAACCGCGAGCTGCCATATATCGTCGGCCAGCTCATGGTGTTGCCAAAGCATTACTGGGAGGGCAAACGCTCAAATGGTGAGCAGCGTGACATAACGAAGACGACGCTTGAGCCGCCGCTCGGGTCGGGAGCATACAAGGTCAAAGAATTCGATCCAGGCCGCTCAATCACGTTCGGACGCGTTGACGACTATTGGGCCAAAGACCTGCCCATCGCAAAGGGTCAATGGAATTTCGATGAGATCAAGCTGAACTACTTCCTCGACCGAACGCCGGCATTCGAGGAGTTCAAATCGGGAAAACTCGATTATTGGGTTGAGAGCATCGCAAGCCAGTGGGCAACCGGCTATGGCTTCCCCGCCGTCAAGAAGGGTTGGGTCAACAAAGAAGCTATCCCCGTCAATCGCGTCGCACCCATGCAAGCGTTCGTCTTCAATCAGCGCCGCCAACAGTTCCAGGACCCGCGCGTGCGCAAGGCCTTCGCGCTTGCCTTCAATTTCGAAGATTCCAACAAGATGCTGTTCTATGATCTTTATGTTCGCGTCGGCAGCTACTTCGACAACTCGGAGTTAGCGTCCAAGGGCCTGCCGGAGGGGCGGGAATTGGAGATCTTAGAGGAGGTACGCGACGAGGTTCCCGCTGAGGTTTTCACCGCGGAATGGAAAAACTCCGTCAATGCCACACCCCAAGACTTTCGCAATAACATGCGCGAAGCCTCACGCCTACTATCCGAAGCCGGCTGGAAGCTGGAGCAGGAAACGGTGAAAGACGATGAGTGCGGCTTCTTTTGCGGGATTATGAGAACCGTTGGGCTCTCCTCGTCCCGCAAGGAAAACGTGCGGCGCAATGCCCAAGGCGACGTATTAACCGCCGAGTTCTTGATCGAATCGCCTGCTTTCGAGAAGATCGCGTTGCCCTATGTGCAGCATCTGCGGAAGCTTGGAATCAAGGCCAGCCTTCGCGTTGTCGATAGCGCTCAATACAAACGCCGCCAAGACGCGCACGACTACGACATCATTATCGACAACTTTGCCCAATCGGAGTCGCCGGGCAACGAGCAACGCGACTTCTGGGGCTCGGCCGCTGCCGATCGCGACGGCTCGCGCAACACGGCCGGCATCAAGAACCCGGCCATCGACAAGCTCATCGACAAGGTCGTGTTCGCAACCAATCGCGAGGAACTCGTGGCGGCCACGAAGGCCCTCGATCGCGTGCTCTTGTGGAACTACTACGTCGTGCCTCACTGGCATTATCCCTACGAACGCATCGTGACCTGGGACAAATTTGGCCGGCCGGAAACGCTGCCGTCGCAAACGGCGGGGCTGACGCAAGTCTGGTGGATCGATCCCGAAAAGCAGAAGGCGCTCGCAGCCGCACGCGGTAAATGATGGCGGGAAGCCACCCAAGACATGGCCTATTCACAAAGACCGGGGCGTTTGTGCTGGCGCTGGCCGCACTATTGGTGGCAGCCGCGCCGGTTTTGGCAGAACCTCGTCATGGCCTTTCTGCCTTCGGCGATTTGAAGTATCCAGCCGGCTTTTCCCACTTCGACTACGTGAACCCTGATGCGCCGAAAGGCGGCCGCCTATCGATGATCGGCACGGCTGGACGCATCACCTTCGACAGCTTCAACAACTTTATCTTGAAGGGCGATCCGGCACAGGGACTGGGACTTCTGTTCGACAGTCTAATGACACGGGCGTTCGATGAGTCCGACGCCATTTATGGCTTGGTGGCAAGCAGCGCTGAAGTAGCGCCCGACGGCAAGTCCGTGGTTTTCCACATGCGCCCCGAAGCCAAGTTTGCCGATGGCTCTCCGGTGACCGCCGAAGATGCAGTTTTCTCATTCGAGACACTGAAGGAGAAGGGCCACCCAAGCCTCGCCCTGCCCTTACGTGACGTGACCAAGGCCGAGGCACTCGATCCCCACACGGTGCGCTACACGTTCGAAGGTGACTTGACACGCGACCTGCCACTCATCGTGGCGACATTGCCCTTGCTATCGAAGGCCTACTACACGGAGCATCCCTTCAAACAAACTTCGCTCGATCGCCCGCTCGGGTCCGGCCCCTACAAGATCGCAGCCTTCAAGCCCGGCACATATGTCACGTACAAGCGGCGCCCCGACTATTGGGCCAAGGATCTGAACGTAAACCGCGGGCGCTTTAATTTTGATGAGCTACGTTACGAATACTACCGCGACCGCACTTTGGAACTTGAAGGACTGTTATCGGGAATTTTTGACCTTCGCGAGGAGTTCACCTCCGTCAACTGGGCAACCAGTTACAACGTGCCTGCGGTAAAGGATGGCCGTCTCATTCGGCTGACGCTTCCCGACGACAGCCCGTCGGGCGCACAAGGCTTCTTCATCAATACGCGGCTCGACAAATTCAAGGACCCTCGCGTGCGCGAAGCACTCGGTTTGGCTTTCGACTTTGAGTGGTCGAACAAGAACCTGTTCTTCGGGCTCTATGATCGCACCCACAGCTTCTTCCAGAACTCCGACATGATGGCGGTCGGGCCGCCGAGCGCGGAGGAACTGAAGCTCCTAGGACCGTTTCGCGACCGTCTTCCACAGGAAGTTTTTGGTAAGCCCTATTTGCCGCCCGTCACAGACGCCACAGGCCGCAATCGCGAAAACCTACGACGCGCCAAGGAACTCCTGAACGCCGCAGGTTTCACGGACTACCAGGACCCCGGTGACGGCAAAGTTCTCGACGTAGAGATCCTGACCTTTTCCCCAAGCTTTGAGCGCATCATCAATCCCTACGTCCAGAACCTGAAAAAAATCGGCATCAACGCCTCCCTGCGCCGCGTCGACCCGGCACAGTATGAGCGGCGCATGAAGACGTTCGACTTCGACGTAACAACCCAGCGCTACACCATGAACCTGACCCCCAGCGTCGAGCTGAAGAGCTTTTGGGGCTCAGAGGCCGCCGGCATCGACGGAAGCTTCAATTTGGCAGGGATAAGCGATCCTGTTGTCGACGCCCTCATCGACAAGGTCGTGGCGGCCAAAACCCGCGACGAGCTGGTCACCGCAACCCGCGCCGTCGATCGCGTGCTGCGTACTGGACACTATTGGGTGCCACACTGGTATAAGGCGTCACATAACCTCGCCTTCTGGAACAAATTCTCGCGCCCGTCTATCAAACCCAAATACGACCGCGGTGTGATTACGACCTGGTGGTTTGACCCTGCAAAGGCTGCGGAATTGAAGAAGAAGTGAGATTCCTGCTGCTATGATCGCCTATCTTCTGAAACGACTGTTGCTGATCATTCCGACGCTGTTCGGCATCATGCTGATCAGCTTCACCATCATTCAATTCGCGCCCGGCGGCCCGGTCGAGCGCATCATTGCGCAGTTGACCGGGCATGACTCCTCAATCGTCTCTCGAATTGGCGGCGGGGGCGGCGACACGTTGGGAACTGGTGGCGCGCAATCGCAAATGGGCCAAGGCGCGGCCGGCGCCGTGACATCGAAGTATCGGGGCGCGCAAGGCCTCGACCCGGAGTTTATCAAGGCCCTGGAAAAACAGTTCGGCTTCGACAAGCCGGCCTATGAGCGGTTCTTCATCATGATGAAGAACTACCTCACGTTTGATTTTGGCACGAGCTACTTCCGCGACGTGTCCGTGCTTCAACTTATCAAGGAGAAACTG
>Ga0255055_10003380_pt1 | contig 10809 bp, 9 predicted proteins | sample JV7_2_27_MG_FD_188633 | JGI IMG/M metagenome (GOLD analysis project Ga0255055, IMG submission 188633) | Seawater microbial communities from Jervis Inlet, British Columbia, Canada - JV7_2_27 | ecosystem: Environmental > Aquatic > Marine > Inlet | place: Canada: British Columbia | collected... | reverse complement strand
ATACAAGGTATATCTCTCAACAGTAAAAATGAGAAATAAAGTACTTGATAAACTAGCTTTACAAGAGGGAAATAAAGAGGAAATCGAAAAACAGGTTATAAAAAATTACAAAAGACTTATGAAAAGCTATTTTGAACAAGTAAACCTAATACCAAAGGATAGACTTGTAGATATAAGATATGAAGATTTTGTTGCAGATCCAATGAAAGAAGTTAAAAAGATATATTCAAAATTAAAAATACCTGGTTTAGAGAAAGCAATACCCGGAATGATGAAATATCTAGAAAGTAAAAAAGATTATAAAGTAAATGTTTACTCAATTGACAAAAAGATTTTAAAGCGTGTTAAAGAGAACTGGAGTTTTACTATTGACCTATGGAATTACAAGCCACCAGAATAAAAAATATCACACATTACTAATTTTAATAAAAAGGAATTAATAATAAGATAGGAAAAATTTATTAAATATTAAAATTATAGATAATATAAATACTTATAGGGGAATTGATTCATATTAAAAAATATCGAAAATACAGAATCATTGTTTTTTTCGTATGTATTTTAATTATTGGAACTTGTTTTGTACCTTCGTCAATAACTCATAAAGTAAAACTAAAATTTGGAAAATGTGAGCTTATAAATGAGGGACAGATCCTATTTGCTCCATTACAATCCACTACAACATATCTAATAGATAGTAATGGGGATATAAATCATACATGGTCGAGTGATTACATTCCCGCAGCATCTGTTTATATGCAAGAAGACGGGGCAATTCTTAGGACTATAAAATTATCTATATCAGGTGGTGGGGCAAGTGGTGGTGTTCAAAAAATAACTTGGGATGGTGATTTAATTTGGGATTTTAGATATTATACCGATGAATATCTAAGTCACCATGATATCGAAGTTTTACCAAATGGCAATATCCTTATGATTGCTTGGGAGTATAAGACTCGCAACGAGGCTATTGAAGCAGGGAGAGACCCAAATAAACTTAATGGTAATACTCTAAGACCTGATCATGTAATAGAAGTGGAACCAACAGGTCCAACAAGCGGAAAAATTGTTTGGGAATGGCATGTATGGGACCATTTAATACAGGATTATGATCCAACAAAAAATAACTATGGTGTTGTAGGTGACCATCCTGAATTAATTGATATAAATTTTGGAAACCATGGTTCAGATTGGCTTCATACAAACTCAATTGATTATCATGAGGAGTTTGATCAAATAGTTTTAAGTGTTCGTGAGTTCGGAGAGATATGGGTGATAGATCATAGTACAACAACCGAGGAAGCCGCTAGTCATACAGGTGGCAGATATGGAAAAGGAGGAGACATTCTATACCGCTGGGGCAATCCAATGACATATAGAGCAGGGACAATTGATGAAAAAAAATTATTTGGTCAACATGATGCAACTTGGGTTGAGCCAGGAATTCCTGGAGACGGAAATATTATTGTTTATAACAATGGCATAGGCCGCCCCGGTACTGACTATACTTCTATTGATGAGATTGTTCCACCTGTAGATGAAAATGGTAACTACACTTTAATACCAGGTGAACCATATGAGCCAGAAGAACAGACATGGATTTATGAAACTGATTATTATTCTTTAATACTAGGAGGAGCACAACGTATTCCAAATGGTAACACAATGATATGTCTAGGATTTGGAGGCCAATTTTTAGAAGTGACTCCAGAAAAAGAAATAGTTTGGGATTATGAAAATCCTTATCCCAATCCCTTAACAAATAATGTGTTTAAATTGGTTTACTATCCACCGAAAGAACCCCAACCACCAAATAAACCTAATTTAGATTGTTCAGGAAGCCTTGAATGGACAAACGTTAAAGCAGGAGAGATACTTTATGGTGATTTTAAGGTTAAAAACATAGGTGATGCAGGTTCTTTGCTTAATTGGAGTATAGAATCATTTCCAAATTGGGGGATTTGGTCATTTAATCCTGAATCAGGAGAAAATCTGACTCCGGAAAATAGTTCAGTAGACGTTCAAATATCTGTTATTGCACCAGATGAGAGTAATAAAAAATTTGAAGGTTACATAAGAGTAGTAAATCAAGAAGATTCCAGTGATTTCGATGTTATTCCTGTATATCTAAAAACTCCAAGAGCCAGACATATGTATAATCCATTACTAGAATATTTAAATAAACTTCCAAACTTATTTACAATATTATTGCAAATGTTATAAAAATTATCGTTATAAATAAGATCAACTTTAGACTAATAATTTGCGAAATTGCAAATATTACTAAGATTTAGTAATAATTTAGGAAAAATTATAATAATGAAGAATCATATAGTTAATAATATTATAGTAACAATAGAGGGTATCCAAAAATGTATAAAAAAATCTTAATTTTTGCAATAGTTCTCTTATTTTTTGGATCAAGCATGATACCCTCTGTAACAACTAAAACATTACAGAAATCACCTCAGGTTGAAGTAATAGACCCTATAGATTATACTGAAGAATCTATTCCATTAATAATTAAAAATATCAAAGGTGGCATAGGTGTAACCTTCTCGTTATCAAACGAGGGCGATACTACAATACATGATATTTCAATATATATCAAAGCTTTTGGTAATTTTATAAGAATCAAATCTCCAGATCTAATTAAAATTCCAGTACTTATGGCTGGACAAACTAAAACTGTACGAATAGGAGTATCTGGTCTTGGTATTGGAAGACCTGCTGATTATACCAGGATAAAATTAAAGGTCACTGCACCCGATATAACTATTATGGAGCGGACTATTCTTTTTGATGTAGTTGGTCCGTTTGTTAATATCGCAACTGTATTTGTTAATGATGAAAAATCGTATCCAGGTTATACACTTTTTTGCCCTGAATTTAATACAAAAGCATATTTAATCAACAATAGCGGAGAGGTTGTAAATAGTTGGAAAAGTAAATACATACAAGGAACTGATTGCTATTTACTCGAAAACGGGAACCTTCTTCGTTCATGTCTTCCAAGATTTAATTTAGATCTTCCTCTTCTTGGAATTACTGGACGTATTGAGATGTTTACCTGGGATGGAAATTTAGTCTGGGAGTTTGATTATTCAAATGAAAAATATTGTCTGCATCATGGATTTGAGGTGATGCCGAATGGAAATATACTTATGATAGCTGTTGAATCAAAACCAGCGGAAGAAGCCATAAAACTTGGTAGAAATCCTCTAACTCTACCCGCAGGGGAGATATGGCCAAGCTATATAATTGAGGTAGAGCCTACCCTTCCATATGGTGGTAAAATTGTATGGGAATGGCATGTATGGGACCATTTAATACAGGATTATGATCCAACAAAAAAGAACTATGGTGTTGTTGGTGACCATCCCGAACGTGTTGATATTAATTATGGAGCATTGACTGGATTTCTTGATTGGAATCATTTCAACTCAGTTGATTATAATGAAGAATTCGATCAAATTTTGATTAGTTCTCATATCCAAAATGAAATTTGGATAATTGACCATAGTACAACCACAGAAGAAGCAGCAGGACACATAGGCGGCAGATATGCCAAGGGTGGTGATCTTCTATATAGATGGGGTAATCCTCAAGTATACAGAGCTGGAACGGATAACAATCAACAGTTGTTTGGCCAACATGATGCACGATGGATTGAATCTGGATTTCCCGGTGAAGGTCATATTACAGTTTTTAACAACGGTTTACTTCGTCCAGGAAAATTACATTCCTCTGTAGAAGAAATCGTTCCCCCGATAGATGAAGATGGTTTTTATTTCCATCAACCAGGATATGCATATGGTCCAAAAGATCCTATCTGGAGTTATACTGCCAAAAATCCTTCTGATTTTTTTTCTCCAATAATATCAGGAGCCGAGCGTCTTCCGAATGGTAATACGCTCATCTGCAGTGGTTTGCCTGGAATATTCTTTGAGGTAACTCACGAAAAAGAACTTGTATGGCAATATAAAAACCTATTTCCAGATACAATTAACATAAGAGTTACTGATATCAATCGTTATCCATTAGATTATCCGGGCATAGGAAATATTACCAGCAAACCAGTTAACACAGAATACAAAGCTCCTCGCTTAATAGATATAATAGATTTTTTCAAAAATTTATTAGATACTCCCCTTTGGCGTTTTGTCGACAATATTGTTACAGTGTTAAAAAATTACAATAATTAACTATTTTTTCTTATTTCACAAAAATAAAGAATAATTCCATTTAAAAACAAAGCAGACAGTAAAACGTATAGGGGCAAAAATTTTTGATCTTTAGGTATTCCGTTATCAAATACTATTTTGTAGATATAGTATATCATAGTTGGATATATTGGAATTCCGGATGCAAGAAAACGGATTCTTAAAATTTTTTTATCTCTTTTCCTTCTCCGGTAAACGATAATATAGAGGACTGAAATTAAGATCATTGCTGTCCATAAAAAAATAATACTCATTAATGGTAAATTTGTCAGCTTTAGCATAAAAAACCAAATTGCAAGAGAAATTAATGCGAGTGATCCAAATATTATGTCTTCGGTTTCAATCTTCATTTAATACAATCGATTATCAATGTTTATATGATAAAATTTTGGATTTTTTTTAGTAATAGACATTCAATCGCATTACTTTTTTAGAAAAATTCATAAGTATCATATATTATGACTCATGGAGGAGATTATGAGAAAATCAACATATATATTACTAATTGCAATACTTGGCTCATTAATAATAATTGCAACAGGAGTTATAGGACAAGAAATTAAGGATTTAGATATAGATATCACATCTGGTGAAGATACTATATCTGTTGTTGAGATTATTTCTCCAAATATTCTTGAATTAACTGAAACTTTTAACTTTTCGATTCAGGATGGCGCATCTGATATAAGTGTTATTATATCTGACAAGACCTATGATTACACTTTAGTTGATGATAATACCTATTCAATTGATATCTCTTCAGTATTACCTTTTGATGGAGATATTTTAACTATTAAGATTTCCTATACATTAGATAAAGACACAGATAACTTTGAAAAAACATTACTTAATGATATTAATTCTCTTAAAATAACATTCGATGAGACAGAAATTTACACAGGCAGTAGTCTAAAATCCGGCAGTTCTCTGAATGTAGCATTACAAAAGGCACCACAAGCTCAAACAATAACTGAAACAGAGACAATAGAGGCAATCCCAACTTGGGTTTACATAATTATAATTGTTTTAATAGTCTTGTTATTAGTGTCACTCATGCGACCTGCTAAAAAACAACAAACACCGAAAATAAAAGAAACTGCGGCTGCTTCAGAAGAACTACTTAATACTAAAAAGGCGCTACTAATGTCTTTACTAAAAGATATCGAAAAGAAGCATAGAGCAAAGGGAATATCTGATGATACATATCATAAACTTAAAGAACGATACAAACAAGAAGCAGTTGAAGCAATGAAGCAACTTGAGGACATGAAATCAAAAGTCAAATAAGCTTTGTTGCAAATTTTCCTTTTCCTCTTCATCTTCTGATTTATTCGTTTCAACAGCTGTTGGTTTTTCTAATATTTTTTCATGAGAAAGAAGAATTTCTTTTAGCTTATGCTGATGACTTTTACCTAGAAGATACTTTATTTCTGCTTCGGAAAGGTCAAGTTTAGTTTTCATTTTAATTGCAAAATAAGTGTTATTTCTAAACATATTTGTAAAATATGAAAGAAGAAAATCTCTTCCTTTTTTATTTGAATTATGGCTAATCCTGCTTAGTTTTTCTACTATTTGATCCCTTACATCTAAACCGCTTTTTATTCCTTTTCTAGTTCTTAACCATGATGGAAAATTGTAACTGTCGTTTGGGTAATTATGAGTTTTTGCAGTGGCAACACCACCGTTCATAATATCGCAGGCATAAGACCATAGAGCATAATTTTGGCGTCTATTGGTTCTCCCTAGAAAAACATCTGCTTTTGATAATGAATTATATCCTTTTACTAAGTCATTTGTATCAATGTACTCCTTTGGAAGGTTTTCATTAATCCATAGCATTACTAGTTTAGGATCAGCATCCAAATGAGTCATGTTCTCCCTAATTGTCTTTATATTGCGAGTTTTAAATACCTCTCTAAGTGCATTAAAAATATCACGTTCTCTATCCCTATATCCTAACACATGAAGCGATTTTGAATCTACCTGGGTTCTATTAACACATATTGTTTGCAGGTCATTAATTGCTGATCTGATATCACCCTTGCATCTATCTGCAATTGTTTTCAAAACATGTTGATCAACATTAACTCCTTCCTTTAAACAGATTTTTTTAAGTAAACTAAATATTTGACTTGAATATGGATCAAAAAATTTTATAAGTTTACACATCTGTTTTAATGCTTCGCCACCACCTTTTGTCAAACCATAATAATCATTGACAATCAATACTATTGGTTGACCAGTTTCTTTTATTGTATCAACAATAGCCTTTTTTCCACCGCGGTCACTAAGATCATTACTTTCTTTGTCAGAAGTTGTGGCTTTCTCATATAGATTATCTGCTTCATCTAAAATAATTAATTTTCTTCCACCAGTATTTGATTTAATAAAATTGCCATCATCAGAAAATGTTTCATTCATTGCGCCAAATGTTGCAACATTTTTAATTTTTGTAGCATTCCTTGCATCTGAAGCATTTAACTCAATAACCGTCCATCCAAAATCATTTGCTAATGCATGTGCACTACTTGTTTTTCCATTTCCAGGTTTACCTGAAAGTATTACTGCTCGTTTTTTTGGAATTCCATTTTTCCATTCACTAGCCCACCTAGTAAGTTCAATTATTGCACGTTCATTTCCAACGACCTCATCAAGACTTTTTGGTCGATATTTTTCTGTCCAGTCCCCCATAACAACAAACATAACTAACCTATTATATTTTAATATTTGTTTTAGACCCACAGATTCCGAAAGTAGATTAAATTGAGGTTAATTTATTTTATTAAACATTTTTATAAAAAAATGGAAATTAGTTTTTGGTTAAAAATACATAAATAATACATTATTTTAAGAAAAAATTCTTATAAAAAATGAAAAACCTACTTTTTGAAATTAATCAATATCAAGAAAAAATAATACAAAATAAAAAAAACCATTTTTTATTCACCCTGGATCAAGCAACAACTCAATAAAAATATATGCAGTGATTTCATTCTTGGTTCTTTTCTTTCCATATACGGTAAGATTAATGAGGATTCTTGCGAGTATCCATAAGTTGTATATGAAACATGTAAATAGAAAATAGTAAAGCCTTATGTTAAAATTATTAGAAGTAGTCTTGGGGTAGAACTCGGTCTTCTTGACTTTAAATCCATTTTCAATGCGCCAGCGTTTACTATAAATCGATAAAAGCTTTTTTGTGATCTTTGGGTCATCGACATCAAAATCCATATTCGTAGCAAAAAGACGGTCCTTTTCATCTTCCTCGTCTCTAATTTTTATAAGATCGAAATCAACATCACCCATTGAAAATGGACTAAGTATCCCAGGTGTCGTCATTTCTGGTTCTTTTTTCTTAATTTTCGGATTTCTGACCGCGGGCATCAGGAATTTCAGATCTAATCTTTTTAACACCTTGATACACTCAATCGTGAAAAAACCCCTGTCCATCAAAACAAGTTTTATTTTCAATTTTTTCTTTGCATATTTTAAAAGCTTATACAGATGTTCTTCTTTCTTTGCAAGAGGACTATACGGTAACGCCTTCAATGTATAGGATCCTTCAGGCTCCACAATATCCATCACTATATACCTGAAGCATTTACATTTTATCTTTTTACCCTTGCTATTGATTTTAACCTTATTATGCGTCATAGGTGTTCCCTTACCATAGTAATCATGATCCGTGAAATCTACAGCAAGTTTAACAGACCTGTCATACAACCTTTCCCTTCTTATTGTTTCCAATAAGTTTTCACCGAGGAGATCGAAATCATCCATTATATCATCAGCATCCATATCCTTAATCCTGCGGAGAAATGCATCGGAAATCGGAGCCTTTTTCCCTTTAGCTCTTAACATATTGCAAACATTCTCCGCACAACGTCTTTCCAGTCCAATATTTATTAAAACATCAACCATATCTTCATCATGGTATATTTCATTCTTATTACCATTAAAACCCAGCAGTGTCAACAATTTATTTTTATAATACCTGGCTATCTCCTTTGTCTTGAGACCTTTTTTAATACTCAATCCTTTATTACTGGTTTGATCTTTTTTATCAGGTTTTTTAACATCAAGACGGTAAATTCCAAGGTTGATACCGGCTTTTTTTGAAAGATCTATAATGTTGTTTTTTATAAAAGACCGTATTATTCTTGCTTCCTCATCCATACCATGATTAATGAACCTGCTAAGATTGGACTGGTCGGGAACCTCAGGGAGACCAAGTTTTTTCAAATACCTCTTACGGTTCTGCAGATATTCGACAATGGTAGATTGGTTTTTCCCAATCATATCCATCAAAATTATTGTTTTAAAAAGCGCTTCATACGGGTATTTTATCTTCCTGTATTTTTTATTCTGTATTTCTTTGACTGTGAGTATTTCAACGAAATCAATAGGCTCGATCTTTTTTTCATTTTTAAAAAACTCAAGAGTATTTTCTAATTGTCCTAATATACTCTCTATTAACACTTTTCTTTTACTTGTTTTTGCATAATCGATATTTTTATTTATCTCCTCGTTATTATTAGAACTGGAGATATTGTATTGTTTGTCAGCCGACATTCAGTTTGATCTCCTGGGCCAGTGGTAGGAGAAGGGATTTCTCCTACCTAAATTGGCTAAAAACAAGTTAACACAACTCTGATTCTCCTCCACAATTCATAAGTCAGTTCCAAATCATTCCGATTATACTCGATTAAATCCTCAATTCTCCCCTCTTTGTATAGCTCTGGTACCATAGTGTTTTCAAAAAGCTTACTTTTACCAAGTAGTGCCTGTGACCAGTCATTAAGGGTTCCAGGTTGATTGTAATTGAAACCTCTGTTGACGTTTTTCAGTATATGCATCAAGTCGGTTTGTTTCTTGTTGAAAAAGCCATTTGCATATAATCTATACTTGAGGCATCGTGCAAAAATGAACCGCATATCAAAGCTCAAATTATAGCCAATGACCTCCCTGTATTGTTTTTTGTTCATATGCCTGAAAAACAACAGTAGCAGTGATTCTTCATGCTCATCATAAAAAACCTTGGTCTCTCCATCATCTGTATCTTTCACACCAATGCAAATGATCTTCCCAGACCAAGGTTCAAATGAAGTTGTCTCAATGTCCAAGATACACTTGCTCAATGCTGATACCCCTGATCAAAAATTTGAGTTACTTCAAATTGACACTGTAAGTTGATTTCTTCTTGTCGAATATTGCCATCTATCTCTGCAACTTTTTCTGGGCATATTTGTGGATATCCTATGATAATCTCCTGCCTCAAAACATCTAAGTCAAAGATGTCATTTTTCAAATATTTTTTCATTTTTCTTTCATTTTTTCTCCATATAGTTTTTTTCTTTCCATTCATATATTTCACCTCAAATTACATTTGGTAGTTAAGTTACGATATTTCGTAACTACACCAAAAATGGTATTATATACGATGTATTTAAACTTTACGTAGATTGGATTAAATTCTGAAAAATATTAAATATTAGTTATGTTATATCATTTTTTATGAGTATACTTTCCGATAAATCAATAATGGTTTTAGAAGCAATAAAAAAATTAGGTTCAACATATCAGAGTGAAATTGCAAAAGAAACCAATTTACGTGATTCCACAGTCAACGCAATTTTGAAAAAATTGGAACAGGCGAAAATCATCAAGAGTTCGCCACATAAGGATAAAGATACAGGTAGGTTAATCAATAAAATTATATTGGTCATGGACGCCAAAAATTTAGATAAAATCATATTACATTATAAGACTGCTCAATCAGAATTAAAAAATACAATAGCAGCATTACAGAGACCTAAAAAAAATAAATAACCATAAATATGAAAATGCATTTTGCATATACTTCTTTTAATGTCAAAGGTGATTACTCTAAACGCCCCTATATATACCTCATTTGGTAAAATCAAGAAAATTATTTGGAAATGGAAACCACCAAGAACACCACCCGAACATTCAGGTTTTAAAGTTGGTCAGATAAAATTTAAAGGAGATAATAAAGAAATTATCATACCGATAAAAATAATCCCGGAGAATGACGCAAAAGATGCTTTAATTCATCCCCTTCAAGGAAAAGATATGACTTTCTGGATAAAAGAATTTTTATTAGATCATCTTAGGAATTGTGATACATGTTTACGATATGTACTCATCCATGAGTTTACTCATCTTATGTCTCAATTCCATTTTCCACTTCCTTGGGAGTTACGGGGATTTGGGAAAGAAACCATTTATACTATCCATCATTATATCATAGATGCTTTTGCCGATAGATGGAATGTGCTGCATAAGAATTTCTATTATGATGATCCTATTAACTATTACTATCATATGGAACAAGAAAATAAAATAAAAATTACCTTAACATCCAGAGAAGAACTTTTTGAAAATTATATTTTTTATGTAAAATTTGCTCCTAATAGTAATTCTTGGAAAAGACATCTTTATAACCACGCTTATCGTTTTCCTAATGTGTTGAGGGATAAATATCAAAAATTATTGGATGCACTCAGTGGAGACTATAATGGTCCAGAGTTTCCTATCTACGAATTAGTCAGAGATATTGCAGAAT
>Ga0255055_10003379_pt1 | contig 10812 bp, 11 predicted proteins | sample JV7_2_27_MG_FD_188633 | JGI IMG/M metagenome (GOLD analysis project Ga0255055, IMG submission 188633) | Seawater microbial communities from Jervis Inlet, British Columbia, Canada - JV7_2_27 | ecosystem: Environmental > Aquatic > Marine > Inlet | place: Canada: British Columbia | collected... | reverse complement strand
AAACAAATATTTAAGATGGATTTTTGACGTCCATTTTCGGCAGATTGGGCAAATAGTAGTCTTCTAATAAGAAGAAGTCTAGTTGCAGAACGGGCCGGCGTTTACTCCCTAATTGGGGAGAAGCGTCGGCTTTTTTTCGATGATTTGATAGCAATGAAACAATAAGCACCAGCGGATGGTGAAATATTACGTAAGAAGGAATGAGGACCAATCAAGGACGAAACGTTGAATCCAATCGAAGGACTTGAATGGACAGGAGGAATAACCAAGAGGAGAAGAGCATGTGCGAAAGTGATCGGATGGACGAGAACAGGTTGTCAATTTTAACAAATATGCTTGTGAAATTGTGGATTCGTGCACATGGTTACGAGAAAGCTAAAGCCAGCGCGCTAGAAGGGCATGAGAGGCTTATGGCAATTGTTATTGACGATGCTTTCACGCCAGCAGAAATTTATCTTGCGCACCAACCCGAGTCCAGAAAGTTGATAAGAGAGTACGCAGAGCAATTGATTGCACTGATCAAGCCCGAAATGGTTTCCTGTGTCGACGAATTTCTCGGATGCAAAGTGATCGGATACTCGATTGACCCCAATCCCAGAAGCGGAAGCGTGTTATGCCTGTTCCAATTCGAGAATCAAGTTTCAGAGAGACTTGGTTAATTCCGATATGCCTTTTGTGAAGACATCTTTCGATTCAACTCGCTAAGGTGACTTGATTGACATTTCCGGTGTTGCAACATGAGGATGGAATGCTTTTGTTGGGTTATGAATATTTCACCGTGTTTAAAGAAAACTTGGATTCTACTGTTAAGTTCAACAATGGAAGAGCGTTTAAAAATACCTGATGTTTACAAGAACATGCATCCGCTAATTAATCCCTCTTCAACAGGTATGTGTCTGGTAGAGAAGCCATCATGAGTCAGAATACAAATGAACGCCAGGTAGACCCTTCCATCAGGCCACTCTTGCGCAGTCTCCTCATCGAGATCGTGATTTATATACCCCTTGTTGGGGTGTTTTTCGTCCTTGTACTCCGTTATGCAAGTCCTCACCTGACAAGGCTATACCATGACAACCTCACTGCGTACGCCGTTCTCGCGCTAGTCCTCATCATCGCTCAAGGTTCGGTGCTCGAATTGTTCACCTCGTGGCTCCTGAGAAAAATCGGGTTGAGGCATTAAGCATGATATTCCCGATTGCTGGTGTCGTCATCAGCCCAATACTGCTTGCAGTTATTGGCTTTTCAGTTGGCGTGCTAGGTGGCTTCTTCGGAGTCGGTGGAGGTTTTCTCGCAGGTCCGCTGATGTTCTGGACCGGTGTGCCTATGAATTTCGTCATAGGGACCGATCTTGCGCACATGACCGGCAAGTCGATCGTGGCGGCCAGAAGACATCGCGCCCTTGGAAACATCGATTTCCGTGTTGGCACACTCATGATCATTGGCACCATCCCAGGCATAGAAATCGGTGCTCAAATCATCGAACGCCTTGAGTTCATGGGAAACATCGAACAAGTTGTCGGCATAGCTTACGTCATCATATTGACGAGTATCGCCTTGTTTACAGGATGGGAGAGCCTAAGGGCTTTACGGTTGACACGAACTGATCAAATTGAGGCAAGTGACGCTCTGGGCGTCCGCCGAATTTCACACCAATCTCCCCTCTTCCAAATTCCCCCGATGATCCGGCTTCCCGTCTCTGGTATAGAGCGAATATCGGTGTGGGTCATCATCCTCATTGGATTTGTAACTGGGATTCTTGCAGGTTTCTTAGGCGTGGGTGGGGGCTTTGTTCGACTTCCCCTCATGGTCTATCTTATTGGACTTCCTACCCATGTAGCCGTTGGAACGGATCTGTTCGAAATCATCATTTCAGCCGGGTATGGAACGCTCAGCCATGGTCTGAAGGGGAATGTGGATATCATGATTGCTCTTACGATGCTCACGGGCGCCGCGATGGGCGCTCAGATTGGCGCAAGGGCAACGCGCTATTTTACCGGTCCCGCAATTCGCTTCCTGTTCTCATTTTTACCGCTGCTCGCTGCAGTGCTTGTGCTTATACAAATTATCAATTAGTTTGGAGGTGTCATGATCCAAATACCTCGAAAAACCCAGGCTCTCATCTGCGTCGGCGAGAAAGATCCAGACCCAGCCGCGATCCATATGGCGGAAGAAGTCAGTAAGGCACTTGGATTGGAACCCGTGCTTCTGCATGTCCAACAAACGGGAGGTCATCCACAAGAAAGCGCACAACTCCTTGAAGCCACGCAGAACTCCCTCAGTTCTGAACCTGAGCGCGTTATTCAAGTCGAAGGGAAATTTGAAACGCAGGTATTGGAAGAACTTGAGAGTGAGCAATTCAGGCTTGTAGTTGTGGGAACCTCATTTCATGAAGATGAAGCACTTACCGATCGTGCCCAACACGTCGCCATGCATGCCACAGATAGCGTGCTTGTTATCCACAACGCCTCGCCGGAGGTCAACCATGTCCTCCTTTGCACCGGAGGTCATTCCGAATCTTATCGAGCCGTAGATTGGGGACTTCAGCTGGCTGAATCGCTACGTGCAGATTTGACCATCCTTCACGTAGTTACGACGACCCCATCCATGTACACCGGACTCAACGCGTTGGAAGAGGGTGTAGAAGAAGTGCTCAGCCGGGAAACACCTCTCGCACAGCATCTTAAAGAAGCGGCTCATCGAGCAGAAGAGAGCGGCGTGAACGCAAAGATTGAACTCCGTCATGGCATGGTCGCAGAAGAAATATTACGAGCTTGCGAGATGGAAGAATACGACCTAGTGGTGATCGGCTCTCCGGATCCTCGCGCCCTCCTCAGCCGTCTCATACTTGGAAGAGTCGCTCCCCAGCTGCTGGCCAGCACGCCCATCTCCATCCTCATCGTCCGCTCTTCAGTTGAGGTGCCTGCAGAGGCATAGTCCCAACATTCTGCACCACAAACTCACTGAAACGTAGCGTAGATCCAACTCGCAAGTGCAACTTTGATGATGAAATCAAAGGTTCGTTGTTTTCTTATCAGAAGCTAGGAATAATTATTACTAGAGCTCTCATGCAATAGAATGAGAGATCCATAGATATCGTAGGCTCGCCGGGTTTCAAGCGATCATTGAATATATGGCTACCCTTAGAAGTCCAGCCTGACGATCCAATTACCCAATTTCAGGATTTGGTCTCAGGACCTGAAGGTCCTTGCGCGCTGTACGCAGTTCAGCCCGAATCCAAACCCCGCTAGTTAGAAGACGAAAAAGGCACCTAGGCGGGTGTCTTTTTTTGTTTCAGTCCCCCGTTCAAGACATTTATACTCCTACTTGTTAAACGGATCTTTATGTCATCCACAGCGAGTTAAATTCGGTTTCCACATCCCTTAACGATGCCAGGATTTGTCAAAGCACATCTCATAAATTGCTTGTGCGCCATCGTGATAGGCTTCTTATTGATTTGGGACCCCAGTCCAGGAATGGAACAGAGGACTCGGAGGTTATGAGCCCATAAACGATCGGAGGCAGGTATGGGGATAATTATTAGCACCTCCGGTGTTGCATGTAGTGATTGAATCTCGGCTTGAATCAAAGGGATGTTGATTTTACTTGTAGGTTCGATTATGATGAGAAGCACTGGTCAAACTCAATAAGCATCCTGTATTCGGCAGGTTGGGCAAACAGCAGTTTTCTACTCTGAAGAAGGTTGGTTGCAGAATAGGCCGGCGTTCACTCCCTAGGATGGGAGAAGCGCCGGATTTTTTTATTAGATCTGAAGGAGCTGGATACAGGCTGGCTCTCCATTGAAGGCAACCAAACGTGACACTTGGTGAAACTCGTTCTATACCCTCACCGATAGATTTTTAGTGTGGCATGGAGATGAATAAAGATCTCTTGGATCGCAGGACTATTGTTGGACTCAGACGCTTTTTTGACTTTGCAGTAGAGCTGGATGTAAACCCTATGATTTTAATAGTCTCTGATTAACTAAAAATATGACGATGTAATCGTTCGGTATTGAAAATAAAATGGAGACTTATTCAATGCTGCCCTTTCTGCAATTTATCATTGCGATCGTCATCATTATCTTTGCTGCAAAGGCAGCAGGCTACCTAAGCTACAAACTGGGTCAGCCTGCTGTAGTGGGTGAAGTAATTGCCGGTCTACTCCTTGGACCATCATTGTTGAACTTCTTGAACTGGCCAGTATTCACTGACATTCATTTAAACGAGACCATCTCACATCTAGCAGAGGTGGGGGTGTTGTTGCTGTTATTTCTCGCTGGCCTAGAACTTCACTTCGCCGAATTGATTAAAGCGGGTAAAGGCGCCTTCGCAACGGGTTCCCTGGGATTTGCCTTAACCCTTGGATTGGGATTTGTCCTGGCTTTATTCTTTGCTTTTGAAACAAGGCAGGCGCTTTTCCTGGGTCTAATGCTTGCTCCCACAAGTATAGGAATCTCCGCCCAAACATTAATAGAGCTGAGTGTTTTACGGGGGAAGGTCGGCACCACTTTGTTAGGTGCAGCCGCAATTGACGACATCTTGGGTGTATTAGGAGTGTCGATATTTCTCTCCCTTTTTGTGGGCGGGGCAACCGGAGAGATTACAGGGGTGTTGATAATATTACTCATGATGACGATATACCTGATTCTTGCCTCTGCCTGTGGCTATTGGGTGTTGCCTAAGTTAGCGGAGATCGTTGAGAGGATGCCAATCAGTCAAGGCTTAATTGCCTTTACCTTCATAATTGCACTATTCTATTCATGGTCCGCCGAAGTGTTTGGACACATGGCTGCAATTATCGGCGCCTTTCTGGCTGGCCTTTTTCTAGCTCGAAGCTCGCAAAAGGATAAGATTGAAAGAGGTATATCAGCTATTGCATACGGCATATTTATACCCATCTTCTTTGTGAATGTTGGTTTGGCTTCAAATGTTCGTCATATTTCATCCAGCGGGTTGTGGCTACTTGCTGGCATGTTAGTTGTAGTCATCATCTCAAAGTTGATTGGGGCTGGAATTGGCGGCCGTATTGGAGGAATGACCAAAAGAGAATCTTTGCAACTGGGATTCGGCATGATCCCCCGGGGAGAAGTAGTTCTGATTATTGCCACCGTAGGCATCCTAGAAGGTGTGATCGACGCTGATATATATGCGGCCGTGGTTGTGTTGGTCATACTCACCATATTGTTGATTCCTCCGATCTTGCGTTATTTGTTTTCTCAATCAGATGACTCAATGAAGCAGCTAGCTGATTAGTAATAAGGGAGATGATAAATGTATTTCCTCATAGTGTTTGTGCTAAATGATGTTGATCAGTGCGGCAACATACTTGAAGCGTGGGAACTTGCAGGGTTACGAGGCATCACAATTCTAGATAGCTCCGGGCTTGGACGGGTTCGAATGGCAGCGACGCGGGATGATATACCGCTAATGCCGAGTCTAAGCGATCTGCTAAAAAGTACGGAGACTCGCCACCGTACTTTATTCACGGTCGTCAAGGATCAGAAAATAATAGATAAAGTTGTCGATGCGACCCAATCTGTTGTTGGAGATCTGGAGCAGGAAGACACGGGTTTTCTGTTTGTTATTCCAGTAAGTCAGGCTTATGGCAAGGGCAAGGTTAAGTGAAACACCTCGACAGGAAGCCATTATGGATGGGCGACACGGTCATCAGCGTCACTGGATTTTGAAATCCGCTCTCTCCTTCCCGGCAAATTGGATACATTTTCAACCAAGGAAAACAACCTGTCGCCTATGAGTAAAGGTGCCAGGAAAGCCTCCAATACTCCGTTCGCCTTGTCTTTTTTCGGGTAATAACCCAACAGAGCGGAGCGAGAATCCGATGATTTTATATATCCGTTAACCATTGTCTCGATCGCTCGGCTTGAAACTCATTGGCTTCAAGATCCGAACCATGAATTGGGAGTATGACAATCATGGACGAGAGGATTTAGAATAACTGCCCAATCTCAACTCAAGGAAATCAGGACGAAATCACCGATAGGCGATGCATTAGACGAGAGCTTGTACCTTGAAATGTTCGGGAATTAATTTCATATAACGAAGGCCATCGTTTATGCTTTAGAAGAGATTGGCAGAAAGATCACAGCCATGTCTTCATAGAACGTTGTTCATCCGATTGGTACTTTGTAACCGTTAAGCCGTTGATTCAGTTAAAGGTCTTGCCCGTCATATAGTAGCGATTAACTAATTTGCAATCATACTCATGATAGTCAGTCGAGTGCTGCAAACCTCTCAGGATTCATCCTCTGGATCATTAACAATAGACCGCAATTTGACCGATAGATACCCAAATACAACCCTATAATATCGGTGGATCTATGACTAAATCACCAAGTAGGCGTCAGTCATAAACGGAGTTATTCTGTATTCCATCTTGGGTTCCTGGGAGAGTAACAGACTAGAAGAAGCCTCTCCCAAGTAATGTTTTTTTTAAACGCATCTGTGTCTCTATATGAGGCTCCTCACAGACCTCGTTATGCGTCCTGTTAGCCAGTCGATGCACCTCTAAACTATAGGTAACACATTTAATTTGGTATTAATTCAAACTCACCAGCTGTTCATATGGGGACGGACCGTTTCAGGGTCGGATAAACTTATTGAAGGATGTTGGTTGGCAGAACAGTTAGAATAAACAGCACTGCAAGAGATAAGAGCTTCCCTGCCGGTGATGGAATCTCGTAACCCGAGCATAGGGGGTAGAAACATTAAAAACTTGATTGTGTTTAATATATGAGATCTGGTTTTTATAAGAATCTATCATGATTATTCATTCGGTTGTCCAAAACAGAATATCGTCCCCTCCCCGCAATTACTCTCGGAGCTGGGATGCGGGAGGGATGATAACCGAGTATTATTCTAAGTGAGGCAAATCTGATCCTGCTTTCGGGAGGGAACAGGTTTAAAAGGCCAATACATACTGAAAACATGCCCCGGAGATATTGGGATTCTGACATCCAAAAGCGAGGTACTGATGCCTGATGTAAAAAGTCGTGGTGAGTACGAGGACGAACTTACGAAAGCAATGATCAAATTCGAGGTAGAGCAGTTGGGCCGAGGCCCCGAGAAAGTGCGTACTTTCATTTTGGGTGACATGATCCTATTTCGCTTAAAAGGCGTCCTAACTCCAGCAGAATCTGCACTGGCGGAGAAGCGTGAAGGACACGAGTTAGTTAAAGAAATGCGTCGCCAGTTGAATGAAGCATCGCGACCGCATTTTGAAAGAATCGTTCGGGATATCTTGGGACTTGAGGTTGTCAGCTTGCATACGGATATGAGCGCAAAGACAGGGGAAAGAATTATTGTGCTTGTAGTTGATAAGGACATAGAAGATTTATTGGCATAATCCATGGCAAGTTATACCGAGGAGATAATTCAGAAACGTCCGATCTTGCTCTGTTCGGATTATCTCCAGCTTTATCGGACTGAACTTTTTTAATAAAAGAAATGCTTCAGTTACATTATCAATCCGGTATCTGGTAAATACTTTCGGATAATATGACGAAGGTAATTGGAATCGAATTGACCGGTATCATTCTTCTTGAAACAAATATTTAAGATGGATTTTTGACGTCCATTTTCGGCAGATTGGGCAAATAGTAGTCTTCTAATAAGAAGAAGTCTAGTTGCAGAACGGGCCGGCGTTTACTCCAACGTTTTGGAGGAACGCCGGTTTTTGTTTCATGGAGCTAAAGAGAGCTGATATCTCGTTGATGATGGTGGCAAATAACCTAGCCTTTCCCACCCGAACATTGGACGCGGATCTACTCGACCAATCCGCTGGAGTGGCTCAACAAGGAGATCAAACGGCGAACGAATGTGGTGGGAGTTTTTCCGGATGAGGCTTCAGTGATCCGCCTGGTGGGATCCGTCCTGATGGAGATCAGCGACGAGTGGCAGGTCGGAAGACGCTATTTCAGCAAGGAATCGATGCGCAAACTTGCTGAACCTGAAAATATGCTTGTCGCAGAACCAGCACCGTTACGATTAGAGCCAGTTCACTAGAGGTAAAAACCGCGACTCATTGCAGCTGAGGAAGCACACTGAATTTACACCGCTTGACAAGACACAAACAAACGCTGTTTCTTTAAAGCGGGAAGCGCCCTAGAGGGCGCTTCGATCTCAGGTAGCGGGTCTCGGATTCGAACCGAGGATCTTTAGGTTACACCGTACCGCACCGGTTACGGTGCGAGTTCGAATCCTGGAATGGTTGACCCATCAAACTATAACTTGCATCCATTCTATACTCAGAGTGTCGTGGCAATAATCACTTTCAAAAGGCTAATATGAACGGAACGATCCACTATAATCATTCGACGAGTTGCACTTGCGAGTTGAATCCAGGCCCTTATATATGGGGTGGATAGACACCATAACTCTCTATTTACAGGGGAGACGGAACTTTTCTGAACTTCTAATCCGGCGGTTCCGCGTTCGAGTCGCGGCAGGGGCGCCTGGTTTTTCATCGATTTCCCCCTTAGAAACGCCCTTTTTTGATTATTTCTGGATTTGCTTTGTAGGTGAGTCTGCATTTTCTGGTGCAGATTGGTGCAGTTTATCGGTGAGATTTTCGTCCCCAGCAGAAGATATGATCGACTATTCAGGCTAGTTTTTTTCCTACAAGTAAAAGTTAAATCGTAAACCGTAGGCCACACGACTACCTGTCCTGAGCTGTCCATACGGCTCCTGGCGGTAATCATCTCTGGGATTGCTAAATCAAACATCCTTGAAACCGATAACTTCGTTATTTGATCCCACGGCTCCAAACCGTGAGGTTGACGGTTCTCTGCACAAAATCGCGTCAATTCGTGCACACCTAAGTCCTTATGCCGAGCCGATAAGCGTAGCTTTGAGGCTCACATCCACATCTGCATTCCCTTGGAACGCCACTGCTGCCGGGGTTCACCACTCGAAGATCGTCGTCTCATTCAGTGATTACTCTTTGTGGAGGCGTTAAACGTTGTTGGTTTCGCATATGATCCCAGCGAAATACGACCCAGATCAGCGCGAAGTAGGCAACATAAGCTATAGCCTCAGTAAGTGAGGGATTCCCGTTATAGCCAAAAATGGTCTTCAAAGTTGTTCCTAGGAATGACTCTTCGCTCAAGATCGGGTTTATGTCCCAGACTGGGTCGAGGATTCCCGGAAGCCAACCCACCTCGACAAACTCATGCACACCATGGGCGAACAAACCAGCGGCGAACAGGATGAGCAATAGGCTTGTGATGGTAAAAAAGCGCTGCAGATCGAGGCGGATCGTCGTGGCGGCGAGCGCCCAGCCAAGGGCGATAGCGGCAGCGATGCCAAGTAAACCGCCAATGAGGACCTGACTGGAGCCCGCGGTGAGCGCAGCTGCATTCAAGAAAAGGGCAGTTTCTACACCCTCCCGCAGCACCGCAAAAAAGGCGATCGAGAATAAGGGCATTGCGGCACCTTCGAGGGCAGCTTGCTTGACATTACTTTCCAGACCCGCCTGAAACTTGCGACTGTTGCGTCGCATCCAGAGAATCATCCAGGTGAGCACACCCGCGGCGAGAAGCATGGTGATACCCTCAAAGACCTCCTCAGCGGTGCCCTCTAATGTAAAACCGACAAACCCCAACACCACGGCGGCCACGATACTAAGCAAGACCGCTGCGGCAACTCCCAGCCATACCGATTTCTTCTGCTGCTCTTGACCCAATTTCGTCAAAACGCCCAGGGCAAGCCCAATAATCAGGGCAGCTTCTAAGCCTTCCCGAATACCAATAAGAAAACTCGCCAACATGCCTCAACCCTCCGAATTGGAATTATCTGAACATTGTTTGCAATGTCCTTCGAAACACACACAGGCGTGGGTGATGTCCACACCAACTTCCGCAGATAGTTCTGCCCGTGCTTGCAGGATACGGGTCGTCTGAAATTCGACCACCGCTCCGCACCCGATGCAGGTGAAATGGTAATGTTCTGGTTTTAGCGCAGATTCGTAGACCTCTCGCTTGTGATCGCGGGCAAAGTAGCGCTGCTGGACCAGGCCCATCTCTTTCAGCACTGAAAGCGTACGATAAACCGTGGCGAGGTTAACCTGTGCCTGCATCTCGCTCGCGCACTGCCAGATTCCCTCCGCGTCGAGATGGTCATCGCTCTCTTCGATGATCTTCAGTACCAGAGCTCTCTGGGCGGTCAGCCGATGACCGGCGGCGTGGAGCTTCTCATTCAGTGTGTCCTGGTTGATCATAATTTATCCTCCTTGGAGGATGTGCGCCGAAATTGCGAATGATTTGCAGTAGCATTATGCCCCGGGATGGCCGTAGCGGGGAGTGCCAATGATCATGCAAACAGATGAAAAATGTCAAAAATGAGTTTAAATGGGAGGGTGGTTTTATGCCCAGCGAAGAGGTTGGGTTAAGATACAATCGAGCTCTATGACAGGTGCAAACGGGCTCGATTCAAGAACTGCAGAATAAGAATCAATCCAGGAGTATAAGAACTGTGGGACTCATTGGTTCAGGACTCGGTATAGCAGCAAGTGCCATTGCGATCAACCTCGTGCTTGCGCTGGTGAAGATCTCTGTCGGGGTGCTGGGCAGCTCATATGCGATGATCGCCGACGGGATTGAGTCCACTTCAGATATCTTTTCCTCGCTCATTGTTTTCGGGGGCCTGCAGGTTGCTTCACGGCCACCTGATGCCGATCATCCCTATGGACACGGCAAGGCCGAATCGCTTGCGGCGTTGATGGTATCGCTGTTCTTAATCGGATCCGCCATTCTGATTGCCGTTCAGAGCATCGCTGAGATTCGCACCCACACAGCTC
>Ga0255055_10003378_pt1 | contig 10813 bp, 7 predicted proteins | sample JV7_2_27_MG_FD_188633 | JGI IMG/M metagenome (GOLD analysis project Ga0255055, IMG submission 188633) | Seawater microbial communities from Jervis Inlet, British Columbia, Canada - JV7_2_27 | ecosystem: Environmental > Aquatic > Marine > Inlet | place: Canada: British Columbia | collected... | reverse complement strand
TCGACCTGCTGCCGGTCACCATACATGAGCACCCTGCGAAGCACCCACAGGGAGTATCGATCGAGGTCCTGTGGCTGGAGGGGCCGATCCCAAAAGAGCGGGCTCAACAGACGCACCAGAGCCTCCTTCGACAGCGTCGATTCGGACCCATCTCTGCGGACGGGCTCCAGGCTCACCTGCAACCGCACGCCAAGCGCTGAAGCCAGACGGCGCAGGGTGGCGAGCTCGAACCGTTCCCAACCATTCTCGTAGCGATGAAGGGTCGGAGCGCTGGTCCCTGCCCGCCGTGCCAAATCAGCCAGGGTCCACCCCCGCTCTTTCCTCAGAGCACGAATCCGGGAACCAATGGGAGCTTGTGTCATCGAGTCAATATTATCACTCATGATAATATTGTAGCATCTTTAGCATCCAGACAGCTCATTCCCCCTGCGGACATCTCGAGGCCTAAATCCGACAACTCATTCCCTCTGCGGACAAGTCGTCCTAGGAAAGACGCCTGGAGCGCTCGAGATCGCTACCAGCTTGCCTGGTGGGATTCCCTGATCGTCGCAGCCGCTCAGGCCGCTGGGTGCCGTTTTCTGCTCACGGAGGATCTCCAGCACCATCAGGTCTTCGGAGATCTGACGGTCCTCAACCCTTTCGAATCCTCTCCCGACGCGCTCCCTGCTGAGTGAATTAGTCCGCTCCACCGTCAGAGCCGTACCCCACCCTTCCGGGTGGTGTGCGCAAAAGGCCCTTTCTGTAGGCTGAATCCAGCTTGAACACATTGCTACGGGTCTGACGATCTCCTTCTTGGGGAATCGAGCAGCGATGTTTTCCTAACGCTCCTGGAGGTAAGGAGCATGGGCGCGAGAGTGGCCACAACGCAGTGGAGCCAGGTCCTCGCAGCGCGGGACGGCTCCGACACCGAGGCCCGCAGGGCTCTTGAAGGCCTCTGCCAGACCTATTGGCAGCCGCTCTACGCCTATATCCGGCATCAGGGCTTTGATCCGGACGAGGCGAGCGATCTTACCCAGGCCTACTTCACTGAGCTGCTGGAAAAGGATCTCCTGGCCGATGTCGAGCCTGAAAAGGGTCGGTTCCGCTCGTTTCTGCTGGCCTCGCTGCGGCATTTCCTCTCTCACGAAAGAGACCGAGACCGGGCCCTCAAACGAGGCGGCGGCGCGATCACGTTCTCCCTCGACGTATCAGCCGGCGAAGAGAAGTATGCGATTCAGCTGGCCGAGGAGATGACCCCAGAGGATGTCTTCGAGTATCGATGGGCGATGACCGTCCTCGATCGGGCGGTCGACCGGCTGGAGCAGGAGTCCGAGGAAGCCGGCACCAAATTCCAATTTGAGCACCTTCAGCAGTACTTGACGGGCCGGGGGCCGCAGCTCCCATATCGGGAGACCGCTACGGCTCTGGGCATGAGCGAATCCGCAACCAAGAGCGCGGTGCAGCGCCTGAGAAAGCGCTTGGGGCGGTGCCTTCGCTTTGAAATTGCCGAGACGGTGGCGAACGCGGCCGACGTAGACGACGAAGTTCGAAATCTGCTGACGAAACTTCGGCCCTAGTTCGGGCGACGAGCGACGCTTTTCACGCCCGGTTCGTCTATTTGTTTCGAGCCCGACACCGGAAGTGCCGGGGGGACCTTGGAGCCCTTCAATTGACGCTCAAAGCAGAAACATCGGCGCATTGCCCCGTTTGTGGCAGCCCGCTGTCTCGGGAGCGCAAGACCGAAGGTCTGTGCCCGGCTTGTGTTCTGGAACTGGCGCTGGAGTCCCCCTCCCTGCTCGACGAGCTCGAGAGTCCCGACGAAGACGAGACTCGGACCTTCTCGCAGGAGTCCTTCTCTCCCGGCCAGGCCCTGGGTAAGCGATACCGCATCCGATCGCTCCTGGGCCGCGGCGGCATGGGCGAGGTCTGGCGGGCGACGGATCTGAAGCTGCGAGTCGATGTGGCGCTGAAAGCGCTGCGGCGCCAGTTGCTAGAAGACCCTCGGGCTCTCGAGACCCTCCGTCAGGAGGTCCGCGTCGCCCGTGAAGTGATCTCCCCGAACATCTGCCGGGTGTTCGACCTGGTGGAGCTCGACGGCCAGGAGCTGGTGTCGATGGAGTACATCGATGGCATCACACTTCTGGACATTCTCAAGATGCGGGCGCCGCTCGATCTGACCGAGGCGCGCGAGATCGCCTCTCAGTTCCTGGCTGGTCTCCAGGCGATTCACGACGCCGGCCTGGTGCATCGGGATGTGAAGCCCGAGAACCTGATGATGACCCGCTCGGGCCGGGTGGTGCTGATGGACTTCGGCATCGCCAAGAGTCTGGCGGAGGCCAAGACGGGGACGGTATCCGGCACTCCCGCCTACATGGCACCCGAGCAGGCTCGCGGTGAGGCGCTGGACGCACGAGCGGACGTGTTTTCCGCCGGAGTGGTTCTCGCCGAGATGATCGCCCCTGGTGGCGTACGCACCTTCGAGGCACGCCAAGAAATCTGGCAAGAAGTCCATCACGAGCCGCCGGAGATGGCCGACTCCCCTTGGAGTTCAGTGCTTGGCAAGGCCGTAGCAGGGCAGAAGGAGCAACGCCACGCCTCGGCTGCGGCGTTGGCCCGAGCTCTCGAAGAGGTGACGCTCCGAGTCGCTGGCGCCGAGGACCTCACGCCCTATCCAGGCCTCGCATCGTTCACGGAGGACGACTCGGAGTACTTCTTCGGCCGCGAGCTCGAGGTCGAGGAGATGTGGAAGAAGCTCCAGCGGCCACATCTCTTGGGGCTGATCGGTCCCTCGGGAGCCGGCAAGAGCTCTTTCCTGAGGGCTGGTCTGCTGCCGGTCATTCCGACCGGTTGGCGGGCCGTGGTCACGGTGCCGGGCAGCCGACCGATGACCGCGCTGGCCCGGGCGTTGGTGCCAGAGCTCGCGGGAGATACCGAGGCGCTGCAACTGCTCTCCGGTACCGATGATGCGGACGCGCTGCTGGAGGCGTTCACACGTTGGCGACAGCAGCGTGACGAGGTCCTGCTGATCGTCGATCAGTTCGAAGAGCTCTTCACCCAGAGCCCGCCGGAGGTGCAGGAGCATTTCTCCAAGCTCTTGGGACAACTCGCCCTCGAGGCCGACGTCCATGTCCTGCTGTCCATGCGGGACGACTTTCTCGCCTACTGCTCCCACCAGGAGAGTCTGAAGCCGCTCTTCAGTGAGTTGACACCCCTGAAACCTCTCACCGGTGGAGCAGTCCGCCGCGCGCTAGTGCAGCCGGCGGTCAAGTGCGGCTATCGCTTCGAAGAGGACTCCCTTGTCGACGAAATGGTAGGCGAGGTGGGCAACGAGCGCGGCGCCCTGCCCATGCTCGCCTTCGCGGCCTCGCGATTGTGGGACACCCGAGACCGTGAGCAAGGCCTGCTGACCCGCGAAGCCTACGAGCACATCGGCGGCGTCGGCGGAGCCCTTGCCCAGCATGCCGAGGCGACCCTCGAGAAGATCCGTCAGGACCAGGTCCCAATGGTCCGCGAGCTCTTCCGCAATCTGGTCACCGCCCAAGGAACCCGCGCCGCCCGAGACCGCGATGAGCTGCTTTCGGTTTTCGTGCGGGAGGGGGAGCCCCTAAGCCCCCAGGCCCCTGAGCCCTCAGAACCTCGCAGCCCTGCTGCGACGGTTCTGAACACCCTCATCGACGCCCGCCTGCTGACCTCCTACGAGGTCCCGGCAGCCGAGGAGGGCGACCCGACCCATCAGCGCATCGAGATCATCCACGAGTCGTTGCTCACCGCTTGGCCACGGTTGGTGCGCTGGCAGACGCAGGACGCCGATAGTTCACAGCTTCGGGACCAGGTTCGCCAGGCAGCGCAGCTGTGGGAGGAGCGGGACCGGCCCGAGGACCTCCTTTGGACAGGCACTTCGTTCGGTGAGTACCGGCTCTGGCGAGAACGCTACGAGGGGGGCTTGAGCAGCGCCGAAGAGGACTTTGGCAACGCCATGGTTCACCGCTCTGAGCGTCAGAGACGCCGCCGCCGAATAGCAGTCGCGGCAACGTTTGTCCTACTGCTCGCTGTGCTGGCGATCATCGGCGGCTTCTGGCGACGCTCGGTCGCCGAAGCGCAGCGCGCCGAGGCCGCCAACCTGTTCTCTCTGGCTCAGCTCCGGCTCGAAGATCATCCCACCGCTGCCATTGCGTACTCGATCGCCAGCCTCGAGCTTGCGGACAACCCCGAAGTGCGGCGTTTGGCCGTCGAGGCACTCTGGAGAGGCCCAACCGAGTTTCGTCTTCCGACCGTAAGCCCCTTTTCGGTCGATTTCAGCCCCGATGGCCGTTGGCTGGCGACGGCCGACCCCTGGGAGGGCGGCGGTAGCAAGCTCTGGCCTTCGGACGGCGGCTCCCCAAGGTCCCTCGAGGGCAGCGTCGTGGCGACAAATGTTCAGATCAGCCCGAGAGGCGATCTCATCGCAGTCAACACGGAAGAGGAGGAAGGAGAGGGGGAGCTCGGGTTCTGGTCGTTCCCGGAGGGTCGGTTTCTACGCTCGATCGTACTCGGAGGATTCACCCGATTCTTCCGTTTCTCGCGCGACGGCGAGCGTTTGTTCACCAGCACCGCGGGTGGAGAAGGAGAACAGCCCGAACTCGAGGTTCGATCATGGCCCGTCGGGGGCGGTGAGCCCGATCTCCTCGCCCGCCTCGAGCTCCCCGACTCGTCCTTGTTGACACACTCCGGCGTCGACCCGACTGGCTCTCGTCTCTCCTGGGCCGATGGCCGCAGAGTCCGCATCGCACGACTCGAAGGCACGACCGTAGATATGGCATCCGCGACGTCAGTGGAACATGACGAAACCATCGCAGACCAAACCGTTGACGAACAAGGACAACAACTGGCGGCGTCGGATACGGCCGGGACGATCCGGATCTGGTCGCTGGAAAGCGATCCCCCCGAGCTGACACACACCTTCAGCGGGGAAGGGGGGCGGTCTGCGAAGGTGATCCTTTTCGACCCCTCCGGAACAATGCTCGCCAGCAAACGGCTCGTTTGGGATCTCACCGCATCGCCGGAGGCCGAGCCTTTGCGGCTCAGACGCCCCGGGAGGTTCGCCTACGCACTGACCTTTGATCCAACAGGCAGATGGCTCGCGACAAGCCATCCCGACGCCTCAGTCTCGCTGTGGCCCCTGGCCCGCACCTATCCCCAGGTTCTTCGGGGACACGAAGAGCGCATTACGGGTGTGGCATTCACTCCTGACGGCAAGCGACTGGTCTCCACGTCGGAGGACGGCTCGGTTCGGATATGGCCTCTCGAGGGTGGCTCCAGTGAGCGATCCCGCATCCTTGATCAGATCGAGGGGGCCCTTTTTTATCCCCGGCTGCTCAGGATGGCGCCCGACGGGTCTTTTGTGGCGTTCGCGAGGGGGGAGGGCAACGGCCGGGTCGTGGTCCTGCCACTCGACGACCGGCCTGCCCGCGAGCTGCCTGGCTTCTCCGACCACATCACGGCAGTAGCCGTAGGTCCTCAGTCGCGTCTCGTGGCCGCCGGGGCAGGGTTCTACTCAAAAGAAGAGGCCATGGTCCGCGTCTGGGATATGGAGTCGGAGGAGGTCCGCATTCTCGATGCCGGCGATGGCGAGCAGATCAACGTTCTCGAGTTCACGGGCGAAGGTGATCTCTGGGTCGCTAGCGGGCGCAAGATCAGACGCTGGAATCTGGCAGGGGGTAAGCCGCGAATACTGGAGGAGATCGATCTCTCGAGTCCGGAGTTCGTCAGCGATGAACTGACTGAGCTCGACCCAGACGGCCGCCAGGTCCTGCTCTGGGGGGAATTCCCCAGACTCTGGATCCAAGACCTGGATACCCATGATTCTCGAGAGCTGAGCTCACATGGTTCGATCAACTGGTGTGACTTTGACGCCGCCGGTGAGATAGTGCTCTCGACCGACACACAGGGAGCAATTCAAGTCGGACCGGTGACCGGCGAGGAGCCTCATCTTTTCCTGGGACACGAGGGACGGGCTACCCCAAGGGCAGTGTCACCGGACGGCAAGTGGATAGCTTCGATAGGGGTGGACTTGACGATCCGGCTTTGGCCGATGCCGGATTTCTCGAGGCCCCCTTTCCACGCCCTGCCGCGCGACGAGCTCCTCGCCAAGCTCCGTTCCCTTACCAACCTGCGAGTCGTCGAAGATCCCGAGTCCATGAGCGGCTGGAAGCTCGAGGTCGGCCCCTTCCCCGGCTGGCAGGAGGTGCCCAGCTGGTAGATCGAGGCTGTTTTGGCTTCAGGAGGTTAATGCCGTGAAGCGACTAACGAAGCGAAGTCAGGGTGGCGTATTGGCGGCACTCCTGCTGATCTCTTTGGCGGCTCATCCCGCCTCGGCCGGCACAACAGGGCAACTCTCCGGACGGGTGGTGGACGGTGAAGAAGTAGCCCTGCCCGGGGTCTCGGTGTCGGCCAGCTCGCCGTCGCAGATCGGAGGAGTCCAGGTAACTCAAACAGATCTCAACGGCTGGTTCCAGTATCCCCGTTTGAGCCCCGGCTACTACACCGTCCGAACTCAGCTGGATGGGTTTCTGACCCAGGAGCTCAACGAGGTCCAGGTGCGACTGGATCACATGACCGAGCTGCGGGTTACTTTGCCGCAGGCGACTTTTGGGGACGAGGTGGAAGTGGTGGTGTCCACGCCGGTCGTGGATCCGGAGCAGGTCTCTACTGGACAAACCTTTACCGCTGAGTATCTCCAGGAGGCCGCGCTCGGCATGGAGAATCGCTACTACCTGGGGATGCTTAGCCAGACCGCTGGTGTCAATCAGCCTGTGCTTCGGGGGATCCAGGTCCTGGGATCGACCTTCTACGACAACAACTTCCTGATCGACGGCATGGACACCACGGACCCCTACAGTCAGATACCCAGTTTCGGCTCGTTAAGCTTCGAGGCGGTCGAAGAGGTGGCCTTCCACACCGCTGGCTTCGAAGCGGAGTACGGTCGGGCCACAGGAGGAGTGGTCAACCTGATCACAAAATCGGGTGGCAATCGCTTCCGGGGGAGCGTGGATTATCGCTATGCGGATAGCGATTTTCAGACCAGCGGCGAGCATTTCGACCCCGATGAGCAGGTAACCAAGGCCTCCGACTTGAACGCCTCCTTTGGCGGTCCCTTTGTTCGCGATCGGCTTTGGTTCTTTGCTGCCTTGCAGGACCACAACGAAGACTTCACCGTCACAGGTGCGCCCACGACCCAGCATTGGGGCGAGCAGAACTATCTTGGCAAGCTGACGTGGCAAGCCACTTCGAATTGGTCCTTGGTGGGCAAGATGATGGCCAATCCCTACGAGTGGGACTATGCTTTCTCCAGTCAGTTTCGGGCTCCGGAGGCAACTTCGCTGCAGGCCGGGGACGTGGTCAACGGTCAGATGGATTTGAGCGGCGTGCTTTCAGACCGTCTGCTATTCGGGCTTCAATTGGGTGCCCAGGAGTCTAATTTCGACTGGCTCCCGCAAGATGGCGATCTGACCACGATCGGACACTTCAATCTGGCTACTCAGGAATACTACGGCAATGCGGAATACCAGGAGTACGACGAAACGAGTCGGAGAGAGATCGATACCGACCTGAGCTGGTTTGTTGACGATTTCAGGGGTGCCCACGACGTCAAGGCTGGAATCAAGTACACCGATAGCGGCTATGGGGCAGATTGGTGTCGGACCGGCGGCGGTCAACCCTGTACAGCGGGAGTGGAAGGATTTCTCTTTCGGGACATCGTCGACGCGGAAGGTAACAACATCCCACTCCAGATGTTGGTTAAGGAAGCTGCGGGGCAGCAGCAGTTCGATGGCTCGATCTGGAGCACCTACCTGCAGGATTCCTGGCGTATTCGCCCCGACCTCACCCTGAAGATGGGTCTGCGATGGGACAGCTCGCGGCAGACCAACGATGTGGGCCAGGAGATTGCCGATCTCTCCATGCTACAGCCTCGAATCGGTGGAGCCTGGGATATCCGGAGCACCGGTCGCAACATCTTGCGGGGCTCCTGGGGGCGCTACATGCACCCCTCTTCACTCCATGTTGCTGAGTTCACGGCCGGCAGGGGCACGCCCCGGGAGATCTGGTGGTCCTGCTCGGATTTCGGTCTGACCGACCCTGCCGTCTGTGCAGACGTTGCGGCGGCCGAAGGTCTCGGCTACCGCACCGATCAGGAAGATTGGGATCCGGGCGGTTGGGTCCTTTTCCCCGATCTGGTTTTCGCATCGGAGCCCAACCAGACATCGCCAGATCTCGAGCCCATGTATGCCGATGAGCTGGTTCTGGCCTACGAACGAGAGCTCTATCGCCGCACCTCTTTGGAGCTCAGCTACGTCAAGAAGGACACCTACAAGGTCATCGAGGACACCTGCAACGGCAACATACCCACACCCACCGAGGGCGGGGATTGTTCCTACTGGGTCGTGGGGAATATCCCAGGGCTTCGCAAGAACTATGAAGGGCTGATCCTACGACTCGAGAGCCGCGCCCACGACCGGCTGCACATCATCGGCTCCTATGTCTTCTCCGAGTCCAAGGGGGCCGTACCGGGTTGGGATATTACCGGCGCCTTCGACCTCTATCCCTACCACTTCGTCAACCAGTACGGGTACTTGAGCGATCAAAGTCGACACCGGGTCAAGCTCAACGGCTTTGTCATCCTGCCGCTCGACTTCTCTCTGGCTATCGATAGCGGGTGGAACTCGGAGTTTCGTTGGACCCCTCTGACTCGGCAGCCACCGGTTCCGTACGGGGTGATGTTGCTCGAACCGCGAGGCAACCGCAGCGAGCCCGGTGGGTATCAGATCGATCTCCAAGTTGGCAAAGGCTTCACCTGGGGCCGAATACGGCTCAAGCTCTTTGCCACCGTCTACAACGCCCTCGACACGGAGATCACGACTGCAGTCTGTGACAATGACACCGGTTGCGGCGACTTTGATCTCGGTGATCCGACTGGATGGCAAGGGCCGCGCCGCTATGAGCTGGGGGTGCGGGTGGAGTTCTAGCGGAATCAGGGAACGACTTCGAAGCTCCGGCCGTCCGCAAGGCGATAGATCCCGAAGTCGCGTCGGTCGGTTGTGAGTACGAGGTTCGTGCCGAGCTCTTCGGCCAGGACTACGAGGGTGGCGTCCGCAAGATCCATTGGCAGGTCCGAGTACTTCTCCATGAGGTCTCGGCATCTCGCAAGCGCCGGAGGACTGGTCGGCACCAGGACAGCCCCGCCACGAAGGAAGAAATCCAGGCAAGCCACGGCTCCGCCGGGAGCTCGATTCAGAATGTGGGTCGCCTCGGCCAAGACCGCCTCGGTGCTTACCACCTTGCCTTCCCAGGTCTCGAAGAATCGCACGAAGTCGAGGTGCCGCGCTTGGCTGCGGTCGAGCAGGGAGACCAGCGCGCCAGTGTCCAGAAGGAGCTCACGACTCACGCGCCAGCGACTCCAGGACGTAGCGTCTATGGTTCTCCGCGAGATCGGGTAGGCCGCTCTCGAGCGAACCCAGCAGTCCCTGGACTCGATCCGACGGCTTGCCCTCGGGGTCCTGGCCGAGAAAACTCCGCAGCGCCATGCGGACGATTTCGGCGCGCTTGCGATGGAGCTTCCTGGCCGCAGTGTCGAGAGTCTGGCTCAGATCCTCCGGCAGGCGAACGGTTAGTTGTGGCATCAGCGCTCTCCATTTGCAGTGCAACGAAGTCTTTTGCACTGCGACAAGCCTACCACACTTACACGCTGGATCTGCGCCTCAACGGTGCCCGCCCACCAGAAACTCAGGTGGGAATCAAGAACCGGCACGAGGGGCCAGTCGCACTGGCCAGGCGCCGATCCAGGGTAGCCAGGGGGAGATCGAGTGCCTCGGCGATCGCCACGTACCAGGCGTCGTAGCACGTGAGGTTGCTGCGGAGCTCCCAGATACGCTCGGCGAGGGGCTCGAAAGGGAACAGATCGATATCCAGCTGCAGCAGATCCCGACGGGCCAGATCGGCATCGAGAGGCGTCATTCGTTTCGCGAGCTCGAGCCGACGGAGGATGTTCGTCGCCTCCGCCAGAACAAGGTGGGGCGCCGCTACGGGGCTCTTATCGAGCAGGCGCTCGGCCCAGATCCCTGCCGGTCCGGCGTCCACCACCGCCGCCACGAGCACCGAGGCATCGACGACCGCAGTCACCGGCGGTCAGCGTCGCGATGTTGGAGGATCTCTTCTAGGGAGAGCCGAGTTCGCGTCGCTCGTTTTCGTTCGCGTACACGGCCGAGCCACTGCTCGATCGTCGGGCGCGAGGCCAGTCGCTCGAGCTCTCCCCGGAGGAATTCCTGCATGGATTTGCCCTGGAGTGCCGCGCGGGCCGCCAGCTCGTCGCGGACCTCATCAGGAACGTTGCGGATCGTCATCTGGACAGGCATGCAGTCATTTTGACATCACTGACTGCATTGTGCAAGCAGCCCTCTGACTCCCCACCCTTCCGGGTGGTGCGCGCAGTGGGCCCTTTCTGTAGGCTCAATCCTGCCTCAACAAGTAGCACGGGTCTTGCGATCGCCTCTTGGGGAATCGAGTACCGATATTCTGCCAACGCTCCTGGAGGTGAAGGGGTATGGGCGCAAGAGTGGCCACGACGCAGTGGAGCCAGGTCCTCGCAGCGCGGGACGGCTCCGATACCGAGGCCCGGGCGGCCTTGGAATCCCTCTGCCAGACCTACTGGCAGCCCCTTTACGCCTACATCCGCCATCAGGGCGCAAGCCCCGACGAAGCCCGCGATCTCACTCAAGGCTTCTTCACCGAGCTGCTGGACAAGGACTTCCTGGCCGATGTCGATCCTGAGAAAGGCCGCTTCCGCGCCTTTCTGCTCGCT
>Ga0255055_10003377_pt1 | contig 10813 bp, 9 predicted proteins | sample JV7_2_27_MG_FD_188633 | JGI IMG/M metagenome (GOLD analysis project Ga0255055, IMG submission 188633) | Seawater microbial communities from Jervis Inlet, British Columbia, Canada - JV7_2_27 | ecosystem: Environmental > Aquatic > Marine > Inlet | place: Canada: British Columbia | collected... | reverse complement strand
CACGTCATGGAAGAGGAATCGTTCGAAAACGAGGAGATTGCACATTACCTGAACGAGAACTTCATTGCGATCAAGGTGGACCGGGAAGAGCGCCCGGACGTGGATGCGATCTACATGAAAGCCGTGCAGGCCCTGACAGGGCAAGGCGGCTGGCCGCTGAACGTCTGGTTGACGCCGGACCGGCAGCCTTTCTACGGGGGGACCTATTTCCCCCCGGGGGATGGCTCCCCGGGAAGGGGGATCGGTTTCTTAAGCCTCCTCAAGGGACTGAAGAAAGCATACGATTCCCGGCCCGAGGAGGTGGCGGAGGTCAGCCTCCAGTTGACGAAGCACCTCCGGGAAACTCTGTCCCCGGAAGGGGGGAAGGCGCTTCCGGAATCCGATTCCCTTGCCCTTGCCGCGCGATTCTACGAGAGCCGGTTCGACTCCGTAAACGGAGGAATGGCCGGGGCGCCGAAGTTCCCCAGCAGCCTGCCCATACGGTTCCTGCTCCGCTACCACAGGCGAACGGGGGAGCGGAAATACCTCGACATGGCGGCTCTGACCCTCCGGAAGATGGCGTCCGGGGGGATGTACGACCAGGCGGGCGGGGGATTTCATCGCTACTCGACGGATGACAGGTGGCTTGTCCCCCATTTCGAAAAGATGCTCTACGACAGCGCACTCCTCGTCGCCGCCTATCTGGAAGCCTACCAGGCGACGGGCGAGAAGGAGTTTGTGCGGATCGTTCGGGAAACCCTGCACTTTATCGAGCGGGACATGACCGCGCCCGAAGGAGCGTTCTATTCCGCCACGGATGCCGACAGCCTTGCCCCGAACGGTGAGCGGGAGGAAGGAACCTTTTTTACGTGGACCCCGAAAGAGCTTGACGCGGCGCTCGGTCCGGAGCGGTCCCGGATCGTCGGCCGGTATTACGGGGTGAGCGAGAAGGGAAACTTCGAGGGGCGGACGATCCTGCATGTGCCGCAGTCCCCGTCGGCCGTTGCCGCGAGCCTCTCCCTTTCGGAAGAGAAACTGCATGCCACCCTCCCGGAGGCGAAAGACATACTTTACCGGGAGAGGAACAGACGCCCCCGTCCGCTGCGGGACGAGAAAATCCTGACTGCGTGGAACGGGTTGGCGATTTCAGCGTATGCCCGCGCCGGTCTCGTCCTGGACGATTCCCGCTATGTCGAGCAGGCGGGCAAAGCCGCCCGGTTCCTCCTCGCCAACCTCTACCGCGATGGCCGGCTCTACCGGACTTACATGGACGGGAAGAGGAAAACCAGGGGGTTTCTGGAAGATTATTCTTTTCTGATCGCAGGGCTCCTGGATCTTTACGAAGCCGGCGGGGATCTGCAATGGCTGGAAAAGGCGATCGAGCTGGATGCCATCCTGGAGAACCATTTCGAGGACAAGACCCAGGGGGGATATTTCATGACCGGCGACGATCACGAGAATCTTCTGGTGCGGGAGAAACCTTCTTACGATGGTGCGGAGCCGTCGGGAAATTCCGTGGAGGTCCTGAACCTTCTGCGACTCCACGAATTCACGACGGGAGACGGGTACCGCAGACGGGCGGAAGCATCCTTCCGGTATCTGGCGGAAACCTTGCAGTCCAATCCGATAGCTCTTTCCGAGATGCTGCTGGCCGTCGATTATTATCTCGACGCGCCCAAGCAGATCCTCATCGTTGCCCCGCGGGGGAAAAAGGAGGAGGCGGCCCCCTTGCTCTCCGTGTTCCGAAGCCGGTTTGTCCCGAACCGGATCCTTTCGGTCGTATCCGAGGGGGAAGAACAGGAAAAGACCGCCCGGATCATTCCGCTTCTGGACGGGAAGGAGGCCGTAGAAGGACAGGCAACCGCCTATGTCTGCGAAAACCGGGTCTGCAAGCTTCCCACGGGCGATCCTGCCGTATTCGCGAGCCAACTTCGCACCGTCAAAATGCTTCCGGACATCTCCGGGAAGTAGAGGAGGAAAGGGGAAGCATGGCCGGTCAGGGAGGGAAAAGGGAGGAGATCATGGGGTTGGCGTCGAGAAAGTGCGAGCCGTGCAGGGGCGGCATTTCCCCGATACCGCGGGAGGAGGCGGAAGGCATGCTCCCGGAAATCCCGGGATGGGAACTGGAGGAGGGTGCAACGAAGATCCGGAAGACGTTCCGCTTCCGGGACTTTGCACAGGCGATGGAGTTCGCCCGGAAGGTGGGCGACGTGGCGGAAGAAGAGGGGCATCATCCCGACATCACGGTGGGATGGGGATACTGCGCCGTCGTCTTCCAGACGCACAAGATCCGTGCGCTGCATCAGAATGACTTCATCATGGCCGCGAAGGTAAACTCCTTGCTCCCGTAAGATCCGCATAGACGAACGAGACTTTCGGGGAAGGGGAAGGGATGAAAGGCGGCAGGCACGTCGGTCTTCAAGTGCTTATCTTTTCCCTGGTTTCTTCCTCCTTCCTGACGATCTACATCACCCAGCCCGTCCTTCCCGTGATCCGAACGGAGTTCGGAGTGAGCGCATCGTACGCTTCGCTTACGGTCTCCGCCGTCATTTTCGGGATCGCTCTTGCCACCCTCCCATTCGGGCGTCTGGTGGACACCTTCCCCGTGCGTCCCCTCCTGTTCACGGGCGGATCCGTGGTTATCGGGTGCAGCCTGTTCTGCGCCTACACGGAGAGCTTTTGGTTGCTAGTGGTCGCACGGTTTCTGCAGGGCCTCTTCATCCCCTCCCTCACCACGTGTCTCGTGGTGTACCTGGTCCGCAGCCTGCCGCAGGAGCGCCTGAACGTCGTCATGGGGTCCTACGTCTCCGCAACGGTGGCGGGAGGGTTGGGGGGACGACTCCTGGGAGGGTGGATCCACACGGCGTTCCATTGGCGGTACGCGTTCGTGACCGCTTCCTTGCTGCTTGCGTCCGCCATTCTGGCCGCCGCACGCTTTTTTCCCCGGACGGAAGGAGAGGCGGAGACTGCGGACCGAAAGACGGGCTTCCTTGCGCTCCTTTCGCGTATGGAGCTGCTCCGGATCTACTTCGTCGCGTTCAGCGCGTATTTCGTCTTCTCCTCCGTCTTCAACTACCTTCCCTTCTACCTCGCGGGGCCGGACTTCCACGCCAGCACGCAGGTCATCACCTTCATGTACCTCTCGTACATCGCCGGCGTGGCGGTCGGGCCGCTCGCGGGGAACTTAAGCGACCGGATCGGGAACGGGGCTACGATCGCCATCGGCTCGGCGGTCTTCGCCCTCGCGATCCTGGTCTCCTTCCTGCATTCGATGATCGCGATCCTGGCGAGCCTTGCCGGCGTGTGCGCCGGCTTCTTCACGGTTCACGCCGCTGCCGCCGGGTCGCTGAACCGGAGGCTTGCCGCCGGACGAGGACGCGCCAACTCCCTCTACGTGCTGTTCTACTATCTCGGCGGGTCCATCGGGATCACCGTCAGCGGATACGCCTTCGGGCACGGCGGATGGCGATGGGTGGGAGGGATCGGCGTTCTCATGCTCTGCACCACATTTGCCGCCGGCATCGCCGAGATGCGGGAAGGGACAGGGAACGTGCGGACAGAGGGAGAGGGGAAGAGCTGATCCGCTCCCTGCGCCGGGAGGGAGGTCGTTCCGGGGAAGAGAACGCCCCAAACCGCAATCGGGCCGGGGCGTCACGGATCGTGTGGTTCCAGCGCGGCTGCCGGATCTCAGCCGGCGATCTGCTGGTAGAAATCGTTCCCCTTGTCGTCCACCAGGATGAACGCCGGAAAATCGACGACCTCGATCCTCCAGATCGCTTCCATCCCCAGCTCGGGGTACTCGAGCACCTCCACCTTCCGGATGTTCTCCTGGGCGAGCAGGGCAGCCGGGCCGCCGATCGAGCCCAGGTAGAACCCGCCGTGCTTCCTGCATGCGTCGGTCACCTGCCGGCTCCGGTTTCCCTTGGCGATCATGATGAGAGAGCCCCCGTGGGACTGGAAAAGGTCCACGTACGAGTCCATCCGGCCCGCGGTCGTCGGCCCGAAGGAACCCGACGGCAACCCTTTGGGGGTCTTGGCCGGGCCCGCGTAATAGACGGGGTGGTCCTTCAGGTATTGCGGCATCCCCTCGCCGCGGTCAAGCCTCTCCTTGATCCTGGCGTGGGCGATGTCGCGCCCGACAATAAGCGTCCCGGTGAGGGAAAGCTGCGTCGTGACGGGGTATTTCGACAGCTCGGCGAGGATCTCCTTCATCGGCCGGTTCAGGTCGATCTTCACGATCCCGTGCTCGTGCTTCTTCCGGTACTTTTCGGGGATCAGCCTGCCCGGGTCCCTCTCCAGCTCCTCCAGCCACAGCCCTTCCGCGTTGATCTTCGCCTTGATGTTCCGGTCGGCGGAACAGGAAACACCCATTCCCACCGGGCAGGAGGCCCCGTGCCGCGGCAGGCGGACGACCCGCACGTCGAGGGCGAAGTACTTGCCGCCGAACTGGGCCCCGTAGCCGGACTCGTACGCGGCCGTAAGGATCCTCTCCTCCATCTCCGGATCCCGGAACGCCTGCCCGCCGTCGTTCCCTTTCGTGGGGAGATGGTCCAGGTAGCCGGTGGAGGCCAGCTTCACCGTCTTCAGGCACGCCTCGGCGGATGTGCCCCCGACGACGAAGGCGAGGTGATAGGGGGGGCAGGCGGCCGTTCCAAGGGTCTTCATCTTCTCCACCAGGAACTTCTCGAGGCTTTCGGGGGTAAGAAGCGCCTTCGTCTCCTGGAACAGATACGACTTGTTGCCGGAACCGCCCCCTTTGGCGACGAAGAGGAACTTGTACTCCTTCCCTTCGGTGGCGTAGAGGTCGATCTGTGCGGGAAGGTTCGTGCCCGAGTTTTTCTCCTCGTACATGGTGAGAGGGATCGTCTGGGAATACCGCAGGTTCTCCTCGGTGTAGGTCCGGTAGACGCCCCGGGAAAGGTACTCCTCGTCGCGTGTCCCCGTCCAGACCTGCTGTCCCTTTTTCCCGATGATGGTGGCGGTCCCCGTGTCCTGACAGAAGGGAAGGACGAAGCGGGCGGAGACCTCGGCGTTGCGCAGCATGGCTACGGCGACGCCGCGGTCGTTAGGAGGGGCCTCCGGATCGGTGAGGATGGCGGCCACCTGTTCCAGGTGCGCCGGGCGCAGCAGGAAGGATACATCGCGAAACGCCTGGTTGGCCAGGAAGGCGAGCCCCTCCGGGTCGACCACGAGGACCTCTTTCCCGTCGAACCGGGACACGGAGACGTACTCCCTGGTGAGCAACCGGTATTTCGTATCGTCTTTCCCCTGCGGGAATGGGTCCTGATACTGGAATTCCGGCATTTTGCGGCTCCTCCGTTCGTATTCTGCATGCAGGAAAACAAAGATATCCTCGCGGTGTGCTCTTCGTCAAGACCGGCGCACCTCTCCTGGCAACGGTCACTTCCGATTGGGGGGCGGATGTTGTGCAAGGTCCGGTGCAAGGCGGTGCATTATTTTCTCGCCATTCCATTTATGGAGACAACGGGCGTTTTCCGTATAATAGGATGGTATTTCAAATCCATTATTTTGGGAGGAAAAAGATGGCGAAAGTACCTTACGTCGACAAGGACGAGTGCACGAGCTGCAATGTCTGTGTGGATATGGTCTCGGGGGTATTCCAGATGGACGAGGAAAACAAGGCGGAGGTGTACGATCCGAGCGGCGGGAGCGAGTCGGAGATCCAGGATGCGATAGACGCCTGCCCCGTCTTGTGCATCCACTGGAAGGAGTAGGGCGCAAGGCGCCGGGAGGCATTGAATAGCTCCCGGCGCCGATCGTCTAAGTTCGATGGGGATCGGGAACAGGCGGACAGGAGGATTCCTTCTGTGCGTCCTTCTGCTCCTGTCCCTGGCCGGGTGCGGGGAGCGGAAGACCTCGCTGCGGGAGGAAGCACCCCCTCCTGCCGCAACCGGGCCCAGGGTGGCCGTTGCGCCGATGGAGAACTGGAGCAACGACCTCTCCGCCTCCGAGATCATCCGTTCCGCGTTCGTCGGGGAAATCACCCGGCAGGGATGGAACGTCGTTCCGACGGAGGAAAGCGACCAGGCGCTGCGGGAGACACTGGGCGTAAGCTACGGGGGGCAGCTTGCCTCCACAACGCCGGAGGAGGTATGCCGGGCGCTGAAGGTGGAGGGGGTGTTTTACGGCGAAGTCCGGGAATGGAACAAGACGACCACGGGTGTGTACAACAACGTCACCGTCATCGCCTCTTTCGAGCTGTACGGGAAAGACGGCACCCGGGTGTGGGAGGAGAGCGACACGAAATCGAAGGTCATCGTTCCCCAAGGGAGGGGAGGAGACATCGGGGCCGAGATCGTGATCCAGGCATTGGGAAACCTGCTGTTGAACCCGATGACCCCTTACGGGAAGGCGGTTGCAATAAACATCGCCGGGAAGCTGCCGGGAGGACTTCTCGAAGGACGCGAGGGCAGGATGGAGATCGACAATACGGTACGGGGGACGGGTACTCCGGAAGAAAGAGGGGAGACCAGATGAAAAAGGAGGCTTCGTTGGCTACTCGGATGGGCGCAACGATCGTTTTCGCCGGATTCGCCGGTTTGATCCTGGCCGCGTGTGCCACCACGCCCCCCATTACGGGCCCGTCGGACAAGCCGTCGGCCCCGGCAGCCACCTTGTCAAAGGAGGAACCCCAGGCCCCCATCGTGACGCGAGGGCCGAAGAAGCGGGTAGCGGTCATCCGGTTCCAGGACAAGAGCGCATACGGGGGTGGCGGCGGGCGCGGCCGTCTCGGCGGGGCGGTCCAGGACATCCTGACTACCGAACTCGCGAAATCCGGTCTTTTCATCCTCATATCGCGGGGGGGTGACCTGGACCTGGTCCTGGACGAGCAGGATCTCGCAAGGACGGACATCGCGAAGAAAGGGACGGGACCGAAGTCGGGAGAGATCCTGGGCCTAAACGCAATCGTTACCGGGGCCGTGTCGCAATTCGGGATCAAGCAGAAATCGGCCACCTATCTTTTCGGTGCGAGCAAGACGCAGACGGCCGAGGCGACCGTCGATATCCGGGTCGTGGACGCCACGAACGGGCGGGTCATCTTCGCCGACAGCGGCACGGGGATCCACGAGGAGAGCTCGACGCGTGTCCTGGGGATCGGCGGCACCAAGGGGTACGACGAGACCCTGGAAGGAAAGGCCCTGCGCGCGGCCATCGGCAAGTTCATCGACAACCTGATCCGGCGGATGGAGGCGATTCCGTGGAGCGGGAAGGTGGCTGCCGTCGACGCGGACGAGATCACCATCAACGCCGGCCGGAAGACGGGACTGGTCATGGGAGACCGGCTCCGGGTCTTCGGCGAAGGACGCGAGGTGATCGACCCCGACACGAAGCTCTCCCTCGGGCGGAAACCGGGAAAGGAAAAGGGGGAGATCGTCGTCTCGGACTTTTTCGGCGAGGATGCGGCGGTCTGCCGGCGGGTGAGCGGCGAGGGGTTCGCGGTCAACGACGTCGTGAAACTGGCAAGATAGGAGGCACGGGATGAGCAGGGTTTGCATGGCAAGCGAGGCGGGGCGGCCGGCCGCTGTCGTCCTGGTGCTGCTGGGCCTCCTGGCCTGCGGCGGCCTTGCCCTGGGGAGCGGCTGCTACCCCAAGGCGCAGATATACGGCGTGGAAAACGTCGGGGGCCTGATCTTCAAGGTGAACCCGCCGGACGCGGAGGTCATCCTGGACGGGGTTTCCCAGGGGATGGCGTCCGAATTCAACGAGGAGCGGTACCTGAAGGTGGAAAGCGGCCCGCACCGGCTGGAACTGCGGAAGGCGGGATACGAGACGTATTCCCGTTCGGTGTACGTGTCGAACTCCCTGCTGCGGATCGAGGTGACGCTGGTTATGGGGGGTGCGCCCGCCTCCGGCGGCTACTGAGGACTGCGGCGAAACCGGCTCACTTTTTCTTCAGGGAGCCCCACCACGTTTTCAGGCGCAAGGCGATGACCTTCTCGTGGCCGGCCTCGGAGGGTTCGTAGTAGGTACGCCTGCCCAGGGTTTCCGGGAAATACTCTTCAGGGACGAAGGCGTCCGCGAAATCGTGCGGATACCGGTATTCCTTTCCGTACCCCAGCTCCTTCATCAACCGGGTCGGGGCGTTCCGCAGGTGCATCGGCACCGGGTGGGTTCCCCGGGACTTCGCATCCTCCATGGCGCGGGAGAACGCGAGGTACACCCGGTTGCTCTTCGGTGCGGTGGCGAGGTAGACGGCCGCCTGCGCCAGCGCCAGCTCCCCCTCGGGACTGCCGAGGGCCCGGTACGTTTCGGACGCCGCCAGGGTGATCTGGAGCGCCCCCGGGGCGGCGTTTCCCACATCCTCGGAGGCGAATCGGATCATTCGCCGGGCGATGTAGAGAGGATTCTCCCCCGCGGCCAGCATCCGCGCCAGCCAGTACAGGGAGGCGTCGGGGTCCGATCCCCGCAGGCTTTTATGGAACGCGGAGATGAGGTTGTAATGTTCCTCCCCGTCCTTGTCGTACAGGAGGGCCTTCGTCCGCAGCGCCTCTTCCGATACCGACATGTCCACGGATGGAAGTCCCCGGTGCTCCGCGATCGCCACGGCCGCCTCCAGTGCGTTCAGCGCCACCCGGGCATCGCCGTCGGATATCTCCACGATGTGGCGAAGAGCACCCGGAGCGAGAAACTCCCCCGGCTTCCCGAGCCCGCGATCCGGGTCCGCGAGGCCGCGGCGGACGATCGTCTCCACGTCCTTCGCGGACAGGGGGTCGAGGACGAGGACCCGGCAGCGGGAAAGGAGGGCGTTCCGGATTTCGAAGGAGGGATTCTCCGTCGTGGTTCCGAACAGGGTGACGGTCCCGTCTTCCACAAAGGGGAGCAAGGCGTCCTGCTGTGCCTTGTTGAACCTGTGGATCTCGTCGAGGAACAGGATCGCCGGGCGTTCCGTGTCGGTGCGCACTGCCTTCAGGTCCGACAGGGCCTCCTTGATCTCCTTGATTCCCGCGAGGACCGCCGAGAAGGGGAGGAAGACCGCGTTCGTCTCGGCTGCGATGATGCGGGCGATCGTCGTCTTGCCCGAGCCGGGGGGGCCCCAGTAGACAAGGGAAGGCAGCGGGCGCGCCGAGAGGACGGAGGAGAGGAACTTTCCCTCCCCCAGGATCGCCTCCTGGCCGACGAACTCGGCGAGGGTTCTCGGGCGCATCCTGTCCGCCAGCGGCGCGGAGCGGGAAGTCGTCTCTCGTGCGCCTCCCTGGAGGCCGGGGAACAGCGGAGGTGGCTTGCCGGATGCAGACATCTTCTTTCTCTTTTCCTTCCGATATATTATCCTAATTCTCCATGAAGTGCGCCGGCATCATCGCCAAGCACGTCGATCCCCGTGCCGAGAAGATCGTTTCCGAACTGGGCAGATGGCTCGAGTCCCGTGGAAAGCGCTTCGTGCTGGACAAAGAGACGGCGGCACTCATGCATCAAGGCGATGCCGTCACACGCTCGAAACTTCCGGAAACGTGCGACTTCCTGATCGTCATCGGGGGGGACGGAACGCTTCTTTCCGCGGCGCGGGTCGTGGGGACATCGGGGAAGCCGATTCTCGGAGTGAACCTCGGGTCGCTCGGGTTCATGACCGCGATCACCCTGGAGGAACTGTACCCGGTCCTCGAGCGCATCTTCGACAACGACTTCGAATACGACGAAAGGATGATGCTCATCGCCCATGTGCACCGGATGGGGGAGCGGGTCGCCAACTACACGGTGCTGAACGACGTCGTCATCAACAAGGGGGCGCTCGCGCGGATCATCGACATCGAGACCACGATCGGAGAGTGGTACCTCTCCTCGTTCAAGGCGGACGGATTGATCATCTCCACGCCCACCGGGTCCACGGGATACTCCCTTGCAGCCCAGGGCCCGATTCTCTACCCGACCCTGCGCACCATCGTGATCACCCCGATCTGTCCGCACATGCTCACGAACCGCCCGATCGTCATCCCCGACGACATGGTGGTGCGGGCGAGGCTGCGCACCCGGGAGACCGACGTCTTTCTCACCCTGGACGGGCAAGTGGGACTGGGTATAAGGGGGGGGGACGTGATCGAGGTGAAACGGGCAGATGCCCCGCTCCGCTTCTTCCGCTCCCCGTTCAAGGATTACTTCGACGTTCTCCGGACAAAGCTCAAGTGGGGAGAGCGGTGATCCAAATCCCGAAATGCTGATCGAACTCTCCGTCCGCAATCTCGCCATCTTCAGCGACGTACGCGTCCCGTTCGCCCCGGGGTTGAATATCGTGACGGGGGAGACGGGGGCGGGCAAATCGATCCTGGTGGAGGCGATCCACCTCGCGCTGGGGGAGAAGGCGGACCCGATGGCCGTGAAGGCGGGGGAGGCGGAAGCGGAGGTTTCCGCACGCTTCGATCTTTCCGGGCGGGCGGATCTCAAGGATGCGTGGGAGGACGCGGGCTTTCCGTGGGAGGAGGAGCTGGTGCTCCGGCGGGTCATTCCCGCCGCAGGGCGCAGCCGGGCCTACTTCAACGGCCGGATGGTCTCGCAGTCCGCCCTTGCGGAACTGTCCCCGCTGCTCATGGAGCTGGTGGGGCAGCACAGCGTCCCTCAACTGTTGTCGCGGGCCGCCGCGCTGTCGGCGCTGGACGATTTCTCGGGGACTGTACAGGGCGCGTCGGAGATGCGCCGGCTGTTCCGACAGATATCCGCCAACAGGCGGAAGGTGGAGGAGGCGGCGTCGCGCGGAGCAAACGCACGAGAACGGGGCGAGCATCTCGATTTCCAGAGCCAGGAACTGACCAGGGCCGCTCTCGACCCTGTGGAAGAGGAGAAACTTGCCGCGGACCTCCTCGTCTTCCGAAATGCCTCGAAG
>Ga0255055_10003376_pt1 | contig 10813 bp, 10 predicted proteins | sample JV7_2_27_MG_FD_188633 | JGI IMG/M metagenome (GOLD analysis project Ga0255055, IMG submission 188633) | Seawater microbial communities from Jervis Inlet, British Columbia, Canada - JV7_2_27 | ecosystem: Environmental > Aquatic > Marine > Inlet | place: Canada: British Columbia | collected... | reverse complement strand
TAAAGGTTGTGGTGCGTGCTCAGGAAACTGTAGATGTGCTGCTATAGATGTTGCAGGTTTTTCATCTGAACAAATATATGCTATGATAACAGGGAGGTTATAAAAATGACAGAACCAAGTGTAGAAATAAAACAGTCTGAAAATAAAGAGTGGGAGCCCAAAATTATCGCTTTTCTATGTAATTGGTGTTCTTACGCAGGAGCGGATTTAGCAGGCGTAAGTAGAATTCAATATCCACCAAACATTAGGATTGTAAGAGTTCCGTGCTCCGGAAGGATTAACGCTTATTTTATTATAAAAAGTTTAACTGACGGTTGGGACGGGGTTCTCGTTTCTGGATGTCACCCCGGCGATTGCCACTATATTAGCGGAAACTTGGTCGCCCGAAGGAGATTTGCGATATTAAAAGAACTTTTAGAGTTTTTTGGCATCGAACCAGGAAGAGTTAACTTTATGTGGGCTTCTGCCGCAGAAGGCGAGCGTTTTGCCGTGTTAGTTCGAAAAGCAACCGAAATCGTAAAAAAATTGGGTCCAAACACAAAATTTGAAAAGAAATGGTGAAGATTATGGGACTTGAGACAGAAATTAAGGATATTGAGACTAATTTAAGAGAAATCGCTAAAGGACTACTTAAAGAAAAAAAAGTAGATGTTATTATAGGTTATATGGAAGGTACTTTACCCATGCTCTCGCAACCGATTATAATCGACAACGAAGAGGATGTCGATAAATTACTATGGAACAATTTATGCTACGTAAATTTAGCCAAATACTTAGTACCCCGGGTCCCCCGGTTTGTTGATCCAGAAAAAGGCAACTTAAAGGTAGGAGTCGTTTCAAAAGGCTGCGTAGGTAGAGCTTTAATTCACTTAGCCTCAGAAAATAAGATTAATTTAGACGAGATAACGATTATTGGAATCCCTTGCAACGGAGTTGTTAACCGGCAACGGATTGAAATGGAAATCGGAGAGAAGGAAATTCTCGAAGTATCCGTATTAGGTAATAACGTTATTGTTAAAGGAAAGGATTTTGAAAAAGAGTTTCCGTTCGACGAGTACATGAACGATTTATGTAAAGGATGTAAAATCAGGAAGCCTCCTTTAATCTCGAAGTATCCAGATTTATGTGTTGGCGAATGCGAAGAATATTCAAGTATCGTAGATGAATTTACCGATATTGAAGAGTACGATTCGAAAACGCCCGAAGAAAAATGGAAATACATTACAGATGCTTTAAGCGTGTGCACGAGGTGCTACGCGTGTAGAGAAGCGTGCCCAATGTGTTATTGTAATCTCTGTTTTGTCGATCAAAATAAGCCAATTTGGTTCGGGAAGACAACGGACTTACCAGATGTTATTGTATACCATTTAATCCGCGCGATGCACATGGCGGGTAGATGCGTTGCGTGCGGTGCGTGCTCGTTAGTTTGCCCTATGGGCATTGATTTAAATAAAATTAATAGAAAATTAGAAAAAATCGTAAAAGAACGCTTTGGTTTCACTTCAGGTCTCGATCCTGATGCTAAACCACCAATGGTGGATTTTAAGATGGAAGATGCCGAAGAATTTATGTTAGAGGAAGATTAATAGAGTGGTTAAAATATGACCGAAAAATTATTGAAAAAAGATGACATTGGCAAGCTATATAGCGAACTTGAAAAAGAATACAAGTTTTACGCTCCAACTAAAGTACAAGGCAACATTGCTTTCAAGCAAATTTCTAACGCGGAGGAAATCGAGTTAGAATACTTGAATTCAAAGGTTCCCCCGAAAGACGTACTTTTTCCTCAAAAAGAAATTATTTTTGAGTATAGATACGAAGGAAAAGAAGTTATAATTGAAGAGAGAAAAGATCTCGACGATAAACTCTTAATTTTTGGAGTCCGACCTTGCGACGCGTACAGTTTTAAGCTATTAGAGGACTTTTTTGCGTCTGGCGACTTTCAGGACGATGTGTTTCTGAAAAAACGGGAAAATGCGACAATTATTGGCATTGGTTGTAATAGTCCGAGACAATCGTGCTTCTGTACGTCTGTAGGCGGTCATCCCTTCCAAAAAGAGAGTACTGATATATTTTTATCAGATTTAGGCGATAATTATTTAGTTGAAGCCATAAGCGAAAAAGGAGAGAACCTCGTAAAGAAGTTATCTTGGCTCGTTGACATTAAAAAAGGAGATGTAGAAAAATCTAAAGAGTTAGCAAAGCTAGCAGAGGATTCTTTTACGACTAAATTTAATTTTGACTTAGTAACAAAAGTATTAGACGAGAATTTCGAGCACCCCGTCTGGCAAGAGATTAGCGAAAGCTGTATCGGGTGTAGTTCGTGCACGTTTCTCTGCCCTACTTGTACTTGTTTTGATGTAATCGACGAAAACGATGAATACAATAACCGGGGTAGACGGATTAGGATTTGGGACACTTGTCAGTCGTGTCTTTATACGCTCGAAACGAGCGGCCACAACCCTCGCCCTGCTAAAATACAAAGGTGTAGAAACAGGATAATGCACAAGTTTAGCTATTATCCCTCGAACTACGATTGTTTAGGATGTGTGGGGTGCGGGAGGTGCATTACTGCCTGTCCGGTCAATAACGAGCTCAGATTAATAATTGATAAAATACTTGAAATTGAAGAAAAAAGTGGTGAGAAAGTTAGTGCCTAATCCTTATATTCCTGTACTAACAAAAGTTAAATCGATGGTCTCAGAAAACGAGGTTAACGATATTAAAACCTTCGAACTTGAATTCGTTAATGAAGAAGAATATAAAGCCTTCGATTATATTCCTGGTCAATTTGCAGAAATTAGTATTATTGGAAAGGGAGAATGCCCGATAGGTATAGCCTCCTCTCCAACTGAAGAAGGAACTATTAAATTCACGATAAAAAAAATGGGAACAGTCACCTCCGGATTTCATAATTGCGATATCGGAGATACGATAGGCGTAAGAGGTCCGTTAGGAAACGGTTGGCCGATGGAAGAGTTAAAAGGAAAGAACATAGTCGTCATTGGCGGTGGATTTGCGTTTTCCACTCTACGATCGCTCGTGTTGTACGTGTTAGACGATAAACACAGAAAAGATTACGGAGATATAACGGTAATTTATGGAAATCGTAATTCAGGCGAAGTTCTCTATCGAGACGTTCTTGAAGAATGGGAAAAACGAGACGATATAGATGTCGTTTTGACCATCGATCGCGAAGAAGAGGGATGGGCTCGAAAGGTAGGTTTTGTTGCCGCTGTTGTTAAAGAAGTCGCTCCCTCCTCAGAAAATGCAGTTGCAGTCGTCTGTGGCCCTCCTATTATGATTAAAACCGCTCAAGACGAGTTAGAAAAATTGAATTGGAAGGACGAACAGATCCTTAATTCATTAGAAATGCGAATGAAATGCGGAATCGGGAAATGCGGAAGATGTAATATCGGTGAGAAATTTGTGTGCATTGATGGACCAGTCTTCTCTTTAGCAGAGTTAAAGAGAATGCCGAAAGAGTATTAACTTCTTAATATGAAAATAACCATCGATAAGAAGCTTTTTTTTACTCTTTTTTTACTGCGTATGTTTCAGCTAAATGCGGTATTAAGTAATACACTACCACTAGGTATAGAGGAATTAGCGATAATTCAACAAATATTGAAATAATGAAGGGATAGTTTGGACCATAAAAATCCCAGACAACTCCTCCTAAAATTGGACCTATGACGCTTCCTAAAAACTGAAAGAACTCACCAGACCCTAATACTTTTCCACGATTCTTTAACGATATTCTACTTAACAAATTTTGAAAAATTAGCCCAGAAGCAATCATTATAGTCATATCTATTAATAGAAGTAATGAAAAAACCCAGATATTTGCCGAATTTATTAATAACCATGTGACCAGTGCCCCTAGTGTGCTTGTAACTGTTATACCTATAGCAGGGCGAAATTTATCAACAAATTTTCCCAATTTTGGAGCTAAAAGCGTTGCGATAATTCCCGCAGGTAAATATGCCCAGGTAACTAATTGAATGTTGCTTTCTATACTTTCAATCACATAAATATTTAAAAAAGGTTTTGCAATTGAACCGTTAATATTACTAAGAAATAAAACTGACATCAAGAAAATTGATCCTAATATTATAGGTCCAGCGAGTTTAGCATGTTTTTCCTTATTTTCTTTAATGTGTGGATTAGTAAGATTATCTAAGGGTTCGTGAAATTTAATTGATTCGTCCACTTCTCGATTAAATTTAATACCCGCATAGAAGTTAGCAATTCCAAACATTGGAATACTAGCGTATAAGAGAAAGGGATTACTCGTGAAAAAACCAAGTATCATTAGAAGAAGAAAACCTATAACGCCCCCTATCATTTGACCTATGGCATTAGCAGAATTTCTCTTTCCATAGGCTTCAGAACGGTTATCTTTATTTGATTTTTCTGCTATCAGGGTATTAAATGGAACCCAAAAAACACCCGCCATAAAGCCTAGAGTAAACGTCCCTACTCCTAATAAGATTACAGAATTTAAAATTATAGCGGTATAGATTATGAAATAAGAGGTTCCTCGACCAATTGATCCTATTAATACGAGTTTTCTCCTTGATTTCACTCGATCAGTTAAAAATCCCGTAATTGTACCACTAATAGTTCGACCTAATACTTGAATAGATACAATCAGACTTATTTGTATGGCAGTTGCTAACATATTAAATCGAGCAATAATTGGGACCAAAAAGCCTATAAAAAAAAAGCCTAAGCTATTTAAAATAACTATATTTAACATTTGGTTAAAATCTGGCGTAAAACGAGTCTTATCAATTTCTCTTCTTAGCATAGAAATATGAAAATTGTGTATTTATGCCTTCATTAATATTAAATCTAATTTATTTTTTAAGGTTCTTAATAATGGACTAAAATTGAATAAGTTAGAGGCAATATCGAGTATTTCAATAAATCCTGACTTATATGTTGAAGATATTGCCAGAGTTATATATTGTTCCCTCTAAGTTCAAGAGGATTTGCCCACCCGAAGCAATTTTGATAGCGTAATTAATTCCTTCTAATACTCGTTTCATCATAAATTCATAAGCACTAAATAAATCTTCAAGTTGAGCCTTATTACTACCAGAATAAGCATTTGATATCGCGGGGATCAATACTGGAATAAAATCTTGGTTTATCATAAAGTCTTCAGCATCGACCATGATTTCTTTTCCTTCAGAAAACGGATCAAATACATCCATTTGCGCGAACATGACCTTGCATACAAAAATTGAAGCTTTAATTTCTCTCATTATAAATTTAATTCGATTAATATCGTCCAAATACTTCTTAAAAGTTATTGCGTTTATAATATCCTCGTTTGTTATAATGTCTTTGAGATCTATTAATTTTTTAACTCTGTCAGAAACCCTTTTAGAGGAAAGCATCAATTTAAGATTCATATTATTCTTCTGAATGTAGTCTTTATAAAAAGAAGAAATAAACAAATGAGGAGCTAAATCTCCTCGTTCTTCCGGTAAATTTAATTTAAATTCATTTTCTTTAAATTTAGCCATAAAATGCTTGATGAACATAAATTTTAACTTAAGTCTGTGTAATGCTAAATAAAGACAAACGCGTGTTTTCGTATAAGCCACGACATTTCCCATTCTAAATCGATCGTGGTGATCTCTTTCATACATAGTTATAGGTTTGAGTTTCTGGACAACACCATCGATAAAATATTTTATAATATTTTCAAGAGGTTGACAGTCCAAAATTCGGAAAACTTCAATGATTTGCTGGCTAGACGGTTGACTTTTTGGTATTTCTTTAATAAGATCATAATTATAATATTCTAAAAACAAGGAAGTTAATGCTTCCATCTCCAATACCGTTCTACAAGGTATAAAGACCTTGTTAAGATCGTTTAAAATAATGCTACTTTCAGGCATATTATTATTACTTCATTTTTGCTACTTGAAAATCTTTTGGACTAAACCCTAAAATATCCTTAGAGATATTTTAAAATTCAATAATGCAATCAAATTTATGATTATATTTTAGATATTTAAAAGTTATTGTTTGAGCTAAGTAGTAAAAATTAAAAAAGAAAAATAAAAAAAATTCATAAAATTTAAGAGGTTGCCCGAATGGGCTTAAAAGCAGCGATGTATCACTTGGGGTCCCATTTCCTTGTATTCACGCCTCGTAACCCACATTCTGTGGAAGGTTTTCAAGGAACTTAAGATAGAACCACCAATCCATACGGAATACATACGTTCTGGAGGTGCTATAATCTTGACATCAACTGATTCTGGAATTTGTTCTTTAATTTCCTTGGTTAAGCGTTCTTTAATTCCAGGGAACATTGTTGAGCCGCCAGAAAGCACTATATTGCCATAAAGGTCTCTACGAAGGTCGACATCACATTCTGAAATAGCACCGACAATTACATCATCGAGAGGTTCTAATTCTTTCCCGATTACTGATGGATTGAAAAAGCATTCGGGTGCTAAAAATCTTTCTACACCTACATTAATTGTCTCTCCGTCGGGAAGCATGTAGCTTTTCTCCATCCCAGCAACTTTCTTAGAGAGCATCATCTCTTTTTCTGGGTCGATTGCTACATAGCAGAGTTTTTCCTTGATATCTCTAACAATTTCTTTCTCTGCAGAAGTTGTAAATGAGTATCCCTTTTGTCGGAGTAATCTTTGTAAGTAAGTTGTGATATCACGGCCAGCAAGGTCGATTCTTTGGATTGCATGACTTAAAGCGAAACCTTCGAAAATAGGTACAACATGAGAAACGCCATCACCAATATCTATTACACATCCCGTTGTTCGCCCAGAAGCATAAAGAGACAAGACAGCCTGCATTGCAACATAAAGGGCTGGAATATTGAATGTCTCAAACATTATTTCGGCCATTTTTTCTCTGTTTGGTCTTGGATTCAATGGGGCTTCAGTTAAAAGGACCGGATGTTCGCTAGGATCGATTCTTAAATCAGTATAAAATGTATAATGCCAGATCTTTTCCATAGCAGTCCAATCTTCGATAATACCATGTTCTACGGGGAACATTAACTTTAAGACACCTTTAAGTTGCATAGCTTCCTCTCCTATATAGTATTCACGAGTGTAATGCTCAACATCAGTCATTATCGATTCGTATTTAGGATAACCTATAAGAGTTGGAAATACTGAACGAGGTTGGTCTTCACCAGCGAACCCATTTTTGGAAATTCCAGTTCCATTATCGACTACTAAGGCTTTCGCGTTTAAAAAACTTTCTTCTTCTGCCATAATATTCAGCTTTTTAATTTATAGTTCTTATAATATTATTTCATTTGAAATAGTATATTGATTTTCTATAGTTTACCTATATTATTTTTTAAGGGTATAATAACATCGATAAATTATAACAAATTCAAATTATCATAATAATAAATTTGACATATATAAATATTTTTTATTACAAAAAAAAAGCGACACAAAAGAACTCCTTTTTAGAAAAAATAATTTTACAGTTTAAAATTAAGGCAAATAAATGTAATTGCTAGCTTTTTTATTTAAAAATGAGTGTAAACAAAATCCCGATTTTTGAAGCCTCAATAGTAAGGATTTGTGTATACAAATGATTTTTTGTACCTTAAAAAATCAAGGATTAAAAGCTAAATAGTCATTAATCCATAATTCCATCAATATTTCGTCGTAATATTTAGAATCCATATAAAATTGCTTCTTTCTTGAGCCTAATATTTCAAAACCCAATTTCTTATATAGATAGAGAGCCCTTTTGTTATTTGAAAAGCAGCTTAGAATGATTTTTTCTTTATTATTTAAATTTTTAGATTCTCGGATAGCCATATCAATTATATGAAAACCTATCCCTAAATCTCGATATTTTCTTTGTACAATTACACCTAGACTACCGACATGAGTTGCTGTGTCCCAGTCTAAACTTGATATTTCGCACTGACCAAGGATATTATAAGGAACTTTTAATTTTGGGTGAACAGCGACTATGCAAATTTCTCGTTCTTTTTTAATATTATTGTACCATGATTGTTTTTCAAATCTTGATTTAACCGGGAATAAAACGGGAAGATATATTCCTTCTTCAACAACATCATTGAAGTTGTTCCAAACTCCATCAATATCTAATTCATTTATATGCCTAACAAAAAATTTTTCTCCGGTTTTCAACTTTAAGACTTCTTTCATTAATTAAATATAAATTTTTATAATTAAATTCCTTATCGTATTATTATGGAGAATGAAAAAGAAGATAAGAATTTAAAAGAAGAATTAGGGGATAAAGAAAAAATTCGCAAATATTTAGAGCAAATGGCTCAATCTAAAGAAACACCAGTTGCAAAAGACCTTGTTCAATTAAAACATGTCGAAGTCAAGAAACAAAAAATTAGTCTTGAAACATTAGATCTCGCAAACACTCTTAAAGAGCAATATTTAGAACACGATCAATTTGAACGCCTTTCTAACGACGAACTTATTATTCTTGAATCATTTATAAGTAAAAGAATGTTACTTACGCGAATCGCTATAGTTGTTAATCAAAGTAGAATACCTTTGGGTATTGAACCTTTTAAAAAGGCGGAGTTAGAAAAAATTTTAGATGCTTTAATTTCTAAAGGTTATTTAGAAGTAGATCAGGTTGAAGGAAACAACGTATACATTCTTACAGAAAGAGGGAAATATAGAATTCAATAACACTTTATTTCTTAATCTTTTTTAAGGATTAATTTATTAATCGAAATATCTTGATATTCTCCGCTAGGATACGATCTTCTTATTGTTAGAGGTAAGATTTTAGATTTTAATTCTAATAAGGCTATCTTGATAGGATCTATCACATCTGTAGGCTTATTGATTAAAATTGGAGCTCCAAAACTAATCTGTAGAGCACGAGCCCCCGTGATGCGCGCTTTTTCGTATCGAGTAAGGAATATCGAACCTACTTTGATAGTTTTTCGAACTTCTTTATACAATTTTCTCAATTCACGAGACTCTAAAAAAGAAGACATAACACAATCCTAAGAATTAGTAATTGAGTCGTAAAATGTAATATAAAATAAAACTTTTTTGGTTTTTACCATAAATCACGTAAGTTAAATATTTTTATCTGTTTAAAATTAATGCGCAAGGGGGGAATTTTTCAATTTGGAAGAAACTTTCAAACTTTTGAACCCCCGACCGTCGAGATTAACGCCTTAAATTAGCGAAAATTTACACGGTGTGAGCGTTTAACGCTTTACACTAATTTTTCATGGTGAAAGTGTCGTTATACGTCTAAACCACTCGCGCTATTTGATGTGAAATAAACACTTACGATAATTATTAAAAAGGTATTAATATAATTTAAGAGATTCTATAGACTCTGTTACTTTAAATCATATCTGAGAAAGTTTTCTCTTAAAAGATATAATAATCTGATATTTCTGGTGATTTTCGTATCGAATAAGGACCAATTTATATCGCACCCTTTACTTAAGGAAAATTTTGTTGTAAGAAGGGCGTATCAAGAAAATATATTTATAAATTGTCTTAATACGAATTGTTTAGTAGTTATTCCTACAGGATTAGGAAAAACAATAATAGCTCTAATGTTAGCTATATACAAATTATCAGAAGCGCCTAATTCTAAAATTATCTTCTTAGCTCCAACCAAACCATTAGTAAATCAACATTATAAATCGTTTTTAGATTTAACGGTTATTCCTGAAGAAGAGTTAAAAGCAATTACAGGAACTACTACACCCGATAAAAGAGAAGAGATTTGGAAGGACTTAAGAATCGCTTTTATGACACCTCAAGTGCTTCAAAATGATATAATTTCTAATCTTTATTCTTTAAAGGATGTTTCTCTAATTATATTTGACGAATGTCATCGAACCATAGGAGATTACGCCTACTGCTTTATTGCTAAGAAATACATAGAATCATCTAAGAATCCTCAAATTTTAGGGCTTACGGCAAGTCCAGGATCTACAGAAGGGAAGATCAACGAAATAATAAAGAATTTATTTATTGATCGTGTCGAAATTAGAACAGAGCAAGATTCAGATGTTAAGCCTTACGTCTATAAGGTTGATAACGATTGGATAAAGGTTAAGCTTCCGAGTGAATTTATGGATATCAAAAAAATAATTACAGAAAAATTAAGAGCAACCTATAAATGGTTAAAACAGCAAGAATTATTGAATTCCTCAGATGTTACTAAAGTTACTAGAAAAGATTTGCTTGCGTTAGATAAAGTAATTAACGGGAAAATTTCAACCTCAAGAACAGATGAGGAGAAATTTCAACTTTTTAATGCAAAAAAATTAGTTGCAAATGCCATAAGACTATCCCATATGGATGAGCTTATTGAGACTCAAGGAGTAAGCGCATTAGATGATTACATGAAAAAAAACATTAAAAAAATAAAACAAAACACTGCAAATAAATCACTAAAAGAACTTTTTAGAGATTCTAGTATAAAACGCGTTCTTGAATTAATTGAAGCTAACAAATTAAAAGGTATTGTTCATCCTAAACTAGAAAAACTAGCAGAAATTTTACACAATCAGATCATCCAAAACGGGGACTCGAGGATTTTAGTATTTTGTCATTTTAGAGACTCTGTCAACAATATAGTGAAATATATTGAAAGAGATAAAGTTATTAAGGTTCATAAATTCGTAGGACAAGCTACGAGATCTTCAGATAAAGGCTTAACTCAAAAAGAACAAATACAACTTCTTGAAGACTTCAAAGAAGGAACTTACAACACATTAATAGCTACGAGTGTTGGTGAAGAAGGTTTAGATATAGCAGAATGTGATTTAGTA
>Ga0255055_10003375_pt1 | contig 10814 bp, 4 predicted proteins | sample JV7_2_27_MG_FD_188633 | JGI IMG/M metagenome (GOLD analysis project Ga0255055, IMG submission 188633) | Seawater microbial communities from Jervis Inlet, British Columbia, Canada - JV7_2_27 | ecosystem: Environmental > Aquatic > Marine > Inlet | place: Canada: British Columbia | collected... | reverse complement strand
TCACCCCGGACGTTTAACAAGATTAAGATGGGTGAGTGGCTACCGTGTACATCCAAACGTTCATCAGTGCTTGTGAATAATGCTATCCTGTATCCGACCCGTGAGGGTCTGATTCAATTGACTGCTGGTGGTACTATGAACATCACCCAGAAGAACATTAGACGAGAGACGTGGGTATCATATGATCTTGCAAATGGCTTTGCCATGTTCAGGAACAATCGATACTTTGCCTTCCCGGCTAATGCTGCCAAGCCCGGATTCATTCTGGACTACATAGATGGTACGTACCTCTCACTCAGCAACTATGCAGAGTGTGGGTACATCACCCCGGATGAAGGTGTCATGTATTTTGTTTCAGTTGATGCCTCTGAGGGTGCTGCTGGTACCAGACGATCTATTAAACAATGGCAGGGAGATCCTCTCAATAACTTTTCATACACTTGGAAGTCTAAGAAGTACATCCTTCCAAAGAATGTGAACATGGGAGTAGCCCGTATTGAACTGGATGATGATTTCTATGGTGACTTGCTACAACGGATTGAGGATAATGCATACCTTGAAGGACTGAATGCTGAGCTCTTTGCCCAGCTTTATGCAGTCAACCTCACAGATGACTCTTCCATGGAAGGCATTGTGGTTAACTCATATGCCGATCCAACTCTAACCATGCAAGATGCTATTGCCACAGGATCTATTATCCCCGGCAGTCACCGGGTTCAAGATCTGGTAACCGGGTATTCTTACCCCATTGCCTCAGTTAGTCTTGGCAACGGTGCAGGCTCTGAGACAATCACAATTGACACTGTGTCTGGTGCTGGTGGAGAAGACAGCCCACCGGCAGGCTTTGCATCTTCTGCAAGCATTTTGATACCGAAGGATCTGCAGGGATGTATCAACGGTGGTAACGTTATCACCCGTGAGGGACGTACTGAGGACAGGCACACAATCAATGGTGACATCCTCTTTGATCTGAACTCTATCTCAGCCTCACCTTATGTGGTCATGACCATCTGGGCTGACGGTGTTGAGGTATTTCAGAAGTCAGTTGATACAGCCAAGGCATTCAAACTGCCCCGTGGATTTAAAGGCAAGAGATGGGAAGTTCAATTCTCTGGCACGATCCCGGTACGTGGATTTGATATGGCTACAACCATGAAGGAGATGCTTGGATAATGGGATACGAATCAATGAACCTTCCGGTACTCACAGATGTTCCGGTAATTGAAGACCGGGCCCTGATGGAGTATCTCATAACCATGAAGGAATTAATCGAAGAAATGCTGGGGAGAAGGGGCAGACAGCCTCTGACCCCCCAGCTTATGGTGGGTGTCTATGAGGGAGACGGTACCACTGGTGACCGTTTTATTCCTGTAGACTTCAGGCCACGATACGTTAAGGTGTGGCCGGTGCCCGGCAACTCTGATAATGACTGGTGCATTGAAAGAATAGATGATCCCGATCAAGAAATTGACTGGGGTGACTTCTCATTCTGGCATTATGATTCAGCAGGGATAGAGCACCAGCATCTTGAAAGTCAGGGTATCACACTGATTGATGACGATGGATTTTACGTAAACAATAATGGGGCAGATGCTGTCCCAAATAAGATAGGTGATTTCATGAACTGGATTGCCTTGGGATAAGTAGGGGAGATACTTATGATTGAATTATATCCGTATTCTATTAACGATGGTATGCCGTCCATGAGGGACACTGAACTGTTAGGCCTATACAAGACCATGGAAATGGAAAAGAATCTTGATAGGGTCTACTACAATATGTCTCATGACGATATTACACCGGAGTGGTGGACGTGGTATATGAAGGAACGATGCCAGCTATTCGTGATTCTCGAATCAAGGCCAGAAGAGAAACGAGAGATCATTGGTATCGTCTGGTTAAATCATATCGTTGGCCGGAAGGCCGACATACATTACTGTATGTTCAAACCTGCATGGGGGAGAGCATCAGATATCTGTGCCAAAGTAATGAAGATGTTGTTCGACCAGACAGAGGTTGATTGCTTCGTGGCTTTGATACCAGAGTATAATCACAGAGCAGTGGGCAAGCCAGTTGAGTACGGCTTTAAGTCCAGTGCCATTTTGAAGAAGGCATGCTATATTGCAACCCTTGGAAAGTCTGTCAACGGGCATCAGTATACCATGGCACGTAGAGGCAATAAGAAAAAGGAGTAAATCATGGGTGGTGGAGGAACAACAACCGAATCATCTGGTTCTGAAAAGGTAAGGATACCCAAAGAGGTACGAGAGGCACTGACACGTATGTCTGGGAAGTCTGAGGATCTATTCGATCTGAAGTCTGACTTCTTTAAGGATGTCATGATGCCCTACCAAAAGGATTTGATGAAAGTTAACAATGAGTTGCTACCGTTCATCAGCAAAAACATGAAGCAGCAATTGCAGATTCAATCTGCTGACATGCTTGGTGAGGCTGACATTAGGGAACAACTTCGTGGTGAGGCCGGTAAAGATATTGAACGATCAAGCCAATTGGGTGACCAACTCTTCAGTAAGCTGCAAGAGAAGATGGACATTCAAGGATCAGTGGCTAAGAAACGATCACAGATCAGTCAGGAGTTTGGACGGCTGGAGAAGAACCTTGCACGTGAAGGTCTTGATCCATCGTCACCTGAGGCACGTGCTATTAAGAAGGAACTGGGAATGGAGAAAGCAAGAGCCTCTGTTCAAGCCAGAACCCAAGCAGAAGACGAAGCCTTTCAGGCTTTAGTCGGTGGTACTCAGGCATTCCAAGGCAGGGCTATGCAGAACGTGCAGGCTCAAGGCCGTGGATCTATGGCTGGTGGAAATGCTGCCGGGCAGCAGTTTAACGTAGCTGCAGATACAGGCATGGCAGAGATGAGTTCGGCCCAACAATCACAGAATATACTGTCAAAGGAAACTGACACCAAAAGCCAATCAACATCAACCACAACTAAAAGTGGTGGTGCAATGGGTGCTTTAACTGGTGGGATAATGGGTGCTGCTAAAGGATTTATGACTGCTGGACCTATGGGTGCCATAGCCGGTGGTGGTATGGGTGCACTCTCAGGATTACAAGGATAAGGAGATAGAGAAATGACATTTCAAGATATACTTGGAAGCATGGCAAAGGGTGCAGTTGCTGCAGTGGACACCCCAGCCTTTGTGGCTCTGTCTCAAGACAAACGTGCTGAGAAAGAGTCCGAAAGAAAAGATAAACGACTGGAGCAAGAGCTAAGCCTTAAGGAACAACAGATCAAGCAGGCCAAGATCAAGACGGCCCTGCAAGAGGATGCTCAGAAGGCCCAACGTCTTGGGCAGAAGTTTTCACAGACCAATCAAGATCCCAACGTTGCTGCAGAGATGTACAACTCTATGGGATACAATAACGAGATGCAGTTTGATCAATCACATTTTGAATCCACAGCATCTGGTGGTCGTAGACAAGCAGCACCTGTTGATCCCACACAAGCTGGTCAGACAGAGGATCGTCTGAAGCCTGCTGGTGAGAGACAGGGTAGCCTTGTTGGTGCCACCGATGGTGAGTACCGGTTTAAGACTGGTCACTTTGAACGTAATGATAAGGGTGAGATCCTGAAGGGTGAAGATGGAAAGCCTAAGTTCATTGAGACTGGTGAGCCTGTACTATTCAAGACCAAGCAAGAGATGATCGATGCTACCATGCAGACAACCATGGACCCCAAACTTCGTTTGGCCATGGCCCTGAAGGATCTGGGTATTGACGAGTTCATCCAGAAGAAGGGTGTCAGCAAAGCAGCCACGAAGGAGATCGACGTGGCACGGCATGAACAGAAGACTGCAGAGCAAAAACAATCTGGTGAAACTCAGGTCAAGGTTGCTACAATTCAGGCCGAAGGCCGGGTTGCTGCAGCCACTGGCAAAGGCACAGGTAGTATGAGTGCTTCCCAGAAAGCAACACAGGAACGTATGGCTGCTGATGACTTCCGTAAAACATTTGAAGAGGATGTCAACAAAGTCCTCAGCCCAGATGAAGAGTCACCGAAGCAACGGTTCACCCGACCACAGATTAAGAACATCATGTCTGTGGAGCAAGATGAAGACTGGGATGCTACCTTCAAAAAGCTGAAGAGTCTGTCAGCCCGTAAGCAGAATATAAAACTGCAGAGGTTGGCTAAGCTGAGAAAGCTGCCAAAGGATTACATCAAATACCTTAAGCTAAAACTTAATCAATAATATAGGAGAATACTCCATGGGTTTAATGACTGATCTATTTGACGATCAACCAGAGGACAGCAAGGAAGAACCCAGTTCGTTGCTTGACATCTTCGATGATGAAGATAAAGCAGAACCTGTTCCTCAAGCAAAAACTACACCTATACCTGAACCGGCCCCGGATATTCCTGAGCCGGTTTCTCAGGTTATACCAGAGCCCAACACAGCCAAAGAGGCTATGGACCTATCAAAGGATGAACTGATAGATCAAGAGATCAAGAACTTTTATAGCCAAACTGGTAGTGATGCACGTGGTCCGTTCCTTGGTGGTACTGCTGGAATGTTCCAAGCCACAAGCCCAGACTTTATGGAAGTGGCCGGACAGGAAACCTTGCAGCAATTCAAGGGTGCCAAGATGGCCTACACTGTGGCAAATAATGGAATGGAGATCGGTAATATCGGTAGCCGGATAATGAACGGCAATGAGACTGAGAAAGATCTTACACGGCTGGCTGAACTACAGGCAAGCAACCAATCCATTATGAAAGAGATGGATGACGATGTTACCATAGCCGAAGCCTTTGCAACGTTTGCCCCCTACCTTGTGCAGTCTGCTGTTGAAGGTGGTAAGGGTGCCCTGCAGGGTGCTTTGGTTGGTGCAACAGTAGCTGGTGTGCTTGGGAACTTTATTCCCGGTGGACTGGCAGCACCTGAAGAGGTACTGACCATCCCGGCTGGGTTTGCACTGGGTGCCAAGATCGGTGGATCGTATATGTCTGCTGATGCTATTGCCAGAGTGGAGCAAGGTAGTGCCTTCTTGAATATGATTGACGAAGGTGTTGACGTTGACATTGCAAGATCCACAGCCAGAGTAATTGGTAATGTCAATGGAGCTCTTGAGCTTGTACAGTTGGGTGCCTTAGGAAAGGCCCTGCCAAAGGGACTGGTAAGAAAAGCAACCCAGACAGCATCCGTAGGATTTATGAAGAACCCTGCAGCCCACAGCCTGCTGAAAAGAATAGGTGCCATGGGTACAGAGGTTGCTGCTGAGGATCTACAAGAACTGGTAACCATGTATGGTGAGAGTGTTGGTAAAGCCCTTGACGAAGATCCTTCCTTTCAAGGGTACATAGAGGGTGTAGCTGACGTGTCTGGTAAAGAAGTGTGGGATACAGTTGTGAAGACAACTGAGCTCACAGGAAAGGGATTGCTCCCTCTCTTCCTTCCCGGTATGGCAGTAGACGTTGCTAACGTTGCAGCCGGACAGAAGACTGAGGCTGCTGCTCAGGCCAAACCAGATCAAACCATTGCCCCTCAAGATCTAAAGACAAACACCACAGCCGTATCACCAGAGAATGATTTCAAGGTTGAGGTTGTTGGTCCCGGTAAGCTGGTCATTAGAGCAACTGAAGACGAAGCCAATACAACGGCTGCTCTTGAATTTGAAGGGACCCCTGCATCTCAAGAGGAATCCAGAGTTGGTGACTTGCTTGGTGATGACAAACCGTCCTCTCATATATCTGTACAGAGCCGTAACCTTGGTGGACAGACAGAGAACCAAGACCGTGCAGCTAAGTCTCAGGGTGATGCTCATACCAATATCTCTGACGAGACACGTGGTCAGATGGGTATTGAGCTTCACAGTAAGGATGCTGAGGCAGCTATCATGAACGATGAAAAGCTGGAGTTTGAAATTCAGCAAGCCTTTGAAGGCAGTGATTACAACCTTGCCCGTGAGATATCTGCAGAGCAGGTAGCTAACTCAGATGCTATCACCACATCGTACACTGAGATCGTAAAGGCACAGGATACAAAGGCTAAGGGCCAGAAGGTTATCCCTAACCCTAAGATCCAAGAGGCCCTAACACGTGACGGTGACCACCGGGTCAACCGTGCCAAAGAGAATCAACGGATAGCTCAGAACAATGTCATTAAGCAACAGCAACAACAGAATCAAGACTTCATCAATCAGCTTGATAACCCTGAGCTACATCGTGGTATCCTATTTAATGAAGTGACTGCCCAGAAGAACCGGGGTAACCCGGAAGGTTCAAAGCTGTATGACCGTGCCCTAAAGGAAACGGCCAAACGGGAGAATATGGGTGATCTTGATTACCTTGACTCACTCAACGTGTCGAAGCTGTCAGATCTAAAGACAGACTTTGAGACGTACGGTGCTGGCCTCACTGCCGGTAGCCGTGAGTGGCATCTCATAAATAAAACTATTGGTAGTCTCACTGAGCAGATCTCAGAGAAACGTGAATGGGAAATCAAAAAAGGTAGAGATGAACAGGGAGACACCCGTGCCCGTGAAGCAGAGAAAGCTAAAAAAGATGCAGCAGCAAAAGCTAAAAAGACTACAGGTGAAACGAAACTTCAGAAGACTGTTCGTAGAGCCCGTACTGGTGCTGCTAAACCTGCTGGTGCTAAAGATGTTGCAGGGAAAGGTGTAACCCCAGCCACCAAGAAGAAACAAAGTAAGCTGGCTGACAGGGTAGCTGCCCAGAAGAAACGTGAGGCTGCTGTCCAAAAGCAACAGACGGAAGTCCGTAAAGCTGAGCAGGCAAAGACCCGTGCACGTATTGAACGTGCCAAGTCTGCTGAACGTAAGGCTCAGGATGTCAAGGATGCTCAGGAACACCAGAGTAAGATTGACAAACAGCTTGCACAGAACAAAGATTTATTTCAAGGCTCTGAGATCCCTCAGGTTGGACGATCTCTGACAACCAAAGGTGGTACATCCATTAAGTTGGATGCATTCGGTGAGGACGGAACCACAACCCCTGCTGGCATGGTTTCAATGACCATTCAAGATGGCCCGGCCAAGGGTGCTACAGTCAACGTGTCACTCAAGAACTTTGACGAAGCCCTGACAGCCAAGATCAATGAGGCTGAAGCCCAGAGAGCACCAGAGGGTTCTGTCAATATATCTGCACTTAAAGATACCAGCAAACAGTTTGGCATTATTACTGCTGAGAATCCAGCAGGCAAGGCTCAGTCTGGTGCCAAGAACAAAGTGGCTAACCAACGGTTGGCTAATGAGTTAAAGGCAAAGGGTCTGAAGGTAGTTCAGGTTGAAGGACAGTTTGGTAGCCTTGAGAAGCCGTTCATAGTAGAGGGTATAGATCAGAAGACCCTAACAGCACTTGGTCAAAATTACGGCCAAGAGTCTGTCATCCACTTGGAAGGCAGCAAGGCCGTGTACCTTGAAGGTAGCACAGCCGTTGACACTGTTAATAGGTCTGACATTCGTAAGTCTCCTGAGGCTGATGACTTCTATACCAAGCTACCTGACGGTACCAAGTTTCAGATCCCGTTCTTTGAAGAGATTCAGGAAGCACAGGACAACGGTATTATCCTTGACCTGACTAACCTCAGGGCTCAGGGAGAGGACTTCATGTCTCTGCTTGATAGGTTCACCCGGCACATCAAACACGGTAAGAGATCGTGGCTACATGGGCTGGCTAAGAAAGCTGGTGTACCATATTTCTTTATCACTGGTGGTGAGGCAGGTCTTGCAAAGAATGAGCAGATCAACAAGATCCCAATGAAAGAACGAGAGACAATCATTAAGGGATTCAATGGCAATCTGGGTATCTTTGTTGGCTCTGGTACTGCAGTGAAGGGTATCTTTGTAAACGTAGATGCACTGCTGAATAATACTACCAATGTGTCTAAGGCCCTTGAAGTCATAGATCATGAAGCACTCCATGCTGTGGTCAATGACAAGTTTGGAAAAATGGGTGCCAAAGCCCGGACGGCTGTACGTAGAGCTCTCCAGAACTTTTGGCAGTCCATACCTGAAGATTCCAAGGCACCCGTGTTCAAGATAATGGAAGACGGATGGCAGTACGGTGGATTGTTTATCAAGAAGGATGCTGCCGGAAAGGGTGAGCTACTCGTTCAAGACATTATTACTGGTGTTAACCAGATCCAACGGGGTGGTGTTGAAGAGATTGTAACCTATGCCTTCACCAATGAGGGCTTTGCCCATTGGCTACAGGCCATGCCTTCTCAGATCACAGAGAAGCAGGGTATCAAACCTATGCTCAAGACCATGTTCAACAAGCTGCAAGAGATTATCACCAATAAGATCTTGGGCCAACGGTCTAAGCTGGATGACGTAACCAACATCATGAACACGATCATGCATCGTGAGAAGATCGATGTCCGGTTCAGTAAAGCACAGGTGCAGGCTGGTGCTATGACAAAGACTAAAGTCAATGTTGCCTTGGCTCCAATAAAAGCCAAGCTGCCTAATGCTGCTAAGACAGTGGTTGTACAGTCTGAGACTGAGCTACCTGCTGACATGCAGCTAAGCCCAGAGGCTAAAGAAGAGGGCATCGTCATTGAGTCTGTGTACAACAGAAAAGATGATACGGTCTATGTCATTGCTGATAACATCAAAGACGAAGCACACCTTCTAAAGAAGTTCATGCATGAGAACGTAGCCCATAAGGGGCTCCGTGCTATCTTCCCAAATAAGGTCAACCTTGAGAAATTCCTTGGAGAGGCCCGGAGTGTTCTGTTTAAAGCAGGCCTTGGTAAGGATATTGATAATGTAAGTATGCTGTACCATGGCACTGGTTGGGCTACCTCTACCAAAAAGCAAAAGATGGAGACGGTTGAAGAGTACCTTGCCCTAAACTATGCTGAAAAGCTGGACCTGAAGACCCGTAATGGTCTGTTGAAAAAGCTGATGGACATGCTGAAGAGATGGTTGCCTGTAAGATTCTTGGACCAAAAGGTTGCAGGTGTTGGCTCTGTTCTAACACTGGATGATCTTAATACAGTGATGGAAGCAGCCAAGCATAGTATCATGAACAAGCAACCTAAGCTGACTAAGGCTATTGCAGATTCATTTACTATCCGTGAGCCACGTGTTCCCAGTTCAATCTCTGATGTGAAGTTCCAGAGGACTGTGAAGGGATACGTCAAGGCTGTCAAGGAAGTAATGGCTGAATTACCTGAAGCCAAGCAATGGTACCCTGCCCATCTCCAGAGACTTGAGAAGGTCTTTGGCCGGGACGGCCTGCTGTTTAACCTGCTGCTGAGTATCACATCTCCTAATGCTAAGGTTGTGGAGAATGTGGGTCATGCTGTTGATACCTACCTGTACATGCTGGGATATAAGGACAAGCCCGGTGGGCTGTACTGGACATCTGTGCAAAAGAAAGTTGATGCATGGAGATCTGAGTCTGATGTACTGGCTGGTATTGGTAAGCAGTTCAAGATCAATGAGTTTGTTCGTGGTTTATTGGGTGACAAGAATGCCACGGTTGTGGACGTATGGATGGTCCGTGCACTCTTTGGATTAGATACTAATGCAGTTCCCTCAACGGCTCAGAACCAAGCTGCTCGTCAGATGTTGTTTGATGTTGCCAAAGGTTTGGAACAAGACACTGGTGCTCAATGGGGTGCCAGAGATGTTCAAGCTGTACTGTGGACATGGATCAAAGCCAAGCAAGACGGCACCAGCTTTGCTGATGTGCCTAACTTTGAGACTGGTTTCACAGCACCACGTACTACCTACAATGGACGTACTGCATTGGAAGAGCTCCACAAATACATCAGTCCTGAGGATGTTATAGCTGGTCCTCTATCAGATCAGTTGGGCATGACCGGCTTCACACCGACTCCCATCTCCCGTATGGAGAAGAGCCGGATGATGCAGATGGCAAGAGTTCCTCACCTTGCTAAGATGAAGAAGCCTGTGGATGGTAAGTACGAGAATGAGGATGGCACTGCTGGTTTCACCATTGAAGAGGGTGGACTGATCAGTGACGTTCATGCTGATGTTGACATTCCCGGTATCTATACTGAGATGCTGGTTCAAGCTATTGCCAAAGGTGGACGTTGGACTATGGCACCGATGGACTATGCTGATGCCTACGAACATGCTGGATTTGTGATTGACCTTGAGGACAGGAACCCCGGTGACCTTATACGGATTCATGTCCCAGAGTATGTGATTGATTCATACCGGAACAAGAACGGAAAGGTCACAGTAAGTAATGTCCGAAGCCACCTTGGTGGCACAGTGCTCGACCTTGAACCACGTACCACACACCGGTATAGTTTAGCTAAGATCGAATACTCTGACAGTGCAGCACATGATGAAGCTGGTATGATAGGCCCGGACGGACAGCCTAACTTCCTGAACAGATTGTTTGAGTGGAAGGATCAAGCTGACCTGAATATACAACGTGCTATTAATAAAATGGAGCAAGACTTCCTTGAGAAGTTTGGTGGTCGTAAGTTGTCAAAAGCTATCCCCGGTACCACCGGGTTGCTGTCTAACAATGCCAAGACCAGACTATTGCAGAAGGCTATGAACCTGTACATTGATTCAGGGCCTGCTACAAATAACTTCAAGAAGGCTAAGGCATATGCTGCTGAGTTAGCAGGCAAGAAAAAGCTAACCAACATTGAGAAGGATCGTCTGGGTATCATTAACCGGATGGTTGATATGTCTGAGGAAGAGATGGCATGGGCCGACAGTCAGATCCGGCCATGGTTTGATGAGATGTACCAGTATGCCAAAGATCGTGGCATCATTGATACGTATGTTGAGTCTTATGTCAGCCGTGCTTGGAAAGTTCCCAAGGGCCACGATGTGGT
>Ga0255055_10003374_pt1 | contig 10815 bp, 10 predicted proteins | sample JV7_2_27_MG_FD_188633 | JGI IMG/M metagenome (GOLD analysis project Ga0255055, IMG submission 188633) | Seawater microbial communities from Jervis Inlet, British Columbia, Canada - JV7_2_27 | ecosystem: Environmental > Aquatic > Marine > Inlet | place: Canada: British Columbia | collected... | reverse complement strand
TAGCTCCACCTTCGTTTAATTTTTCCCAACCAATTACTAAAACATTGTCATAAATTCCTGAGGCAACATGGTGATAACCACAAATTGCTAAAGAACTACCGGTGGTTCCTCCTGTTGCTACTTTTAAAACTGGTTTTAAATATCCCGGCGCTGCTTCAATCCCACACATCAATTCAGAAAAATTTATTCCCTCGAAATGATCCATTTAGTATTTAATATCGATAGGATATCAAATATTACCAATTATGATAGCGTCAATGTCTCCCGGTTCTAATTTCGCATCCTTAAGAGCCATATCAACCGCTTCATAGATCATTTCGGGAATATTCACATCCCTTCTTTTACTTCTGAATTTAGTTTGACCAATGCCAACTACTGCTACATCATGTTTAGGCAACTGTTCTCACCTCTAATGAACATAATTGTAAATTAAGTTATTTTTTTATTCATTAATTAATATTTCATATTGTTTTATATAATAGTTTCCATATTTAAAAGAAGATATTATTTGATTCGTTAAAGATAGCGAATAATACTCTTAATAAAACCCCAATCTGTATTAGAATTAATACTAAAAAATTTTTAAAAAAAAGTTGGTGAGAAATTACACAATATATTAAAAAAGAGGATTCTGATGATTCGAGACAGGAAAATTTTATGATAGCAATTGTATGCCCAAAATACGGGCCTCCGGATGTTCTTCAACTTAAAGAAGTAGAAAAACCTACTCCCAAGGATAATGAAATATTGGTAAAGATCTATGCGACAACAGTAATAGTCGCGGATGTGATACAACGAAGTGGCATGAAAAATCTCTCTCCTTTGTTACGGCTCTTCGCGCGAATAAAGCTTGGTCTCAGAAAACCAAAAAGAATTATACAAGGGCACGAGCTAGCAGGGGAAATTGTAGCAATAGGCAAAGATGTAAAAAAATTTAGGAAAGGTGACCAGGTTTTTGCAGCTCCTAGTTTTGGTGCTTATGCCGAGTATGTGTGTTTGCTTGAAGAACCATTATCACATAAATTGCTTGGAGCTGACATTGTGACAATAAAACCTGCTAATATGACTTATGAAGAAGCAGCTGCGGTTCCTACTGGGGGGCTTACCGCGTTATATTTTCTTAGAAAAGGAAATATCCAGAGCGGACAAAAAGTGCTTATCTATGGCGCTTCTGGAAGTGTAGGCACGTTTGCGGTTCAGCTTGCCAAGCACTTTGGAGCAGAAGTTACTGGAGTATGCAGTACCACGAATATAGACTTGGTGAAATCTTTGGGAGCCGGTAAGGTAATTGATTATACTAAAGAGGATTTTACTAAAAGTGGTCAGACTTATGATGTTATATTTGATGCCGTTGGAAAAAATTCATTTTCAAATTGCAAGAACGCACTAACTCTGAAGGGAACATATGTGACAGTTAATAAGGGGATAATGAACAAAAATCTTGAAGACCTAATCTTCCTCAAAGAGCTTATTGAGGCGGGAAAGATAAAAGCGGTCATAGATAGACGCTATTCATTAGAACAGATGGCTGAAGCCCACAGGTATGTCGAAACAGGGCACAAAAAAGGAAATGTAGTCATAACTGTGGAATATAACAAAAAGACTTAATAACCACTTGAAAATAGAACTTTTGGATTAGCTAAGGAATATTCAAAGGATTTTATTGAATTTTTTATATTAAACTAAAAGAAAAATAAATAATATGAGTATTTCTCCCCTCTATTAACTACGACATACCGTGTATGATTTTAATCATGGCAATCTCGGCTTTTTGTTGCAAAAGGAATACTTTCAAAAAAAATATTTATTAGATTTGATAAGAAAATTAAAATTAGCACGAATAATTAATTTTCTAGAACTTATTATATATATAAAATTTCTTGGTTATAACCCTATTTTTTAGAATTATTTTTTTACTAAACAATTTTTTTTTTACTTTTAGAATTTTATGAGTAGAACGCTTATAAACTTAGTTTATGAATTTTAATATCGTTAAATGAAAAAAAGTAAAGAAGATAAAAAATTAAGAATATGATTTTTAAACCTAATCTTCAATTCTTTCAATTTTATACGTCTAAGAACGGTTATTTTTAATTTTATAATATTAAAATTATCTATTTTACTACTGTAGCTTCAATCTCAACAAGGCAATCGGGATGAAATAATGAAGCTACTCCAAGTGTTGTTGTGGCTGGATTACATCCACCCTTCTCTAATCGGTTAATTAGGACTTCAACCGCCTCAGAGAATGCCGAAACATCGGTGGTATAGTAAGTTAATTTTACAATATCAGAAAGTTGTAAATCTGCCTGCCGCAATATAGTTTCAATATTATCAAAAATTTGATTGATCTGCTTCTTCATATCTCCTGCGTGAAGAAGATTTCCATCTTCATCAATAGAAACTATACCAGCACTAAATAACATAAGTTGCACATTAGTAATTTTGTTGGCTTGCACGAAGCAATTAGCAATTTTTTTGGCTTGCATGGCGCCAAATTTGGCTTCATATGTCCAAGGATTAATGATTTCTTTTGTCATATTTTATTTACCTTCTTTTTTTTCATTTAGTAATTTTTTTTTTTAATTATAATTTTTTTTGTTATTTTTATTAAAAATTCATTCTTTAAACTACATAATGCATTATTATCATTATTTAAATATTTTTCTTCATATCATTCCCTATATTCTAAATGATTTTAAAAAATATGCTTGACTTTATTTTTAAAATTATGTATATACCCTAACAATTAAAAAAAAAATGCTCAAAAAGGTAATAAAATAAAAGCATTTTTCTTACCATTCTCTCATTATTTTTCTTTTTCTTGCTAAACTTGCAGGATAACTTTTCACCATTTTATTAAATAATCTTGGTCCTAGACTTAATCCCCACGCTGAACCATATCCTGATTCTCGAAACCGAATTTCATTAGGCACATTAAATTTTATCTTGATATCCTCCAAAAATTTGTAAGAACCTGACCATAATCGTGTAGTACCCGCTTCGCCATCTCCATCAAAACAACCCATTAAAAATGGATAATAGTCTTCCAGATCTGGAAATTCCGGTAATCTTATGATATTTGATTTATTAGGAATAACACCCCAAGATATCAAATCAGCAGCCATTTGTTGGTTTGCAAAATGGATCCTGAAGTATCTAATTTTTACCATTTTATTATTGTGTTTTTGCCATTCTTCATATAAATGCTTACATGCTGGATTAAGACCTAAAATATATATTAGTCTATCTATAAGTTTCTCATCATCAGGATTTAATTTTAAGCCAATTCTATAATATTTTCTATATTCATCCTCTTCTTCAATAATATAACCATCAGAAAACATAATCCCAAGATAATAACGCTGTTCATCCTTAACGATAAACTTAAAAAAATCAGACTTTATATTAGGATGGTATATTTTTGATCTCGCTTCTGATCTTATATATTTGTGTCTAGATAGATAATCCTCATAATCTTCAAAAGTTTTTATGATTTTTTCGGTAATGCATCCTAACTCTTTATAGAAATGATCTATAACTCTTTCTTTTATTCTAAGAAATATATCTTTACTAATATAACCTAATTTACCACATCTAATTTTATAACATTTTTTAGTTACATAATTTTTATCCCTTCCAAGAAATATGGATAACATCTCATCGTTAAATTGTTTACAATGTAAATTTTGTAATTCCTCTCTAATTGTTTCTAGTAATACAAAGGAAGGATTACTATATAATGAATTATCATTAATTCTTGGTCTTCCAGCACACATTTTAATAAACCAAATTAATCTATTTTTAATTCCAATAATTTCTTACTAAACTACATATTTTTGTTTATAATCTTAATATTTATTTATAAATCTTCGCATTAAATAATCCAATTTCTCACAAATTAAAGTTAAATTGATTGTTTATAATACTATAAGCTACATTTTTAATTTTTTTTCGATTAAATATAATTAATTGTTTATACTACTATAAAGTATCACATAAGTTAATATAAAGTTAAAGTGTCACCATCTTTTTCATTAAATAGTAAAGCGAGTTATTTTTTTCGAAAATTGGTAAAAAATAAGTCAAAAATTATTAGGATTATAGAATCTTACTCTGTTCACTATAAGAATTTTAAAATAAGAATTCTAAGAATGCAAAATTTGATAAAAAAGGAATTAAAAATTATATTTCTATCTTTCTAATTAATTTTCAAAGATTAAAACGCAGTTTCCTTGAGAACAAATACCGTTCATACCATAAGCAAGACCAGTTTTTGCGTTAGGTATTTGTCGTTTATCAGCTTTTCCCTGTAATTGTAAAGCAATCTCTGCTACTCTAATTAAACCGTTCGCCATGGTTGGGTTGCTGGATAGCACGCCTCCAGAGGGATTTACTGGGATTGAACCATTCATCTCCGTTTCACCACTTTCGATGAACTTACCACCCTCTCCTTTATCACACAGTCCTAAAGCCTCATAAATCATAAGTTCGTGAACACTAAAGCTTTCGCTTACTTCACATACATCTAAATTTTCTCGAGGATTGTTTATGCCTGCCATTCGATAAGCTTCCTTAGCTGCTAGTTCTAATCCAATTAAATCAGTCATATTTCTATTACCCAAATAATATGCATCAGTACAATTTCCATAACCTTTAAACCAAACCGGCGTTTCTGTCATTTTTTTAGCAATATCTTCTTTTGCTAAAAGCATTGCCACTGCTCCATCTGAAAAAGGAGGAAAATCTAATTCTTTAAGAGGATACGCCATTATCTTGGAATTAAGTACGTCCTTAATAGTAATTTCTTTCCGTAAATGTGCGTAAGGGTTGTTGAGGGCATTTTTTCGATTTTTAACCACAACCTTAGCAGCTTGCTCTTCACTAACATTATATTTATTCATATACATATTTGCCATTAAACCAGCAGATGAAATTTGATCAAGACCTAAGTGCCTTTGGTAATACGGATCAAATATTGTATTGTTTACAAGGTATTGGTTAACTTCAGAACATTTACAATGCGAAACTACCATTACAGTATCATAAGATTCCGATAGAATCCTCATCGCACCATACATAAAAGCGAAAGCACCATCCCCAGAAACTCTTGATTCTGCTTTTCTAACAGATCCTACAGCATCTTGTATAGCCATGTTTGCAATTGTTCTCCCATCGTTAAAATCATTAGAACTTGTAACAACACATCCTACATCGTCGTTGTTTATTCCTAATTCGTTGTGAAGCTTCTTCACTACTTCAAATACAAGTTCAGAATAAGTTTGGTCTATTTTGTCTTCCTCATACTTAGTCTGAGCAACTCCCACAATAGCTACGTTATCCATCCTAATTTTTCTCTTTTTTTAATTATTCTCGAAATTAATTATATTATTGAATGATTCATCTATAAAGGCTTTTAAAATTGAAATTTGAACTATTAGATGAGTTTTATTTTATCATAAAACAAAAAAAAAAGAGGTATTAAAGTTAGACAGACAAAAAGGATATTAATTATTAAAGATTTTACCGGTTTTAGTCTCTTCCTCTTCACGAAGTGGTTGTTTTTGAATTTTCCCCGTAGGAGTTTGAGGTAAGCTGTCCCGAAATTCCACATATTTCGGTACTTTAAAATCGGCTAGATGTTTTTTACAATAAGCGATAATATCTTCTTCAGTAACCGATTCTCCTTCTTTTAATACGACAAATGCTTTCGGTAGTTCTCCATAAATCTTGTCACGTACTCCAATAACGGTTCCCATTGAAACTGCAGGATGGGAATAAATTACTTCTTCAATTTCACGTGGATAAATATTTTCCCCGCCGCGGATAATCATATCTTTTTTGCGATCGGTTATATAGAAAAAACCGTCCTCGTCCATGTGACCAATGTCTCCTGTATGTAACCACCCCTCTTTAAGAGTTTCGGCATTTGCTTCTGGATTTTTAAAGTATTCTTTCATGATATTATCGCCTTTAATAACAATTTCACCCTTTGTATTTTGCGGAACATCTTTACCATTTTCATCAATAATTTTCATTTCATTTCCTGGTAAAGGTATACCGATACTACCGACTTTTCGCCTATCTTCCCTTTCTGTAGGTATAGGATTAACCGAAGAAGCACATGTACCTTCTGTAAGACCATAACCTTCTATAACTTTACAATCAAAAGTATTTTCAAATGCCTTAAATACTTCCACGGGTAAAGGAGCGGCTCCGCAAACAACATATTCTAAAGAAGAAAGATCCAGATTTTCGTGAGGCATTCTGAGTAAAATAGAAAGTACTGTTGGAACACAACTAAAAGTTGAAGCCTTATATTTTGCTACAGTTTCCCAATGTGTTTGTGCTGAAAATCCAGGTGTCAAAATAGAGCTTGCTCCTATTATAAGAGGTGCCATAATGGTGACAATCTGTGCATTACAATGAAATAATGGTAAAATAAGCATAAACCGGAAGTATTCTTTAGCATCCAGAAAATCCTTTATCATTTCAGAGTTTCTCCTGATATTAAAATGAGTCTGTAATACCCCTTTTGGAAAACCGGTAGTCCCTGATGTATAGAGTATTGCAGCAGGATCCACTTTTTCATCAATTATTATTTCAGGTGGGGCATCAGCTGAAGCCTTATCCATCAATTCATTGAAATTCAAGGTGCCTTCAGTAATTTCTCCAATTATGATTATGTTCTCTAAATTTGGAAGATCTCCTTTAATTTGATTTACAACAGGCATCAATTTTGGAATAGTTACCAAAGCTTTAGCTTCTGAATGCCCCACTACAAATTTCACTTCTCTTGGTTTGAATAGCGCATTCACAGGACCAGTAACTGCTCCTAATTTAGGGATACCCAAGTATAAATACACATATTCAGGCATATTTGGCAGATAAACACTAACTTTATCTCCTTTTCTTATACCTAGATTATATAGAAAATTTGCTACTTTGTTTGTAAGTTCATTCAATTGAGTATAGGAGACTGTCATATCTTCCCAATACATAAATGTTTTGTCTTTATACTTTTCTGCTTGTTTTTTAACTAATTCTCTTAGATTCATTCATATTTCCTCATTTTTAGTTAGACTTAATTTAGTTCATTAAATTATAAATTGAGTTAATCTTTTCTTTCTAAAATTTAAATATTATTAAATTTAATTTTTAATCAACAAAATATATAATTACATAAAAAAAATAAATAGAGTTATTAAAAAAATGTCAGAATCGAATCCAGAAAATAAGTTAGTAATTTCAGCAGCATTAGCTGGTGCAATTACAACCAAGGTTAATAATCCAAATGTTCCTTATACCGCAGAAGAATTTGGAGATGAAGCAAAAAAATGTTATGATGCGGGTGCTGCAATTGTCCACATTCACGCTCGAGATCCAGAAAAGGGTAATCCAGTGCATGACTTAGATTTAATAAAAGCAGTGTTAGACAATATAAAATCAAAAGCACCTGATTTAATAATCAACTTAAGTAGTGCAATTAGTTCAATTGCCACTGATAAACAAAGAATAGCGCCTGTTCAAACCTACAAACCTCCCTTGGCTTCTTTAAATACGGCATCTATGAATTTCGCAGTTGGTGATTACAGAACAGGAAAAGTTGGTATGGGAGCAGGAAATATCTTTTCAAATACATTTAAAACAATTTCGAAATTTGCGAAAGAGATGAAAAAAGCTGGAACTAAACCGGAAATGGAAATTTACGACTTAGGAGGTATGTATAATATGCTTTTCCTAAATAGACAGGAAGGTACATTCACCCAACCACTTCATTTCCAGTTTGTATGGGGAGTGCTCGGAGGAATTCCATTCAACCCAAAGAATCTCGCTATACTACTTGATCTGAAACCCCCAAATGCTACTTGGAGCGTTTGTGGAGTTTCTAAACAACAATTTCAAGCTGGATTGTGTGCCGCAGCTTTAGGCGGACATATTCGTGTTGGTTTAGAGGACAATACTCGTGCTATATCAGGTGAATTAGCTAAAGGTAGTTATGAGCAAGTAGCATGGGCTAAAAAAGTTGCCGAGGCTGCAGGACGAGAGATAGCACAAGGTGAAGAAGCAAGAAAAATATTTCATCTAAAACAAGAGCATGTTACATTATAGATAAAAATACTAAAAATAAATTTTTTAAACTCTTATTTTTCTTTTTAGAAAATAAATAAGTAAAAAAAAATAAAATAAAAAAGTTAAATTTTATATTCTACTCCCAATAAAGAATATCTTTTAGAGTTCCTTCTCTTGTGCCTTTTGGCTTAAAAATTGCTTTTACTTTGGCACCATGCAATTCTTTATTAAAATCGTTTGTATTTATGATACCTAAAAGTGAACCATCAGTATTATCGATATCTATAAATGCAATTACTTTTGGTTTTTCCAATTTTTTACCGTGAGCATTTATTGTAGCCACCGTAAATAGTCTTACAGTACCGGTTGAAGGAACTTCAATCCATTCGCTATCTTGTATTTCTTCAAAGCAATCTTCGCAATATAATCTTGGAGGAAATAACACTTTATTGCATTTAGAGCATTTTGTAGCTAAAAAAGTATCATTTTCCATTATATGTTTGAAGAATTTATCACCAGCAATACCACTAGGGTAGAAATAATCTGCTTGCATATCGCCTCTCCAATGCATTGGAGTGGTTGGATCAGTTTGTTTTTCTAAGAATCCCATTAGTCTCCACCTCCCTTTAAAGGTTTGAAATATTTAATATCAGTAATAGACCCCTCTCTTTCATTCTCAGGCTTCCATACTGCTTTAACTTTCATACCTATTTTGATTTCGTCTTTTGTCATTTCTCCGAAATAATGCATAAAACCATGTTGTGGAGATGCTCCATCAATAGAAATAACCCCTACTAATATCGGGTCTTCAATTCTTCGGGCATCTGCATCAAGGTATGAAATTGAGAATGTCTCAATTACTCCAGTATCCTTTAAATCAACCCATTCATCAGTTGGACCATAACAATATTCACAGAACATTCTTGGGGGTACTATGACTCTTTTACATCTTTTACAATGGATGCCTACGATTTTTCCTGCTTTTAATCCTTGAACAAATTTGCTCATTGCATGCCCTAAACTCCAATTATACTGCACCTCTGGTTCCCACCAAGTATAAGTGATTTTTTTATCTCTAATATCACTCTCTCTTACATGTGTTCCGGGAGCATATGGGGGCCAATTTTTTTTCTCTTCAGCCATTTTTTATCCCCTCCTTAATACCATTACTGTTGCCATTTGCATAATATCCCCCCACGCTTGTCCAACACCTACTCTTGGATCTCCAGGGATTTGTCTCTTTCCTGCCTTTCCAGCGAGTTGCCAATATAATTCACACACTTTTTGACCCATTGTTGCAGCGATAGGATTACCTACTCCTAATAAGCCTCCAGAAGGACATATAGGCATATCTCCGTCTCGTTGGGTAACTCCCTCTCTTGTGAGATCGGCGGCTTCACCTTTTTTACACAATAGCAATCCTTCCATATGATGTAATTCTTTATAATCAAATGGATCATATGGTTCTGCAAAATCTATTTCTTTTCGGGGGTTGACTATTCCTGCTTTTTTATATGCCATTTTAGCTGCTTGAGCAACATATCTCGGGAAATAAAGATCTCTATTTGTCCACATGGTACTATCGATATTCCATCCCGTTCCGGCAACATAAATCGGATCGTCTGTAAATTTATGAACTATATCTTTATTGCAGAAGATTAATGCTGCGGCCCCATCACTGGGTGGGCTGACATCTAACCTTTGTACTGGCCAAGCCATAATTTCGGAGTTTAAAACATCATCAACAGTAATATTAGCATCTGCTAATTGAGCACAAGGATGTCCTACTGCGTTTCTTTTATTTTTAACTGCTACCCGCGCTATATCTTCTTTTTTTATGTTATGGACAGTCATATATCTATTCATTTCCATAGCGAAGAGCCATAGGAGGTTTGGGTTAAGTGGTCTGTCTAACACAGGATCCCATATGTGTCTAAATGCTGTCTGAGGATGTGGATAACAATTGCCCATTTTTTCTTCAGCTACAACTAAACATACATCGGCTACTCCACTTGCTACATGCCACCAACCTGCTATAGGAGCAAAAACACCAGTTCCACCTCCATTAAAAACACGAACATAAGGTTTTCCAGTTGCGGCAGAACCATCGATTAAATTTTCTCCTTTCATATGGATACCATCAAATGCATCAGGCGCACTCCCCATAACAACCATATCTATATCATCTTTTTGAATGCCAGCATCTTCCATTGCCATCTTAGTTGCTAAATAGGATAATTCCTTTCCAGTTTCCTTTAAATGGCGGCGGAAAAGTGTCATACCAGCACCAATAACTGCTACTTCTTTCATTTTTTTTATCTCCTCCTAAATATTGCTACAGCTCCACTTGCAGATGGAATTCCACGCCAAGCTTGAGCAAGACCAACTTCTGCATCTTTTACTTGTCTTTTAGCAGCATGACCTCGTAATTGATGAATAATTTCTAATGCTTTTTGCATTCCTGTTGCTTCAAGACAGTTACCAACTCCTAATGAACCTCCAGATGTATTAGTAGGAAGAGATCCTCCAACTTCTAGAGCACCTTCTTCTAATAAAATTGCAGCCTCGCCCTCTCGAGCAAGTCCTAAAGCTTCAAGGTGCTGAAGTTCTTTGTAGGAGAATCTATCATCTACCTCAACAATATCAATTTCTTTTCTCGGTTCTTTAATACCTGCCATCTTATATGCCATTTTTGCAGCTTTAGTCGCATAGTCAGCATTCATCCCTCTTGTACCTAGCCAT
>Ga0255055_10003373_pt1 | contig 10817 bp, 10 predicted proteins | sample JV7_2_27_MG_FD_188633 | JGI IMG/M metagenome (GOLD analysis project Ga0255055, IMG submission 188633) | Seawater microbial communities from Jervis Inlet, British Columbia, Canada - JV7_2_27 | ecosystem: Environmental > Aquatic > Marine > Inlet | place: Canada: British Columbia | collected... | reverse complement strand
GACGCCGATCGGTTCCGGATGGCGATTCGGCTCGAGCCGCTCCAGGGAGAGATCGCGATCGATGGCCCAGTCGCCGATGAAGCGTTCCAGTTGGTTGATCGAGACCGCGCCGTCCTTGGCCTCGCGGTTGCAGCCCGCCTCGCACGGATGGGGGCAGATTCTTCCCAGGACGGCGGGGAAGGGGTTGACGTCGACGATCGTGCGCCAGGCCCCGTCGTATGCCTCGGCGTCGGTCAACCCGCGCTTCCTGCGCTGGGCGATCGTCGCGATCCATCCGCGGATGTCCGTTCCATTGGGGCAGCCGGCCCGGCAGGGCGGAGAGCTCTCCATCTGCCGGGGCTGCATGGGAGCCTTCTTTTTCTTGCCGTCCGGGTTCCGGTCCGCCATGGTCGGTTCAGCTCGTCGCCGCGGCGAGCAGTTCCTTGACCCGTGCCAGCTCCTGGTCGAGCAGGCGTATGCGTCGAGACATGGTCTCGAGAATGTTGAGCGCCAGCGAAGGGTCTCGCTGGATCCTGCGCATCAGTGTCTTGCGATCGACGGTCAGTACCCGCGTATCGCCCCTGGCGCGAACCGTGGCGGAGCGCACCTCGCGCTCGAAGATCGCCATCTCGCCGAAGAAGTCGCCTTGCTCCAGAACCGCGAGAAGCACCTCACCCCCCTCACTCTCCTCGATCACCTCGACGCTTCCCGCCTGGATGACGTACATGCTGTCACCCGCCTCGCCCTGTCGGATGATGATCTCGCCGTCGGCGTAGTCCTTACCCAGTACGGTCCCGTCCATGAAGATTCTCCTCCGCGATCGGTCCGACTCCGCGCGTCGTCAGGCTCCTCGCCGCGTTCCAGAGCAAGCCGCCCAGGAATCCCGGGTGCAGCGAGTTGAGGAAGACCTCCCTGTAGGGAGCGCTTCCGGTGAAAAGGTCCCAGAGCACGCCGCTCATGTGCCGCGTCATGCCGTCCTCGCTCTGCTCGCGGGAAACCATTCTGAGGATGGCCCGGCGCGAGAAGCGCTTTTTTCGAAGCTGGTCGTTGAACGCGAAAATGAACTTTCCGATCGCGTTGTCGCGCTCGATCCTGCGGCATACGGGCCAGAAGTGCTTCTCGAAGTCCTTCGCCGAGATTCCCTGGAACACCGCCGTGACCGCCGCGGCCTTGGCGGTCCGGTAGGCGGCTCCGATTCCGTCCTTGTACAGTCGCGTCACGCCCGAGTCTCCGATCACCACGAAGCGGTCGGCATAGGGTCGTGCCGCGCCCCGCACGTTGATCATCGGCGCGCAGTTGCAGACGTGGTCGGGTCGCCCCATCTCCGGCGGAAAACAGCGCCTGACCTCGGGGGCGTCCAGAAATCTCTGTACGAGCTCGACGTCGATCCCCTGTCCGAGAAGGCAGAGGGTAACGACGTTGCCCTTGGGAATCAGGGCGGCGAACTCCAAACGCGGCAGGCCGAGCTGGAAAACGTGCATCGAGGTGCCGAGGTATTGCTGGATGTTCTCCCGGCCGAGCTGAAACTCGCAGATAAAGGTCGCGCCGGTTTTCGGCGGTCGGTATCCGACGGAGTCCGCTCCGAGCAGACGTAGAAAATTGCTGTTCACGCCCACCGCGACCGCGACGAGGTCGTAGATCTCGTCCGATCCGTCCGCGTGCTTCAGCAACGGCCGTCCGTCATCCCACTCGAATCCCGTGACGGCTCTCCGAACGATCCGCGCCCCCCGGTCCTGGGCGAGCCCCTGCAGAAACCGGTCGAAGCTCTCCCACCCGACGTGCTCGACGTCCCTGGGCCCGTTTCCGCGAAAGACTGCGGCGATTCGCTTCTCGTGACCCGGCGTTTCGATTCGGACGGATCCCACGTCCATGTGCAAGACGTACGAGTCGATTCCTCTCTGGACGACGGTCGGCGGAAGATTGATCCCTTCCGTGGCCAACAGCTGGACGAGCGATTCGGAGATGATACCGCCGCAGTGGTTGCAGCCCGCCGGTCCGCAATGCGTGAAGTGACGGGGCTCGAAGATATCGACGGCCAGATCGAGACCCACGACCTCGGCCATCCGGTACAGGAAATAGGTAAAGAAGGATCCGCTCGGCCCGCCACCGATCACGGCGACGCGAGACCCGTCGGTCAGTTCCGCCGCCGCTTCGCTCCGACCCGTTCGCGGCGCCAGCTTCTCGGCCACCGAACGTTGTCTGTTCAGGATTCCACGCATTCCACAACCGAAACCGGGGGCGGGGATTACATACCACCCCCCTGTTCGGGCGTCGCTCCCGGGGTCCGGTCTCCCTTGTAGTTATGGATGTACTCGACCGCTACTTGTGGAGCAAACAGCGCAAAGGCTACATTACGGAGGAATTCTGTCTTTAAATAGCTGGTGGCTCGCGGCGCACCGGGGAAGATCCTCGAGTGGAGGCTTCGAATGTTGGAGACCGGCACGCTCTTTCCCCGCCTCGCCCAGAATCCCATCCTCGTCCTCTTTCTGCTCCTCGGACTCGGCCTGATCGTCGGCCGCATCAAGATCGTGGGCGTCGAGCTGGGCTCGGTCACCGGCGTGCTGTTAGTCGGTTTGCTGGTCGGACATCTCGAGTTGCCGGTTCCCGTGGCCTCTCACAACATCGGCTTCGTCATTTTTATTTATGCCGTCGGCGTGCAGGCCGGGCCCCGATTCATAGGAGCTTTTCGCACGGATGGAGCCAGGTACATCGTGCTGGCCCTGATCACGGCGGTCACGGCGACCGCGCTTGCGGCCTGGCTGGCGAGGGCGCTGGGTTTCGAGCCGGGGATCGCAGCGGGACTACTCGCCGGCGCTCTGACCAGCACACCGACTCTGGTCGCCGCCCAGGATGCGGTGTCCCAAGGAGTGGAGATGACCGGCGGTCTCACTCGGGCCCAGGTCCTGGGCAACATCTCCGCCGGCTACGCGATCACCTACCTCTTCGGTATGGCCGGCCTCATCCTGTTCGTCAACTTTCTACCGAAGTTACTTCGTATCGATGTCGCGAACGAGGCCCACGAGTACGGCGAGAAGACGGGTCTGCGGGAGACAGGTGTGTCGAAACATTTCGAACAGCCGGCCATCCGCGCGTATCGCGTCGAGAAGGATCGGCTCGTCGGTGCTCGCTACGGCGAGCGATTCTTGGAATTGCCCTTCGACATTCAGCGGGTCAAGCGAGACGGCGAGACCCTGACACCGGAGGAGAACTTCGAGCTGCGAAGGGACGACATCGTGGCCCTGATCGGCCCTCCCTGGATCCACGACAAAGCCAGGGAAGTGATCGGTCCCGAGGTGCTGGACGACGACGTGCTCGATCGATCGGTCGAGACGAGGCGAATCATCGTTTCGAATCGAAAAATCCACGGCCGGTCCTTGCGGGAGCTGGACTTAGCCAAGACACACCACTGCTGGCTCACACGCGTATCCCGCGTCGAGATGGATCTTCCGCGGCGCCCCGATCTCGAGCTTCACGTGGGCGACGCGCTGATGCTGACCGGGGCCCGGTCGAAACTCGACGCCCTGGCGGAAATGCTCGGCCACAGCGACGTAAGGCTGGAACAGACCGATCTGGTGACCTTCGCGTTCGGGATCGGGCTGGGTCTGCTCGTGGGCATCCCGACCGTCACCCTTGGCGGAATGTCGATCGGGCTGGGTATGGCCGGTGGCGTGCTCCTCGCCGGCTTGGCTGTGGGCCTGTTGAACACCTACCGCCCCGACGTGGGTCGCATGCCGTACTCGGCACGCCACGTGCTGATGGAGCTCGGCCTGTTGCTCTTCATGGCCCAGATCGGCGTCGAGGCCGGCGCGAACATTGTCGAGACGTTCGCCGAGGTGGGTCTGGGCCTGGCACTGTGCGGGGTGGCGGTGACGATCGTGCCCGTGACCATCGCCTTCCTGGTCGGCCGCCACCTGCTCAAGATGAACGCCGCAATTCTTCTCGGAGCGATCACCGGCTCGATGACGAGCACGGCGGCGTTGAAGCAGATCAACAGCCAGGCCGCCAGCACGGTGCCGACTCTCGGCTACGTCGGGGCGTACACCTTCGCCAACGTCCTGCTGACGATCGCCGGGGCGTTGATCATGCGGTTCTAAAGATCGGCTTCGTGTTTTTCCAACAGCTCGGCGAAGCCGGGGTGAACGCGTAGCGGATCCCAAATAGGATCCATGCGAAGTAGGGGGACGGAGATCGTCGATGGGATCGAGAGCAGGTGATCGAGCTGCTCGATGGCGGCGTCCTGTTCGCCCACCGTCGCGTAGATGTAGGCGAGACTGACGAGGAACGGGACGTTGTTGAGGGCGTGATCGGAGAGAGGCTTGAGCTCGACCGATCGCCCTTTAGACGACACCCATCCCTCCCTCGCAAGTCTTCTCGACGAGGCGGCAATGGGAGAGCATCCGGCCGGACTCGATCTGCATGATCCCTCGGGACCGCTCGTGCGAAGTCTACGGGGAGCGGTCACCGTAGAGCAAGTGCACGCGAGCAACCCTCCCCGGCCGGGGATCGGGACTGTGGAGAAACCGCCGTCGCTCTGCTATCCCTGTCCGATTGGTCTTGCGCCAGGAGTAGCCATGAGAAAGGAAACGATACGGAACATCGCGATCATCGCCCACGTCGACCACGGCAAGACCACCCTGGTCGACGGCATGTTGCGCCAGAGCGGGTTGTTTCGGGAAAACCAGGTGGTCGACGAGCGCGTGCTGGACTCGATGGACCTGGAGCGCGAGCGCGGGATCACCATCCTGGCCAAGAATACGGCGATCCGCTTTCGCGACGTCAAGATCAACATCGTCGACACGCCGGGGCACGCCGATTTCGGCGGTGAGGTCGAGCGCAGCCTGCACATGGTGGACGGCGCGCTGCTGATGGTCGATGCCAGCGAGGGCCCGCTGCCGCAGACCCGGTTCGTGCTGCGCAAGGCGCTCGAGCACAGGCTTCCGATCATCCTGGTCGTCAACAAGATCGACCGCAAGGACGCGCGCATCCAGGAAGTGGTCAACGAGATCTACGACCTGTTCATCGACATAGACGCCTCCGAGGGCCAGCTCGAGTTCCCGATCCTCTACACCAACGCGCGTGAGGGCGCGGCCCACCGCGAACCGTCCGACGACTCGACAGATCTCCTGCCGTTGTTCGAGACGATTCTCGAGGCCGTGCCCGGTCCCGAGGCGCACGACGACGCCCCGCCCCAGTTGCTGGTCACGAATCTCGACTACGACCCCTACGTGGGGCAGCTCGTGCTCGGCCGCCTGTTCCACGGCCGCCTCGGCATGGGTCGGAGCTACGGCCTGTGCCGCGAGGACGGCTCGGTGAAGTCCGTCAGGTTTTCGGCGCTGTACTCCTTCGCCGGTCTCGAACGTCGCCAGGTCGAGGAGGTCGAGGCGGGCGACATCGTCGCCTTCGCCGGCGTCGATAACGTGCGGATCGGGGACACGCTGGCGGATCTCGAGAATCCCCGGCCGCTCCCGCGATTGCACGTCGACGAGCCGACCGTCTCGATGGTCTTCCGTGTGAACAACGGCCCGATGGCCGGCCGCGAGGGGAAGTTCCTGACCTCGCGCCAGATCAACGATCGCTTGCAGGTCGAGACCCTGCGCAACGTCGCGATCGAGGTCCGGCCGGCCGACCGGCCCGACGCGTTCGAGGTCTGCGGCCGTGGCGAGCTGCAGCTCGGCATCCTGATCGAGACGATGCGTCGCGAGGGGTTCGAGCTGATGGTGTCGCGCCCCGAGGTTCTGACCCGCACGATCGACGGCGAGCGTCACGAGCCGATGGAACACCTCTTCCTTGACGTTCCCGAGGAGTACGTCGGTGTCGTCACCGAGAAGCTCTCTGTGAGGCGCGGGCGTATGCACAACCTGGTCAACCATGGCACCGGGCGCGTCCAGCTCGAGTTCAAGATTCCCTCGCGTGGGTTGATCGGATTCCGCGGCGAGTTCCTGACCGACACCAAGGGCGCGGGTGTGATGAACTCGCTGATGCACGGCTGGGAGCCGTGGGCCGGCGCGATCCCGCAACGCACGAGCGGCGCGCTGGTGGCGGACCGCGCGGGTCGCGTGACGGCCTACGCCTCGTTCGGCCTCGAGGAACGAGGTGAGCTGTTCCTCGCCCCCGGCACGGAGGTCTACCAGGGTATGATCGTCGGCGAGCGCAACCGCGCCGGCGACCTCGACGTGAACATCTGCCGCGAAAAAAAACTGACCAACATGCGCAGTTCGACCTCGGATATCCTCGTAACACTGCGGCCGCCGTGGGTGTTGTCGCTCGACCAGGCCCTGGAGTTCATCGCCGAGGAAGAGTACGTCGAGGTCACGCCGAGCAGCTTACGCTTGCGCAAGGCCGAGCTCGAAACGGGCAAGCGCGAGCAGATGCGCAAACGACGGGAGAAGGCCGGGGTCTGACGAGAGCGAGGTCGGCCTTGCCAAAACCGGTAATCGGCATCCACGTTCCGCGACGCGGCAACCGCGTCACGCGTTGGCTCGGAAGCGCATTGCTCGCGATCTTCGGTTGGCGCGTCGACGGCACCTTTCCCGATCGGCGCAAGTTCGTGGCGATCATCGCACCCCACACGTCCAACTGGGATTTCTTCTTCGGCATTTGCGCGATATTCGCCGTCGGGATTCGCGTGAGCTGGATCGGCAAGCACACCCTGTTCCGCTGGCCTTTCGGGAGGGTCATGCGCTGGCTCGGCGGTACGCCGGTGGATCGAGAGATGTCGTCCGGTCGGGTCGACCGAACCATCGCGCTGATCGAGCAACGGGAGAGTTTCATTCTCGGCGTTTCGCCGGAGGGGACCCGAAGGCGGGTGGCGCGCTGGAGGTCCGGGTTTTACCACGTTGCCGTCGGCGCCGGCGTGCCGATCCTGCTCACCCACCTCGACTATTCGAGGCGGGTCGTCGGCGTCGGGCCGACATTCGAGCCCACCGGGGACGAGCAAGCGGACCTGGACTCGATTCGCGCCTTTTACGACGTGCGGTGGGCCAGACATCCGCAGCAGTTCTGAGTGCGAGTGCGCCACCGCATCTCCGCTGATCCGACTGGCGCCGTCGCCCCGGGCACGGTAAAGTGCATCGCGCCTCTCGCTCGTCCGATCGCTTGGGCTCGGCGAGGCTGAAGTAGTCGGGATGCGAATCGAGGACAACTCCCCTGGAGGCCGGGTGGCCGTCAAACGACCCAGCGTTCGTCAACCCCAATTGGACAGTTGCGGAGACAACCTCCGCGTCTACATGCGCGAGATGGGACTGGTGCCGCTGTTGACCCGCCGGGCCGAGATCGGCCTCGCGCGGCACATCGAACGGGGACAGCGGCGTGTGTTGGACGCGCTGGCGCAAAGCGCCTTCGTCGGCGTCGAAATTAGACGACTGGGCGACGAGCTTCGGTCGGGCCAGGTCTCGCCCGAGTGCTACATCGACGCGGAGGATACGCTTTCCGGCGTGAAACTTGCGCCTACCCTGCGAGCGATGGCGCGGATAGAAGCCCTGTCGGCGGAGATCAAGACGATCGAGAGCCGGCTCCGGCGCCTGAAGCCGGGTGGCCGCGCTCACCGCCGGGCGGACTGGGAGCGTGCCCGACGACACGTGATGGTCTCCAGAGTGTTCCGAGGCCTACGCCTGAACGCGGCGACGATCGGGCGCCTGACCCGCGTCGTGCTGGACGACGTCGGCGAGCCGGAGATCACCGGGAAGATCCTCCGTGGAATGCGCGAGATCGAAAGGGCGAAAAGCACGCTGATCGAGAGCAACTTGCGTCTGGTGGTCTCGATCGCCAAGAAGTGCGCGAATCGAGGAGTGCACTTCATGGATCTGATCCAGGAAGGCAACATCGGGTTGATGCGGGCGGTCGACAAGTTCGAGTACCGCCGCGGCTACAAGTTCTCGACCTACGCCACCTGGTGGATTCGCCAGGCGGTGAGCCGGGCCATCACGGACCAGTCGCGTACGATTCGCGTGCCCGTGCACATGAACGAGGTCATCAACAAGGTCGCACGGATCCAGACGATGCTCGTTCAGGAGATCGGGCGCGAGCCGACGGCCGAGGAAATCGCCCGAGAGTTGGAGATGCCAGTCTCCAAGGTAAGCCAGGTGCTCAGGATCGGGCAGACAGTGGTTTCACTCGAGCGCCCGGTGGGAGGTGACGGCGACACCTTTCTCAAGGATTTCCTGGAGGATTCGGAGGGGAGCTCTCCGCTCGATAGCGCCTTGCGGGACGATCTGCGGCAACGCACGCAAACGGCTCTGAACTGCCTATCGCCACGAGAGGCGAAGATCATCCGCATGCGGTTCGGCGTCGGCGGCTGCCGCCCTCACACGCTGGACGAGGTCGGCCGCGAGTTCATGCTGACCCGCGAGCGCATCCGCCAGATCGAGTCGAACGCCCTTTCCAAGCTGCGACGCAACTCGCGGTCGCGGACGCTGAAGAGCCTGATCGCCGACTGACCGGGCCCGTTCCTGGCCCAAAAAGCTTCAATTTCTAAGGTATTCTGAATCCGGGCAAAGATTATCGCTTCGAGACGTTGATAAAATATAGATTAATGTCTATATTTATGATCATCTATGAAGGCAAACGACAAACACGAAGCGAAGACAGGGCGGCTGCGGCAGCTACGCGCTTTGGCCGACCCGACCCGGTTGAAGATCCTCGAACTGCTCAAGAAGCCGGGCTGCTGCTCGGCGGACGAGGTCGACGATCGGGACGGCGGCATGTGCGTCTGCGATCTTCAGGAATCTCTCGATCTGACCCAGCCGACCATCACGCACCATCTGAAGGTGCTACGCCAGGCCGGTCTGGTCGATTGCCGGAAGATCGGTGCTTGGCTTTACTGTCGGCGTGACGCGGAGGCCATTCGGGAGTTGGGGGAGACGATCGCAGGCATCTGAGCACCACCACGGGGTTTTTTTGAAGGAACACATAGATGACCGTCTATGAAAGGAGACGTCATGAGGACAGCAGCCGAAACACAGAGGGAAAAGGTCCGCGAGGCCTACGCAAAGGTCGCCCTGACCCGCGAGGCACCGACCGCGGTCGCGTGCTGCGGCGAGGGGCAACCCTCGTCCGACTACAGCCCGGATGAGGTCGCATCGGTTCCCGCCGGGGCCTTCCTCGGCGAGGGCAGCGGCAACCCGGTGAGGGCGGCCCGCCTCGGGTCCGGCGAGACGGTCGTCGACCTCGGTTGTGGCGCCGGAATGGATTCGTTTCTCGCGGCCAATCGGGTCGGGACGACGGGGCGAGTTGTCGGGTTCGACATGACGACGGAGATGCTCGAACGAGCGCGCGAGAATCAGTCGGTCGGAGACTATTCGCAGGTCGAGTTCCGCGAGGCCGACATCGCGGATCTGCCGCTCACCGACGCCAGCGCCGACGTGGTCCTCAGCAACTGCGTGATCAATCTGGCGCCGGACAAGCGGGCGGTCTATCGGGAGATCTTCCGCGTGCTCGAGCCCGGGGGGCGCTTCGCGATCGCCGACATCGTGCTTCGAGGCGATGCCGGTCTGGTACACCGGATGGAGGACAGGTTCACCGGCTGCAGCTGCGTGAAGACGGCACTCGAGCAGAGCCTCTATCTGGATATTCTTCGAGAAGCCGGTTTCGAAGAGGTGAGAATCGTTGCCGAGCGACCCGCCGAGTCCCAGGCGCGGATCGACGAGTACGCCCGCCTGATCGGGACCGATCCGCGGGACCCGGGCGTGAGAGCGTGGGCCGTCACGGTCGTCGGCCGGAAGCCCGAGGCCTGAACGACTCGACCGGGCTCAAACGAGATAGAGAAGGATGGCGAGGTAGTGGGTGGCGCTGCCGGCAAGCACGAATAGATGCCAGACGCCGTGGGCATGGCGAAGCCTCTTGTCCGCGACGTAGAAAGCGATCCCGGTCGTGTAGAGCAGCCCACCTGCCCCCATCCAGACGATGCCGCCGACAGGCAGGGCCCGCACCAACGGTCGCAGCGCGATCACGACCAGCCAGCCCATCAGCAGATAGATAACGATCGGCAGGATCCTACGGCCTTTTCGTGGAAGGGAATCCAGCACGATTCCGAGGATCGCGAGACCCCAGACCGCCCCGAACAGGGACCAGCCCCAACCGCCACGAAGCGTGACGAGGGTGAAGGGCGTGTACGTACCGGCTATCAGCAGATAGATCGCGGCGTGGTCGAGCTTGCGGAAGACGGCCTTGGCCTTGCCTCTCAGACTGTGGTAGAGGGTCGAGAAGAGATAGAGGAGCAACAGGGTCGCGCCGTAAACGCTGAAGCTCACGATCTTCCATGGATCGCCCTGAAGCGAGGCCAGCACCACCAGCACCGCCATTCCCGCGATTGCCAACGGTGCGCCCACCAGGTGGGTGATGCTGTTGAAGCGCTCTCCCTTGTACATGGCGTCCCATTGTATCCATGGTGGAGCGAAGAATGTTGCGTCCGCATACGGGCGGAGGTGTCCATGAGGCGTCCGCCCGCGGACGCCCGAGGTCTTTCGGAGGAGGACGAAATCGTTGATTCCTAGACGTTTGGGTCGACGACTCCTCCGGCACGCATCTTGATGTCACACGCGGCGTGGACTGGCCGCGCACACCCGTTGATCGGCTGCAAGAGTTCCGCCCTCCCTTCTGCCCTCGAAAGAACTGCACCCACCACATCCAACCCAACGGCTTCCGTTTCCGATCGCACAGCAGCTACCCCACCGCCCGCGGCGTCCGCGTACGCCGCTTCCTTTGCCTCCATTGTGGCAGTACCTTTTCCCGCCGTGCCTTCTCCCTCACCTACTACCTCAAACGGCCCGAGCTGCTGCGACCCGTCGCGGCAGGCCTTCAAGCCGGATCGGCCCATCGTCAGCTGGCCCGCACACTCGGCT
>Ga0255055_10003369_pt1 | contig 10822 bp, 14 predicted proteins | sample JV7_2_27_MG_FD_188633 | JGI IMG/M metagenome (GOLD analysis project Ga0255055, IMG submission 188633) | Seawater microbial communities from Jervis Inlet, British Columbia, Canada - JV7_2_27 | ecosystem: Environmental > Aquatic > Marine > Inlet | place: Canada: British Columbia | collected... | reverse complement strand
TAAACCCGACATCGACGACCGGAACGACCAGCGGGAAAGCGAGCGCTAGGGGGACGACGGTAACCAGGCGCGCGACGGTCGGGAGGACGAGGGGAATCGCCAGAGCGAGGGGGGTCTGGGTTGTACCGGAGACAACAACCGAAACGACCGGGACGAGGAGCGGGAGCGCGAGCGCAAGGGGAACGACCGTAACCAGGCGCGCGACGTTGGGGACGACTAGCGGCAACGCGAGCGCGAGCGGGACGACCGTAACCAATCGCTCGACGTTGGGAACGACAAGCGGGAGCGCGAGCGCAAGGGGAACGACCGTAACCAGGCGCGCGACGCTGGGGACGACTAGCGGCAACGCGAGCGCCGTCGGAAAGATCGTAAACCCGACATCGACGACCGGGACGAGGAGCGGCAAGGCGAGCGCGAGCGGGACGACGGTAACCAGGCGCTCGACGACCGGGACGAGGAGCGGCAAGGCGAGCGCGAGCGGGACGACGGTAACCAGGCGCTCGACGTTGGGGACGACAAGCGGGAGCGCGAGCGCGAGCGGGACGACCGTAATCAGCCGAGCGACGTTGGGCGCCAGGAGAGGCAGCTGGATCGCCTCTGGAAACTGGATCAAGTCCTCCCCGATTACGAAGTCGAGGCGGAGCCGGTTGCCAATCGTGTTGTTGTACGATGTCGTATAGCCGGTCGCTGAGAACGAGCTATGAGTTACCTCGATCGCGTCGGTGTCGCCGATGTTGGGGAGGTCGATTGCGAGGGCGCTCGAGAGAGAATCGCAATCCGTTGTCGACGCCGAATGGTCGATGAGGTTTGCAATCGAGCGCTCCTCGCTCGCGCTCCATTGGCCCAAGGCCCATTGCGCCCCGCGCTGGTTGTTTACCGCCCGATTTACATCGGTAAAGACCATTATTGTTTGAAGGCCGATAATCGTCAGAGGGCGGAAGCCGACGGCGCGCGTCTGGGTCGTATTGGTCGTCGGGGTAATGACCTCCTCTAGTGCGACGCGGTTACCATTTTGGAAGCGTATTGCGCACCAAGCAATCGCCATCGCGTTGGCCTCGTCGACGGTCGTAAGCCGGAAATCCTTGTTGTTGTGTGCGGGGAAAGTGACGTTTACCGCTTCGTGAAGGACCGGAACATACGCCCCAGGAAATCCAACGAGGTCGATCCGTACGCTTTGAAGGGCTCGGTTCGACCTGATTGTCCCGCCGACCTTGTGGCCCGCTACGTTGTCGCGGTCCGCCATCGCGAAAAAGGCCTGGTCGACTCCGGCGCTCTCTCTTACCGCGCCGCCAAACGCAAAGCGATAGTGATTCGAGCGGCCTTCGTTTAAGCCTCGGTCGATCGTACCGAGGAAAACCATTTGCGGAGGTTGCTCTTCGCTCCAGCCCGGATCGACATCGACCTCCCCGTCGATGCTCGAGGAGGAGGTCGCTCTCCCACAACCGAAATCGATCTCGCCAAAGAAGCAAACGACAGTAATAAGTACGGCCGCCGTGGGGAAGTTTGTCGACGTGATTCGAGCTCCTCCAGAGATAAGCGCCGCCGTCCATCGGGCGTCGACCGCGTTGGTCGTTCCGCTTAAGAGGATAAACCCAGTCTCGCTACCGCCCCGCCCCGAGTCGGTTACGGACGCGTTTCCGTCCTCGGACCGCGCCCCAAAGTTTACATGATTGGTCCCGTCGTAGAACCCTATGGAATACCGCGCATGATTCGCCCTAGTGCCGACTGTGAGCGCTCCGGTAACGATGAACCAGATTCCAACGGGCGTCCGCGACTCTCCCCCAATCGTAAAGTCCTGGGTCGGCCCACCGGACGTGATCGCCGCCGCGGTTACGTTCCGAATGGAGATGGCCACGCGCGCAACCTACGGGCCAGGGGCGGGGATCGTCAAACCGTCGTCGGCGAGATCCATAAGGGTCGCGACCCTCTCCTCGTCCATCGCCCCAACCTCTCCGAGTATGAGCCAACGCAACACGTCGACGCCGTTGTAGTCGTCCGCGTTGATGCTCTTAACGATGGATTGGGCGTGCGCGAATTCTCCGTCCGTTAGACCGAGCCGCGTCCGTACTGGACCCGGCTGTATCTCATTCTTACGGACGGCCTCGATCAACGCCCAGACCTCGATCGAAGAGAGCGGAAACTCCTCCTCGGCGCTAGGGCTTCGGATTACCCTACGGATCAGACTCGAGCGCATGCGTCGCCGCCTCCTCCTCCGCCGCCGCCGCATCCGTTTTCGCCCGCCCATCCTCGAACTATCGACGGGCGCCAGGAAGCCCACGAGCGGGCCCTCGACCGAAGAGGCATCTTGGCGCATAGCTGATCGATGTCCGGAGCCTCGAGCGGCTCAATAAGGGTGGGCGGGTCAAAGAGGGCCATCGGACTTCCTATGTAAACTGGATGATTCCGGCGGCGTTCCACTGGATCGTATTATTGGAGCCGGTCCCCTGAAAAGGGAAACCGCCCGTGTCGATCCACGCGACCGGGACCTCCAGCCCTGGCGTAGCGTTGTGGATATGCAGGAACGCGCCAGCGTTGGCCGACGTACCGGCGCCGAGAGTTGTAAAAACCGCGTCGTTGGCGTCGATATACGTGTAATCGTTGGGGTCGTCTCGGGTCGAAACAACCGCCGCGAGGTCCACGCGGGCATAGGAGGCCCCGTCGCATTCGTCGGTGGTCGTAAAGCCGGAATAGAGGTCTACATCGTCCTCGGTGTCGAGGGTCGTTAGCGCCATATGGAGCGAAACTCGGAGGTCGGCCGTCGAGAGCGCGAGGCCGTCGGCGATGTCCTCCTTTATCGTGTTGTAAACGAACGACATCGGTCGTTCTCCTTTGGTTTGGGTTGCGGGAACGGGGCGGCCTTTCGGCCCCAAGTTAAGTCTAGGATTCCCCCCTCGCGTCTCCAAGCTCCCCCCGATATCCTTCCTCGCGTCCCCTGGCGACGAAAAGGACATTCCAAACGATGAGAACCTCCCTCGAGAAGCCGTTCCGGATCAAGTCGGCCGCCTGGAAGCCCGCCGGAACGGGCTCCCAAAAGATCCATACCCTCCGCACCGTCCTTGAGTATTGCGGCGACGGCCGAGCGATGGTCTGCGAATTCCTGACGAGCGTCGACCAGGCGCTTATCCAATGTAAATTTTCAACGGACGCGGGCGACCCTCACGCGAGCTCGCTCACGGTCCATGGGAAATTCCAGACGGCGACGATTGCCTCGCCCAAAACGCGCGACGGAAAGGGAACGGTGCGGCTCGTCCTGATCCTGGCCAAGGACGACGTTACCGAGATGCGCGAGCTTCTCGTTTTTCTGACGGAGGCCGCCCGCGTCGAGACATTTGAGGTCGACTGTTCATTCGAGATCTTCCAGCAAGATCTCCCCAAAGAGGTCGATCCTCCCGGCCCCCAGCTATCGCGCAATGCAGGGTAAAGGCGATTACCTAGTCCCATACGGAGTCGCCGCCAAATTATGCTCGTGCGGCGACCGGATCGCCCTGGTTGGTACGTTAAGCGGGAAGCGTATGCCCGTAAGCCTCTCCCGTATGCGTCGCGACGAGGAGCGTTGTTGCGAATGCGCGGGAACCGGGGCGGCCCTCGGCGGCCTCGTCTGCCCAGTTTGCAAGGGCAATCGAACGGTCTATCGAGTATATGCCCCATCGCATTGGGCAACTTGCGCGCACGCCAACCGCTTCCGTAGGAAGGTCGCGAAGTGATGGAGAACGTCCCCACGATCGGCGTCGACGGAGAGACCTACGACCGCATTTCCGGACATAAGGAGTTCGCCTATACGAGCGACCGGCTCCCCGACGGGGTTTTCGAGGGCGGCTCGGTTTGCTTCGAATGCCCGCACGGCCGGCGCTTTGTCCGGAGGATTGAAGAGATAGAGCCCCGCCCCCCGTTGGGGACGAGTCTCCGTTTGCGCAACATCTCGAGGAGCTAGTCGGCGGCCGCTTCGCCCGCTGGGGCGAGGAGGTCGACGACCCCCGAGAGGAGCTCGACAACGCCGTCGGGGTTCCAGGCGGTATAGGAAGCGGCGAGGCCGGCCAGGATGCCGGCGGCGAGGAGGTAGGTTCTGCGGTTGTTCTGGGGCTTCATGGAGGGAACCTAGCCTCGGAGGAACCTTTGCGCCAGGGCGACCAATTGGGATTGGGAGCCAAGCTTTTGCCCGTAAAGGCCCTTTTGCTTTACCGTCTCGACGAGCGAGCGGGCCGCCTCGACCAGCGTCGGGGCCCCGGTGTAGGCCTTGAACGCATCGAACATCCCGAGGGCCTTCGGGTTGTAGCCCTCGAGGCCGAGGCCGAGGGGGATAATCAGAGCGCTTTGATAGGAGTCGCTCTCGACCTGGGTTTGGATATCCCAGGGAAGCTCGGAGCGGCTCGAGTAGCCTGGCCCGTCGATGTCGCGGACCGCGAGCCTCTGGAAATTCCCGTTGGCGGGGTTGGTCCCGTCCTGAGCTCGACGCCAGGCGAACGACCAGAAGCCCGCGCAAAGCTTCAAGATCGCTTCGCGTACCGGCGCTGCGTTTTCGGGGAGCGGTCCCTCGACATCGGGGAAGGGCGTCCCGAAAACGGAATTATGGGCACCGAGGAGAGCGAACCCGATATAGAGCTCCTCGTTGGGACGCGTGACACCGTAGCGCGCGGGCTTCGGGAAAGGCTCCTGGTCGGCGACCTTGCCGGTCGTTTTCGCGGCGAACATTCCCGAGGGCGTTTGAGCCCAGCGGAGCGCGTCGCATTGGGCAACGATCCAGGGTAGGAACCGCTCGCGACAATCGTCGTCGCCAAAGGCGTACGCGTTCACCATTACGTCGAGCTTCCAGCCCGTCTCGCGCCCGAAGCCTCCGAAGCCTCGAGCGGGGTTGCGGGCAAGTTGCTCGAGGACCTCGCGGAGGTCGCCGCCCTCGGTCTCCATCGCCTCCATGCGGCCCATCGTCGCCGCTTTGTAGAGATAGAGCTTCGCGAGCGGGTCGTTGCCGACCGTCGCCAGAAACTTCGCCGCCTTGTCGCAACGAATATGATGCTGCCCGTCGATCGGGTCGATGCCATGGTCGTATTGGTTCGAGGGGTCGCCCTTGAGGATCGAGCGATACGGCGCGTCGAGCTCGGGAACGCGGTTCCCGTCTCCGGCGGCGAAGTATCCGAAAGGGCCGTCCCCGCCAGGTTGCCAACGCTCGTTGTAGATGTTCCAGCCCGGCTTGCCCTCGCCGTCGAGATGGTTCTCCGGGTTGACCGGCAAGCCGCCGGAGGCATAGAGGCCGCGTTGACGCGCCGCGTATCGGCAAAACTCGATCTCCATCGAGACTTTGCCCTCGACGCTCCCGGTCGCGAGGATGTCGGGACGGATCCAGGGCGTGATATCCCAACCGCCGGTCCATCCTCCATACTTCCCCGATCGGAATTGGAGGTAACCGGCATTCTCCGCGCCGGTCGTCGGGGAATTCCAGGCCTTCGCGAATCGCTGGCGCTCGTCGACGGCCTCCTCCGCGATGTCGTCGCGGAGATGCTCGAGATCGGTTGGCGCCGTCGCGCATTGCACAAGGTAGCGCGGCGACAACGGGGAGCCCCAGCTCGCCAGGTCCTCGCCCTCGGCGTTAGTTCCGTCGATGGCCACGCCCCAGGAGCGCCCGCCTTCGGGTTGGTATCCGCCCTCGCGATGGACGACGAGCCGCCAATGCCTCTCCCGCATCATATCGAGGAGGTTCATGCGCCCGCCCTCAAGCGGCGCGACGAGCGGGTAAACCCGATGCCCGCCCTCGAGATAGGCCTCGCCGACATGCGGGTCGTCCCATTCACTCGTAACGCGCCAACCGTCGGGGACGGCCAGCTCGAGGGAATCAAAGTGGAGATCGCCGACGAGGGGGATCGCGGCGTTATGGAAATTCAGGAGGAGCTCGATCGCGTCGAGGCGATGTCCAACGGAGATGAACGCTTGAGCCGCGCCGGCATAGGGGAGGAGCTTCGATCTCATCTCGCCCGACGAGCCGTTGGGCTTATGAGTAAGCCAGGTCGGGCGCATGCCCGTTATCGCGACCGGCCCGAATCGCTCCCATCGGGGAGCTTTGGATCCCCCATGTTGGAGCCCCGTCAACGACGACCGATAAACACGTCCGTCCGCGTCGCGCAAGCGGAGCCCCATCGCGCCATACGGCAAAACGAGATCCCAGACCCCCTCGCCCGGGTCGGGCGCCCCGAAGCTCGACGCGGCCTCCTCTCGGACCTCGAAGTCGAATGGAGTCGCCCACGTAAGGAGACCTTTCGGAACCGCCGCGAGGACCTCGATCACCGCTGGCTCTCCGAAGGCGTCTCGGCGACATACCTCGACCTGGGTCCGAAGCGGCGTCGATCCGGCGAAAACGCGACAGGGGTAATACCCCCCGCGTCCCCGAGTCCAGGTCGGCGTCTCCCGAGGCATGGGAAAGGTTGCGCGGACGACATGGGCGCCCTCGAGGGGCGTAGCTCTGAAGATTCCTAAAACGCGGGACATTGGGTTTTCTCCTTTGGGTCGAGACACTACCCTCTAGGCATGCATCGGATCGATACGCCTGGGAACGAAAATGGTATGTTCTCTGCGGGCAACCCCGTCGCCGGCATCGAGGGGACCGTCCTCGGCTTCGATTGGTTCAACGCCCTTCAAGAGGAGGTCGCGTTTACCATCGAGCAGGCGCCCGCGTCTGGGGTCCTGGTCAAGGGGACAAACACCCAACTTCGGACCGCTATCGTCGCGATCATCGACAACCTTACGGCGCGAGTCTTCACGTTCACGGCGCCCGAGGACCTCACGGCGGGCGAGGGGTTCCTATTCGAGGACTCTTTTGGGGTAATTCGGGAGACGGTACTCGACACGTTCACGGCCAACATGGAACGCACGGGGACTTTCACGCTCGAGAAGAACGCTACGGAGCCGATGACCGCGGGCGATAGGGTGTACTGGAACCAAGCGGGCCGCGAGGTACGCAACACGGCCGGCGGCGGGTCGCACGTATACATCGGAACGTGTCGGGTTTCGGAGCTCGCGGCGGCGACGACCGTTTCGGTCCTCGTTGGGCAACCGCAAAACGTCTAGGGCTCGGGGAAGGGTTTCCCTCGAGGGTCTCGCCCGGCGATCGTTTCGGAGAGATTGCGATACCTCTCCTCCGAGTAAGCCTCGCGGCATGTCATTGGGTTTCCATAAAAGATCGAATGAACGTGGCCGCGAGAGGCGCGACTATGGCGTTTCCGTAACCGCGCAATCGTCCCACACGGGCGGGAGTCCCATGAGCCAGCGGGAATGTTCCGGGTTCAATTGGGCGCCATCGGTGACCGCTCGGGTCGTTACAGAGGACCCATTCTGGACGATCCCAGAAGCGAGCGAGGTCTCCGTCGGTAGCGGCGCCCTGTCTATCCCCCGAAACTCCCCCGAGCGAACCTTCGAGGCCGCCGTCGGCGTCGCCCAGGCCACGTAATTCTCCATCGTGTTGCCGAGCTCCGTCGCGACCGGCGTCGCCCAGGCCGCCGCCGCCGTCGCTCCCGCGAGCTTGTGTTTCTCCTGGACCTTCGCCCAATCGACGTTGGGCCCCGTGTCCTTGTGATCCCTCGAGCATGGAGTCGGCCAGGTCGCCGCGAGCGCCGCCGCTTGAAGATCCCCCGCCGCTTCCGCCGACTCCGCTCCCCCGGTCGGCGTCCGAGGGGTCGGCCAGCTCGCGTAACTCGTCGCATCGACGAGATTGGTCCCCGCGTGGCCCGCCTTCATATGCTCCGCTCGATGGTTGCTCGAGTGATCCTTGGCGGTCGTCGTTGGCCACGAAGTAAAGCCTTTGCCGGATATGCGGAGCCCCGACGCTCGCCGCGCCAAGATCAACCGAGCCGACGGCGTAACCCGCGTTTTCCAGGTCAGCGTAAACAAGGTCGATCCACTCGAGGCCACCAACCGGCCAGGCGAAGCGCATAGCTCCAGACGCCGATACCGGCGAAGAGATGAACCTGGGTGTACGGTTCGAGCTCGTCGGGATCGATGTTCTGGACTCGTCGCTCGTCGACAACGCCGTCCGCGATCAAGCCGCGCTTTATCAAGCGCCGAAGCCAGGCGGCGGCGAAAGCGTCGATCTCGTTATAAAACGCAGTCACTTCGGACGCTCGAGCGAGACCGTCGTATCGGGCTTGCCGCAAAGCTCGCAATTGCGAATCCATTCAGTATGCGAATGCGCCGGAGCCGCCGACCTCCCCGAGCTCGAACCGTACACCCAGGACCCAAAGAGATGGGCGCGGCAATGCGACTCTCGATCGGCCTGTTCGTCGTTCAAGGCGACTTCGAGGATCGAGTCGTCTCGGGCTAGCTCCTGGATCTCGCGCTCGGAGAGGCGCATTCCGCCGCCCTCTTTCGCCTTGGCGACGATCCGTTGATGGGGGGTATTCATGGTCTCTTTTTAGTGGCGGCGAAGCTCGCCGGGGTCTTGATTGACGATCCTCCGCAAGGGATCGCTCGGGCCCATGATCCGCTCGCTGGCGAGACAAAGGTCCTGTAAGACAAACGCGAGGTCTATCGCGCTTCGCCGGCCGTCGGGGTTGCGTGCGACTGCGATCCTGGCGGCCTCGCCGAGGAGATCGATCGAGAGCTCGTACCTATGCCGCATCCGAGTCGCAACCCGGAGCGCCCCGACAAGGGCGTCGACGGAGAACCCGCTCTCGGCGGATACCGCCTCGATTGTCTCCATGAATCCCTGGGCAACGAACATCGCCCGAGCCTAGCGCAACCCCGCCCTTTTTGGGGAACCTGGCTCAAAAACGCACGCGACCCAAAAGGTTTGGGGCCCTCGAGTCCGATAGATAGGGGTATGAGCGGGACATACACCAACAAGCGGAAGGGCCTCGGCCACAAAACGATCTCCCAGGGCGACGCGACGAACATCGCCGAGCTTGAATACCGCACCGAGGCGGGCCTTCCCGTCGTCCAGACCCTCCGCCTTGCCGAAGAGACCCCCGCCGCCATCGCGTCCAAGCGCCTGGAGTCCATCGCCGCCATCTTCGGAGAGTAGATCGCTCGCGACGAAAGGGGGACCATGCAATCGGGTAGCCTTTCAAGATGGAAAGACCCTCGCCGCGAGTCGTTACGGCCGCCGCCCTCCTAGTCGGGGCGGCGGCCGCTTTCTATTTTCGCGAATGGACCTCCGCCGCGCTCCTGGCGGGCTCTGGCTTGATCCTCCTCCCCGACCCGTCGAAATAAGCGATCGATTCCCCCTGATCCGGCAATTCGCGATAGGGTCGAGCCGCTTATGAGTGACTTCCCCAAGGCGATCCATCGCTGGCAACCGAACGGAAAGACGACTTGCGGGCGCCGTATAGAGCGCGGCGGCGCGTGGACCAATGTCCGCGCGCTTTTCGCCCTCCTGGTCCTTCCGCCGGTTTACGACCAACCCAACGGCGGTCGAGTCCTTCAACCCTCAATGTACGGCGTAACGTGCCAGCGTTGCCTCAAAGTGAAGGTCCTTCCGACGCGGACCCCAGGCCCCGACGATCTATATCCTGGAATCGCGACCTTCGATGCCAGAGCTTAATTACAACGAGCCGACGGCGGCCGAGCGCCAGGTCCGCCGCGACGTTCTGGCGTTTCTGCGCAAGGCCGAGCATCCGAGGGGTTGCCCTAAGAGCCGCCGAGGGCGCATAGAAGCGGCTTGCGTCTGTGATTGTGGCCTAACGCCGTTGCGCCGCCAATTGGGCATCGAGGAGAGATAAGCCAGGGCGAGGTCTCGCCGTCGCGAGCGCTCGGATATGCCCCCCCTCGGCGTGACCGAGGGTAGCCCCGAAGCCGTCGTCACGCGACGCCCTGGCTCCGAGGGAGCTTATCCGACCGCAACGCCTGGAGCGAGGTAGCTTTGGGGTGTGGAAAGCAATCGACCCCGCCTGGGCCTCTCTCCTCCCCGCTACGGGGCCCGCTCTCCCCGTCGACTCCGACGCCCCATCGGTTCCCGCTCTCCAAGCCAACGGTCCCCCAGGCGCTCCGACGCCCGTCCCCGTTCGCTAGGTCAAGCGGGATGGGCGCCGTCGATTCCGTCGTCCCCCCCCAGACGCTCGGGTCGGCGGTTTTTTTTTTGCTGTGGATAACCCGTGCAAAAGCTCGATTACGCGTCGAGAACGCGCGAAGAAGTTTCCACCCTCAAGCATTAAGAAGGGGAATTTTTAGAAGCGTATGGGCAGGCCCGCTCTCCCGAGGCGCTCGGACGCCTTCGGCGACCGACCGGCTCTTGACGGATTACCTCGCCGTTTTCTACTGTCCGACTTGCGGGTAACTGAAAGACGGACCCCAGGAGGGAGAGGCCTCCTAAAGGTCCGTCGGTAGGAGCCGCGAGACAATGACCGTTACGACGACGCGACCCCTACTCGGAGAATCATAAGGGGATCTTATGGGCGCCGCGAGACTCCTCCCCTACGACGAGCGCGGAGACATCGATCCCGTCGCTTTTCTCGAAGAGAGATCCCGCCGCCTTACGAATATTGTCGAGGCTACAAGCCGCCGGAAGGACGTTCGGGAGTTTCGAGCTCGGCTTTTGATCCTCCTCCTCGACATGCGATGCCCGCTCAATCTTCGGCCAAATCGCAAATGGTACGTCCCCGGTGGAGTCGCTCGAGTAGGCCCCGAGGGGTTGCGCCGCGCCTGGCGAACGTATTACGGCGAGGAGCCGAGGTCGCTCCGGACGTTCCGCGCTCACCTTTCGGCGCTCGAGCAAAGCTTGGCGATCATGCGCTCCCCTGGAGACTGGATCCCCGTCTATACGACGAGCCCCGAGAAGCGGCCTCGCTATGCGGACACGATCCATATCCTCGAATCCGACCGCGCGGCGGTTTGGTGGGAGGAAGTC
>Ga0255055_10003368_pt1 | contig 10823 bp, 8 predicted proteins | sample JV7_2_27_MG_FD_188633 | JGI IMG/M metagenome (GOLD analysis project Ga0255055, IMG submission 188633) | Seawater microbial communities from Jervis Inlet, British Columbia, Canada - JV7_2_27 | ecosystem: Environmental > Aquatic > Marine > Inlet | place: Canada: British Columbia | collected... | reverse complement strand
GGCCGAATCCCTCACGACATCACGGCTCGGCAGGATGAAGCGCTGGGAGTGATTCGAGCGAAGGTCTAGTTCCAGCGCATTTTGGGACTTCTGGTGCTTGGCCACAGCGTGATGGTGAGGGGGCCAGGGGGTGCTGGCGTGTACCCGGTCACGGCCGCGTCTTCGAGATTGACCAGAAGCAGTCGCCCGTGGCTCTGGTCCTCGTGGGTGGTGACGTAGGCGTGACGGCCATCCATTCCGACCGCAACAGACCACGGAGATTCCATAGAAATGCGGGATTCTACTTCGCGCTTGCGAAGATCTACGACGACCAGTTCGCCCGCACCCGGTCGGGTAATGACGGTTCTGCGCCCACTAGGCACGAGCGCCATTTCCTGTCCACCGGCGCCGACGGCCACCGAGTCGAAGGTGGTGAGCGTGAGGCGGTCGATGTAGAGCAGCATGCCCGATCTCCGGCATAGCACATACACGATGGAACCGGACGGTGACGTCGCGATACCTCCCGTGCCGCAGATGACTCCGTCAATTGAGTCTGAAGGTCTGACGGAGGCTGAGCGAACCGCAATCTGGAGTTCGCTGTCGATTTCGACGAGCGTGCTCTCGCCACAGATAGCGTACGCGCGGCCCCGCACCCCGAATGGGGTGACCCCCGTAATGGTGCTGTCACAAATCGCGATCTGCCCGCCGGTGTCCGACAGATCGGTAGGGAGGAAGTAGAGCGTCGTCGTCCCGGCTGCGACCAGGGTTCGACCGTCTCGCAGCAGCCAGAGGCCTGTGAGTGAGTCGTGTGGTAGGCTGAGTTGCTCGAGCACGCTCCCGGTCGCACGGGCCACCCGGACTACGGCAGTAGTCTCGTTGCTGTGCATCGCGAGGTACAGAGTGGTTCCATCGAGGCCGAAGCGAACCGCCGTGACAAACTCCTGCGAATCAACTCCTCTGGCCACGCCAATGGTGTCGGAATGTGTCAGCCGAGTTTTGTGCACGAGAATGGCTGAGCCAGCAGTCCCGCCGACAGCAATCCAGCGTGGTTCCGGCGAGCAGGCGACCAGGACGGCCGTGGCCAGAGTGGCCCAGGTGTGGCTACGCCCCAGGCGCGTGTTCCTCGTCGATGAAGATAAGTGTCTGATGACTGCTCACGGCCTTGGCAAGCGCCTCCACGATTTGGGGGTCAATGGTCTTGCCGGCCATTTCCCGCATGTGCGACACTGCTTTCTCGGGATCGATCTTCTCGCGGTAGGGTCGGGTCGTGGTGAGCGCGTCGTACGTCTCTGCCGCGTTGATGATGCGGGCGCCGACGGGGAAGCCGTCGCCCTCGATGCCGTCAGGGTAACCCGAGCCATCCCACCGCTCGTGGTGCAGCCGAACGAGTTCGGCCACCGGACCAAGATGAACGAGTGGTGACAGGATCCGGGATCCGATGGTGACGTGGTGCTTGACCTGCTCGAACTCCTTCTCCGTGAGCGGCCCTTGCTTCTCCAGGACGTCGTCACGCACTCCAATCACGCCGAGATCGTGGAGACGCCCTGCGATGCGAATGTCTTCGACGATATCATCCGCCAGGTCGAGCTCGGTCGCAATCGTGGCTGAGAAAGCGGCAACGCGGGATGAATGGCCTCTGAAGTAGGAGTTCTTCGCTTCGAGTGCGTTCACCAGCGCTTCGAGCGTGGAAACCACCAGCTCGTCTTGCATGTGGTGGGCAAGCTGCAATTCCTGAGATTGCCGGGAGACCTCTTCCTTGAGCCAGGTCGAGATTCCCTTCTCTTGCAGGATGGTATCGCGTTTCCGAAGAGCGCGTTCCACGGCCTTGGCCAGGTCGGGTAGGGCGATGGGCTTGGTGAGGTAATCGAAGGCACCACGCTGCATGCAGAGCGCTGCCGTGGTCGCATCCCCCACGCCGCTCAGCATAACAACTGCCAAGTCTGGTTCCAGTCCTAGAGCTTCAGGTACCACGTCGATCCCGCTCATGCCCGGCATACGGACATCCAGCAGCATGAGTCCAGGATTGTCGGCCTTCACACGCTCGAGTGCCTCTGGGCCCGATGATGCCGTGAGAACTCCGTAGCCTCGCTTCTGGAGGAAGCGAGCCAGGGCGTTCCGCAACGGTTCCTCGTCATCGACGATGAGGATGGTGACGGGGGGGTCGGCTGCATTCGAATTCGTCACGCTGCCTGCTCCGAGTCCTGGGGAGTCTTAGGTACTGTTGCCGGGTTCCTCGAACCTACCCTGCTCCCTCCATGGCTTCAACACGAGCCTTGAAGTTCGTGATGGCTCTCTCATGCATCTGGTACTCTATTCGGTTCGTAGCGATCTCAGCGTCGTAATCCTGCGTGAACTTGAGTTCCGCTGCGGACACCGCCCCAGTGTCGCTCTCCATCTGCGCTACAGTGGCGCTCAACATGGTGGCCAGCAGATGGTTCGGTGCCACACTGCGCATCGAGTCGATGCGGGCACGAGCTTCGACCGCTTTCCCCGTAATCGCACTCATCAACCCGACATGGTAGTGGGCATCAGCGTCCAGGGGACCAACCATCCCATATGCTTGGAGAGCCATGGAAGCGAACTGGTCAACTCGACCAAAATCGCCTTGCTCGTGCGCCGTCATCACAACGTCAAACAGGCGATCGGCCTGTTCCCGTGGTGACATGTTGCTGATGTCCGGTGGGCCACCAGCCGTGCTACCCATGGCCGTTCCGGTGGGTGAGCTGCCAGGGCCCGACGATGCCGATCGTCCAACGCTGTAGGCCACGATGGCCACGACTACCACGATGGCGAATCCGACCAGTGCCAGGACCGGGAGCGGCATGGCTTTGCGCTCGGCTCCCTGCTGCGCACCGCAGGCGTGGCAGAACTGAGCGGTAGCGCTCAGTGAGGCACCGCAACTGGTGCAGGACTTCTTTGCCGTAGTGTTCATCGAGACATGACTCGCTGCGTATCTGGGTCCCAGGAGGTAACTTCGAAGCGACTAATATAGCGGTCTCAGGCGATTGGAGCGCATCTTGACCGGGGTGCGGTTGCTGCTGGTGGGCCTCCTTGCTGCGACGCTGACTTCTCACGTGGCGGGGCAGGAACGGCGAGATGTGGTGGGGCATGTGCGGTCCGCTACCGACAGTGCTCCATTGGCCGGGGTACGCATCCATGTGGTCGAGGTTACCGCTCGCACCGAGTCCGGGTTGGATGGCCGCTTTGCCATCGGGTCTGTGCCGATCCGTGACCTCCACGTAGTCTTCGAGCGCATAGGTGTCGTGCCGGACACCGTCCTGCTTCCCGCCGACCTCCGAACACTCGATGTCTATCTGAGTGCGCAACCCGTGCAGATCAGTCCACTGATTGCCGTCGGTGAGCGCCCCGCCCGGGAGCGATTCGAGAACCTGGCCCAGACGAGCACGGTCAGCCTCGATCCCGCGATCATCAGGAATGCTCCGACCCTTGCGGAACCGGATGTTGCCAGGACGGTTCAGCTCCTACCTGGAACGGTTGCGAAGAACGACTTCACTGTCGGGCTGAATGTGCGCGGTGGGGAAAACGATCAAAACCTCATCCGCCTGGATGGTGTCACCGTCTTCAATCCGTTCCACATCGGAGGGGTGTTCGGCACGTTCGACGCAGCCGCGATCCAGCAGGTCGATTTCATCACGGGCGGCTTCCCGGCTGGGTATGGCGGCCGGCTGAGTAGCGTGTTGGATGTACGGCTGCGGCCGGGTAGCAGGGCGCGCACGCACGTTCAAGGGGCGGTTTCGCTGCTGGCGGCTCGGTTGATGGTCGACGGGCCCATCGGAAACACGGGCGCGACGTACCTGGTCGGTGCCCGCCGCTCGTACACCGATGCCATCGCGGATTTCTTCTTCGAGGATGAAGAATTCCGCTACCATTTCGGCGACGCAGTCGGGAAGCTCACTGTTCCATTGGGGGCGGGGTCGATCTCGGCACACGGGTACCTGGGCAACGATGTTCTCGTTCTCGAATGGATCTCGCCGGAACCCGGACGCGAAGGCGCAGACGTCGAGTTCAGTTGGGGCAATCGTCTGGGGGGACTGACGTTCCGCTACCCACTGGGCTCGGCGCAGTTCGAGCAACACGTGTCGGTGAGCGCGTTCGATACCAAGCTTGCACTCGTGCCCAACATCCTCGACATCGACAACTCGGTGCGACAGTTCACGGCACGAACGAGCCTAGGGGTCTCACTCGGATCAACGCACGACCTGCACGCCGGGGTGGGAGTCGAGAGCAACCGGATGGAGTACGACTACCGCAGCGAGGCGCTCGAGGTCCAGGCACTGCGCCTGACGTACCGCCCGACGCTGTGGTCCGCCTTTCTCGACGACCAATGGAGACCGTTTCACTGGCTCCTGCTGCGGCCAGGGGTGCGGGTGGATTATGTGTCGGGGGGGGCGGATTTCACGGCTGTAGCCCCTCGGGTGGCCATGAAGGTCTTCCTTACGAGCGATCTGGCGTTGACGGGCTCAGCAGGTCGTTACTATCAGGCGCTTCACTCCATTCGTGACCAGGAACTCCCCGTCACGTTGTTCGACTTCTGGATCGGTGCGGATGACGTTACCCCCGTTTCTCGATCGGATCACGCTGTTCTGGGATTCGAGCGCTGGTTCGGCAACGCCCTGTCGCTGTCGGTCGAAGGCTACCTCAAGTCGTTCTACGACCTGACGCTCAGGAACCGCGCTGACGATCCCAAGGTGCGGGGCGACGAATTCATCGTGGGTGATGGCGACGCGTATGGCTTCGATGTCCTGCTACGCAAACACGCTGGGAGCATTCGAGGCTGGGTGGCGTACAGCTTTGCCAAGGCAAAGCGTACCGCCGGAGGGGAAGAGTTCCCGCCGGCCCACGATCGAGGACACACGCTCAACATCGTCGTCGAAATGCCGGGTCCTCTTGGTAGTGAGATGGGCGTGCGCTGGGGCTACGGGTCGCCCATCCCGTATACCGGGATCACGGGTCAGTGGCTCCACCGTCAGTACAACGCGGAGATGCACCTCTTTGAAGAGCCAGAGGATGAGGTGTTGAGCACGAGCATCAACGGCGAGCGATTCCCGCATTATCACCGACTCGACGCGTCGTTTCGGTGGCGGTTCGAATGGCTGGGAGGGATCTGGCGGCCGTACCTGCAGGTCGTGAACGCGTACAACCGGCAAAACGTCTTCGTGTACTTGTTCGACTACACCAAGACGCCGGCGACCAGGTCGGGCTACTCGCAGCTCCCGATCTTCCCGACCATTGGGATTGAGTTCGAATGGTGACTCGGAAAGTTGTCACCGGGTTCCTGGTCGTTGCCGTGTGGCTGCAAAGTGCCGGCTGCGAGCTCGAAGAAGTGACGATTCCAGGAGGTGAAGCCGAAGTCGTCGTCCACGGGGTGCTTCGATCGGACAGGCAACAGCAGTTCATCGTCGTCGAGCAATCGTTCGACGGGGTGGTTGACCCGCTCTCGGTGTCAGGCCCCATTCCGCCGAGTCTTCCTCGTATCCCGATCACCGGTGCCACGGTTCTGGTGACAAGCCTCGACAACCCGAACGATCCGTGCGGTAATCCGGTGGTCTTCACGGAGGATCCGGCCGACCCGCGCCGGATAGAGGTTGCGGGAGTGTATTGGGCGCCGCGATCCTGTCCCGCGATGTCGACGGGAGACCGGTTCGAGTTGATCGTCGAGACACCGGGCGGTGATACCGTCACCGGTACGACACAGCTTCCAGGGATGAGCATGGTCCACCTGTTCGTGGGCGGGGACTCGCTCACGTTCGATCTCGATTCCGCCACGACATTCAACCGCGATCGTGATACGGTACGCATTCGGATCGACGCACTTGGAGGCCGCTTGCTGCAGTTCGAGAATCGGCGGAACGGCTATCCCGACGATCTCGGTACCAAGATCTTCGTAGACACCACGGCGGTCACGCTGCCCGGAGACCTAATCGACGTGTTCTACTACGGCAGCGGGGAAGACGTGTTCAACGGAGGGCGGAGCTATGCAATGACGGCCGCCCTGTCGGATACGAACTACTACGATTTCGCACGATCCCGCAGCAATCAGATCACCGGCCGCGGGTTCATCAATCATTTGGTTGGTGGCATCGGCGTGTTCGGAAGCCTCGTGAGCCAGTCGACGAGAGTCTGGGTGGTGAGCGACTTCGATGACGAGCGGGAAGGAGACTATCGGCTCCAAGGGCAGGTTCAAGGGGTAGATGTCGACGTCGTGCTGTCCATCTACCTGAGGCGTCCGCTTCCCAGCACGGAACTCTCGGCGTTCATGAACGGGGACTGGATACGCTATGGAGTAGTCGGACCGGAAGGGGCAGAGGGCTTCGCGCCACGAGTGGTGAGTGGTGAGAGTCTCGATGGCGCGTACGCGGGAGATTCCCTCTACGTGCAGGAGCAGGTCAGGGGTGATGCAATCATCTTTGCGCTCCGCGGTGTGTGGGTTCCAGACGCCCCGTTCACGCTCGAAGTGGGAGAGCCACTCCTCAACGGCTTCCTGTCACGAGGCACTGTGACCGCCACCAAACAGTAGCCGGCCAATGGTCGCTCCGCCTCGCTGGCGCCGTGCCCCGTCCGGCATTACTGTAGCGCCCATGACCCAGGACGCTGAAGGCAACCAGAAGCCATCCCGGTTTGATCCCCCATTGAGCAACATCAAGGCTCGCGCGATGGGAGACCTGACGCGTGGTGAGAGTCGCTGGGACGTGCTGCTCGAAACGGCCCAGGACCCTGACGTCGGCGGCATCCGCGGCCGGATCCACTACATCTCCGGAAACACCCACCGCCTGTCCGCTTGGATCTTCCTCGAATGGGATGAGCGGGACATCGATACTCGGTTTGCCGAGTTTGCGGCATCCGCTCAGCAGTTGTGGGAGTTGTTGGACTCGCTTCAGGCCGAGTAATCCCTCGATCGTACCACTCTTGCTGCACAATGAGCCCATTTTTCCCAGGAATACTGGTGAAAATGTGGTAGCTCTGCATTGGTGCGCATCAATTGGCGCACAACATGCACGATATCCTTGACATCCAAGCAGCCGCCGGCTACGGTACAGCCTTGGCTGTGCCGTCCCAAATCACAAGGAGTGCAGTGTGTCGCCTCGCAAGAGCATCACGGTTCCGTCCCGCGGGGATAAGCCCGCGATTCGGGGCAACAACATTGACTCCCGGGGCGCCTCACGCCGGGACATCCTCAAGCTCACCCATGATCTCGGAGTCGACTTCCTGAGACTCCAGTTCACGGATATCACCGGCATCAACAAGAATGTCGAGGTGCCCAAGAGCCAGTTCGAGAAGGCCCTGGACGGCGAGATCCTGTTCGACGGGTCGTCGATTGAGGGATTCGTGCGGATCGAGGAAAGCGACATGATCCTGAAGCCCGACCTCGACACGTTCAAGGTCTTCCCGTACGACGATGAGGGCGGCCGGGTGGCGAGGATCATCTGTGACATCGCCAATGCGGACAACACACCCTTTCCAGGATGCCCTCGGCAGACGCTCCAGCGTCAGATCGAGCGTGCCAAGAAGCTCGGCTATGAGATGATGGCGGGGGTCGAGGCCGAGTTCTTCATCTTCCACAGTGACGAGCACGGCTTCGCCACCCTCGAGACGCATGACGCTGGAGGATACTTCGATCTCGCGCCGGTCGATCGTGCGGAACCGATCCGGCGCTTGATCATTCACGATCTGGTCGACTTGGGGTTCGAGGTCGAAGCTGGCCACCATGAGGTTGCCGAGGGGCAGCACGAGGTGGACTTCAAGTACGCTGATGCACTCACGACAGCGGATAGCCTCGCGACCTTCAAGTTTATCGTCCGAAACGTGGCGTATCGCCATGGGTTCGCGGCGACGTTTATGCCCAAACCGATCTTTGGGCAGAACGGCTCTGGGATGCACACGCACCAGTCGCTGTTCAAGAGGAACAAGAACGCCTTCTACGATCCCAAGAAGCCGTTTGAGCTCTCCGATGTGGCGATGAGCTACATCGCGGGGCTCCTGACGCACGCCCGGGGCTTCTGTGCGATAACCAACCCGCTCGTGAACAGTTTCAAGCGGCTCGTGCCTGGCTATGAGGCACCGGTAAACGTGGCGTGGAGTATGCGGAACCGCTCACCGCTCGTACGGATCCCTGAGCGGCGGGGCCAGGGGACACGGTGTGAACTCAGAATGCCAGACCCTGCATCAAACCCGTATCTGGCGCTCACCGTGCAGCTGGCTGCGGGGTTGGATGGGGTCGAGCAGGACCTCACGCCGCCCGATCCGGTGAACAAGAACATCTTCACCATGAGCCACCGCGAACGGCGTCGCTACCGGATCGACGAACTGCCGCGCGACCTGCATGAGGCGTTGGATCAGCTCGAGAAGGACAAGGTGGTGCGCGACGCACTGGGCACGCATATCTACCAGATGTTCCTCGAGGCGAAGCGCGAGGAGTGGCGTCAGTACTCCGCGCAGGTGAGTGCCTGGGAGATCGAACGGTATCTCGGACGACACTAGCCCGTCCGTCGCGGCCTACCTCCTCGACGTAGACGGAACGCTCCTGACCGAGTCGGGTGCCATCCCCGGTGCCGGCGCCGCCATCGAGCGGCTTCGGCAGCGGGGTGTTCCGTTTCGCATCCTCACGAATATCACTCGGCGCTCCCGGAGAAGTGTTGTCCAGCGGCTTGGAGATGTCGGCGTGGACGTTTCGGTCGGCGAGGTGTTCACTGCCGTGCACGCAGCCGTCGGCTGGCTCAAGCGTCGGGACATTCGAGTTGTGACGCCCCTCGTTGCCGAGGACGCACTCGAGGATGTAGCAGACTTCGATCTGGTCGGGGGCACCAGCGGTAGACCGGCACCAAAGACCCCAGAAGTGGTGCTGGTCGGAGACATCGGAGACCGGTGGTCGCACCAACTCCTCAATGAGGCATTCCGCTATGTTATGGACGGCGCTCGCCTGCTCGTCTTGCAGCGTGGGCGCTACTGGTTGGGCCCTGCCGGTCTGGAGATCGATGCCGGCTCGTATGTGGCCGCCCTCGAGTACGCGACGGATACGACCGCAGTGGTATGCGGGAAGCCGAACGTCGAGTTCTTTGAGGAAGCGGTGGCTGATCTAGGCAGTCGCGCGGTCATCATGGTTGGGGACGATCTGACGGCGGACATTCAGGGAGCCCAGCGGGCGGGCTTGCAGGGATGGCTCGTGCGAACGGGCAAGTTCCGTCAAGATGTGCTGGACGCGAGCGATATCGTTCCCGATCGCGTGATCGCGTCGGTGGCGGAGTTGGATTGAACCGGGGTATGCACAGGGATGCGCCGCATCACGCTCACATTGCTTGCCATCACCTTGCTGCCGTACGCCCACGCGCGTGCGCAGGAGGTAGTGAGTGCTGATCCGCCGGTAATCCGCAGCATCGTCGTTCACACCCGTAACATCTTCGACTCCACGGAAGCCAGCGGAAACTTCTTATTCCGTGTCGCCAACACGATTCATTTCACGACCCGTCCCTCCGTCGTTCGGAACGAGCTGCTGTTCAAGGAGGGAGATCCGTACGATCAGGCGAAGGTGGATGAGACGCTTCGCGCGCTCCGCGCGAGGGGGCTGTTTCGCCAGGTCGAGATCCGGCCTGTGCAGGACGGCGACAGCGTCGACGTCTTTGTGGAAACCGCCGATGGCTGGAGTACCCAGCTCGTCATGAACGCCTGGTTCACGGCCGGCGAGTTCTCGTGGGCACTTGGCGCCATCGAAAACAACCTCTTCGGGACCGGGGCCCATGCAGGAGCTGTCTACCGGAGTGTTCCCGACCGCAACGCCCTACAATTGAGCCTCGGGCTGCAGCGGATCCGTGGCACGCGGTGGGAGGTTGGTGGTGTCTACGATCGTCTGAGCGACGGAAAATATGGCGCGTGGGGGTTCGGGCTCCCGTTCCGAGCGTACGCTGATCGATCGGGGTTCCTGTTTGCCGGTGAGGCAGGAAATCAACGCATTCTCCAGTTCCGTGACGGCGATTCTTCCGAAACCTATCGCCGTCGCTTGCTCGTTCAGCGAGGTGAAGTTGCCTTCGCCCCGTGGGCTGGCTCGAATGGTTTCCTGCGGCTCGGTGTCGCCGGGCAGGTCAGGCGAGAAGAGTTCCTACTCTGGGACACGCCGGAGGCAGGCGTCCCCGATACGGTCACTGGAGCTATCGCGCCGATCGCCGAGTTCATGCGTCCTCTCTTTCAGGTCGTGACGCACTACAACGGGTTCGCGCGGCAAGAAGACCTCGATCTGAGCACACGAGTCACACTTGCTGCGTGGGTGGCGCCCAAGGTTTTGGGGTACGAGAGAGATGGCATTGGCCCGAGCGCGAGCGTGCAGGCGGGCGTCCCGTTCGGCAAGAACTTCGTCAGGCTCGTCGCTCAGGCCAACGGGCTCTTCACCTCGGCCGGGCTCGACTCGGGACAGGTCAACGTTGCCTTCACGGCCGCGACGATGATGATACCAAAGAACGCGACGGTGTTTCATATCGAGTTTGGCGCCCGCAAGGGGACCCCGCCGGGCTTCGAGTACGATCTTGGCCACGGTGTCGGGCCCCGAGCCTTTGGACCCCACTCGTTCACCGGCGACCGAACGATCTGGGGTGCGCTGGAGCAGCGGATGTTCCTGATCGACGAGGTCGCCGACCTGTTCGGTGTCGGGTTTGCCGTGTTCGTGGACTATGGAGGGGCGTGGTACGTGGACCAAGACCCGGTTGTCGGAGGGAATGTGGGGTTCGGGCTGCGCTTGGGCTCGACACGCTCCACGGCGTCGAACGTCGGTCGTCTCGACCTCGGGTATCGCTTTGGAGATGGATGGATTGGTCGGCGCTGGGCCCTGAGCTTCGGTC
>Ga0255055_10003367_pt1 | contig 10823 bp, 9 predicted proteins | sample JV7_2_27_MG_FD_188633 | JGI IMG/M metagenome (GOLD analysis project Ga0255055, IMG submission 188633) | Seawater microbial communities from Jervis Inlet, British Columbia, Canada - JV7_2_27 | ecosystem: Environmental > Aquatic > Marine > Inlet | place: Canada: British Columbia | collected... | reverse complement strand
GCTAAATGGTTCAATTCGTTGAATAAATACTTTCTTCATTAAATCTGTTTTTGTCTCGTAAGATGTCTCAAAAGGTTCTTTATGAATAATCATCCGTTCTATAAAACCAAAGATTATATCAACATAAGTTATGCTATCTTCACCGGGTACGATCATCGCTCTTTCTCCCGAAAAGTAACACCTAAATTCAGCTGTAATGTCATCCCCAAATTCATCGCCAAAATACGAATAGGCTAAATGGATATTTACTTCAGGGAACATTTCTAAGGTGACTGTCCAATCTTCGTTTAATCCAATGTTTTCGATTTTCCCGCCAATATCCTCTGTTATTATCTTTTTCAATGTATCCATGTTAATATCAACGAAAAGAGAATATTTTGCTTTGCTAATATCTTCAAGTTCCTTCTCGTGGGGGCCTCTGACTCCTGTCGCGTCAATTTGTCCTACGGTCCAATACTTAGGTTCAGTTATTTTAGTTTCACCTTAGATACAGTTCTTCTAATATGATAGAATTTATTTTTTTTTGAATTTTGCGATAAAAAATCCTTTTGTGTGGTGGGTTGCCGGAAACAATCTTCCTGTCCCAGAAATATGCTGGTTGCCTATTTTATAGCTAGGAGAAAACCATTTTGGAAGCTCCATAGGTTGAAAATGGTTCAAAACTTTTAGAACTTGGTGTTCTCCTTCCTCGGGATAAAGACTACACGTAGAATAAACGAGAATTCCAGAGGGTTTTAAAAGATTGATAGCACTTTTAAGTAATTTATCTTGGAGTAAAAGGTTTTGATGAAGGAATCCTTCATTTTGTCTCCATTTAAGTTCGGGGTTTGTTGAAAACGTTCCACTTCCAGTACAAGGTGCATCTAATAAAATCTTATCAAATAATTTAGTGTTTCTGACGGGAAATTTAATACCATCTGAATTCATTAAATTAACGTTTAATGTATCTAAGTTACTTAAAAATTGACTCATACTTTTTACTCGCGGTTTACTAAAATCGTTGGCTATAATTTTCGCTTTATTTTGAGATAAATAAGCAATATTGCTAGTTTTTATTCCAGGAGCGGCGCACATATCGAATATTAACTCATTTGCTTTAGGTTCTAAAAGGTCAGCTACGGCAAATGAAGCTTTATCTTGGATAACTATTTTTCCCTCTTTATACAATCCATTCAAAAGGATTTTCTTTTTATCTTTTGATTGTGTATAAAATAATTCTGAGAAATGTAAATCTCGTTTAGTGCTAATTCCTTGGTCTTCTAAATCCTTTAAGATAAAGTCTAGAGCATTTTTTTGGCTTTTTTCAAATATCAAATTATTAAATCGGAAATATAATGGCTCGTTCCCCATCTTTCTGTCCATTTGTTTGATATTTGCTCTAATGGTCTCTATATCCATAACTTTTGCTAGTTTATTAATTAAAAAAGAGGGAATTGCGATTTCTATGCTAAGTCTTTCAATCTCATTTTTTCCAGATAAAGCCTGCTCCCAAGAGAAGAACTTAAGATTTTTTATCTGATTTAATTCATCTGAAACGAAATCGAGTTCATTACCCATTTTTATAACATTTTCCTTCTCCCAAACGATTCGATAAATAGCTATAAGATATTTAGCAATAGCATAACTATTAGAACTATGCGATCCAGTAGTAATTTTAAGGTTTCGTTTTAATATAAAATTGATTTTGTTCCAATATCGGAGTATTTCGTAATAATAGTGAACTATCTCAGCATTACTGCGATTTTTATTAGAAAGAGTGCCAGTTTTCCGCTCAATAAATTTGATTAATAATTTAATTAAGTTTCCTATAACTTCTCGATTAATACTAGACTCTCCCCAATAATTTATTTATGTTATATAATTTTTAATGAGATGAATTCATAAAATGATCATATTCAATTTAATATAGATTTCAAGTGAAATAAATGTGGTTAGTATTTCTGGTATGGGTTATAGTTATCTTTGTATCAACTCTAATGATAAGTCAATATATAAAAATGCAGAAAAGGGAGGATGTAGCAATCGCTTTTTATATCTTGTTCATTACAATGTCCCAGATTTTAGCAGCAAAAATTGGAGATTTCAGTATTGGAACTTATCTAATCACAGCTCCAGTCGCGGTTCTTATATTTCCTTTTACATTTCAAATAACTGATATGGTTAATGAGAATTTTGGCCGAAAAAAGACCCATAGAATGATATTTATCGCGTTTATCACTCAAATTCTAATGGCAATTTTTATATGGTTCAGTATTGAAATACCTGGTTTTCCTTTTTGGAGCGCTACTGACCAATTGTTTTGGATAAGTTTTTTTGGATCAACTATTCGAATAACGCTTGCATCTTGGATATCCTTTATTATAACTGAGAATTTAGATGCCCTTTTGTTTTCAAAATTGAAAAAGCTAACTAAAGGGAAAAATTTATGGATTAGAAATATTTTTAGCGACATTCCAACTCTCGCTTTAGATAGCCTAATATTTGTTAGTATAGCATTTGTAGGTGTATTAGACATTTGGCCAATAATATGGGGGCAACTTTTAACAAAATGGTTTTTTGGAGTGATTGATACTCCCTTTATGTATTTGTCTCGGGGTATTATAAATGGAAAAATTAATCTTTTAGGTAACTTATTCGGAAAAATAGAAGAAAATGAATAATTTTGATTTTAACTCATATCTGAATTAGCTCATATGTAGTTGAGCCAATTTTATTTTGCACAGCGGCTTCAAATTGCCGAATTGGGTTTAACATTCTCAACATTGCTTTGAACTTCTCAACACCTTGCTCTAAAGGTTTTGTCCATTGTCCATCTTCTTTTAAAATTGGGAGCCCAGGAGCTTCAGTTTCCGCATCGAAACAAGCTTTATCAACCGCAACAGGATCAGAAGACCCAAATATTCCTAGATCAGGTACAACCGCCATCCCAGGATTTTCTACACAATCACACATTAGGGGTATATCCAAGGCAAAATTGATATATCGAATCTTCTCTGAACCAAAAGAACTAATAACTGCCATTGCACAATCAATGAATCGATTGATAAATTCATCAATCTCGTTCATCTTTGGTCTTTTAATGGCACGCTTAACTGGGCAATGCTGAGTACATATAAAGCATCCATAACAGAGCTCAGAGTTTATTAAGGCTTTCTCGTTTTCAATAGTAATTGCATGTACCGGGCACGAACCAACACATTCTTGCTTGCACTGAGAAATATCGCATCTTCGATCATTAATCGTCAGCATTTCCCCCATATGGGCTAAGTGCTTGTTGTGTTTGGTTACACATCCTATTCCAAGTTGTTTCAAAGCACCACCAAAACCTGCTTGAGGGTGACCTTTAAAGTGAGAAACGACAACAAGTTTATCGTAATTAAAGAGATCCTTCCCAACTGAAACCTTTTTTAAGGTGAGACCCTCTATTTCTACAATTTCTCGCTTAATTCCGTTTTCACCATCAATAAATTTGAGTGGAGCGCCAACGATTGATTCATCATATCCGTGCAACTTAGCAATTTCTTGATGCTCTGCTGCATTTTTTCGATGTCCAATACAAACTGAGTAATTCTCACAGATTTCAATATTTTGAAGATGATTTCCCCCTCCTTGAGTCTCAATCAAGGTTGGAATTCCTCCTAATGATTTAACTGCTTTGACTGTTTCATGAATGAAATCGTGACGTAAATAATGTGTGTTTTGAGCCTCCCCTACATGAACCTTAATAGCAACCTGATCTCCAGGGTCAATGTTATCTAATACTTTATTTAAAATTAATCGAGTTTTTACTAATTTGTTAGTAACCATATTTTTTGAAGTGTTTTTTAATGCAGCAACTTCATTTGGTGATGCCCAATATACTTTTGATTCATCTGACATATTCAACTTACCTCATTATTCTTCTATCAATTGTAATATATAGATTTACATAGTTTACTTTTTGTTTCTATTTATAATTAATCCTAATCAAATTAAAGACTTAAAAAAAATTAGTTCAATATTCTGTATTTACTTAGGTAGAATGGTAAATTGATCTCCTTTAAAGCCCCATGATATTAATATTTCTGAGGCTTCAGCCATCAAGCCGCCAATTAATTCATGAATGGAGACATTTTTCTTCTGGTGTGCGGTAGCTGCTGAAAGTACTCTCGTACCTTTTAATTCTCGATGGTATAACTGTTTATGGTAATGTTCAGAAAGTACATCCGATTCTAGCCATTCTTTCTTCATTTCTTGAGAAGCAGGACTTTCCTTCGTTGTAAGAATCGCTGAACCTAAACAAATTCCCTCAGCTCCCATACCTAATGCCCCTAAAAATCCACGTGCATCACCAATTCCGCCTGCTGCAATTAATGGGATTTCTAGTAGTCGTTTTGCTAGAGTAATATTGATTAAAGTAGTATGTTGGAAAGGATTTTTGAAACCTGAAGCTTCCATCCCTATTAATGTGATAGCACTTGCTCCTTCTTTTTGTGCTGAGATTGCATGTCTAAGTAGAGCACATTTATGGAACCAGTGGCATCCCGCTTCTATTATTCTCTTACCAAGACGTGTTGCTTGGTAAGCTGAAGTAGTAAATACTTTCACACCTTCGTCAATAGCAATTTCCAAATACTTTAAGTAATCTTCATTAGTAACATTACTGTGAGGATCAAATACTCTTACTCCTGGTGGCAGGACTGTTAAATTAACACCAAAATGTTTATCTGTCAATTCTTTCATTTTTATCAGCTCTGACTTGAAATTACCGATTTTATAATTTAAACCGGTGATAATTCCTAAACCTCCAGAGTTTGAAAACGATGCAGCGAATTTAGTTTTACCAAACCCTGCAAATGCAGCCATAATTAATGGATATTTAGTTCCAGTCATTTTATTGATAGTAGTTTTCCAAATCATCAATTACCATCTTTAATTTTCTAATACCTTGCATATCAATTATCAATTTTTTCACTCCACTCGATTAATCTCAAACTATAGGTTATTTAATCAAAATTTTTACATAAAGAAATAAGAGAATTTATAAAAAATTATCTATCGTTCTCTGATTTTTAACGAAATTAATTAGTTTACTGCTTTGTTTCCAAAATTTGTACTTTACTATGAACCCTTTTGCTATTTTTTTAGCTGAGTCGTTAAAATTGTCAAGAATTAGAGGGTTACCTAATTCCATTGCGTTTTTTACAGTTTCTCTGATAACCCAAACACCTAATGGAACCACATAACCACATTGTAATGGTTAACTCGTAATTGTACCATATGTGTACTTGTTTAAGCGGCAAATAATATGTAAGAGAAAACCTTTTTTTTTATCAATATCTATATATTTGTAATTTTGTGATTTTTATGAATGAAGATGATCTTGAAGCTCAAAAATTAGAAATTATGCGAGCATTAGCTACTTTTCGAAATGGGAAGACTTACGACGTTTATATGATTCATGTTAAATGTGACAATCTGTTTAGATTTACGAGTAATAAACCAACCTTTTATAAGGTGTTGGATTTACTTGTAAAGGAATATTTAGTCCGAATTATCCCTTATGATGTTGATACAAGCTGGAGGGATGTTTATGAGTTGACAGAAAAAGCTAAAACAAAATATGGAATAGACGTATCTGATCGATCGTATCATATCCCACGGGAAAGAGAGCCAGAAAAATATGTTAATTCTGCTGGACAAATAGTAGGAACAAAAAAAGGTATTACTAAGGGAGAACTTTTCACAGTATTAGTAGCAATTTGCATAGTTACCCTCATGGCAATACCTGTGTTGATATTTCTCGGATGATAGATAATTTTTACTAAATTCAAATTATAAGAGCTCATATGCTTCATTTTTAAGTGTTTAACCTTCGATTGAAATATATATAAGTCTCGTCCATTCAATTGTTATTTGAATGGTACCATTCAATTAAAGATTGATGTATGAGAAAAAAAAATGAAATATGAACACCGACTATCATAGTAATAACCTTTAATTTTAGTTGAATTGATAAGTTAGAGAATTTATAAAAAATTATCTATGGTTCTCTGATTTTTAACGAAATTAATTAGTTTACTGCTCTGTTTCCAATATTTGTAGCTTACCATGAATCCCTCTGCCATTTTTTTTGCTGAATCGTTAAAATTATCAAGAATTAGAGGTCTTCCTTTTTCCATCGCATTTTTTACCGTCTCCCGGATAACCCACACCCCTAATGGCACTACATATCCTCCTTGTACTTCTCGAAATATTAGAACCCTGGCCTGTCTACCGATTTTATATAAATATTCGCAAACTTCTTTTCGAGCAGCATAGTAAGCACCCGTGATATTACTCGCGTAATTTTTTCTGCCCTTATAAAATTCAAAATCAGTCATTATTTGAGGTTTTAAACTACGAGTGTCTCCATTGAGAGAGATGTTCCAAAGAGTATTAGGCGCCCAGACCTCGTTCATCTCGTATGTGAATTTACCGGGGAAAAGGAGTATTTTAAAGTGGTTATCTAAATAAGTGTTCTCGAATATTTGGTAATCATTAATTTCGGGGAACCTTTTAATTTCTTTAATCAAGGCTTTAGAGATAATATCGTCAACGGCAGTAATACTCCATCTTGTTGGAACAATTCTACGCCTTGTCTTTTTGCCCAATAATCCCGCCGAAAAAACTCTCTTAATTGTTGATTCTGGTACTTGACCTTTAAAGTAGAGATACTTTGAAATCGCTTCAGTCGCATTTAAATCTGTATCAGAAACAACATAATCTACTTTTGGATGAACTTTTGTATTTTCTGTAATCCGAATTTTCTCAGTTATACCCGAAGGTCCCATTGGCAAAGCGTGATTATCCATCATCATTCTGAGATTCATTTTTTCTAACTTCGTCTCAGTATCTACGGGGCGGGCAGCCATCGATAACTCTTGTGAAGTCTCCAATAATTTTTGAAGCTTCAAAGGTGGGGTGTTTTTCCGAGTCTTTTTTCCAATATTAACATCAATTTTAAAATTATTCCGCACCAAACTACTCCTATATTTAACAATATCTACTAAACTTTTTCCAAACCATAACTCGGGAGCATCCAATATGTGATAATCAGAGATGTTAAGGTTTAATTCAAATTTTTGAAATGGGACCAACGGACCGAGATATACTTTTGGATAATTAAAATGACCGACGAAAAATCCTGGAGGACTGGCCCCAAATAATTCAACATCTCGAAGAGTTTTATCAAATTCAAATGGAACAAGAGATTTTAAAACAGATTTCTTTAATAAGATTGGGCAAGTTTTCTTACCACATAGAAGTCTCGCTCCTTTGCAACGTAAGCAGATACCTTTTTCTGTTTGAGGGCGTACCAATCTTATGTCTCTTTAAGAATTATTCTATTAATTAAAGAAGATTCTATTATTATTAAAAAGGTAGAAGAGTATAAATTTTTAATATTTATTAAAAAACTATTGGTTCAAAACATTAATTTATAATTAAATTTATAAATTGCTTTCTTATTAATTTTTCAGTAAATTCTTGATAAGTAAAACACAGTGGTTTCTCGTCTTTTCTTATACTCTTCCTTTTATAATGAAGATAATCACTGAATATTTTAATTAAACACTTCACTGTAACATTTAAACTAATTAATTATAATGAGAGGATTAAGATTTCATTAAATGAAGAATTGGAGAAGCTTCTCTTAGGAAAAGGTGCAATAAAAGTTGGGTTTACTACTCTTGAAACCCTAGCGGGAGGTCCTCCGGGATCAGACATAACTTATGTATTGCCGGAAGCGCAATCCGCAATTTCTTATGCTCTTCCGTTAAATCGCGGCTTAGTACGCCCCTATTTAAAAAAAGAGCCTAATAGTAGAGTTAATCTCGAAAATGATAGATTTAATGTTACAATGAAAGCGTGGGATATCTCTAAAGAAGTTGCAGAGTTATTAAGAAAAAAGGGATTTAAAGCGTTTGCAGTCATGTCTAATTTTAAATATCGAAAAGAGTCGAAAGACTGGGAATATGAGTTGACTCCAGATATTTCTCTTAGATATTTAGCACTAAGAGGAGGTGTTGGTTCATTCGGTTGGAGTGGTAATTTAGGACTTAAAGGTTATGGGCCACTCTTTACCTTAGGAGGAATTGTCACATCTGCAATGTTAGAACCAACCGATCCTATCCCTGAATCTGAGTCTTTCTGCAATAAGTGTAAAGTATGCGTTAAAGTATGTGCATTTAGAATGTTCGACGAGAAAGAAGAAGTTACGATAAAAATTGGAGGACAAAAATATACACATGCTGAAAGAATTGATAAAGGACGATGTTATATGGTGTGTGGGGGATATTCGGGCTTAGATATCACGGGAAAATGGTCTACTTGGAGTCCGGGGCGCTATGAGCAACCTAAAACAAAACATGAGGCGTTAGTATCGTTGATTCGCGCACAAAAAAACTGGTTTAAACTACCTAAGAGAGAGGATGCCAAATTTTACGACTATAAGGACATCGAAGAACTTCAAAATGTCCCCTTCATAGGAAATGAAACCGTAAAATTAGGAAATTATTTGCTATTTACCTGTGGACACTGTCAGATTGTATGTTGGGGCGATCCAAAGGAGACTAATGAAAATTACCGCTTGCTTAAAAATTCTGGCTGCGTAGTTCAGAAGGAAGATGGATCAATCGTGGTTCTTCCCCCCGTAGAAGCAAAAAAAGCTTTTGATAATTTGGATTCTGAACATAAAAAATTGTATCATTAAAGTCTAATTTTAATAAATTTTTAATTTTTTCTAAAAATCTTTAAACTTAACTTTAAACTTAAATTTATAACACTGGAAACTTCATTCTGTGAAGGTTTCTAAAAATCAAAAAAATAAGTAATTAAAAATATATATTTTAAGTTTCAAACCAATAATTTATAAAAAAATATTATTAGTTTTTTATTACCCCAATATTAATTCGCCTTATTAAAGAGAAGTAAGATTGTTTTTTCCTTTATAAGTAGAAGTTTTAAGATAAGTTTATGAAAGCAATGCAGTTAGATGGACGCTTAAATCCCAAATATGGTATGTGCTTATTTTGTGGGTATTTTGAAAATGACTTCTGTTATAAATACCTACTACCTAGAAGTCCTGTAGCAGAAAACTGTAAGAAGTTTAAAACAAGCACTCTATTTTTGAATAAAAAACGTAAAACTCGTAGCTTTCTACTCATTTTCTTGCTTTATTTTATGATATATTTCTGTGTGGGGATTATACCTCCGAATATTGAAAGTATAATTTATTCCCTACCATCAATATCCGAGTTTTCAATAAGTACGGCGATACTACTCTATCTAATCTGTAATTCGGTAAGCGTTCTATTTTTTGGTTATTTCAGAGAGAGGATTTTGCAAATTCTTAGTAGTAAAACATTATTTTTGTTAACCAATTTGCTATGGATTACAGGTTTTGGACTGATATCCATGTCTGTCAATTATATTTTTTTCCTTAGCATGCTTATGATCAGTGCTATAGGGACGGGTGGGTTTATCCCTTTAGGATTTTCTAAGATCGGAGAAATGTTCCCTGCTCAAGAACGGGGATCAAGATTCGGAATAATGCAGTTTGGTCTCATTTTAGGAAATGGAATAGGTATCATTGTGGGTTCAATTTTAGATTGGCGTACTGCTTTTATTTTAGGATTTTATATTGGTGTGTTATTAATCATTATATATTTTATAAAAGCTTTGGATTTAAAGCACAACACCATATATAGAGGAGATTACTTAAATCCTAATAATTATAATTACAAGTTATCCCGTCAAGATCTTATCCTTTTATTTAAAACGAGATCAGTTATGAGCATTCTATTTTTTGTGCTTACCGGTGGACTTGTCACCTCCATCCTTGGAAATTGGGGGATCTATATCTTAAGTTCTAACTTAGGGGATCCAGATCTAGCGACAATTATTTATCTGATAATTGGTATTGCCGCCCTTCCAGGAGCGATTATCGGAGGAAAAATAAACGATCGTCTATTTAAAAATAGAAAACATCGATTACGCTTTCTGGTTGCTATGATAGGGGTATTAGGAGGATCGCTGTCCTTATTAATTTTTTATGTTTTTCCATTCCCGATCTTGGTTTTTACTCTTCCATTTGGATTCATAGGATATTTCTTTACTTCTTTTACTACAGGAACCCAATTCGCCGTGTATTCCGAAGTTTGTCTTCCAGAAACCCGTAGTACCGCTAATGCTTTGAATGGTTTAATGGTGAATTTAGGAGGAATTTGTGGGAACTTTCTTCTTTCCATTATTATCTACCAAGAAGGCTTGTTTATCCAAAATGCGTTGTTTCTAATACTTTTTGTGTTGATAGCTGGTTCATTTCTTTGGTTATTCCCCATTTTTTATTATAAAAAGGATATTTTGAAACAACGGGTTCGATTGATGAAGGGAAAAATTGAAAAACAGATCTATCCACTGGTTCTGGATAAGAGTTAATCTATATATTTGGAGAATTTTTCATAGTTATGTTAGTAAAATAAAAATTAAATATGAAACTTAAATAGTTTAATCTTATATCGTTCTTCTTAAGTGCTGGAATTATCTACAGGATTCCCATTAAGCTTTAAAGTCTGAAGTTTGGTTAACTTTTTGAGGCTTTCTGCATTTTTAATATTATTATTTGAGAGATTTAGAAATTCTAGGTTCTCTAATTTTTCTATGCCTTCTAGATCTTCTATTTGGTTATTACTCAAATCTAAGCTCTTAAGATTGATAAGTTTATCTATCCCTTCAGTTTTAGTTAAACGATTATTGTTTAAGACTAACCTTTTTAACTTTTGAAGGTGGTTCAAATTACTAAT
>Ga0255055_10003366_pt1 | contig 10824 bp, 7 predicted proteins | sample JV7_2_27_MG_FD_188633 | JGI IMG/M metagenome (GOLD analysis project Ga0255055, IMG submission 188633) | Seawater microbial communities from Jervis Inlet, British Columbia, Canada - JV7_2_27 | ecosystem: Environmental > Aquatic > Marine > Inlet | place: Canada: British Columbia | collected... | reverse complement strand
GTGCGCGTCGGCCAAATCGACGACGTGGATGTAGTCGCGAATGCACGTGCCGTCTTCTGTTTCGTAGTCGTCGCCGTAAATGGTGAATTTATCGCGTTTACCCAACGCGGTGTCGAGCACGACGGGAATCAAATGCGTTTCTGGCCGGTGGTCTTCTCCGAACCGTTCTGTGCTTCCCCCAGCGTTGAAGTATCGTAACGCCACGTATGACAACCCCCACGCGCTCTTCGAAGCTTCGAGGATTTTTTCGATCATCAGTTTGGTGGTGCCATACGGGTTGGTGGGCTCGCAAGCGTGGGTCTCCAAAATCGGCAGCTGCTTGGGCGCTCCGTACACAGCGGCACTGGATGAAAACACGATCTTACCCACGCCCGCAGCTTCCATTGCGCTCAGGAGCGAGACAGACCCGCCCACGTTGTTGTCAAAATAACTCAGGGGATCGGCAACGGAATCGCCAACGATGCTCAGCGCGGCAAAGTGAAGTACGGCCTCCGTCGACGGCTCCAATGCGGCTTCGAGCGCGGCGCGGTCGCGTATGTCACCCTCGACCAGCCGGCACCGTGCCGGTACGGCGTCGCGATGACCCGTCGAAAGGTTGTCCAGCACGGTGATTTCGTGTCCTCTTTCGAGGAGTTTTTCGACCACGACGGAGCCGATGTATCCTGCGCCGCCGGTAACGCACAATCTCATGACTTTCCTTTCTTGGCTTCGCACATGATTCTCCTCAGAAACGCCCCAGTGTGCGACCCCTTCGTTCGCGAGATTTGCGATGCCGTCCCCACCCCTACTACACGACCGCCCTCGTCGCCCCCTTCCGGTCCCAGGTCGACGATGTAGTCCGCCTGCAGAATCACCTGGTGGTTATGCTCCACGACGATAATCGTATTCCCCTTTTCAATCAACTCTCGTAGCACCTCGATCAGAGCTGCCACGTCATCCACGTGTAGACCCGTTGTCGGCTCGTCCAGAATATAAACACCGCCGCCTTCGGTGTTCTCGGCTAATTCCCTAGCAATTTTCATGCGCTGCGACTCGCCGCCGGAAAGGGTCGTGGACGGTTGCCCCAGGCGCAGGTACCCGAGCCCCACGTTTTGCAGGACACGCAACCGATCAACGAGGGATTTGTGACCGGCGAAATGTTCCAACGCGTCTTCGACGGTTAGGTCGAGTACCTCGGCCAGGTCGAGACCGCGGTACGTAACCTCCAGTGTTTCGTGGTTGAAACGCTTGCCCTCGCATTCAGAGCATCGGACGAACAGATCGGCCATGAAGTGCATTTCGATTCTCTCGTACCCCATCCCTTGGCATCGCGGGCAGCGCCCGCCGGCGACGTTGAAGCTGAATCGGCCCGAGGTGTAACCACGTTTGATCGCCCGCCGCTGCGAAGCGAAGACCTCGCGGACCGAAGCAAACACCTTGATGTACGTGATCGGATTGGACCTGGGGGTTTTTCCGATCGGCGACTGGTCGACTAACATGACTTTATTGACGTGTTCTCGCCCTGTGATCTCGCGATAGTCGTGGAGGCGACCGCCGACGTCGGTGCGAATCGCATTGTACAACACGTCGCACACCAGAGTGCTCTTCCCCGACCCCGAAACCCCTGTCACGCAGGTAAACGCACCCAAGGGGAAATCGACGTCGATGTCTTTGAGGTTGTGCTCGCGCACGCCGCGTAGTCCGAGGGTTCCGATTTGGTTTTGACGTTTCCGTTTCGTCGTGCTCGATCGAGTGCTGTCGTACAGCGGCACGCCCTCGCGGACGTATTGGATCGTCTTCGAGGCTTCACCGCCACCGCCTTCGAGCGGCCCTATGTAGACGATCTCCCCGCCTCTTTCACCCGCGCCCGGTCCCATATCGACGATGTAGTCGGCCCGTCGGATGATGTCCAAGTCGTGTTCGACGACGATCACCGTGTTCCCGCGCGAACGCAGCTCCGAGAGAACCTTGACCAGGTTGTCGGTGTCTCGCGGATGAAGGCCGATACTCGGTTCGTCCAGCACGTAGAGCACATCGAGCAGGTTGGCGCCGAGCGAGTTTGCCAGACTGATCCGCTGGGCTTCTCCACCGGACAGCGTCTTTGTCAATCTGTCCAGGGTGATATAATAGAGGCCCACGTCCAGCATGAACTTGAGCCTCGACTTGATCTCCACCAGAATGTCCTTGGCAATTTCCCGTTCGCGCCGATCGAGTTCGAGCCCTCTTACGAAGGCCAGTGCGCGGTCCGGCGTCATGGACGCCACGTCGCGGATGTCCCGTTGTCCCAATTTGACGTAGTAAGCCTCCTTACGCAACCGGCCGCCCCTACATTGCCGGCACTCGCGGTAGGTCATGTATCTTCTAGTAAAAAACCGGGCGTACTTCTTGTAGGTTTTTTCGCGCAAGTTTTCGAGAAACGGCAACACACCAACGAATTCGCCGCTGCCTTGCATGATCAAGTGTTGGGCTTCTTGGGTTAGCTCCCGGTAAGGTCTGTCGAGGGGGATTTTCGCGCGGCGGCAGAACCGGATCAATTGATCAAAAAAATATTCGAATTTCTCGGATGACCAGGGCTCGATCGCGCGGCCTCGTATGGACTTTTTCTGGTCGGGGACGATGAGTTTTTCGTCGAACTCCATCCGGTTGCCAAAACCTCGGCAATGCGGACAGGCCCCATATGGGGTATTGAACGAAAACAATATGGGTCGAGGCTCCTCGAATTCCCGCCCACACGTCACGCACAATGGATGATGAGTGTAGGATTCGGAACGGCCGTCGCCGGCGGCATCCGCGGATACAAAACGGACGACGCCGTGACCGAGTTTGTAAGCTGTCTCCACCGCTTCATGGATACGTGTGAGCTTCGATTCTTCGATTTGGATTCTGTCGAGGACGATATCGATCGCCTTCGGCCGTTTGATCTTCTTTTTCGGAGGCGGGTCGAGCTTGATCACCTCGCTGCCTACGAGAATTCGCGAATACCCGTCCTTGAGCAGCGCCTCGAAGTGTTGCTTGAGGGTCACGCCCTTTTCTACCGGGTGCGAGGCGATGATCAAATAGGTTTCTCCGGCGTGCTTGCGGAGCACGTCTGCAGTCGCCTCGTCGGGCTCGTGGCGAGCAACCTCCGCATGGCAGTCGGGGCAAACGGTCCGGCCGACGCGCGCGAACAACAGTCGAAGGTAATCGTAAATTTCGGTTGCTGTTCCGACGGTCGATCGCGCACTGCGCGTGGTGTTTTTCTGCTGAATGGCGATCGAAGGGCTAATTCCGAGGACCTCATCCACATCGGGACGGCCGATGCGCTCCAGGAATTGCTTAGCGTAAGTTGACAATGATTCGATATACCGGCGTTGCCCTTCGGCGTAGAGTGTATCGAACGCCAGCGTGGATTTTCCGGAACCGGATACGCCGGTGATCATCGTCATGAGACCCCTTGGAATCTCGAGGTCGAGATTCTTGAGGTTGTGTTCGCGGGCGCCGCGTATGATGATCCGGTCGAGCATTTTTCCTACCGCTTCCGCCGGTGTTGGTCTGCTAATCATTGACAAACGGCCATAATACAGGCAATCGACGCTTTGCGCAACAGGGAAGTTTGACTTGCCGGCGATCAGGTGCTACCGGTATGATCGCGCCATGCACGAAAATCAAAGCAACGAGCTTTCGCACCTGTTCGCACTAATCGAGCGCTTGCGTGGAGATGACGGATGCCCTTGGGATCAAGCCCAGAAACTGGATGACATCCTGTCCGACCTGGTGGAAGAGGCGTACGAGTTGGAGTGGGCCGCCCGACAGCATCCGCAGGAGCTGTTCGAGGAAATGGGCGACGTGTTGTTTCTGCTCTGCTTCTCGATCGCGGTGAAGCACGAGACCGACAGAGAGTTTACTTTGGAGCGTATCGCCCGGTACGCTCACGACAAAATCTACAATCGCCACCCGCACGTCTTCGGCGACGCCACTGCGGCAACACCAGACGAAAGCATCGTTCACTGGGAACGGATCAAAGCGGAGGAGCGCGCCAACAAGAAAACTGACGAAGACTTGTTCGAAGGGGTGGCCGGCAACCTACCCCCGATGAGGTTGGCTGAGAAAATCCAGGAACGAGCGGCGTCCGTCGGTTTCGATTGGGACGACGCACACGGCATTGTGGCCAAGCTCCACGAGGAGATAGACGAGTTGGCCACTTCCCTGGAAAAAGGTGAACGAGACGAGGTCAAAGAAGAACTGGGCGACGTTCTTTTCTCGGTGATCAACTTGACCCGATTCCTGAATATCGACGCCAGCGGCGCCCTCAACGCCACGACAACGAAGTTCATCAGCCGCTTTCGCCTGATGGAGAACTTGATCCGCGGGGACGACAAACGCCTCCCCGACATGACGCTCGACGAGATGGACGTCTACTGGGAACGCGCCAAAAACCTCTCTTAACCCCCAGAGCCTGACTCTTCGAACCCTCGCCGCCTCGGACCGCCGACCAGCTACAGGTCTTCTGAGGATATGGGCCGACCGACCGCGAGTTTCGCAGTTCTGGGGCCGGGCCGTGAGCTTCCGTGGTTCTGGGCCGGGCGATCGCGGGTTTCGCGGCACGGCTCGCTGACTACGTCCTTGCACGAAGCATCTCCGAATCTGCCGCTCGCCTCCGTGATCGGCTCGCCAATTGGCCCCTCGATTATGCTCGCCGATCAAGGGCCTTCCCACGCGAATATTGTAGCGTGGGATCAGAGCAGCTCAATCCCGCGATCGCCCGCCCTCGGACCTCCGAAGGTCGAGGGCGGACCGTGAGTCCTTTGATCCCTGCGGCCTTTGCGCGGAGCTAGCGAGGATCCACTCGCGCAGCGAGTTAGCCGAGCGTAGCGGGCGCAGGTGAGGAGAAGGAGCTCACGGGCCGCCCCAGAACTGCGAAACCCGCGGTGGTCCGCCCCAGAACCACGAAAGACGCAGCGGCCCTAGAGACCGTGGCGGCGTCGCGGCGAAACCCGCTGTCGGTCCGCCCCAAACCTCAAGCGCCCCAGAACCAAGAATCTCGCGGCTCAGGGCTACGAGTTATGAAAAAGGGGATCCGTGTAGACGGATCCCCTTTTGGATGGAGTCTTGGCCCGTGCGGGCTAGTTCAGTCTGCGGAACTCGATGCGGCGGTTCTGCAGACGGCCTTCCGGCGATGAGTTCGAAGAGACAGGCTCTTCTTCGCCCACGCCCATAGCAACCAGACGCGACGGGTCAACGCCCGCGTTTACCACGTATTGCCGTACCGACTCCGCTCGGCGTTGCGACAGTTCCAGGTTGAAGCTCGCCGGTCCCTGGCTGTCAGTGTGGCCGCGAATCTCGACCCGAACCTCCGGGTACGCTTGCAGCGACCGCACGACCTCATCCAGGATGATGTAGGAGTCCGGCGTGAGTGCTGCGCTTCCGCTCTCGAAGTTGACGCCGCGCAGAATGAATTTCTCTTCTAACGGCCTTTCGTCCGGGCAGCCGTCCTCGTCCTGAAATCCGTTGAACGTCTCGGGTGAGCTGGGACAGTTGTCCATCTCGTCCGGGATACCGTCGAGGTCGTTATCCAAGTCGGGACATCCATCGTCGTCTTGGAAACCGTCGATGTCCTCCGGCTGGAGCGGACACCGGTCGAGGTCGTCGGGAATGCCGTCATTATCGCTGTCCTTGACCAGATCCGGGCAGCCGTCCGTGTCGGCGTCGCCGTCGAAATCTTCCGGTTCATTCGGACAACGATCGTCCTTGTCCGGAATGCCGTCTTGGTCGTTATCCAAATCAGGACATCCGTCATCGTCTTCGAAGCCGTCGACATCCTCCGCCAGATCCGGGCACAAGTCGTCGACATCTTTGATCCCGTCGCCGTCATTGTCCGTATCCGGGCAGCCGTCCGCGTCCTCGAAGCCGTCGAAGTCCTCCGGCGTTTCCGGACACGCGTCGTCCTTGTCTTTTATGCCGTCATGATCGCTGTCCTTGGGGATCACCGCTGCCTTGTACGAAAACATCAACCACAAGCCCCAGTCCGGCGGGTTGATCATCGACGGATTGTCGCCGCTGTTCAGGTTGATATCGAAGCCCATTTTGAGCGCGGACCCGCTCTCACTCACGAATTCGATGCCGGGCGAGAGCGTGTACGTGTTCTCACTGATACCTTTGGCGTCTCTGGGAACAAAGTAGGTTGTATCACTCGTGTTCACGTTGGTCAGGCTCACCCAATCGAACTCGACAAAAAACGTCACCTGCGGCGCCGGAAATTCGATCGCCGCGTTGAACAGGAACGCGTCGTTGTAGCTGCTCTTTTCGCCTGTCGGCGTTGGTGGATAACCCGGGGGGTTGAAACCCGACGAATCCGGTATATTCGGATTGAAGACACCGTATCCCTGGGTTTCGTTTCGATCCCAGCGGTAACCGGCGTTGACGTGGGCACGCGTGGGTACGAAGCTCTCGATATCGGTAAAATCGATAGTGGCCAAGCCGAGAGCAACGATGTCCGTCTCGCCAATCGTGAAACGCCGAGCTTCGTTACCCGTCGGAAACGTAAACATACCCAACGCGCCGAGCTTGAGGCGATCCGTGGGCAGCGGAATACTGCCTTTGGCCAATACGTCTGTGTCGCCCAATCCGCCTCGCGTCGCCGTATCCAGATTATTGTTGTTGAAGTCCTCTTTTATCGTTCGGATCCAGTTGCGGACATCCAAACTGGCGCTGACCTCGAAGTAGTCGTTGAGGCCGTATGTGAGGTTCACGCGGGAGATAAAAAACATGTAGTCGACCAACGCGCTGTCGCCGGCTGCGAGTTCGGGAAACAGCGGGCCGAAGACCATCTCGTCTCTGTTTATCATGAAATGCGTACCGAGCTGGATCACAAGGTTTCCCTTCCCGATCGTGTCGGCCGCCTTGGTGCGGAGCAGTCCCCTCGTGCCGTTGTACGACACTGTTGCATAAGCACTTCCCGCAACGATTGTTACCAGCATAATCGCGCACAGGAACGCTCCGGTAATACCTGCTATCCTGTGTCTTTTCTGGCTATTATGGGCACTTGACTCCATACGGAATGTCTCCTTTCTGACCACGTTGTAACCTGATTTTGCAGTCAAATGCAAAAATAATTCCAACTTGGTCAGGAAATCACCCGATTACCGTCCGGTCGCTACACCGGCTCACACATTCCTAGCCAGACCCCGGTTGGTCTGGCGGGTCCTCACCGCTGTTCGTCTCCGTCTTGTCTCCAGTCTCTCCACCGGTTTTCTCCTCACCGGCGCTGTCGCCGGCGGCATTACCTTCCCCTTTTACCGCTTCTTTTTCCTCCTTGGCCGCCCTGTCTGCCTCGTCCACATAGTTTATCCGCAGCTCGAAGAGAATCTTTTCAATGAATTCTTTTTCGATCTCGGAGAGGTTTCCCTTGGTTTTTCGCTCGAGCATTTCGAGTACGTCGATCGATGCTTTCGCTTGCTGCAGATCGCGTTCGATCTCGTTGGTCAACGGATTGGGTCGTTTTCCCATCTGCTGCATCGCGCCGATTTGAAACATCGCCAGCAGTTGCAGGAAACGAGATTCATCATCCGAGATCGGTGTTTCGTTGTTTTCCATTGGTTTTTATCCAAGAGTGATTGGTAAATAGCTTTCGATGGACTATTTCAGAAGATGATAGGCAGGTCTTAAAAAACGTGTCAAAGAAAAAATCAGGCCGGTTCGCCCGGGCCTCGCGTCAGTCCGAATCACGGACGGTGCTCAGCCAGAGCATCGACGATTCTTCGCTCCTCGACCCGTTCGTGTAGGAGTGAGGTGCATTCGCGTGGTAGTGGATTGCATCACCCTCGTTGAGAACGATCGACTCTTCTTCTACCTCGAAACGGATCGTTCCGGACAAAATCAACGCCGCTTCGTTACCAAAGTGGGAGTGCTTCTCGGCGCGGGGAGATTTCCCCGGGGCGAGCGTAATGACGGACGCTTGAAGACGACCACCGGGTATGCAGGTGGTAAGTCGCTCGAGGGTACCCGCGTCACCGGGCAATGATTCTTTTAGTCGGTTTTCGATCGTCACCACCGATACGTCACCCAGTTCCTCTTCTTCCAAAAAGAACGCGGGGTCTTTTCCGAGCGCGCCCGCAATCCTCAGGAGCGCGCCGAGAGTCGGCGAGGTTTTACCCCGTTCGATTTCTGAAATGTGCGTCGCAGATATTCCCGCAGACGCTTCGATAGATTTCAATGTCAGGTGCTTTGCCTCGCGGGCTCTCTTGATTCTACTGCCGAGTTCGGCCTTATCCAGCATGTGTGAGCTCCTGTGTACTCCCCTTTTGACAGGCTTTAATCAACGAATTACAAACAAAACGGCGGCAACGCCGCTAACAACATTTTCGCCTTACCGTCACCTATGTTGCGGATCGGGTGCGGTTCGTTGGACCGGAAATGCAGGCTGTCGCCTTCCTTGAGAATGTGTCGATCGAGCCCGACGTTCATCTCGAATACACCTTTTAGTACGCATACAAACTCCTCGTCGCTGTGCGTCACCGGATCGACTTTTTCGCCGAGTCCGGGATCGAGTTCGATCAACAAGAACGACATTTCTGATCCGCGAATGCCGGTGCACAGCCTGTGCAATTGCGCTCCCCACGAGTTGTCTGTCAAAACGCGTTGGTCGGCCTGCCGAACCACCGACACCGCAGGCGCGGAATCTTTTTGCAGAAAATAGGAGGGTTCGGTTCCCAACGCCTTCGCGATTTTGGTGAGTGCTCCAACGGTGGGCGATGTCATCCCCCGTTCGATTTCCGATATATGGGTAGCCGAAACTTTCGCTTTCAGTTCCACTTCCTTTAGAGTAAGGTTTCTGCCCAAGCGAAACCGCTTGAGCCGTTCGCCCAATTCCAGCTTCTCAGGCATGTTTTGTACTCCTTAAAGACGGTTTCGACCGGAAGGGCCGCGTGCACCCGAAGATGCTCGTGCCCTCCCCGACGGGAATCCGAAGATTCGCCCCTCTTGTGGTGGTCTAAGTTTCAGTAAATCGCAGGTTTTTCAGACAAGTCACAAGTATTATATATTTTAAAAACGAACTTTCACTAAACTTATCGAATACTGACCGAAATGGTCAACGTTGTCAAGTGAATAGATTCACATACACCGGGCTCGGCGAATTATGAAAGTCCTCATCATCCGGTTCAGCTCGCTGGGAGATTGCATTCTCCTCTGCCCCCTGGCCGCTTACCTGAAAACGAGTGGCGCGGAACAAGTTACGGTGGTCACCAAACGCGCGTACGCCGGGGTGTTCGCCGCGGCCACCAGTGTGGACCGCGTGGTGGCTTTCGATCCGGGCGGCGGGCTGAGCGGGCTGCTGCGGATCGCCTCGGACCACCGAGGCCGTGGCTGGACGGTCCTGGACGCCCATAACAACTGGCGGAGTCGGTTCCTCTCCTGGCGGCTGGGCGGTGCCGCGGGGCGTTTTGCCAAGCACTACCGCGAACGGCTGGGGCTGATCGTATTCAAGCGCGCGGCCAGGGGGCTGCCGTCAATCCTCGAGCAGTACGGGATGCTGGCGGAGGCAGTCGGTTATCCCCCGGCCAGGCTCGCCCCGGGCGGAATCGACGTGCCCGAGCGCTACGTGGCCGCAGCCGCCGAACGCATGCGCCGGGACGAACACCGGTTCATCGCGATAGCGCCGGGGACGCGTTGGCCTATGAAGCGCTGGCCGGTGGAACGCTTCGTGGATCTAGCCGAACGCCTGACACGAAACAAGGGCTATCGTCTGCTCCTGATGGGCGATGAGAACGACCGCGCAACGACATCGCCGATCGCCCAACGATTTGGCGAGTGGTGCGTCGATATCACCGGCCAGACCGGAATCATCGAAGGCGCCGGATACCTCGCGCATTGCTCGGGCTTCGTGGGCAACGACTCAGGTCTTACGCATCTGGCGGAAGCGATGGGAGTGCCAGTCGTTGCCCTGTTCGGGCCGACGGTCGAAACGTTCGGTTACTACCCGTCGCTTGCATCCAGTAAGACGGTCGAAAGATCGATGACCTGTCGGCCGTGTTCCAGAAACGGATCGCGGCCGTGTCCGAAGGGCAATCAAGAATGCATGACCGGTATCGACGTCGACACCGTCGAATCGGCCGTCCTCGACATGTTATCGGAAAGCGGGCCGGCCCGCTACACACTGACATCATGACCCACGGATTCAGTAAAACGTTCTACAACCTTGCGGTGCCGATTGCAGTGGCGGGCGGGTACGTGGCCACCGTGTTTCACGCCAAGTTACGCCAGGCGGCGGCCGGTCGCAGGGGCTGGCGAAAGCGGTGGACCGATGCCGGTGCCCATCTTGCAGAGCGACCGGTGTGGTTCCACGTGTCCAGCGTTGGCGAATTCGAACAAGCGAAACCGGTGATAACGGCGTTGCGGGAAACATACGCGAATATCCCTGTCGTCGTGAGTTTCTCTTCTCCGTCGGGCTACGAATTTGCCCTGCGCAAAGAGACGCTAGATGACAACAACAACATCAAGTTCGTCGACTACCTGCCCGTTGATCTCGCGCGCAACAGCCGGTTTTGTCTCCAGACCATTGCTCCCCGTCTACTCGTGTTCGTCAAGTTCGACTTGTGGCCCAATTTGATATGGGAGGCGCGCCGCCGAAGCATCCCCACCGTTTTGATAGACGCCACGCTCAGCCCGTCTTCGAGACGAAACAGCGGACTGGGGCGGTCGTTTTATCGGTCCGTGTACGCCAGCATCGGCAGGATCCTTGCCATCAGCGAATCCGACGCCGCCCGGTTTCGCGACACCGTGCCCGACCACCCGTCGATCTCCTTCGCCGGAGACACGCGTTTCGATCGCGTTTTGGAACGCAAGCGATTGGCGGGCCACATTGGGTTC
>Ga0255055_10003365_pt1 | contig 10824 bp, 8 predicted proteins | sample JV7_2_27_MG_FD_188633 | JGI IMG/M metagenome (GOLD analysis project Ga0255055, IMG submission 188633) | Seawater microbial communities from Jervis Inlet, British Columbia, Canada - JV7_2_27 | ecosystem: Environmental > Aquatic > Marine > Inlet | place: Canada: British Columbia | collected... | reverse complement strand
TATCGAACAAAGCCCTACCTAATCCTCCTCGTATCGATTCTTTACTGCTTACCCACCGGTTATCTACAAGTGTAAGTATCGTATAAGCATTATGAGCGGATGGCTTACTAAAATCTGCTAAAACTATTCCAGTGTAAGTTCCGGCTTTTATCATGAACTTATTAAAGTAAGCGCTCGCCATCAACTCCAGTGGATCACGCTTCCCCTCCTTACTTTGTGTAATGGTTGCCAGTAAGCTATATTTGTCTTTGTATGGAAGGACGTCTATCAAATGGTCGACTGCTAGTTGTAGAAGCGTCGCACTATCTATTTTATTGTATTGTTCCAAGTTATGTATTGCCCAGGCAGCAGATTTCGCCCAGTTTTCCTTGTCCTCACTTTCAATGAAGGAACGTGTTTGAAGCTCTATGTAACCGACTCTTAAATTACGTAAAACGTTGCTGCCAGTATCAGATATCGAAACTTCTTTTATACCTTCTCTATTTATCTGGTAACGCGGAATGTTTTCAGGAAGATTGAAAATGAGCCTTTTCCTTTTGAAATCTATTGGGTGAGTTCTCTCGAATCTTGTTAATGTTTCCGTTCCAAGCTCAACGGGTTGAAACATATAGTAGTTTCCTATATTCACGAGATGTCCAAGGCGTCCAAGCATGTCAGTTATATATTCATTGTTTTCTGTGACTAGATAGTTGAGAGCAGTATATATCTGATCTAAAGGATATTGTTTCGTATGTGTCAACATAACTATTAATGCTGATCTTTCAAATATGTAGTCTTCTCGAAAGAGTAGTCTAATCCTTTGTAGTATTTTATCAAGATTCATGATTATAAAGCTCTCGTTATAGGTAGTTGTATCTATCTCTTCAATAGTCTGTACTTTTGTGTTGCATTTATACTCACAACTAGTGAAATCACATATCTGACTGTTATTCTTGTCTCCTAGCTTATATTCAATGACCTTCCCATTGGAGAGCGTCTGTTTTACAGATTTATCTATCTTCTCTTCAGAGAAATTTTGCCCTTTTCTGTTCAATAGACAATCTACCGCATTTTCCTTTAATACTCTAATGATAACAGCTATCTTCCTAGCTTTATTCTCGGCCAGTCTGTATACATACAAGTCGGCAGCCTCAACATCCGACTTTAGAGTTGTTCCATATAAGAATATTTGTACGTTCCGTTCTTCGTAGGGTAGGGCACAATGACTGAAGTTTCTAACGGCTCTCCCGATAATCTGGTCTTGTCTATTAAGATTATACCACGGATCAAGAATATGGGTTTGGCGGATATTCTGAAAATCTAGTCCCTCAGATCCTGCCCGAGATACTATGATAACTTTCACTCTTTCTCCATTAATATTTTTATCTCCTGTAGCTGCTGCCAATTCGGCTCTCACATCTATTGTGAGACTCTTGTCTCCGGTTATCATTGTATACGTTGCTCTGTGAAATTTATCTCCTTTCTTAGGTGGCTTCAGGGTGATGGCATCAATTGGAGGTGTTGGTGGAGTGGAAAACAGTGACGTACGGGTACCATATCTCGTGAAACCCATTTCTTCTAAAGCGAGCGCTATAGGAATAGCTCCGCCTCCTATGTATTGCGAGTAGATGAAAACTATACCCTTTGACTTTCTTATAGACTCACAAATATATGCTATTTTGCCACTATATTTTCCTATCTGCTCTGGAGCGAATATTCTCCCAAAGTCTTGTAGAGTCTTATCCTTGTATCTAAATTCTGATTTTGTCTTTTGATCGTAATTCATTACTCGAGCCAGCCCTCGTTGTCCGTAAAGATAGCTGTAGACGTCAGCATCTTCTGTCGTCTCAAGCTCCGTGTGGGGATATACAATGTTCAGAGCCTGTAGAGGACCCTCTAGCACTGTAAATACTATGCCTTTAGTTGGATTGTCAAGGTCATGATATTTCTTCCTCAGCGCATTTATGATGAAACTATACCCTTTTTGTTGATAATCACCAACATTTGTCATTGTTAAGTCTAATGCGCTTATTGGCGCAATTATATCGGCGCCATTCAACTGTTTACTAGGATACTTCCATACCCCATCATACATCTGCGATAACAAGGATTGAGGATTACCAGCTTGTTGTGGATAGACGCTATAAGGGAATGTAAATGGATTATTTCCACGCACATAGGAAACATAGCCGGACATCTTCTGAATTAACAGATCCTTTCCAACCTCTTTGCCATCGGAATTCTGTACAAAGTTCCCCATCTTATCGAATACTTCTCGAGTTCGAATGGGAAATCTTTTATCGTTTAAGTTGAGGAGATTTAATAGCCAGATAATTTCAGAATAACTGTTAAACATTGGGGTAGCAGATAGTATCAATATCTTCAAGTTCATAGCATTGGCTGCCAGAGCAAGTACATTCTCGGAACTTGGTTTTACCATTCCCTCATTGGTGATTCGTAAGTTGTGAACTTCATCTATTACCAGCATTCTATTAGAAAATTCCTTGCGCAATGCTCTTCTCCGTTTCCTCTTTATTAAATCGGGAGGATCTGTGCTAGTTACTGTTCTCTGCATGACACGGGCTATATTATTAGAAAATTCGATATAACCTTGGAACTGATAGGATTGGGATATAATTCTTTTGATCTGCCTTACAACTCTATTGCGACTCAGTCCTTTCATGTTCATAGGATTTATCTCTTTCAAGAATTTATTACCGATACATGCCTTTATATTCCACAACCCATTCACCTCTTTGAGCTTGCGCTCATCAAAGAGCTGCAATCTGAAATTCTCCTGCACGGCGGGTGACGCGACGATTATAATGCGCTTTGTGATACCAAGTTGTTTCATATATGTCCGCATTTCTTCACATACAGATATGGCCGAACACGTCTTCCCCGTTCCTACGCCATGAAATAGCAATAAACCATTGTAGGGTGTCTGAAAAGACATGAAATTTCTTACAAACATTTGGTGAGGCTCGAGCTCAAATTCTGTATTATCACATAGCGCTTGGGCAACTTCCTTAATATTATCAAAATCGGAACGAGACTTCTCTTCATAGCGATTATCAAAAAATTCCTTCTTGGCTGCAATCTTATAATTGAAATTCGGATCTTCAAGAATAGGATAAAGATATGTATATTCATCCTCATGTTTCCCCAAAATTTCCCTATTTTCATCGCTCATACACCGTAGTAAGGACAAGTAATTAGGGTCATTCATATCTACTTCCTTTGAATCACTATACTGCTTTCTCAACTCTTCGCAGGACTTTCTTATCTTTATTCTTGGCTTTCTATATTTTCTAATGTTAAGTTTTCCTTTCTTCATTAGTTAATATATTATGAGATTAATCTATATTTGTGCAAAACTTGGTCTATATCTTTAATTAGATTGATCTTTTCTAAATTGTAAGGTCTTATCGCCTTGATACACTCCTCTAGATTGAGCCACTTCATATCACTGACTTCGCTACGTTGGAAATTCATCGCTGGTTCACCGTCGATTTCCAGCTCAGCTAGAAAGTACTTATGCTTATACATTTTGAAGTTAGATCCCATGAAAATCTCCTCGAATGGTACGATATTAGACGCTATATTTATGGATTCCTTGGAGTATCCTGTTTCTTCCTGGAATTCCCTAAAAGCGCACTTCAAATCTGATTCCTGATAATTTCTCCTACCTTTTGGAAATCCCCATTCTGGAGTGTCCCAAGACGTTGTACTGTCCTTGGTCAAGGTTCCAAGATCGTACGTACCTTCTCCGTATATCTGTATGCCCCGCTTTATTTGCGTAAATTTCTCCTTGGCATGTCTTTCTTCTCCTCTATACTGCAGTCCTATGTAGTCTCCCCATAGGCACCGCCACAATTCCTCAAAGCTCTTAGTCATCAACTTTGTTTTCTCTTGCACTGTCATTTCATTGATTAATGTTTGGATATAGTCACTGTTATATAGAGGATATTTCCCGCGAAGGAACTCTATAAATCCCAAACTATCTTTTCTACATATTAACAAATATCTGATGTCTTTGTCTATCCTCCTAAAGGCAACGATTCCTACACTGGTGATTGGGAGTTTACAATGTCCGAATACATGCCCTTGCTTACCACAATTATTACAAAAATAATAGGTTTTTTGGCTTTTATGCATTATATGTTTATATACCTTAGTTTTTATGTCTATTTGATATATACAATGCCTTTGGATCCACAGGTATGGATGCCGCATCTACAATTCGTCCTCCAGACTATTTCGGTCATGTATCCGCAGCATCCGAATGACGTCACGAAGAAAAAATACTACGATACGGTACAAAATCTCCCTTTATTTTTTCCTCAATCTCCGATCGGAAATAACTTCTCCAAGATGCTAGACGACTTCCCTGTCACGCCATATCTCAGCTCACGTGAGTCTTTCATGAAATGGGTACATTTCATCCTCAACAAGATAAATGTAGCAATGGAGTGGGAACAAGACAGTTTCTATGATAGTTTAGAAAATTACTATAACACATATAAACCTAAAGAAGTGCAAAACAGAGAAATGTATAAAAGGCGAAAGAAATATATTCAAATCGGAATGGTTTTTTCTATAATCGCTGTCATACTGTTCTTACTCCGAAAGTAACATTTCAGTATACCAATTAAATATCTAAGTAAATTATAGATGAAAATAGAGCTTATTATATTAGCTATAACGGTATTCTTAATATTCAATACATATCATGATGGCAAATATACCAAAATGTTACAGATAAGCAAAAAATATTTGCAGATGGCTCTATATGCCTTTGTGGGACTCTCCCTCTATGTCTTCATCAAAAGGAATCCTACAGAGTCAAAGGGGATGTTCACCCATGCCAATAACATAATAAAATACATGCCGATCGACAAAAATACTTCCGACCTATTGACACCACTGTTCGATTTTACGAATGCTAACGGGAAGATAGGAGCTCTCTCAAGTGGCGGAGGAATGCATACGCCGCAAATGAAACGCATGCTAAACTCAGGTAAACTCTCCAATAAAAGATCTGTAAGCGAAACGAAGAAGAAATACGTGGCTTCACAGCAGAACTGGCGATGTAGAAAATGTAACGACCAACTAAAAGCCACGTTCGAAGTAGATCACAGAATCGATTTGAGATTTGGAGGCTCAAATCACGTTAGCAACCTGGTCGCCTTGTGTAGGGAATGTCACGCAACGAAGACGATGGAGTCAAATTTATAATCTACCGAAACATTCAGCTCATAAAATATGACATTTTGCATTTTTTAAATAGCCATTTAATATAACATGATTAAAACAGGGCACCATAGTATAAGTGCGAATACTATGTTGAGGATAGCTTTATATATACCTCTTACAATCGCAGGAATATACTCTGCCGCGAGTTTGTACGAACTTATCTATCCATCTCATAGGAGCGCGGCTTCCGCGTCGACAGAGGCTCATGCTAAGGCTGGCTTCTTCGCAAAAATGTTTGACAAGCTAAAATGGGTGATCTACCCCGTCCTGTCATTCTTCAAGAATACGATAGGCGCTATTATCTCTCCGTTATTAGAATATATAGTCAACAATCCATTCCGCATTATAGCGTTGGTAGTTCTCATACTGTATATGGTAGGCTCTTACTATTTTACTTTCCTATATGGTAGCAACGAAGCACTAAAGAAATGGTCGCTATACACAAACAGTATCCTAATTATATTTGGAGTTATTCTGTCCATCGCTGTATTCACGCTGTTTGAAGATAAAGGAAGAGTTATATTAGAAGGCAGTAAAGTCAAAGGGAAACAAAAATCTACTGGAGAGAAATTAGCGTCTATGGTAGGAGCATCCATCCCGTTCTACAAATCATTAATAGGCATTAGCGTAGCTATACTCATAGCGTTTCTACTTCTTTGGCTGATTACAACTTTCTCATTTTTATCGCTAACTTTTTCAGTTGTTATTGGAATTTTAGCGATTATCGGAGTATTGTTTGTATTATTTAGACTGATTTCCGCAAACTCGGGCCTTATGAGAACGATATCCAGTTCCAAGGTTTTACAAGTTCTGTTCAAACTTATCACTTTGCTACCTAGGACTATAATATCCGTCACAGAGTTAATCTGGAAAGAGATAAAAGAAACGCCTTATCTTGCGTGGGTTCTTCTGTTAGTAGAAATAGCAAGTATTGGCGCATACTTTATGCTACCTATAATAATCAGGCTCATGTATACCCACTCTGTTACTAAGAATGACGACATTTTGGAAAGGAGTGGGAATCTAGCACGCGATGAATCAATTGTTAAGAAGGAGAATCAACTTGACAAGCTTCTAAAGGGGGTGTCTGTGGATTGGAAGGCTATTCTGTCCAAGGGACTTTATAAGAAGAACTTAGAGCCTGTCCTGGAACAATATCTCATCCAACAGGGATACCGTCCTATAAATAGTGGTAAGAAACTGACTTTTCTTGAATGGATATCTTCAAAAAGTATGGGACTGAAAGCGGCAGTAACATACGTACAGACCAACGGACCGGTAATCATCGACCTCAGAAACGATATCAAAATGCAATTAAGCACCCGGCAGAATATGAATGCTAGAGAAAAGGACAGAGCCTCGATGCTAAAAACCAAAATACTATTGAATGAACCCATATATACGGATAAGAAGACTGTTATTGGGACTTATGAGAATATAGGTGTCCCTATTGGAGTATTCAACTACAACTATGCGATATCGGCATGGTTTTTCATTCACGAACAACCTCCAAGTTCCCGTATAGCTAATACAGTATTTACTAGCATTCTTGATTACGCGGATAAGCCAAATGTACTGTTTAATGTAGAGGAGAACAAACTCCGTATCACAATGAACGATGGTGTTGACAAGAAAAGGGTAATCTATGAAACCGAGGATTTCCCGTTGCAGAGGTGGAATAATGTTGTTGTCAACTATAATGGCGGAACTTTAGATATTTTCATAAACGCGAAACTTGTTTCCTCAACATCCAGCATTGTTCCCTTTATGACGTCTGACGCCGTTACGACAGGAAGCGACGAAGGCGTAAGTGGGGGAATAGCGAATGTCACTTACTTTCCTTCCCCACTCTCTTTATCACAAATCAAAATGTTTTATAAAAGCTTAAAATGGAGAAATCCTCCAATTATTTAGATAAATTTCTTGCGTTATATTATATTATGAACGTTCGCAATATAATAATCGGTGTTGTTATTATTATCCTCATCTACCTGTTATATTTGTGGTTCTTTGGTGACAGTACACGCACGTATCTCTCTGGCATGCACGACGCCCGTAAAGAACTGATTGTATCTGGTGGGACTCTCCCGCCTGGAGCGTCCGCGGACTACACGTATTCAGTCTGGATATATGTGGCTAATTGGAACTATCGGGTAGGTGAAACGAAATCTATCTTCGCAAGAGAAGACAAATCTGGACAACCTGCGCCATTTATGAATTTAGGAGCTAATATGAATAACGTAGAAGTTTCTTTAGGAACATATCCGAGTAGCAGTAACAAAAGCTCCGGCGGAGGACAGGTTCATACATGTACATTAGACAACGTGCCATTACAAGCCTGGGCGAATGTAATTATGACCCTCAATAATAGGGCATTAGACCTTTACCTTGACGGAAAACTCGTTAGAACCTGCGTCCTTCCTGGAGTTCCGAAGATGAGCTCTGGGACATCTCTCACCGCATGCGGTGGCGGCGGATTTGAGGGTTACATATCTAACTTCCAGTATTTCTCACGGGCTGTCAATCCACGGGAAGCCTATGCTATCTACCGTGAAGGACCAGGAGGAAGCAACTGGATAACTAATCTGATCAATAAGTACAGAATCAAGATCGCCTTCATGAAGAATAATAGAGAAGTTAACAGTTTCGAAATCTAAAATATATGGTATAATATATAGATATGAGCGACAATACAGAAACCTATGGCGATCGCATTAAAAGGTTCTTTAGCAATTTAGGGAATAGGACCGCACCAACCCGCGACTGGCTGACAGGGGACAGTGCATGGGCGAAAGTAGTATTTATAATTTTGGTAGTGATTGTCTTTATTCTTCTCCTCCGTGCGAGTGTCAATCTAATGACGTGGTTGTTCCTCCCTAGTTCCAGCCCTCATCTGGTATCAGGCATGAAAGATGCAAAAAAGCTACTTGTTGTCTCTCAAGATCCAAAGAATCCACATTCTATTCCAGTGATGAGATCTAACAATCAACGGGGCGGACTCGAATTTACATGGACTGTGTGGCTAAACATCGACGACCTCGAATACAAAAATGGTCTGCGACGTCACGTTTTCCATAAAGGAACAGGGAAACTTAACGAGGACAGGATCGCGTTCCCGAATAATGGACCAGGACTATACATACATCCTACTCGTAATTCTCTAATAATTGTTATGAATACTTTCAAAAACATTATTGAGGAAGTTGAAGTCAATGATATTCCTCTCCACAAGTGGATAAATGTCGCAATTCGTCAACGTGGTCGTGTCATGGACGTATTCATCAACGGCGAAGTTGTTCTTCGGCATATATTCAACAGCGTTCCTAAACAGAACTATGGCGATGTATTTGTCAATATGAATGGCGGCTTCTCCGGCAACCTGTCAGATCTGTGGTACCATGATTATGCTCTCAGTGGGACGGAGATTCTCCAAATTGTGAGAGACGGACCAGACCTATTCACAAGGGACGGTAAACCGGTCACTCCACCGTACTTATCATTACAATGGTTCTTTGAGAATAGCGGAGCCCCTTACCGCGGGGGAGCTCACTGGCCGACGGATGCTTAAATTATTTTAATTCCATTTTTATGTACTGTAAAAATCGAATAATAGAGATTATTGTCTTAAAGAAGGGTTAACGCAGATGTCCATTGTTGGGAATATTTTTCCTGATTCACAATCATCCCGTCTTTTCACTTTAATACAGGTTCTATATCCTCGATCGGTGCCTATGTAGCAGTAGCCTGGTTTGTGCTTTTCCTGAATATTGTTGTCTTCTTCACTCTCTCTGTATTGCGGTTCATGTTCGGGGAACTTATTGACCCCTACCAAATCTCTATCAGCGACAGATCGCCTTACCCCGGTATCACGCGCTTCCCATAGATTCTTCCGTTTAATGTCTAATTGTCTAGACAGAACGTCTCCAACATCTCCAACTGTGCCCGCTGCCACATTTGCCGCAAACTGTGTTCCTTTTACTGTCGTCTGAACAATATCCTTCGCGGTTCCCGGAATCTCACCAGTTAACTTCTGAACCAGCCATCCGATATAGTCCGTCCCTTTTGCTAAATAAGCAAATACATTTAACCCCAGTAATGCTAGTACAACTACAATTAAAATTACTGTGATAATATTGTATGTGCTCCATCCTTCACCAGGAAGCCCAGTATGAGGAGGCGAAGACGCGGGCGGGCGTAAAGATGGCACTGATATACTCTTCCCGGGAGGAGGTGGAGATGGTAGGGGTGGCGGCGGTGATATGCTATTCCCAGGTGTACTTAATGAGTTAGGAGTACCAGTAATAACGTCATCCATATACAAAATACTGATATTATAAAACTCAAAATAATTCTAATTAATATATATATATATGCCACAACCCTTGCTGCCTCAAATATCCCACAGTAATAAATCATGGGGAAATATAGAAACGAAGCGAATAACACTTGATATTCCTAAGTCTAGAAGAAATGTCAAGATAACTGTTAAAAAAATGTCACTTAAGAAGAAAAGAAAATCAGTAAAACGAACACGTAAAAAAAAAGGGGGCAGAAAACGCTCCGTTAGAAGGCGAAAAGCTACACTTATCCAAAGTAAGACTCCAAGGCTCAATAAGGAGATGAAGTCCCTTGTTGAAAAAAGTAGTTATTCTCCAAGCCTTAATCGAAAATTAAAATCGCTAAGATCGATTTCTCCACTGCAAATACAAGGCTGTGTAGGTACAGACATACTTGATGAAAGTAACGGGATATGTTACAAATGGCACACGAAGAAAGCCAAGCAAATAATGCTTCGCAGTTTAGTATCTAAGAAACACATAAACTGTGATGCGGTGACGGCACCCAAACAACTGCTTGCTAACTGTTGGTTTAACTCTTTCTTTGTAACATTTTTCATCAGCGATAAAGGGCGCAAATTTAACAGATGGTTGCGAGAAGCTATGATAACCGGCGTAATGGCTGATGGCAGGAAGGTTCCAAAAAAACTAAGGAAACCATTTTTCTTGTTGAATAAGTATATTGAAGCCTCCTTAAGGGCTGAGCAAGATGAAACAAATTTCGCGAACTTGATGGATACCAATGATATAATTCGTGATATATACAAGGCTATAGGACCCACCGTCAATAGAAAAGAAAGTAACACCCTGATAGCCAAGTCAAGAAAGCCGTCCAATCCATTATCTTTCTACAGGGGAATATACAATGTCCTAGGCGGAAATCTTATGTCCTGGCTTCATGTCAGAATTGATAAGAAAGTAGCGTTCGGTCCAACCGTGAAAGAACACCTCAGAGTCGAAGCGTCGGCAAGAGAAATACCAAAAGTTCTATTCATCGCAGTATTCGATGACGCAGCAAACATGATCAAGACGGCTAAGATTAAGGTTGATTTGCACCTCTCATCTTATGGACTTGATATCGGCAATGGATACAAATGCACATATACTCTTGACTCCGCAGTTCTAAGAGATATCGGTAAGCACCATTTTTCAGCTTACCTTACTTGCAATGGAAAAGAATACGGTTTCGACGGCGAAAGCTTCAGTAGAATGGAGCCGTTTGCCTGGAAAAAAAAATAAATAGAAACGAAAA